>Ga0182749_1001410_pt1 | contig 19010 bp, 16 predicted proteins | sample eDN3rd37CKraftMG_FD_128875 | JGI IMG/M metagenome (GOLD analysis project Ga0182749, IMG submission 128875) | Enriched Miracle-Growth compost microbial communities from Emeryville, California, USA - eDNA 3rd pass 37_C Kraft MG (version 2) (version 2) ...
GCGGGCGACACACCCGTCACCGTGAACCGCACACTCGACACCGACCGGGCAGGGAACGACACCGTGAGACCCGAACCATCATTCGGCAGCGCGCCAACCGCGACCGTCGAACCATCCGAGAACCGCAACGTCCCCGACCGCACGTTGTCATCACCATTGGGCCGATCGAACAACACCACCCGCGACACCGTCACCGGCGCGCCCCAGGTGTACTGGAGCCATTCGCCCACCTGGCCTCGGTAGCTCGACCATTCCTTGCTGGGGTCACCCGGATAGCCGTCGGCGACCCCGTCCGCCGCAGACGATGCGCGCGAATCTTCGGTGACGTCTTCGGAAGACGCGGCAATAAGCGCTGCGCCAGCCAGGTTGCCTTCTGGCGCGTCAACACCCGTCGGCCCTTCGGTCGTCCGCTCGGGCGGAATCCATGCGGTAGGCGACCCCGCTAAGGTGTACTGCCGCGGGATCCAGCGCCCTTCGGTGCTCGTCGGCCCGCAACTCGTCTCGGTCTGGCAGACGAGCGGGTCGTACGGCGCATACGCAAGGTAGATGGCGACCTTGTCCGTGTACGCCGAACCGGTCACGTTGACAGGTTGGTCCGCAGTGCCGTAAGCCGCGTAACGCACGACCGTCGCGCCGGAAAGTTCCAGTCCTCCCAACGCGGTGAGGGCAAACCGCGCGCCGTATCGATGGTCGGAATGGTCGCTCGCGTCGGCGTCCGTGTCGTCTTGAAGGCGCACGACCCCTGGCGCGTAACTAGAAAAGACTCCGCGGAGCACCTCGACCAGACCGGATCGCGAATAGTCGCTCTTATCGTCGACGGCGGGGAGGGATTCAACATCCCCCTTCCACAGCTGTTCGAGCGAGACGCCATTCGTCGATGGGAACCCTCGACCATTCATATTCCCGTCGGGCAGCCGCAGGAAGATCAGATCGATCGACGTGCCTGCCAAGTGATCCTGAACGACTTCATGGCCGCCATATTGGACCGACGAGCGTGTCCATGACGGGCGAGCCACGCCAGCCATGGCCGCGTAGGCCGCGCGAGCACCCTGCTCGCGACTCTGCCAATAGCTCGAGGACCCACCCGCATCGCCCGCGGTGAGGTAGATGGTCGTGCTGCAGGTACCGCCGCGGACGTCCGCCAGCAGGTCAGGGCTCTGGAAGAGGATGTCGTCGTCCTGATGCGCGACGACATGCATCGACCCACCCGTGCACCCGTCTGCAGCAGCGGACGTGACACCGACGACGGATGTCGCGAGCACGATCGTCACCGTTGCCAGCATGCTCGCGATGGTCCGTGGCCTAGCGGCCCGACGGTGCGGCTTCACAGGGCTCCCTCTCCTAGATCTTGGCGACAGCCCCCCTCGCAAAGCGTATTCGTACCGCACTGCATCCCGGGAATCTCCATCGGGGTGAATTCCTGCTCCGTGGCCACCGGCGTTCGTCGCGCAGTTGCAGGGATGTGGCGAGGCCGGGCGAGACCTGCTGCGGATCTTCGCCGCCGGAGGGATGGTGAGAACGGTTTCCATGGCTAGGATCGACGGACTGCGAGCCGATGGAGAGCGAGACACGCGTGAGCAACCGCGCCACCGAACGCACGCACACCCGGAACGTGCTCTGGATCAGCAACGAGACGCCCGACCAGCACGGACAGGGCGGCCAGCGGCGTCAGTACTTCCAAATCCGGGCGCTTGTGGACGCCGGGCACCGGGTTCACGTGATGTCGCTCGCCGGCGGCCAGGACGACACCTCCTTGAAGCTCGTTGCCACCGTGGATCGATTTCGAGGCCAGCTCATGCGGGGCGTGCGCAACCCAATGGCGCGCCTCACGTTCTCGCGCGCGCTGCGCAGCGACCGGTACGACGCCGTGGTCGTCTCGCACATCGAGTCCTGGCGGTGGGTCGGCCACGCCGCCCGGCGACATCGTCCGCCCACGCTCGTCGATCTGCACAATGTATACGTGGGCTGGTACTCCCAGATCGGCGGTAGCGAGGCCGACGAGCGCGAGGCCCTCGGGCTGTTGGAGCGCGTCCTCGAAAGCTCAGATGGTGTGTCCGTGTGCTCGAGAAGCGAGCTGGAGCGACTGCCGGAGGACCCGCCTCTTGCGGAGCGGCTCGTTGTACCTCACGGGGTCGATCCCGACGAGTGGCCGGACCGGCTCGGTCCCGGCCAGTCTTCCGCGCCGTATGTCGCCCTGTTCGGGTCATGGACGTGGATCCCCAACCTGCGTGGCCTCGAATGGTTCGAGTCGACAGTGTGGCCCGCCGTCATGAGTCAGGTGCCAACGGCGCGTGCGCTCGTGGCCGGAAGCGGGTTAGGCGGACGGCAAGCGAAAGTGCCAGGGATCTCATACGTCGGACGAGCCGAGGACCTCTCGGCGTTCCTCGGCCGCGCCGCCACGGTCGCGATACCCGTACGTTCCGGAGTGGGGGCATCGGTCAAATACGCCGAGGCGTTGGCCTCGGGCGCGCCCGTCATTGCTACAAGGGATGCCGCTTCCGCACATCCAGGCTTCGGCCGCTACGTCAGCGACGAGCCCGACGTCTGGATCCGCCATCTGGTGAACCATCTGACGGAGCCAGCTGGGTGGCCCACACCCGAACGAGAACGGGCGCTAACCGAACTCTCGTGGAGCGCCGTGTCGCGACCCCTTGATGAGTGGCTGTGCGCTCAGCAGCCTCGCGGCCGCGCATCATGACCGCGAGGCGTCTCCGCGTGCTGCTCAGCGTGGGCAGGCTCGGCGGGCTCGGCGGGGTCGAGACCATGTCCGTGGCCATCGCCGGGGCGCTCGCACAACAGGGCCATCAAATCGACATCGTCTATGAGCAGCAGGTGGGGGCCGTGCCCGCCTTTGCGCACTCCGCGTCACAGGTCCGCGCCCTTGACGTCCGCCTTCGGCGGCCGTTTGCCGCTCTGCGAGACGTATTGCCGGTCCTCGTTGCAGGCATACGCCACTGGCCGGACGTCGTCTACGTACACCGCTTCGAGGAGCTCGCTTTCGCACTGCCCCTTCGCTTCCTTACAGGGTCGCAAATCGTCTGCCACCTCCACTACTTCTCTCCACGCAGCCGTGTGCCGCTCAAGAGCCGGGGAGTTGCTCGTTTCGTCGCGGTCTCAAACGTCACCGCCAATCAGTGGATTACGCAGGGTATTGCACCCGCTAAGATCACCGTCGTGCCAAATGGCATAGATGTTGACGCCTTTCCTCTGACCAGCGATGACGACCGGCGCCGAGCGAGGAATGTACTCGGGCTCCCCCAGGATGCGTTTGTTGCCCTTTTCTGCGGCCGGATCTCGCCTGAGAAGGGCGTGCACGACCTCCTCGAGGCATGGGCGCGTCTGGGACTGCCAGCCGACCGTGCGCGGCTTGTAGTCGTCGGCGTCTCCTCCGATGGCGACGCCGAGACAGTCGCATACCAAGAGCGCTTGATCGCACGCGCCGACGAGGGCGTCGAATGGTTGGCGGCTCGGCCTGACGTGCTGACGCCGATGCGTGCCGCGGATGTCCTCGTCCTTCCGTCGCGGGTCGAGTCCTTCGGCCTGGTACTTGCAGAGGCGATGTCGACGGGCCTGCCAACGATTGCGACGTGGGTGGGCGGCATTCCCGAGACCGTCGGCGAGAACGGGACCCTCGTAGCCGCCGAGGACACTGCTGCCCTCGTGGACGCCTTGCATCAGGCCGCTGAGCACGGTCCGCCTCAGACCGCTCGGCGCCTAGCGCTCCGCCAGGACGTGTCCGAGCGACTTTCCCTCGAGGCGATGTCACACCGAATCGAGCAGCTTCTCGTCGAGAGCGCACGCCCCAGACAACGGCGGGTGCCACATCGGCGACCAGTCGACCGGAATCGTTAGGAGACTGGCCGAAGGTCCGGGTCGTGCGCGATCCGATGAAGCCACGCCACGTTCCCGTCGATCGTGCTCAAGCGTCAGCGACAAATCAATCACCCCTGGCGAGCCTGCGAAGAAAAGGTCGGTTGCCGACCAGGTCGCGCGCCGCTTGCCCAGGTGAAAGTCGAAAAGCTCGAACGACCGAACCGGCACACTGACGCGTCTCCCTCGAACGCCACTGGCCGCGGGCCTTGAGCAGCTCCCCCATGGCACCGTACCGGCGCGCCCATCGGAGCCCTTCTCGCGCCGCGTCCGCATCCGCGTCGCGACCGTTGAGGACGGCCCACTCAAGGTGGACCGACAGGATGCGTTCCAGGTTGATGCCCGCCTGAACCTGGTCGCCTGACGCATTGGAGCCGTGGCGGCGATACTCCGTCAGCACCTCGGCACAGAAGCCCAGAGTGCTCTCGCGTGCGACGCGATAGATCACGTCGAGATCCTGACCCGTTCGAAGAGTCGAGTTGAAGGTGCCGACCGCTTCGAGCACAGCCTTTCGAACCAACAGTGTGGGCATCAGAATCCTGACGTCGCCTCGGAGTAGCTGGGCGTACTGCACGTCCCCGGACCGGCCGGGCTGAACTTTCGCTCCGTCTTGGTCAATAACGATGAACTGTGTGTGGCAGAGGCCAACCTCGGGTCGCGATCTCATCAGATCAAGCTGACGTTCAAGCCTTTGGGGCAACATCCGGTCGTCGTCGTCCACGAACGCCACGAAGTCCGATCGACATGCCGCAATGCCGTTGTTGCGGGCGACGGACTCGCCACGGTGGGCCTGACGGATTGTGCGGACACGGGGATCGGCCAACCACCGGCCATCCAACTCTGCGTCGCACCCGTCGAAGACGACGATCAGCTCCCAGTTGGTGGTCGTCTGCGCGAACACCGACTCGATCGCCTCGTCGAGGTACGGCCCACCTCGGCGCGTCGGTATGACCACGCTGACGTCCGGCGGCTGCTCGCGCTCCATTCGAAATCAACTCCTGTCGCGGCGCCATCGTCATGGCGCCCTCCTCATGTGTGCCTGGGGTGAGGCCCGCTCCGGCGGATACCTCACCGGTCATCGTCGGGAGCGATCTCACGTGGGACCGACAGGCCGAGGACGTCGCGCCATACCGCCGCGTGCCGCGCGGCGCAGCGGTCCCACGTGAACTCGGCCGCCCGAGCCCGCCCCGCGGCCACGAGCGGACCGAGGTCGGGACCGTCGTCGAGCACGTGAACGAGCCCATCCGCGATCCCGCGGCCACTCGGCTCCACCAGCACTGCACAACCGCCGCACACCTCGGGAAGCGCGCTCCGGTCCGAGGCGACTACGGGCGTCCCGCACGCCATTGCCTGCAGAGCGGGAAGACCAAAGCCCTCGTGCAATGACGGAACGACGACGGCGCGCGCTCCGGCCATGAGCCCGACCAGCGTCGCCTCGTCGACCTTGCCGAGCCGGTGGGTGCCGGCGAGCGGGCCGAACAGACGGTCGCGGCGCTCGGACGGCGGACCGCACAGGACGAGGTCGACGTCCGGGTATGCCGCATGCACCCGCGGCCACGCGTCGGCGAGGCCCTCGAGGTTCTTGCGCAGCGTTGACCCGCCCGCCGTGAGGACGTACGGGCCGTTGATCCCAAGCTCCAGGAGTCGCCCAGTCGCGAGTGGCCTGGCGTCGAAGAACATGTCGTCGACGCCGTTGGGCACCACGCGCACGCGGTCGAGTCCAAGCAGCTCGGCCGCGTCGTCTGCGGAGTACTGCGAGACCGCCACGACGGCCGCGGCGGCCCGCGTCTCTACGGCGGCGAACCGCGGCGGCGCGGACTCGTCCGGGAACCGCCACGCCACGGTGTCGTGGATGGTGACGATCTCCGGTACCGCCGCAGGGGGCAGCGACAGGCTCATTCGGTGCACAACGTCGTTGCGTCCGTACACCACCGCGCCAACTGCTCGGCGCACCGACCGCGGCGCACCATCCAGCACCCAGTGCGGCAGGCGGGCTGTCCCGGGCAGCGGCGAGCGCAGCGTCCTCACGACCGCCTCCCGTACCTCGATGTCGGGCCCCGCCGCGCCTGCCGCGCGCTCGGCGATGTGCGCCTCGTAGGCCTGCTGTCCCATCGGGTTCGCCGACGCGAACGTCGCGAGAGCGAGCCGGGAAGTCATGCCGCCACCCTAGAGCGGACCAGCGGAGCACCGGTCCTCGCGAGCGGGCGAAATGTGGACCATGCCGCACCGGCAGCACGTCGTCCCCTCTACGATCGCGAGCGTGTCGGTCGTGGCCCTTGTCGCCAGCTCCTTCCTTCCGCGTGTCGGCGGGGTCGAGGAGCATGTGCACCGTCTTGCCCCCCAGCTGCAGGCCCTCGGGCATTCCGTCGTGATATGGACCGTTGACCGCGGCGACCTGCCCGTCACGCTCCCCGGGGTCACAGTCCGCCACCTCCCGACTCCCCTGCCCGCCGCGAACGCGCGCTCCACCGCCCGGTTCGCATGGGAGGGACCACGGGCGCTCGCCGCCTGGCTTCGGGCGGCACGCGCCGACCGCCCCGACGTGCTCCACGTGCAGTGCTTCGGTCCCAACGGAACGTGGGCGACGGTGACCTCCCGCCTGCTGGGAATCCCGCTCGTCGTGGGAGCGCACGGCGAGACATTCATGGACGCCGACCGGGTCTTCGACACGTCGGTCGTGCAGCGTCGCGCGCTGCGCTCGGCGCTCCGCCACGCCGCGGCGGTGACCGCATGCTCGCAGTTCGCCGCCAACGACCTCGCACGGTTCGGCCAGGACCCCGCCCGCGTCGACGTCGTGCTCAACGGCGTCGACGCCGACGAGCCCGCCGGACCCGAACCCGACTGGCTCCCCGCGCGGTACGTGCTGGGAACCGGGCGGCTGGTCCCGGTGAAGGGCTTTGACCTGCTGGTCCGCGCGTTTGCCGCGGCGGACCTCGGCGACGACCTCCGGCTCGTGGTGGCCGGCGCCGGACCCGAGCGAGACGCGCTCCTCGCGCTCGCGGCGGAGCTCGGGGTGGCCGACCGAGTGGTGTTCCCCGGGTTGCTGCCTCGCGACCAGGTCGTCACCGTGATGCGGCGATCAGAAGCGCTCGTGGTACCGAGCCGCGTGGAGGCGTTCGGGATCGTCGTCCTCGAGGGGATGCGGGCTGGGGTGCCCGTGGTCGCCACATCGCGCGGCGGCGCAGGCGAGATCGTCACCGACGGGGTCGACGGGCTCCTCGTTGACCCCGAGGACCCGCGGGCGCTCACCGCCGCACTGGTCCGCGTCGTCGACGACCCGTCGGTTCGAGAGCGGCTCGCCGCCGTCGGCCCCGAGACCGCGGCAGGCTTCACCTGGGAGCGTGTCGCGCGGCTCGACGACGCCGTCTACCGCCGCCTGCCCGCTCGTCCTCGACGCTAGCGGCGGGCAGGCGGCGCGCGGTCAGATCACGTCGGCGAAGTTGCGTTCCCAGGACTGGAAGAACAGCGCGCCCACGTAGAACACGACGACGGCGGCGATAGCGAAACCGCCGATCTGCCACAGCGGCGGTTGGTCGAGCCCGAGGAGGGACCACCGGAACATCCCGAGCATCCAGGTCAGCGGGTTGGCGTTGAACAGGCCCCGGAGGTTGTCGGGTACCTCCGAGACGGCGTACGCGACCGGCGACGCGTACAGCAGGATCTGGGTCAGCCACGGCAGGATGTAGCCGACGTCGCGGTACTTCACCTGGAGCGCCGAGGCGGCCAGCCCGAGCCCCGCCGAGAACAGGACGACGAGCACCACCCAGACCGGCACGAGCAGGACCGGCCAGCCGGGGTTGATCCCATACACGACTAGCAGGACGACCCCCAACACCAGCGCGACGAAGAAGTCAAGCAACACCGACGCGGCGCTGGAGAGCGGCACGATCATGCGCGGGAAGAAGACCTTCGACACGAGGGACTGGTTCGACACCAATGACGGAGCCGAGCGGCCCAGCACGTTGTTGAAGAGGTTCCAGGCCAGCATGCCCATGTACGAGAAGACGAAGTAGGGGACGCCGTCCGAGCTGAGGTCCGCGACCTGGCCGAACACAATCGCGAAGATCCCCGCGGATGCGAGCGGCTGTAGAACGACCCAAGCGACGCCAACCGCAGTCTGGCGGTAACGCAGCAAGACGTCACGCTGCGCGAAGCGGTACGCGACCTCCCTGGCCTCCCACAGCTCCGACCATCGCGGCAGCGAGAAGCGGCCCGGCGGCGTGATCACGGTGACGCGGGTACGACGCGCGCCCGAACGTGCGGATGCCGCCGCGCCACGGCCGTGCCGTGCCCCCGTGCTCAGGACGAGGTCCTCGCGGTTCACGACGCCCCCGCACTCGACGCAGGATCCACCCGGTAGGAGAAGTCCGACAGAACGGTTCCGACCGACATCGCCTCGTCGCCCGCGAGTTCTGGGTAGGGAGAGACAGGAAGCACCTCGAAGACCGCGGCTCCCTCCCACGAGTCGAGGATTCCGGTCTTGCAGACGAAGACGTCCACGGTGTACCGCCCCGGCTTGAGCCACAGGTCGCTGATCGACAGGGTGACCGATTGCGGCGTGGCGGGATCCAGCCAGACACCGACGTTCCGGGAGTCGCACTGGACGACGACGACCCCGTTGTCATCGTTCAGGTGCACGGACACGAAGTAGTGCCCGATCATCGCCGGGTTCGCATCGAGGTCGATCTCGATCAGCTTGTCCTCTGCCGGCTCATAGCTCTCCTCCGAGAGCCGGACCGCCTGCGCCCGCAGTTCGCCCGTGCCCGCACGCCGTGACGCATCGGACTGCGCGGCAGCGAAAGTCGCGAAGCTCGCCCGGTATCGCTCGAGGGCGCCGTCCACGCCCCCGTAGTACTCAAGGCGTCCCCGTTCGAGGTAGAGCGCCGAGGTACACAGGGCGGTGACCGTCTGCATCTGGTGGCTCACGTAGAGGACCGTGCGTCCGTCCTTCGCGACGTCGCGCATCTTGGCGAGGGACTTGGCCTGGAACTCGGCGTCCCCGACCGCGAGGACCTCATCGATTGCGAGGATCTCGGTCTCAAGATGAGCGGCAACAGCGAACGCCAGGCGTACGTACATGCCGGACGAGTAGCGCTTGACCGGGGTGTCGAGGAACTTCTCGACGCCGGAGAAGTCGACGATGCTGTCGAACTGGCGGCGAATCTCGCCCCGGTTCATCCCAAGCAACGAGCCCGACAGGAAGATGTTCTCTCGGCCCGTGAGTTCCGGGTGGAACCCGGTGCCTACCTCGAGAAGGCTACCGATCCGGCCCGCGAGCTCGATCCGACCGCGCGTCGGAGCGGTAATCCGTGTGAGGAGCTTGAGGAGCGTCGACTTTCCCGCACCGTTTCGACCGACGATCCCCACCGCCTCGCCCCACGGCACCTCGAACGAGACGTCGTCGAGCGCGCGGAACTCCTCGTAGACGGCGCGCCGCAGCGGGTGCCGCAGCCGCTCAGTCGCGGCCTCGACGACGCTGTTCGGTCGGTAGCCGCGCCGACCGACCCGGTACGACTTCCCGAGCCCCGCGACCACGACCGCCTTCCCGGCGGCGCGGCTCACGCGCGACCTCGCGCGTGAGGGTCGCTCCCGGGCAATGTCTGGATGGGCACCCGGCCATTATCCGGGCGCAACCTGCCCCGAACGACCGCCGCCGAGGCAATTCACCCCAGCACGACAGGCTGAAGTCACCCGACCACTGGTTAGGCTCGTGGCCCACCGGAACCGGTCTCGAGATGGGGGGATCGCGTGACACGACGGCTCGTCCACGTCATCACCCCCGGCGACCACTTCTCGCCCAGCACCGGCAGCGCGGTCCCGACGGTCGTCCACGGCCTCTCGGCGGCGACACCCGCAGGGCAGCCCAGGCCGGCCGTCGTCGTCGCCCGCGGCACCTACCCGGACCGCTACCCCAGCGCTGAAGTCCTCGAGTACGACGAGCGCCCGCCCCGACGCACCGACCGCTACGCCGATCTCCTCGCCGCACGCACGCTCGGGCGACGCCCCGCGTCCGCCGCACGGTTCGGCGCCGCGCTCGCCGACCAGCGGGCGTGGGACCCCGCCGTCGTCCTCGTCCACAACGCACCGCAGGGCGTCCCGGTCGTGGACGACGGCCGGCACGTTCCTGTGCTCTACGCCCACAACCAGCTGCTGCGGACCTACTCACGACGCGAGGTCGCCCGGACGCTCGGCGGCGCTAGCCGGATCGTGTGTGTCAGCGACTTCCTCGCAGGTGCAACGGTCGACCACCTCCCGCCGGGCTTGCGCGAGCGCGTTGCCGTCGTTCGCAACGGCGTCGACACCGAGGCGTTCCACCCGCCCGAGCACTGGGAGCGTGGCGACCGGCTCGAGGTCGCATTCGTCGGGCGGATGCTGCGCAACAAGGGCGTCGACGTTCTTCTCGACGCGCTCACTCTCCTCGATCGGCCCGACATCCACGCCACCGTGGTCGGGAGCGCGGGCTTCGACCCGCGCGCGGCCCCAACCCCGTACGAGTCGGAGGTCGCGCGCGCCGTCGGCGCCCTGGGCGATCGCGTGACTCGCCACTCGTTCGTGCCACGCGCCGATGTCAGCGCCCTCTTGCGCCGCGTCGACGTCGTCGTCGTCCCGTCCCGCTGGCCCGACCCGTGCCCCCTCACCGTGCTCGAAGGGATGGCGTCGGGCGCCGCAGTCGTCGCGTCGGCCGTCGGCGGAATTCCCGAAGAACTCGGCGACGCCGGCGTCGCTATCCCACCGGGCGATGCTCAAGCGCTCGCAGACGCCCTCGCAGCTCTGGCCGACGACGACACCCTGCTCGCGCGAACGCGGTCTGCGTCTCGCGCGTATGCGCTCGATCACACGTGGAGCCACACACGCGCCGAGCTGGCATCAGCACTAGCCGGCGCTGCGTAGGCCGCGCCTCGCCACTCGCCATCGCCCGAACCGCTCTCGCGTGGACGGACCAGGCGCCCCGAGCGCGGCCGCCACGACGGCGATGGCATCCGGAGCGCCGGACGGGACGTCCTCATGCTCCGTCCCCAGCCAGGGGCTCGTACTGTCCCGAACGCGCTCCTGCGGGTAGAGCGCGATCGGCGACACGAGTGCGGACGTGTCGCGGCGCATGTCCGGGAGAGCACCAAAGTGCGGCGCAAGCAGGTCAAGCAGCCGTGCGCCTGACGCGGTCGGCAGGTGCGCCGTCGGTGTCGCGCGCGGATTTAGCTCGAGGAACGACACCCCGCCGTCCGGACGGACATGGAAGTCGAGCCCGCATAGTCCCGAAAGACCGAGCACCTTGACAACGGCGCGCACGGCCTCGCTGAACTCCCCCGGTGCGACCGGCTCCACCACCGTGGCGGGCCCGCTCCCGAGACCCGCTGTCGAGACGACGCGCAGCGCAACCTCGCCCAGCACCTCGCCTGCCCAGCACGCCACCGAGATCGTCGCGGGAGTCCCCGGGACGAACGCTTGAACCGAGACGCGCGGCCGGACGCGCGGGTCCGTGAGGTACGACGCGTCGTCGTCCCGCCACCAGCGAACGAGGCCCCTTAGCACCGACGGGCGGCGGGCGAGCCGCGCGTACGCCTCCCTGGCGCCTGCGAGTTCGTGCGCGACCGCGACGCCCTGCCCCGCCCAGCTCCCGTCGGTTTTGAGGACGGCGGGCAGACCGACCTCATGGAGCGCCGCCTCAAGCTGCTCCGTCGATGAAATAGCGAGAGTGCGTGGAACCTCGACGCCTGCGTCGCGCGCGATATCGGCCGTCGCGACGCGTTCGCCACGGCGCCCGAACGACTGCAGGTTCCCCAGTGACCGCGCGACTGCCGCAGCGGCTTCCGACCCCAAAAGGCCGCGATCGTGGGCCTCGACCACCGCAACAACCGCGACGTCATCGACGGGCACCACGACGGCGCGCTCGGCCACGAGATCGAGGACCCGCGCAAGCGACCGGGCGCGCCGCATCGGCGCGAACAGGCCAGGCGTCGACACCCAGGCGAGCCGGGCCACCGGGTGCCCGGCCGGCCCCACGAGCGCGACGTCGAAGCCGGCATCACGCGCGGCGAGCGCGAGGTGGACGGTGTGGAGCCACCGGTGCGCCGTCACGAGCACGAGCAGCGGACGCCGTCCGCCGGGTGAGCAACTCACGCGGCGGCCGCCGGGCTCCGCCCGGCCGAGCGAGAGACGTGGGCGGCGACGCGGGGCGCCGCGAACTCCGCGCCGACCATGAACCGCATCAGAGGCCCGAACGAACCTGCGGCGGCATTGCCGACGTAGTAGAGCCCCGGAACGGAGGACTCGAAGTTGCGGCTCAGCTCTGGCATCACGCCGACCCGCCGGGTCGCTGCGCGCAGGTCGTCGGAAAGGAACGGCAGTCGGTCGAGGTCCGGGCGGTAGCCCGTTGCGGAGATCACATGGTCGACGCGGAGCTCGCGTGCGCCACCACCGTCCCGGGCGGCGAGTCGCAACGTCACCTCTCCATCAGCTGAGGCACCCGCGACGTCCACGCCGGTCACGAGGTCGGCGCCCCCCAGCACCTTGTCCCTCATCCACGCACCCGACACCGGGCCGAGAAACCTGCGTACGACGTCGAGCCGTCGCTCTGGCGGGAGGCGACGGAAAACGTCTGGCAGGTCTTGACAGAACTTCTGCCGCCAGCCCGGGCCCAGCCCCGACGAAGGCTTACGGATGCGCTCCCGCCACGTGCGGGCGTCCCCGTTGTCGACACCCCAGAACGGGATCTCGTCCCGGCGCGCCACCAAGTGGACCACCGCGCCGGCGTCGAGCAACGAGCCCGCCACCTCGACCGCCGACGACCCTGCACCGACGACCGCGACACGCTGCCCGGAGAACTGCTCGAACTGCCGGTGCGCGCTGCTATGGGTCACGCGCTCACCGACAAAAGCGAGCGAGTCAGGCACCCATGCGAAATGCGTGATGCCAGCCGCGACGACGACCCGGCGCGCCCGCAGCGTGGTGCCGTCATCGAGCGTGAGGACGAAGCCGCCAGGTGCGCGGTCAAGCGCCTGCACTCCGCGGGTATCGAGGCCTGGCACCAGTTCTCGCTGGAAGGCTAGCCCGTAGCGGACAAAGTTCTCGAGATTTACCCGCGGTGAGCGGTCGCCGTACGGCAAGCCCTCCCGGCTGGCGTAATCGGAGAGCCGCCAACCGTCCCGCGGAGCATCGATGCTCGAGGCAAATCCGTCCGACTTCAGCAGCATCCCCGCTGGCATGTGCTCGCGCCACGTCACCATCGGGTCGCCGAAGACCTGAGTCGCGACTCCGCGATGAATCAGGTGCGCTGCGATGGCGAGGCCATACGGGCCTGCCCCGACGACCACGGCGTCTGTGTCCATGTCATCCCCCTGTCTCTCATTCACGCGGCGCGATCAATCTCTCGCGGCGCGTCGTACACCCCGCGATACTGCCCGTGCACCAAGCGCACCGCATTGCGCTTCAAGTCGAACCCGAGCAGGCGCCAGTTCGGGACACTCCAAAACCGCGCGACCGCCATCGCGGCGGCGGCACGCTGCCGGGCCGAGCCTGGCCCCGCAAGCGCGGCCCGGTACATGCGGGCAGCGACGTACCACTGCGGGAACGCGACTGGCCTGCGCCACTCGGGTCGAAACGTCCTGGCCTGGTCGACGACGTCTTTTCCTTGGTCCTTGCTGAACTGCCCGTCATGACGACGCGCTTGGAAGAGCACACTCGGAACCTGGATCCACCTACCCCGGAGAGCCATCTGGATTCCGAGGACGTTGTCGCTGCCGTAGTAGTTGCCGAGTCCGCCCATCGCGCGGAGGGTGCGCGTGCGCATCACCCCGCCGTACCCGATCGCTTCGTAAAGGTCGTCCCGGAGGAAGCGGGCAACCCGCTCAGCAGCCGAATCCACGGGTAGCTCTCGGTGGATATCACGGGCGAGCTCTATCAGCTGGCCCGAGTCGTCGATCCAGCGCACCCGCGAGAACGCCACGACGGCTCCGTGATCTGCTGCCAGCGCATCGACACAGCGAGCCAGATGGTCCGGCTCCGCCTGATCATCGGCCGCGTGCCACATAAAGAAAGGCGCCCGCGCGGCCGCCAGTGTTCGGTTGAAGTTTCGCGCGATCCCACAGTTGCTCTTCGAGGCGAGGAGGCGGAAGCGGGGATCGCCCGCCACGACGTCGCGCGCGAGGTCGAACGAACTGTCGGTTGAAGCATTGTCGCTGACGACGACCTCGAGCCCGTCGATGGTCTGGCTCTGCAAAGCGCGGAGCGCTCCCTCGAGATAGCGTTCGCCGTTGTAGACCGGCAAGCCCACGGTGATGCGAGGCGTTCCCGCCGGGCTCGCGGTCACCGCAGTACGACCTTGTCGGCGACGAACCCCTCCGCGTACCGCGTGCCGGCCTCGATCCCGCGCAGACGAAGGACGCTGCGAAATGTCTCCTCATCCCACCATCCGCGGCTCTGCTGGGAAGGGTAGGACTTCTGGAGGAGGGCCACCTTCCGACGGACCAGGTCGTCGGTCAGTGGGATGTAGACCTGCGCGGGGCCGAGGTCGCCGTCCCATTTTGGGATCTCGTAGCGCAGAACACTAACTCCGCGGAAGACCGGCTTCACGAGTTCCGCGACGACCCGGTGGTCCTGGTGCGCGTCGTCGAGGCGGGGGGCGATGACCAGGTCCTGAGGCCCGACCTCGTCGGCGAGGGCATGAAGAAACAGCTTGGCGTCGTCCCAGCACGCGGGAAGCCGGCCGTCGGGGAGCCTCGCAAACCGCACGGTCGCGCGTGGTGCGATGTCCGCAGCCGCAGCCTGCGCCTCAGCGCACCGGGTATCGTCCCCGCTCAGTACCGCGAAAGCGAGGTCGGCGCCGGCGTCGGCGAGCGCGAGAAGCGTGCCACCCGCGCCGAGCTCGATGTCGTCGGGGTGGGCTCCGATGGCGAGCACCTTACCGGCGCCTAGGAGGAGATCAAGCACGAGAAGCCCGCTCCCGATCTGCCCTGCTCATCGGTCGAGACCGTTGCCCGTGGTTCAGCTCAGGAAGATCGACGGTCGGAACTCGACGACGTCCCCGGTCGCTGGGGTCCCACACCGCCCAGGGACGATCTCCGCTACGGTTCATCTCCTCAAGCGTCGACCGCTCCTTGAGCGTGTCCATCGGCGCCCAGAACCCGCCGTACCGCCGAGCCCGGAAGCGCCCGTCGTGCGCCGCCCGGACGCACGCGTCCATGACGAGGTCCTCGCCCTCCCCTAGGTAGTCGAAGATCCCCTGCCGCAGGACGAAGTACCCGCCGTTGATGCACATCTCCATCCCGGCGACGGGCTCGAGATCCGTCATGCGACCCTCGTCGTCGATCCGGACCACGTGGAACGAGTCCTGGGGCGGGACAGCGAGCAGCGTGCCGACGGCGTCGGTCGCGAGGAACTCGTCGACGATCTCGTCCATCGGGGCATCCGTGAGCACGTCCCCGTAGTTCGCGAGGAAGACATCGTCGCCGTCGAGGTACTGTCGGACCCGGCGCAGGCGCTCGCCGATCGCGGTGTCCATGCCGGTGTCGACGAACGTGATCCGCCACTCGCTGATGTCGCTCGACAGAAGCTCGATCTCCTCGCCGCCCTTGGTGAGGACGAAGTCGTTCGAGTGGGTCTCGCGGTAGTTGAGGAAGTAGTCCTTCACGGCGTTGGCGCCGTACCCGAGGCACAGGATGAACTCGGTGTGCCCGAAGTGCGCGTAGTACTTCATGATGTGCCACAGGACGGGCCGCGATCCGATCGGCATCATGGGCTTGGGCAGCGAGTCGGGGCCGGAGCGCATGCGCATGCCAAGCCCGCCGCAGAAGAGCACAACCTTCACCGCAACGCCCTCGTCTCCCAGTCCTCGAACTTCTGCCATTCTGGCCGCTGAGGCACCTCCACATCACCGCCCCACGCAGAGTTCACCCGCTCCCAGCCCGGCGCCCTTCGGACCGGCTCATGCAGACGCGAGTTCACCCGGTTCTCATGGCCGTCATGGTCCACGATCTTGCTACAGTCGCGCCCACGACGGCCGCACACGCCCGCCGATGGTGTCCGGTTCGCGACGCAGGAGCTCTCTATGATCACCGAAGCCAACAGCACCGAGCTCAACTACGGCGAGGCAGACGTATGCATCATCGGCGCGGGCGCCGCCGGGATCGCACTAGCGGTCCTTCTGGCCCGACAGGGACGACATGTGGTTCTCCTCGAGCAAGGCGGCTTCGCAGCGACCGCGAACGACCGACCAATCCATCAGGTGCTTCCCGGCCCGACCGTATCCCTAGGGCCTTCGTGCGAGTTCGGGTATTTCCTCGGCGGGAACACCAATCATTGGTATGGAAACTGCAGGCCGCTCGACCCGACGGATCTCGTGGCGAGAAGCGAGATCGGCCTCGACGGCTGGCCGCTGGAGCCGAGCGATCTTGACGCGCACTACCCGGCCGCCCAATCACTCCTTGGACTCGGCAGCGTCGAGGTGTACGACGCCTCGCGAAGCGCCGCACTTCTCGACGACGATCATCAGCCGGTCAGCTCCTCGATTCTAGAGACGCGCATCGTCCAGACAACGCCCGAATTCAGCATGGCCGTTCTGCATGGAGCGACTCTCGCCGACTCAGAAGACATACACGTGGTGCTGGGAGTACGCGTTCGCGGCGTCATACACAGCGGGTCGACTGTGACCGGCGTAGTCGCCTCCCGCTCCGACGGCACGTCCGTGGACATCCGCGCGCGACACTACGTGCTCGCGGGCGGCGGGGTTGAAAATGCGCGAATGCTCCTCGAGTCCAGCACCCTCTTGGACGGGGACGACCGACCCTCGACCGAGGTCGTGGGCCGGTACTTCCAGGAGCACTGGTACTACGCCTTTGAGACACGGAAAACCCATCGCCGACGCAAGGCCGGATCCCTTCGACTATACGACGTTGGAAACTCGCGCGACTTGAGTTCGCTGGCCGACTATCGTCAGAATGTCGGCGATGCGCACGTGTGGGCACAGCTAGTACTTTCACCATCTGAGGCCGCGCGACTCGCCACACCGGGCCTGGCCCTCTGGTTCCAGCCGAGCTGGATTGCCCCGCCGGAACTCACCGACCTCAAGAACTCGCACGGAAATCCGGTAGCGGTATGGAACGCGCTGAAGAAAATCGCCCGCCATCCCCTACAGAACTGCGAGTATGTGGCACGGAAGGCAATGCGGGACAAGCATCCATCCCGATTCTTGACGCTCATCGCCCAGGTCGAACAGCTTCCCGACCCTGCGAATCGCCTTAACTTCGCCGAGACGGGTGCGACACTTCACCTGGAGTTGGACAAGCGGCAGCGCGAAGCCCACGCAATTGCAATTCAGCGCGCGGTGGACGAACTCGGCTTCGACGGTGCGGCGCTCGCAGCCGAGATGGAGCGCAAGTATGAACGCGGCGACTTCGACTACTTCTGGCACCACATGGGGACTACGCGCATGGGTACCGACCCGGCGAGCAGCGTGGTCGACTCGAACTGCCGCGTGCACGGAATGGCAAACCTCTTCATCGCCGGGTCTTCCGTTTTTCCCACGAGCGGAACAGCGGGGCCGACGCTCACGATCGTGGCGCTCGCCGCGCGACTCGCTCAGCACATCGGATCGCTCGAAGACTTCACAGACAAGGAGGCGACCGCGTCCTGATCAACGTAGTTCCGCACGACACACCCTTCCGAATTACGCAGGCCGTCACAGAGAGGCGTCGCTTTCGTAGGATGCCGCCCTGACAGTCACTTGTGAGATGTGAACGGACGATGGCGCTTCGGCGAGCATCACAATGACACCCGCAAGGTCTTCGGAGGTCATCGCCTCCACCCGTTCGGCAGTCGACTCCTCGTTTGTGACGGCGCGATGCATCGACGTCGCTACACGTCCCGCATACACGGTCGTCACCTGGATCCCGTGGTGTCGTTCCTCCTCGTGGAGGCCGCCGAGAAAGGCGCCTAGAGCCGCCTTGCTCGCTATGTAGGCCGACCTCCCACGCGGCGACCCATCCACGGCGGTCGAGCTCAGAGCGATCACTCTGCCGTGAGCCCGGCGAAGGTGTGGCAGCAGCGACTGAGTGAGAGCGATCTGGCCGATCGCGTTGACGGTCAGGACAGCGCTCCAGTCCCCAGCGGAACCTTCCGCCAAGGTCCCCGACAACCACCTCCCCGCCGCGAGCACGAGAAGATCGACCTGGGTGAGTTCTTCGGGCGGTGTCAGCTCGGTCAGATCCGCCTCGAGGTCAACACACCACGTCCGGAACGACGCGTCGCCGGCCAGATTGGGCGCCTTTGGACTGCCCCTGTGCACGAGCCAGACCTCGTGGGTCGCGTGCAGGGCGTCGGCGACTGCTCGACCAATCCCGCCCGTCGACCCAACCACGACCGCGGCCGGAAGGCGATGGGCAGGATCGGGTGGATAACGCTCCGGCATGGCGCAATTGTGCCCGTCCGCGCGTCGGTGACGAAGCACCACCCCGCTAGTTCACCCACACACCGAATCAGCGTCCGCGCCGGTCTGTTAACTACCCTTGACCTATGGAGATGAGGCCCGCATCACTGCTCGAGGGACCAGTCCTCTTCGTCCCCGAGCCGCACCGCGACGACCGCGGCTTCTTCACCCGCACGTTCGACGCCGACGACGCCCGCCGGGCGGGGCTCGACCCGGACGCCTTCGTGCAGGACAGCCAGTCGCGGTCGGTCGAGGGCGTGGTCCGCGGGATGCACGGCCGGGTCGGCGGCGGCGAAGCCAAGCTCGTGCGTGTCGCGCAGGGCGCGGTGCTCGACGTGGTCGTGGACGCCCGCCCCGGCTCGGCGACGTTCGGGCGGCACGAGTCGTTCCGGCTCGACGACGAGAACCTGTCCGTCCTCTACGTCCCTCGCGGATTCCTCCACGGCCACCAGACCCTCACCGCCACGGCGGACGTCTGCTACCGGATCGACGCGCGGCACGACCCGTCCGAGGACGTCGGCGTCAGCTTCCTCGACCCCGACCTGGCCATCGCGTGGCCCCTGCCGCCGACGCACGTGAGCCAGCGCGACCGCGCCGCGGGCTCGTGGGCGGAGCTGGCGGCGCGGCTCACGGCGTGACAGGGGTGACCTCTCTCGGGCGCGGCTCGGCGACGACCCAGCGCCCGCCGGCCGCCTCGACGTCCGGCAGCGCGGCGCGGACC
>Ga0182749_1001411_pt1 | contig 19006 bp, 16 predicted proteins | sample eDN3rd37CKraftMG_FD_128875 | JGI IMG/M metagenome (GOLD analysis project Ga0182749, IMG submission 128875) | Enriched Miracle-Growth compost microbial communities from Emeryville, California, USA - eDNA 3rd pass 37_C Kraft MG (version 2) (version 2) ...
AGGCTGGCAACGCCGGAGAGCAGCGCAATGCGATACTTCTTCAGCGTTTCAGTCGTGGTTGGGATGTGCGTCATTGTTTCCTCCTTGAGGCAGCGTTGTTCTGTTGCTGAGAGACGACGTGAAACTTCAGACGAGATAGAGCGTCATCACGGCGGTGCCTGCGGCGACCAGGATGGCTCCATCGAGCATTGCAGCCTGCTCCTGCCGACGAGCCAGCCACGCGGTGATGGCGCGGTCACTCATCGGAAGCGCGTTCAACATGAGCGGGAGAAAGCGGCCGAGGTTGAACACCAGGAAGATGCCGATCGCGAATTCGACGGAGCCCGAGAAGAGCGCGGCACCCGTCACCGCGTACAGCAGCGGCGTCTGCACATAGGTGAGATAGTTGAGACCCAGCGAGAAGCCGTAAAGCAGGCCGATCACCCACTTGGGGAAGCGCTGACGCGCATCGTGGGGAACCTGACAACGCCGCTGCGGATAGGGAACCCGCAGGAATCCGAGCTGATGCGCACCGTAAGCGACCAGCAGAACGGCGAAGACCGGAAGCGTGTAGGCCATGTAGGAGCCAAGGCCCATCACGGAGCCGGCATAACCCAATGCGCCGCCGAGAACGAGAGCGCCGAGGCCATAGCCGACGAAATGAGCGATGAGAGTAGGCGTCCACTCGGCAACCGCGCGCAGCGAGTAGCTGCCATTGGGGCGGAGCAGGCAGACACTGGAGTAACCGCACGGCGACCAGGTGGAAAGAAGACCACCGGCAAACGCGGCCGGAACGAGCAGCCACAGCATAGCCGTCTCGATGGCTACGCCCGTGCCGAAGTGAAGCGCAGCGCCAACTCCGGCGACAGCGCCAAGCGCCATGAGAGCAAAGCGTGCAGCGGCGGACCACTGCCGGGCAAAGAGCATCGCGTCTTCGACGCCCTCGACCATATCGTCATGAAATGAGTGAGCGTTCTGTTGCCAAGTTTCGGCCATATGAAAGCCTCCCCTCTCGGTGCGTTTTCCCTAGTCGACATTTTTATTTGCCGACGTCGTGCGCCGGATTGCGTTGTAGCGGTGCTCAGGAGCGGCCGAGGCTGCGCCTCTTATCGTCACCTGAATTCAACGGTCAGTACCGGGCAGAACCTCCATCTCGCCGGGTAAGTCCACTCCACTTCTCCAAAGGAAGCCACCGCAGCGAGAACGGCCCGCTGCCGCGCTAGCCTTTGGTTGTGGGTCAACCCGGAACCACTGCCACCATGACGTGTCATTCTGTCACCCGCCTCGAAGCTCCCTTACATTTTCGACAAGAAGCAAAAAACTTTGGGGAGACTTGCGCGGGACGCGGTAATCGCTGCCCCGCGTGACGCGGCGGATCGGCGCCCGGGCGCTTAACCATAAGCGCCCAGCTCAGCCACATCCCGCGCAGCGCCTCAAAAGCAAGTACGCCTCCCGCGAGGGAGGCGTATCGAGCTTGGCAATGCTCCGTTCGGGGATTTAGGACGCGCGGCCGGCAAAGTGCGCGGCGGGCCTGTAATAGTTGTCGTAGACGTACATCGTCGTCGAAAGGCCGAGCCGGTCGATGATGTAGTAGTCCATCCACTTCGCATATTGCTGCGCCGGCACCTGCCGATTGGCGAGCTTGAAGTTGCAAATGCCGAGTGCCTTGAGATCCCTCACCTCATCCTGCGAAAGCGTGAAGTTCATGATGCGCTTGACGTCTTTGGGCTCGTCGAGCCGCGTGAAACGGTCGGCATGCGCGCGCTGGCAAAATCCGCTCGTCAGTTCCTCCCAAAGATCCCAGTCGTCCTCCAGACAGGCCCTGCTGATCAGGTCGTAGTGGTCCTGGCGTATGCTGCACTCGCGAAAGCAGGTCTCGTTGACGAGCAGCTCGAGCCGCTCTGCGCCAAGGCGCCCGATCATCTCCTGAAGCACCTTCGCCCTGTAGTTGAGGTGCGGCGGCAGCACGAAGACGTCGTAAAGGTAGGCGTGGTCGTAATAGTATTGGGGCTCCTTGTTGAAGTGCGTCAGCGAGTGGACGAGCCGGTAGTCGGGGAACCGCTCGCGGATATAGCGCGCAAGGACGTGGCTGCCGACGATGACACCGTTGCCCTTCCGGCAGCAGTGCTCCAGCATCCAGTTGCAGCGCTTGTCGCCCAGGTGCTTCTCCTCGATGAAGAGGTTGGAGAACACCAGGTTGAAGGTGATGCCTCGGCGATTGTACTCCTGCACGAGACGGGCGAACGTCTCCTTGGTTTGTCCCGCCGCGAAGGAGTGCGGGCGCCCGCCGGCCCATTTCATACCGAAATGCTGATCGTAGACGGTGAAGCTGATGCCTTTGACGCCGAGTTGCTCCAGCGCCGACTTGGCCGACGTCACGTGTTGAAAGCCGTTGATCGCGCCGCCGATATTCCAATGTTCCGGCGATTTCAGCTCGTCCGGCGACGTTTGCGCAGACCGCTGTCCGCCGGGCACACTTTCCTGGCTCATCGAAAGATCCTCCCTGGCTTATATCGTTGAGCGGCCGGCAGCGATGTCCGACGGCCCGATGCCGCCCGGCTGATCCGCGCGCTCGACGACGGCCCGCATGGAGGTTGCAAAGCGACAGCGCCAAAGTGTGCGGTCCACACTTTGCGCGCGCCTCAAGGCTTCCTTACAAGCGTGCAAAAACCCCGAAAAACAAAGGATTTTCTTGACGGACGTCAGCATCTGCCGTCGCGCAGCGCGAGCTATTTAGGAGTGACGCCATAGCCCGAGCGCAGACGCAGGCCGAACTGCGGGCGCGTGAAGGGATCGTTCGGGAAATTGATGATCACCCGCAGGCCGGGCTTGTTGTCGACGATCTCGATGTACGCCCCGTGGAGTTCGGCGATGGCCACTGCGAAGGGGATTCCGAGCCCATGGCCCGATTTCCCGCGGGAATTTTCAAGCCGATAGAAGCGCTCGAAGAGGTGCTCGATCTCGGAAGGTGGAACACCCGGACCATTATCGGAGACGATCACCTCGAGGCCCGTCCGGAGCTGGCGCAGCTCGAGCTGGATCACCGTGCCCTCGGGACAGTACTGAATGGCATTCTCGACGAAGTTGACGATCATCTCCATCAGCAGCTCACGGTCGCCGCTCACCGGCCTCACCGCCTGATTGGTGATGCAGACCGCCAGCTCGTCGCCGTGATCGGCGATGATCGGCTCATAAACCTCGGCGATATGCCGGAGCAGCGCCGGCAGATCGACATCGACGAAACGCGAGCGCCGGTCGCCCGATTGCAGCTCGCCGATATTCAGCAGCGCTTCGAAGATGACGACGAGGGAGTCGATCTCCTCGATACCCTCGTCGATCTTGCGCGAAAGGTCCGGGCTGCTGAACTCGCACTTGCTGACGACCTCCAGCCTCTGTCGCAGACGTGTCAGCGGCTTCTTGAGATTGTGCGCGATGTCCGCGGACATGTAATTGAGGTTCCACAGCAGACGCTGCGCGTAATCGAGCGTGCCGTTGATCGCCAGCTCGAGATCGGAAAGCCGATCCGAACGACCGAGCATGGGGACCCGCCGATCGGTGCTGCCCGACACGAAATCAAACAGCGTCGATGTCATTTCATCGACACGCGCGCGCGACCGGTTCGACAGCACCAGGCCTGCCAGGAAGACCAATGCGAGCGCCGCCAGCAAAAGCAGAGCGAACCCGGTGATCGCCTGGTCGTGCGCCTGCGCTGCCTTGACCTCACTCAGCCCGACAAGAAGCTCGCCCTGGGACAGCGGCGCCGATGCCACATGCACCAGCCGCTTGGAAAGTCCCCATCCAACTCCGCGCGAGCGGATCGAAAGGTTGGCGGTGCTCCACGCCACATCCGGCGTAATGTCCGCCGACGTATGCAGGCGGATGTCGCCATTGGGATCGCGAATGGAAACGAAAGGCGGATCGGGATCGGCCCACGCTGGCTCAGCCTTTACGAAACTGACGAGCGCATCGAGGCCATGTTGCTTTTCATAGGCGACGAGTGCGTCGAGCACGCGAGACACGCGTGTCCGCGTGCGCTCCGCAAGGTCCGCTTGGGACTCGATGAAGAACGACGAGAATAAAAGACTGAAGCCCAGAACCAGGAGCAGGCCAACCGCGCCGACAATTTGAACGTGGTAACGCGTGAGTTGAAGATCAGGCTTCATATATTGAATAGCCGCAGCCTCTCACCGTGTGAATAAGGGGCGTCTTGAACGGCTTATCCACCTTCGCCCGCAGCCGCGATATGTGGGTTTCCACAACACTCGTCTTGGGCTCGAACCTGAAACCCCACACGCGCTCGAGCAACATCGTGCGGAGCACAACGCGGCCCTTATTGCGCAGTAGTATTTCAAGAAGCAAGCACTCTCTGGGAAGGAGATTGATCGGCTGGCTGTCGCGCGTAACGATCCGGTGCGCGACATCCATTTCGAGATCGCCCACCGTCAGCTTTTCATGCTCGTCGCGCATCGGCGAGCGCCGGCCGAGTGCATTGACCCGCGCCAGAAGCTCCGAGAAGGCGAACGGCTTCACGACATAGTCGTCGCCGCCGACATCCAGTCCCTGCACGCGCTCGTTGATGCTGCCGAGCGCAGTGAGGAACAGGATCGCGACCGGGCGGCCGCTGCTGCGAAGCGTGCGCGCGACGGAGAGCCCATCGAGCCCCGGCACCATGCGATCCAGGATGACGAGATCGAAATCCTCCTGGATGCCGAGCAGCACACCGTCCTTGCCGTTTGCAACGACATCCACGGTATGACCCGCTTGCCGCAACCCGTTACCCACGAAGGCGGAGGTTTCGGCGTCATCCTCGATCATCAATATTCGCATGGCCGATGCGCCTCGCTGCTGCAGATGTTCACAGTCAACCACCCATTTTCTACTTAGAAGCATAGGCGTGCGCAACAACGTCGCTGCGGCGAATGGAGTTAAACATTACACGCCATGTAATGTTGCTCGTACGGCTTGGCTGTAACGTGTGTCCGGCCTCTTGGCCGCGCCGTTCCCCCTGAAACGCCCGCTTGGTCTATCGGCACTTCCGATAGACGCTTCCTCCATCCAAGGCGGCAGTTCGCACGCCTCGTCCCATTTTTCCGCCTCCGAGATATCGCGTCCGCTCCCGTCATTCCGCACTGCGCGCGTCGTTGCAGAGCATGGCCGCGCCCGGCTCGGCTACGCGAACGGGAGGCCGCGGCGGAGCATCCGCAAAGGTGTGGACGCCTCGTCGGCGCGCAAACGAACGATCGCCACGCGTGGCGCAGAGGGCAGTCATCGAGGCCGATTTCAGCCCTACGACCTCAGCATAGGCGAGCCGAAGCGGGAACGTCGCCTTACAATTTGTGTAAGGATCAAGGCGCAACCGCATCCGTCATTGACCCGCACCCTCGACAGCGTGACCATTGTCAGAGAGGAAACGCACGAGATTCGTCAGCCAAAAGACGAACACCGCGAGGAGCACGATGACCAACAAGTTCATCGCAGATCGCGTTGAGCGCTCGCTGCCCGATGGGGATGCATCCCAGCGAAGCGCCGCTAATCCGAGAGCTGCGGGTTCAGCGCCAACCGAGGCGTCTCGCGCGCCAGCCAAAAAGCAAACGGGCATTTCGCGCAGAGACCTCATGGGCGGTCTCGCCAAGTCGGCGGGCGTCGCCTGCCTCGCCGCCGTCGCCCTCGATCAATACGTCCGCAGCGCACGCGCCATCGACGCGACCGCCCTCCGTCCGCCGGGAGCCATCGACGAGGAGCACTTCCTTTCCGCATGCGTCCGCTGCGGGCTGTGCGTCCGCGCATGCCCCTATGACACCCTCAAACTCGCAACGATGGGCGATCCCGCTCCCCTCGGCACGCCCTACTTCATCGCGCGCGAGGCATCCTGCCTGATGTGCCCGGATGTTCCATGCGCCCGCGCCTGCCCCACCGGCGCACTCGACCGAAACATTCCCGACATTCGCCACGCCAACATGGGCATCTCCGTGCTCGTCGATCACGAGACGTGCCTCAACTACAAGGGCATGCATTGCAGCATCTGCCATCGGGTCTGCCCCATCCGCGGCGAGGCGATCACGCTCGAGAAGCAGACCATCAAGGGACGTCAGATGCTCATCCCGACCGTGCACTCCAATAAGTGCACCGGCTGCGGAACCTGCGAAAAGCATTGCGTGCTCGAGGAAGCTGCGATCCGCGTGCTTCCGCGGCCGCTGGGCCAGGGCAAGTCCGGCCGCAACTCGGCCGGGCGTCCGATCACCGGACATGGCGGACTGCGTCGGGATATCTGAGAATGGACGCCAGGGCCCTCCTTTATAGATACACCTCCGACGCGCGCTCCTACGCTGCCACGCGCCGGGGCTGGCTATTCGCCCACCGCATTTGGCTGGCGCGGCGCGTCTCGCAAATCTTCGTACTCGCTATCTTCCTCACCGGCCCATGGTTGGGTCTCTGGATTGCAAAGGGCAACTTCGCGTCGAGCGAGATCCTTGGCGTGCTGCCCCTCGCCGATCCTTTCATCTTTCTGCAGTCGCTATTCGCCCTCCATAGGCCGATCCTGCTCGCCGTAATCGGTGTTGCCACCATCACGGTGTTCTATTGGATCGTCGGCGGCCGCGCCTACTGCAGCTGGGTCTGCCCTGTAAACGTCGTCACCGACAGCGCCTACTGGCTCCGCGAGAAACTCGGCCTCACCCGCGACCGCAAGCTCGACAAACGCACGCGCATCTGGGTGCTCGTTGCGGCCCTTCTCGCCTCGCTCCTGACCGGCACTATTGCCTGGGAATTCCTCAACCCCGTCAGCCTGCTTCAACGGGGCATCATCTTCGGCATCGGCGCCGGCTGGGGCATCATCGCCGCCGTGTTCATGCTGGATCTCTTTGTCACCCGCCGTGGCTGGTGCAGCCATCTTTGCCCCGTGGGCGCGTTCTACGGATTGATCGGATCGACGAGCCTCATCCGCATAAGCGCAATCAACCGCCCCGCATGCACCGATTGCGGCGCCTGCTTCAAGGCCTGCCCGGAGCCGCACGTCATCACGCCCGCGCTGAAGGGCACGGGGACGCACCTCATCCTGGCCGGCGATTGCACGAACTGCGGCGCGTGCATCGATTCCTGCTACGTGGATGTATTCCAGTACGCCAGCCGCCTGTCACCGAAGCACGGCCCGCCGGAGCGGTATATCGAGGCGGCCAGTGCGCCTGTCCGTCCGATTCGCGCGACAGCCGCAGCGGCGGAATAGGAAGCCTTCACGCCAAGTACGCGGAAGAGCGCGCGACTGGAGCACGCCACAGTGCGGCGGCGGCGCCTTTCAGCGCTCTGGTCTCTCAGCGGCCTTTGATCATGCGCCTTAGCCCGGCGATCGTCGCGATGTAGATGTGGAACAGCAGGAACAGCACCCCTGCGAGACCCGCCCAGTAGTGCGCGAGGGCAAACGGCCACACGCCTCCAAGGCCCGCAACGGTCTCCGGCATGAGTTCCGGATAATAGAGCACCAGCCCCGTCGCGATCAGCAGGGGCGAAAGAATGACGATGCTGGCGATCGAGAGAAGATGCTGGATAAGAATGAGGAATCCGCGCGACAGCTCGAGCCGGCTCGGCCCCTCATCCGTAGCGTCAGACCGCATGGGAGCGCCGTTCCACACATAGCTCGCAAACTTTCGAATACGCGAGAGCAGACCGTTCCCGATCCGCTGATACCGCCGCCAATATCCGTTCGTCAGCGACGCGGCGAGGAAGCCAACGAACAGCACCGAGAACATGATGCCGGTCACCTGGTGCCACGTGTCGGCGCGCCCGTAATCCATGAGCGCAAACGAAGAAGACGAGTAGGTCAATACAATCCCAGTGACCGTGAGGATCACGAACAGGACCGCGATGCCCCAATGCCAGAGCCTTAGCCATAGCGGTGTCATGGCTCAGCGCCCTCCTTCCGCCGGCGCGCCAGGATTCGCCAGCCTCCGTGCGCGCCGACGAGCACCAGTCCCGCGGTCACGAACAGATAGGCGGCGACATCAGTCCATCTGTTCCGGTTGGCGCCCATCACGTAGCCATCCTTCATGATGCCCGCATTGTGAAAGCCCGCCGCCGTTCCCTCGGGCGCGCTCGCGTAGCGGTAAAGACGGCCCAGCAGCACGCTGTCGATGCTGTGGCAGGTATTGCAGCCCTGATGCGCCTTCATGCCCTTGGGTAGATCGTGCGCCACCTTCGTTGCTACGCTCGAATGGCAATCGACGCAGCGCGTACCCTGCAAATGCAGCTCCGCATAGGGCATGTAGGCGTGCGCTGCGACGAGGTTCGGCTTGGCCGGATCCTTCAGCGCGACGGTCGACCCATCCATATGGCAGTGGAGGCACGGGCCATTGTCGTTCTTCAGAATGGCCTGAGGATCTTTTATGCGGGCCGTCGCTTGGAAGTAGTGCGGCTCGTGACAATGCTCGCAGGTGAAGCGCTGCTTCGCGGTCATGTCGCGATTTCGCTTGCTGACGACGCTTATTCCTGATGTCGCGCCGACTTTCCCGGTCGCGGTGCCGCAGCACTTTTCCTTCTCGTCCTGGAATTCCGTGAAATGCGCCGTTGCCTCGAACTCATTGAGGATTCGCTCGAAATCGTAGGGCTTGTCCGCCGCGGCTTCCTTCGGTTCGGTGCGAGGATGGCAATCCATGCACGTTTCCGTCTTCATGTTCCGATGCGGAAACGTCGTGAAGCCCTTGGAGTGGCAATCGGCGCAAAGCATCTTTCCATGATCGCCGCGCTCGAATTCGGGCATCGCAATCGTAGAGCTCTTGGACTGGTGCTCCTTTCCGTCGAGGTGGTGCTGGCTCTCACCCACGTGGCAAGCCAGGCACCGCATGCGCTTCATGAGATCCTGCGGCTGCGCTACGCCGGCACTTGGCAGGAGGATGACCGCGACGAGCGCGACCAACGAGAGGCCGAGCCACGCCCGCATCACTCGCTCGCGCGCACGGTGCCGAGCGACGCGCCATCCACCCGGTTGCTTGCGATAGGACACACGGGCACCGGCGATCCCGCGGAAGGGCTGCTGCGCCCCGGCCTTACTCAGTGGATTGCGCTGGCGATGCATGGGCGCTGCTGATTGCTATGGCGAAGGCGGAAGTGTGCGTCGTGCGGGGATGCGATCGGTGGCCTCTTTCCGATGAAGCCGGACCGCGCAACCGCGGACGTCCGTGCGCGCTGGCTGGCTTTCCAGAACGGCCCGAGACGCCGCAGGCTAGGAAGCCCGCGCAAGGGCCCGCCGGTCAGCGGACGACACCGTCGATGTCTTGTCCTTCATTCACCACCGTCCTCCCGTTGCGGCGTTTCGTGTTTTAGCGCGCAGCAGGACTGCCGAGCAGTCGAGCTGCGGCTCGGAAATAGCTGCCGCATTCGCCATCCACGTCGCCTGCAATCCGGTGAGCACCGAAGCGAAACGACCTTGCGAATGTGCGCGGCAAAGTTTTCAGCAGTCTCGAAGGTTTCTTACATTTCTGGCAGGGTGCGGCAGCTCGCCTGCGGGCGTAGCTCCCGCAGCGCACGCCCCCGCACAATTGCGGCGGAAAACCATGGCCTTGGCCGATCGGCCAAGGCTTCATCGGACCACCGTGGACCACAATAAATCCACGCAACTGGCTTGCTGGAAAACGTAGCACCGCAACTCGAGCCCGCCTCGAGGGGACCGAAAGACCGCGGGTCTCCACGGCGCGCGCATAACTCGGCGGATGCACCTGCGCCCCGCCCCGCCGGGGGCCAATGCAAAACGGGGCCGATAGACGGCCCCGTTCGCAGCGACCCAATTCCCCGAAGGTTCAGGGCAGCGCCACCGTGGCGGAGAACACGAAGCGCTCATCGCACAGGTTGGTGCCGTTGCCCGTGTAGGCGAGGCACTCGCCGGCATTGAGATCGGTATCCCAATAGCGCAGATCGAACGTCAGCTTATCGACCGCGAGCGAAAGGCCCGCGTTCCAGTAACCGTACGAGGTGCCGCCGTTATAATCGTCGACATAGCCGTAGAGGCCGGAGATCGACGGATCGAAGACATGGAATTTCGGCAGGGCATAGGCGAGGCCGACCTCGTAGACGCCCCATTCCTTGTCCTTGTAGTCGGGCGAATAGTAAAACGTAGCGGTGCCGGTGAGCTTGTCGACGATCTCGCCACTGACACCCGCCTTGAGCTCGAGGATGTCGTAGCCGTTCCAGGCGCCCGGATAGTCGTAGTAGATCACGCCGAAATCGAACGTCGCCTTGCCCCAGGTGGGCTTGATGCCAGCGTAGAAGTCGGTTTCGATGTTGGCGTCTTTGTCGCTCGTCCAGTCGATCCCGGTCGCCCAGATACCGGCGTAGAAGATGCCGTACCCGATGCCGAACGAGCCTTGGATCGTGGGATCGTTGTCGGACTGCGACACGCCGCGGAAGACATAGTCCGAAGTGCCCGTCAGCGTGAAGGAGTAGGTGAACTCGCGCTCCGCTTTCGGCTCGTCCTTGAGACTGCCACCGGCAAAAGCGCTCCCGGTGAGAGCGAGAAATGCGAAACCCGCCACGCAACAAAGCTTACTGACTTTGCGAGACTCGGCCATGATTGAACTTACCCCCGTACGCAACTGACCACTCAAAGCGCCGAACTCGTCTTCGCCGCAGGTACGGCTTTCTCGAACGCTTCTGAAATGTAGAGAAATCGTAAATGGAGCTTGTCACAAGCCGAATCACCACAACGTCGTCCCTCGCCGACACGCCGTAGCGCTGAAGCAACAGACCGTCGTTTTTGGCTATATATTCGCCAGTTTTCGCTGTGTTGCCGAGCACTGTCATGGTGCGCGGCGAAGGGTGGTCTGGGCATCTGCTCAAAATGTGTGCACACATGCCACGCCGTATCCCGGCGAATCCTTACAGGCCGTACAGAGTGGCTCGCGAGCCGCCGGACAAGCTGCGATCATCGGACCTTCAATGTCATACGCATCCCCCCAAACCGCACTCATCACCGGTGCCGCCCGCCGCATCGGCCGGGCCATCGCACTTGACCTCGCGGCACACGGATTGAGCGTCGGCGTCCACTATCGAAATTCGCGCGCTGAGGCTGAGGCACTCGCCGCCGAGATCACTGCGGCGGGTGGCAAGGCATCGGCGCTCGGTGGCGACCTCTCGAACTTCGGGGATGTGCAATCCCTCATCGGGCGCTGCACCGACGCGCTCGGCCAGCCGACCTGCCTCGTGAACAATGCATCCGAGTTCTTTCTCGACACCATCGGCTCGGTAACTTCGGCGGGCTGGGATACCCACCTCGACATCAATCTCAAGGCGCCCGTCTTCCTTGCCCAGGCGCTCTACACCAGCCTCCCCGAGGGCGTCGAAGGCAACGTGATCAACATCATCGATCAGCGCGTATGGCGCCCGACGCCCGATTTCTTCTCCTACACGATCTCCAAGGCCGGGCTCTGGACGGCGACGCAGACACTCGCGCAGGCCATGGCACCGCGTGTGCGCGTCAATGCCATCGGTCCCGGCCCCGTGCTCCAGAGCATCCACCAGACCGCGGACGACTTTGCCACCGAGCGCCAGTCGACGTTGCTCGGGCGCGGCCCGACGTTGGGTGAGATCGCCGCCGCGGTGCGCTTCATTCTCGCAACGCCCTCGATGACGGGCCAGATGATCGCGCTCGATGGCGGACAGCATCTGTCGTAGCGCGCCGGCGCAATAACACGGCCGCGCGCTAACGTTACCCGCGAAGTCGTAATGCTCAGCGCCACAATTCCGCTTGGCCAAGCCCTCACTGCCGCCCAATTAGTGCGTCTTTGTTGCGGACAACGGGGGAGCGCGCGATTCGTAAACCATCCATTAACGTTAAGCCTTTAATGACGTTTGATGGTTTCGTCGGGCGCTCAAAAAACAACATGCGCCGCGTTTGGACGGGTGTTCTCATGACGAGAATCTTCGGAGCATCGATTACCTTTGCTCTCGTAGCGCTTTGCGCGCCAGCCTTTGCGGCTGATCTGCCGGAAGTCAAAGTCACGGCGAGCAACACGGTGCCCGAATGCGCCACGCCAGGCCGGCTGACCGCCTACCTCAAGGCGCGCAATCCACGTCTCAATGCCCGCTTCGAAGAACTCGCCACCCTCTACATGCGCCACGGCGAAGCGCTCGGCATCCGCTGGGATGTCGCCTTCTTCCAGATGATCCTCGAGACCGGCGCGCTGCGCTTCACTGGCGATGTCCGCCCCGACCAGAACAACTTCGCCGGCCTCGGCGCATCGGGCGGCGGTGCCCACGGCGAGCGCTTCGCCGACATTTCCAGCGGTGTCAAAGCCCACCTGCAGCATCTGCTGATGTATGCAGGCGAGCACATCGATGATCCCGTCGCCGAGCGCACGCGCAAGGTTCAGGAATGGGGTGTGCTCACCAAGTGGCAGCAGTCCATCCGCGGCCCGATGACCTACACGCTCGTTGCGAGGCAATGGGCGCCGACCTCGCGCAATTACGTGCGGGACATCACCGCCATCAGCGATGACTTCTATTCCAACTATTGCAACGCCAGCGATCCCAACCCCGGCATGGTTCAGGAGGCCCGCCGAGACTCTGCGGGAGGCAAAACGCAGGTTGCGGCCGCCGCACCGGCAGCGGACGCGGCCGGCAGCTCCGGCGCCGAGATCGCCAAGCGCAACATCGAGGAAGAGCGCAAGCAAGGCGCGCCGCTGCGCAGTCTAGGGGCCAACATGCTGGCGTCTTCGGTGAGCAGCAGCGCAAGCGCGGAACCGCTCGACGACGCCCCGCCCGTAACGCTTCTCAATTCGAATCCGGGTGCGGCGGCCCCTGCCGCAGGCGCAACCGCAAACCCCAAAGCTGCAAGCGCCACGAAAGCCGTCGCAAAGGCGGATGCGAAAGCGGATGCAAAGGACGCGGCCAAAACCGCACCGGGTAGCGATGCCAAATCCGCGCAAAAATCCGCGGACGTCCAGACGGCAGCGCTCGGCAGCGCCGCCACGCAGATGAAAACGCCGTCCGCCAAGTCGTCGAAGTGTAAGGTGTGGACCGCGAGCTACGGCGGCCAGCGCGCCGTCATCATCAAGGCCACCGGCAACGGCACCGTGAACTACACCGTTCTCGATGTCACCGAAGCCAATGAGAAGCGCGAGATCGACGCCTATATCGCGGCCTACGCCAAGGGCGGCGAGAAGCTCGCTTCGTTCCCCAGTCAGACCAAAGCGCTAAGCCGCGCGTTCGAACTGTGCCCGGAAGGCTAGGCGATGTCGGGCGCGGCTGTCTCCGCCGACGCTAGATCACTCCCGCTGCCGACCGGTTACGACATTCGTGTAAGTGTAAAGAGCGCCATGGTGACCCCATTGCCGGCGACCGAACGGGTCCGCTCCGCGGGCACGTTTCCGCGATCCGCAGCAGCCATATTGATCCTTCTGGGCTGCATCACGGGCGCCGAGGCCGCGCCACCCCGTATCCGTACGGACGCCGGAAACGCCGTGCCGCGCTGCGTGACACCCCAGCGCCTCATGGCTTTCCTCAAGACGCGGAATGCGAGCCTCGATCCGCGCTTCGCCAATATCGCCAGCTTCTACAAGAAGTACGGCGAGACCTGGAACGTGCGTTGGGACTACGCCTTCTTCCAGATGGCCTTGGAGACGAACTTCCTCACCTATCGCCGCGGTGATGGCCGCTGGGGCGACGTCGACCCCAAGCAGAACAACTTCGCCGGTCTCGGCACCACGGGCGGCGGCGTCCCCGGTGACAGCTATCCCGATGTCGGCACCGGCGTGCTGGCGCAGATCCAGCACCTCGTTGTCTATTCAGGCGAGCGCATCGCCAACCCCGTCGGCGCACGCACGCGCCTGAAGCAAGACGACATCCTCGCCGCCATGGCACCGAAGAAGGGCCGCACCACATTTGGCGACCTGGCGCGCCGCTGGGCCGCCGACCGCAACTACGGCAGCTCGATCGAATGGGTCGCAACCAGCTTCCGCCAGTCTTATTGCAAAGGTGGCGGCACCATCGCAGATGCGGCTGAAGAAACCGCACCGGCCGCCGCGCCGAACCGCACCGCAACCGCGCAGGTCGATGCCCGCAAGGTGAAGACCGCGCGCGCCAACCTCGGCGGACCGGTCACGGAGAGCCAGCCTGCGCCGCCGCCACGCTCGCCCGTGCGAACCGTTTGGTCCGCGTCCGACCAGGGCAACGGCGCACTGCGCACCGCCGTCGCCGAGACGCCCGCTACAGAACCGGCCCCCAAGGCGCCGGCGAGCCGGACCGTTCCGGCGCCGACGCGCAAGCCGGCTGTCGTTGCACGCATCGATGGCTCGTCTTCCGGCGATCGTGTCGTCGTCGCCGAGCAGATGATCCAGACCGGCGAACACCCGCGGCCGATCTTGCAAGTCGCCACCGCCGAGGCGGCGGCAATCGACCCATCCGCTTCCGAGGCGGTGACGTCGATGCCGTCCGTATCTGAGCCCCCGGCATCCGTCCCACCCGCATCCGCAACGGACACCACAACGCAAGATGCAGCCACAGCCCGGCTGGCCGCATTCGCGTTCGCGGCCGGCATGGCGACGAACCCTAAAGCGCAGCCGCCGCCTCCCGCGGGCAAAGCGGCGCCATCGACCGCCAACACATCGGCCTGCCGTATCACGAGCGCCAGCTACGGCGGCAAGAAGGCCCTGCTGATCCGTACCGGAACAGCACCAGCCGAGCGCTACACGGTGCTCACCGTGCTCGAAGGCTTCGAGAAGTCGATGCTTGCCAACTACCTGAAGGCGCATGCCCCCGCGGGCGAAAGCCTCGGCGAGTTCGCAACCCGCGAGGATGCGCTCCAAAAGGCGAAAGAGCTTTGCCCGGGCGGCGCCACCGCCTCGCCGCGCAACGCCGGCGTACGCACAGGTTGAAGCGCGCAAACGCAAAGTGTGCCGCAGTTCCGCGCTTACCTAAAAGCCGGCGGCCCAGGACCGTCTCACACCGCACGGCGGCGCACCGCGCCAATGCAACGGCGCGCCGCCTGTCCTGTGCGGTATTCAGTTGCTCGCCACGGCGTCGGCGAGATGCATGTCGTTGCCGCGCCAGTTGAACGAGTTGCCGAGCCACGCCTGCATCCACAGAACCGGCAGCATCACATCACGCGCAATCCACGCGAGCGGCGCCCGCCACGAGAGATGCCACCCTGCGGCGCAAGCGAGCATGGCCTCACAGCCATACCACGCGGCCCCCAAAGCGGCCGTGGCGGCAAGGCCGGAGAGCTCAAATCCCTCAGCAGCAATGAAGGTCGCCAGGAGCGGCGCGGCGCTGCCCGAGAGGAGCTCCGGCAGGAAGAACACCGGGAAGGTCGCACGGCGAAGCCTCGCCCAGCGCACCTGGCGCGACCAGATTTGCGCCGCAGTGCGCGCACCCAGCGGCTGACCGAAGGCACGATCGACGAGACGCACACGCTTGCCGGCCCGGCGCACGACCTTGGTCGCCGCCGCATCTTCGGCAATCTCCGAACCCAGCGCGCGAATCCCGCCAGCGCGCTCGAGATCCGCGCGGCGCCATAGCATCGTCTTGCCCTGCGCAAAGCCGAGGCCGAGCGTATCTGCCGCGTACTGCCAGCGCGCCTGATACGTATTGAGGAAGGCGCATTCGACCTCCGCCCAGAAGCCGCTCGGCATGCAGCCGATAGGCGGCGCGCATAGCAGTCCCGTTTCCGCGCGCCAGCCCGCGAGTAGCCGCTGTATATAGTCGACCGGCATGAGCACGTTGCTGTCGGCCATCACGACCCAGTCGTGACGTGCAGCGCGCCAGCCCTTGATGAGATTGTTGAGCTTCGGATTTGACGTGAGGCTGTCGCGGCCGATGAGAAGCTTGGCATCCACGTGCGGGTGCTCCGTCATCAGGCGGCGAATAACCGGCACGACCGGATCGTCGGCATCCTCGCAGCACAGGATCAGCTCGTAGCGCCCATAGGCGAGTGCGAACCCCGAACGCAGCGTCAGCGCGTCATGGGGATCGAGGCCACGCACGGGCCGCAACACGCTGACGGGCGGCATCACCGAAACCGGAACATCGGGAAACGGCGCGGCCGCGGCGCCTCGACGGGCACGATAGGCGGCGAGCAGCGCGCTGGCGAAGTGTAGGAGCGTGGCGAGACCGGCGAATACCGCGCAGCCCCAGGCAATCTCGTTCATCGGCGACCTTGCGCAACAGAGCTATTGCGCAAAGTCTTTCATCGGAATCCGTGACACGTTGATGACACCTGGGCCCTGGCGCGACAACCGGCAGCGCCAAACGCCGCGCAGTGGTTAGCGCGCCCCTCCTCGCCGGGACTCCGCCTGCTACTGCGCCGGCGCGAGATACTTGAGGGCAACGTTCGACAGCGCACCGCCCACGACGCACGGCACGCCCATATAGACCTGGCCCATCACACCGGCGGCCACGCAGCCCAGCGCGAACACCGTCTGGCCGGCTTGACCCCACCAGCTGAAGTTACGCGCGTTTTCGGGGCCCTTGGTCTTGAGTTCCTCGATGGAGGTGAGCGCCTCCTTGCGGATCTGCGCGAGTTCGAACGTCTCCGCCCCCTCGATCACCTCCGTGAGCGGAACCGAAACGCTGTCCGGCTGGCGGGGCAGCGAGGTCTTGAGATAGCCCAGCAGATCGTGGTCCTTGGAGGCGTTCTGCGCCAGCGTCCACTTCACCATCGAGCCGATGGTGAGCTTCTCGAGATCGTTCTTCTCGCGTGACCACGCGAGCGCCTGCACAAGTCGCTGGATGGGCTCGGCGGAGCCGGTTGCGAAGTAGTAGCCCCAGTTGGCATCGACTGCGATGGGGCTCTCGAGCGTCAGGTCGCGCAGCACCGGCAGCTTGCCGTAAAGGTAGCGTTCGATGATGACCTTGCGCGCGGGCATGCGCTCGACGAACTTGCCCATGAGCTCTTTCCAGTCGGCGAGACCGGAATAGGCGATGGCCTTGACGATCACGACCTGATCGGGCGGCGGCATCGGGAACATCTCGGTGATGAGCTGCTCGGCCATCTCCGGATTGGAGCCGATCACGCCGGCGATGAACCCGACATAGATGCCGGCCTGCTCGATTTCCTTGAACTGGCCCTGCTCGCGCATCGCCTTGAAGGCGGCGGGCAAACGCTCCGGCGTGGGATTGTTGCGGTAGTCGTTGATCCACCCGAGCACCATCTCGGTACGGGTGAACGGCGGATATTCCACCTTCTTCTTTTTCTTCGCGGCATCGGCGCCGCCCGGGAGCGCGATCGCAATCAGCACTGCAAGTAGTGACGCAGCGATACGCAGGAACTGACGCATAAATAAGCCCATCTGCACCCTCACGAGCGCATCCTTCCCGGCAATTGCGGCCTTTCCCTAGCTCACCCCGAGCCGGGCATCACAAGAGAAAACCGCGTATTGTCAATTTGATGGCAGCGCCCCTCCGCCTCCGGCAGATCGAAGGCGGCCCGCTTCCCCTAGCGTCGCGGTCGGGATGCTGCGCGGCAAACCCGCTCCCATCCAATCCGCACCGCATATCGAAGCGGCTAAACGGTTAATACAATCTTGCCGATGTGCGCATCGTCCATGCGCGCATGCGCTGCGGCTGCGTCGCGCAGCGGGAACGTGCGATCTATGACGACCTTCACCCGGCCGTCGGCAACGAGCGGCAGCGCCTTATCTTCCACCTGTCGTGCGATGGCAGCTTTCACCTCCGCTGGGCGGATGCGCAGCGTCGATCCGGTCAATGTGAGACGCTTCAGCATGACGCGCATCATGTCGATCGTCACCTTCGATCCGCCCTGGAACGCGATGTTGACGAGGCGTCCATCGTCCGCGAGCGAGCGGATGTTGCGTTCGACATAGTCGCCGCCGATCATGTCGAGAATGACGTCGACCCCGCGCCCGCCCGTTTCCGCCTTCACCGCCTCGACGAAATCTTCGGTTTTATAGTCGACCGCGCGCACGGCCCCGAGGTCGCGGCACACGGCGCATTTCTCCGGCGAGCCGGCAGTCGTGATGACTTTCGCGCCGAACGCCGTAGCGAGTTGTATCGCGGCCGTACCGATGCCGCTCGTTCCTCCGTGCACGAGGAACCAATTGCCCGCCTTGAGACCGCCACGCTCGAACACGTTGTGCCAGACGGTGAAGAAGCCTTCGGGGATCGCGGCGGCATCGACCATCGACACGCCGGCCGGGATCGGCAGGCAGGAGCCTTCCTCCGCGAGGCAGTATTCCGCGTAACCGCCGCCGTTCACCAGTGCCATCACCTTGGCACCGACGGCAAAGCGCGAAGCTTCGGGCCCGACGGCGGCCACTTCGCCGGCAACCTCCAGCCCCGGAATTTCAGAATGTCCCTTCGGCGCGGGATAGAGGCCGAGCCGCTGCATCACATCGGGACGATTGACGCCGGCCGCCGCCACCTTGATCAGAACCTGGCCGCGGCCCACCGCCGGGACCGGCAAGGTGGCCGGCTGTAGCACCTCTGGCCCACCCTTCCCCTCGATGGCGATCGCGGTCATGGTCTGCGGCAGTGCGGTCATGGCTATAGCGTCCCTTCTCTGGCTCGCGGTTCTGATGCCCGAGCGCGCCCGGCGATACAAGCCGCGCGTCGGCGCACACGCGATGGGTTGCCCGCGCGTCAGGTATCGCGCAGACTCGCGAGCGGGCAAATGAACGCCGCGGAGCCGCCATGGATTGGGATGACATCGTGCCGAAATCGCCCAAGACCGGGCCCGTGATCGGCGAAAGTCTCGAGACGCTGTCGGTCGCCGAGCTCGAAGCCCGCATCCGTGCGCTCGAAGCGGAGATTGCGCGCGTGAAGACCGAGCTCGAAGCCAAGCGCCGCCATGAAGAGGCTGCGAGCGCGCTTTTCAAGAAGTAAACGGACACGGCCCAACGCGCTTAAACCTCGGCTACGCACGCTGCACACCGCACGCTTTGAACCTCCGCAATCGTGATGAGGCACCTCGCCACGATTTCTTCACCCTTAACTCTTCGTTAGGCTTAGTCCGCTAACGTACCATTATCCAGTCACCTGGATCTCGAGCGGTTCGGCCGCTCTGTTTGACGCCTCCCTGTTGACTTCAGAG
>Ga0182749_1001414_pt1 | contig 18995 bp, 22 predicted proteins | sample eDN3rd37CKraftMG_FD_128875 | JGI IMG/M metagenome (GOLD analysis project Ga0182749, IMG submission 128875) | Enriched Miracle-Growth compost microbial communities from Emeryville, California, USA - eDNA 3rd pass 37_C Kraft MG (version 2) (version 2) ...
CCGGCCGCGGCCGCAGGTGCGCATTGATCGCATCGCGCACGGTGTCGGCGTCCCAGGCTTTCGACAGGTCGATGTGGGCCACCTGGCCCAGCGCGTGCACGCCGGCGTCGGTGCGCCCGGCGCCGCTCACGGTGACGCGCTCGCCGCAGAATGCCGCCACCGCCTCCATTAGCGCGCCCTGCACCGAGGGCGCGTTGTCCTGCACCTGCCAGCCGGCGAACGGCGTGCCGTCGTATTCGATGGTGAGCTTGTAGCGGGGCATCAGCGCAGCACGGTGCCGCGCGGCACGGCGATGCCGCGCAGGAACTCGTCGGCAGCCATGGCCTGCTTGCCGGCGCGCTGCAATTGCAGGATGCGCACTGCGCCGTCGCCGCAGGCGATGGCGAGCCGGTCGTCGAGCGCGGCGCCCGGCGCGCCCGAGCCGTCGGCCCTGGTCGTGCGCAGCACGCGCACCCGCGCGCCCGCGAGCTCGCACCACGCGCCGGGAAATTGCGACAGGCCGCGAATGTGGTTATGCACCGCGCGCCACGGCCTGCTCCAGTCGATCCGCGTCTCGGCCTTGTCGATCTTGGCGGCGTAGGTGACGCCCGCGTCCGGCTGCGGCGTCAGCCTGAGCTGGCCGAGCTCCAGCGCCGTGAGTGCGCGCACCATGAGGTCCGCGCCCAGCGTGGCGAGCCTGTCGTGCAACTCGCCCGCCGTCATGTCGGGACCGATGGCGACGCGCTCGGCCATGGCGACGGGCCCGGTGTCGAGCCCTTCCTCCATGCGCATCACCATCACGCCGCTCTCGGCATCGCCCGCCATGATGGCGCGGTTGATCGGCGCCGCACCGCGCCAGCGCGGCAGCAGCGAGGCATGCAGGTTGAAGCAGCCGAGCGGCACGGCGTCGAGCGCCTGTTTCGGCAGGATCAGGCCGTAGGCCACCACCACGGCGGCGTCGGCGCCGTGGCTGCGCAGCGTCGCCACCGCGTCGGCCGTCTTGAAGGTCGCGGGCGTCAGCACCGGCAGGCCGAAACGCCGTGCCTGCCGCTCCACCGGCGTTGGCTGCAGGCCCATGCCCCGGCCGGCAGGTTTCGGCGCCCGGGTATAGACGGCCGCGACCTGATGGCCGCGCGAGACGATCTCGACGAGAGTCGGCACGGCGAAGTCCGGCGTGCCCATGAACACGAGCCGCAACGGCATTATTCCGCCGCCCGCTTCGCAGCCTTGGTGAATTTCTTGATGATGCGGTCGCGCTTGAGCTTCGAGATATGGTCCAGGAACAGCACGCCGTTGGTGTGGTCGATCTCGTGCTGAATGCAGGTGGCGTAGAGCCCGTCCGCCTCCTCCTCGTGCTCCTTGCCGTCGATGTCGAGGAACTTCACCCGCACACGTGCCGGACGCTCCACGTCCTCGTGCACGTCGGGGATGGAGAGGCAGCCCTCCTCGTAGGTCGATTTCTCTTCCGACGACCAGGTGATCTCCGGGTTGATGAAAACGCGCGGATTCTTCACCTCTTCGGCGTCGTCCCCGTCCTCGTCGTCTTCGGGCTTGCCGCGTTTGCCGAGGTCCATGGTGACGACGCGCAGCGGCACGCCGATCTGAATCGCGGCGAGCCCGATGCCGGGCGCGTCGTACATGGTCTCGAACATGTCCTCGACCAGCGTCCTGATCTCCGGCGTGATCTTGCCGACCGCCGCCGACTTGGCGCGGAGCATCTTGTCCGGGATGATGAGAATGGGTCGCAGGGCCATGCCCGGCATGTAAGCAATTCGGCCTGCGGAATCAATGCGATCCGCGGGGCGGCTGCCGCGTTCGCCGTTCGTTCGTATCGGGCGCCGAATCGCGCTAGAACCCCGGTATGACCGAGACCGCCCTGATCGCCGTCCTCTGCCTCCTGCTCGGCGCCGCCATGGCCGCCGCCGCGATCCTGCTTGCCCGCCGCCGCGAGCCGTCCGCGGAAGACCCCACTCCGGCGCTGGTCGTTGACCTGCAGCGCCAGCACGCCGAGATCGCCGGCCGGCTGGAAGCCACCATCAAGATGCTGGCGTCGAACCAGTCGCAGTTCCAGCACGCCGTGTCGGAGCGGCTCGACGCCGTCTCGCATCGGGTTCACCAGTCGGTCACCGCAACGACGCAGCAGACCGTCGAGCGGCTGCAAGGACTGCACGAGCGCCTCGCCGTGATCGACCGCGCGCAGCAGACCATCGGCGACCTCGCCTCCCAGGTCACGTCGCTGCAGGCCGTGCTCGCCAACAAGCAGCAGCGCGGCGCCTTCGGCCAGGGTCGCATGGAGGCCATCGTCAGCGACGGCCTGCCCAAGTCGGCCTACGCGTTCCAGCACACGCTTTCCAACCGGGCGCGCCCGGACTGCTGCGTGTTCCTGCCGGACCGGCGGCCCCTGGTGATCGACGCCAAGTTCCCGCTCGAGGCGGTGACCGCGTTCCGCGATGCCGCAAGCGACGAGGAGCGCAAGCAGGCCGCGGCGCGACTGCGCCAGGACATCGGCAGGCACGTCGCCGACATCGCCGACAAATATCTCATCCCCGGCGAGACGCAGGATCTGGCCCTGATGTTCGTGCCGTCGGAATCGGTCTATGCCGAATTGCACGACGGCTTCGACGACGTGGTGCAGAAAGCGTTCCGGTCCAAGGTGGTGATCGTGTCGCCGTCGCTGCTGATGCTGGCGATCCAGGTGATCCAGCAGATCCAGCGCGACTCGCGCATGCGCGAGGCCGCCGACCGCATCCACGCCGAGGTCGGCCATCTGATGGGCGATCTCAGGCGGCTGCACGAGCGCGTGCTCAAGCTGCAGGGCCATTTCAACCAGGCCAACGAGGATGTGCGGCAGATCGTGATCTCGGCGGAGAAGGTCGAGAAGCGCGGCGCGCGCATCCAGGAGGTGGAGTTCGACGACGGACGAGAGGACGCGGCCGCCGTGCCTGCGCCCATGGCCCGCGCGCTCCAGGCCGGCGAGTAGCGCCCGCCCATGACCGCAGCGTCCGAGGAAGCCGCGGCCCGTCCCTCGTTCCGCGAGGCGATCGCTGTCTATCTCAAGCCGCGGGTGCTGATCGTTCTGTTCCTCGGCTTCTCCAGCGGGCTGCCGCTGGCGCTTTCCGGCTCGACGCTCCTGTTCTGGGCCGCCGAGGTCGGCGTCAATCTCAAGACCATCGGCCTGTTCGCGCTGGCCGGTACGCCCTACACCATCAAGTTTCTGTGGGCGCCGCTGGTCGATGCGCTCGACGTGCCGTTGCTCGGGCGCGCGCTCGGCCGCCGCCGCGGCTGGCTGATGCTGACGCAGATCGCGCTGATCGCCGCGATCCTGTTCCTCGGCCGCTGCGACCCGGTGACGGCCCCGGCCGTGGTCGCGCTCGGCGCGCTGATCGTTGCAACGGCCTCCGCGACCCAGGACATCGTCATCGACGCCTTCCGCGTCGAGAGCCTTCCCGAAAGCGAGCAGGCCGCCGGCATGGCGTCCTACGTCGCGGCCTATCGCGTCGGCATGCTGGCCTCGAGCGCGGGCGCGCTCTACATCGTCTCCGGCTTCCAGGCGCTGGGCTTCGACAAGCAGGGCGCCTGGGGGGCGAGCTACACGGCGATGGCCGTGATGGTCGTCATCGGCATCGTCACCACGCTGCTCGCGACCGAGCCGGAGCAGTCCGCCGAGGCCGAAGCGGCTCACAGTCACGGAACGCCGCTGCAACGGCTGGTCACGACCATCACCGGCGCGTTCAGCGATTTCTTCCTGCGGGAAGGCGTCCTCCTCGCCGTCGTCGTTCTCGTGTTCGTCGTGCTGTTCAAGCTCACCGACGCGCTGGCCGGGGTGATGACCGGGCCGTTCGCCGTCGATCTCGGCTTCACGCGCAACGAATACGCGACCATCATTAAGGGCGTGGGCTTCGCCGCCATGCTGATCGGCGGTTTCGCCGGCGGTTATGTGGCCCGCGCGTTCCCGCTGGCGGCGAGCCTGTGGATCGGCGGCATTCTCCAGGCGCTGGCGAATCTCGCGTTCTCCTGGCAGGCGCTGGTCGGCCACGACATCGGCTGGCTCACCTTCGCCATCACGGTCGAAAATTTCACCAGCGCGGTCGGCACCGTGATCTTCGTCGCCTATCTCTCCGCCCTGTGCCGCAACCCGCTGCACACGGCGACGCAATACGCGCTCCTCAACGCCTTGGCCGCGATCGGGCGCGTTTATCTGTCGGCCGGGGCCGGTTATCTCGCTTCGGCGACGGGGTGGGCGTGGTTCTTCGTGATCTGCGCGCTCGCCGCGATCCCGGGCCTTATGCTGCTGGCCTGGCTGCAGGCGCGGGATCATTTCGCCGCGCTGGATGGACCCTCAAAATGAGGTGCGCTGCCTGATCGCCGTCGCGAGCGTCCCCTCGTCGAGATAATCGAGCTCGCCGCCGACCGGCACGCCGTGGGCGAGCCGCGTCACCGTCACGCCGGCGCCGCCGAGCAGGTCGGTGATGTAATGCGCGGTGGTCTGGCCATCCACCGTGGCGCTGAGCGCCAGGATCACTTCCTTCACTTCCGGCGCGTGGGCGCGGCTGATCAGCGAATCGATGGCGATGTCCTGCGGCCCGACGCCGTCGAGCGGCGACAGCGTGCCGCCGAGCACGTGGTAGCGCGCGTTGATGGCGTGCGCCCGCTCCAGCGCCCACAGGTCGGCGACGTCGGTGACGACCACGATGACGGAGGGGTCGCGGCGCGGGTCGGTGCAGACCGTGCAGGGGTTCTGGCTGTCGATATTGCCGCAGATCTTGCAGACGCTGATCGTCTCCATCGCCGTCTGCAGGGCGGCGGCGAGCGGCGCCATCAGTTGCTCGCGCTTCTTGATGAGGTGCAGCGCCGCGCGCCGCGCTGAGCGCGGCCCGAGTCCCGGCAGGCGCGCCAGGAGCTGGATGAGCCGCTCGATCTCAGGTCCGGCGACGGAGGCGGGCATCGGAATGGCGAGGCCGGGGAACGGACGCCGTCAAAACAGCTTCAACCCCGGCGGCAGCGGGAGGCCGCCGGCGAGGCTCTGCATCTTCTCCTGCATCAACGCCTCGACCTTGCGCCGCGCGTCGGCATGAGCGGCGACGATCAGGTCTTCGAGGATTTCCGCCTCGTCGGGCTTTATCAGCGAAGGGTCGATCCTCACCACCTTCAGCTCGCCCTTGGCGCTGAGCGTGACCGAAAGGAGCCCGCCGCCGGCCGTGCCCTCGACCGAGATCTGGTCGAGTTCCGCCTGCATCGCCTCCATCTTGGATTTCAGCTGGGCGGCCTGCTTCATCATCCCGAGAAAATCAGCCATGGTCAGTCCTCGAACGGCTCGTCGCCGAACGGCATGTCCTCCATGCCCTCGGCGGGATTTTCGCTGGCGAGCCCGGTGCCCGTTTCGCCATCCGTCTCCCGGGCGCGGACCTTGACGATCTGCGCGCCGGGAAATTTCTGCAACACCGCCTGCACCAGCGGGTCCGCCTGTACCCCGCGCTCTCGCTCCGCCTGGCGCGCGTCGTTCTGCGTCTTTACGGTCGGCTGGCCCTGCTCCGCGGAGATGACGACGGCCCAGCGCCGCCCGGTCCAGTCCTGGAGCTTGCGGCCGAGATCGCCGATCAGCGCTTTCGACGCGTTCGGCTCCAGCGCGAATTCCAGGTGCCCGTTCTCGAACCGCACCAGCCGCACGTCGCGCTCCAGCACGGCCTTGGTCTGCAGGTCGCGCATCTCGGCGGCGAGCGCGATCAGGTCCTCGAAGCGGTCGATCGCGCGCTCCGGCTGCCGGGGAGCCGCTGCCGGCTGCGCTTCGGCCCGCGCCGGCGCGGAGGCCAGCGCAGCCCGCGGCGCGTTGCGGGCCATGGCGATCGGGGCCGCCGGATAGCCGCCGCCGTTGCCGGAAGCAGGCGGCGCCGACGGCGCGCCGGCGTCGTCCGAAAGGCTGCGGATCACGTCGTCGGGCGTCGGCAGGTCGGCGGCGTAGGCGATGCGCACCAGCAGCATCTCCGCCGCAGCAATCGCCCTGTTCGCGCTCTGCACTTCGACGAGGCCCTTGAGCAGCATCTGCCAGGCGCGCGACAGCACCCGCATGGAGAGCTTCGCGGCGAAGCCGCGGCCGCGAGTGCGCTCCGCCTCGGTGAGCGAGCGGTCGTCGGCGGCCGCGGGCACGATCTTGATGCGCGTCACCAGGTGGGTGAATTCGGCGAGATCGGCGATGACGATGGCCGGGTCCGCGCCGGTGTCGTACTGGTGGCGCAAGTCCTTGAGCGCGGCCGCGGCGTCTCCGCGCATCAGCGCCTCGAACAGGTCGATGACGCGCGAGCGGTCGGCGAGGCCCAGCATCTGCCGCACGTCCTCGGCGCGCACCGCCTTGTCGCCGGCGTGGGCGATGGCCTGGTCCAGGAGCGACAGCGAGTCGCGCACCGAGCCCTCGGCGGCGCGCGCGATCTGGGCGACGGCTTCGGGCTCGATGGCGACGCCTTCCTTGGCGCAGATGCCTTCGAGATGCGACACGAGCACGTCGCCATCGATCCGGCGCAGGTCGAAGCGCTGGCAGCGCGACAGGATCGTCACCGGCACCTTGCGGATTTCGGTGGTGGCGAAGATGAACTTGGCGTGGAGCGGCGGCTCTTCCAGCGTCTTGAGCAGCGCGTTGAACGCCGCGCCGGAGAGCATGTGGACCTCGTCGAGGATATAGACCTTGTAGCGCGCCGACACCGGCGCGTAGCGCACCGCATCGTTGATCTGGCGGACATCCTCGACGCTGTTGTGCGAGGCCGCGTCCATTTCGAGGACGTCGACGTGTCGGCTCTCCATGATCGCCTGGCAATGGATGCCGAGCGTCGGCATGTTGACCGTCGGACCCTTCACCGAGCCGTCGGGCAGCTCGTAATTGAGCGCGCGGGCGAGGATGCGCGCGGTGGTGGTCTTGCCGACGCCGCGCACGCCGGTGAGAATCCAGGCCTGCGGGATGCGGCCGGTCTCGAAGGCGTTGGTGACGGTCCGCACCATGGCGGACTGGCCGATCAGGTCGTCGAAGGTCGCGGGCCGGTACTTGCGCGCCAGCACGCGGTAGCCCTGCGGCTCGCCGCGCACGCGCTGGTCGTCGGCCCGTGTTTCATCGGCCATTGGGCGATCTTTGCACGCCTGCGTGTCGGAGTGATAGAGGTGGGAGGCTGACGAGCGACCCGAACCGGTCCTCGTTAGGGCTGCTTCCTTCCGGACCTGACCCGGTTGGCGAGTGGCTCGTCCACCGCCAACCTCCCGCAACCTATATCGGCGGAACGGATGGGGAATGCAAGCATGGCGCAGGCGACCGCCGCGACGAACCGGCCGGGCTTCGACCTGCATCCGCAGTTGGCGAGCGACGCCGTGCCGGTCTGCGACCTGCCGCTGTCGCGCGTCCTGGCCAGCCGGGACGCGACCTATCCCTGGCTGATCCTGGTGCCGCGCCGCGCCGGGATCAGCGAAATCATCGATCTGGACGAGGCCGACCGGGCGACGCTGATGCGCGAGATCGCCGACGTATCGCACGTCCTGAAGGGCGTCACTGCGTGCGACAAGCTCAACGTCGCCGCCATCGGCAATATGGTGCCCCAGCTTCACGTTCACGTGGTGGCGCGCCGCCGCGGCGACCCGGCTTGGCCGAGGCCCGTCTGGGGCGCGGGTCCGCCAAGCGGCTACGAGGCCGACGCGCTGGAACGCTTTGTCGCCGCCGTTCGTTCTGACTTGGGCTTTGCCTGACAAGCATTGCGCCTGCCCGCCGCGCGTGCCAGCTTCGCGCTCCGCCGGAGTTCCCGCATGAGCCAGCGCTTCAATCTCGGTCCGCCGCCGCGGCTTGCCTATGCGGGGAGCACCATCGACCGCGCGGCGCACCGGCGCAGCGAGGGCGCGGCGCTGGAGCGGGACGCGCTCGCTTATGCCATGGCCGGCGATGCGGTGGTGCTGCGCAAGGCCGCCGATGGCATGGACCCGCTGTTCACGCTCGCCGACGCACGCCAACTCGCGGCCGTCCGCGAGACCGTGTTCCTCGGGGTCCGGGACGGCCGGCCGCATCACGCCGTGGCGCTCGACGCCGCCGTGGCCGAGCCGCTCAAGGCGGACGGCGTGCATTTCGTTATCGACCTGCGATCCATCGCCACCCAGAGTCTGGTCGCGCCGGAGCACCTGCCGCCGCTGGCGCAGGCCAAGGCCATGCTCGGCTGGCACGCCAGGAATCGGTTCTGCTCCAACTGCGGCGCGCAAACGCACGCCGTCGAGGCCGGCTGGCGTCGCGACTGTCCGGCCTGCGGCATCTCGCATTTTCCGCGCACCGATCCCGTGGTCATCATGCTCGCAGTCCACGGCGACCGCTGCCTGCTCGGCCGCCAGACCCGGTTCGGCGCCGGCATGTGGTCATGCCTCGCCGGCTTCGTCGAGCCGGGTGAGACCATCGAGGAGGCGGTGCGCCGCGAGGTGCTGGAAGAGGCCGGCATCCGCTGCGGGACGGTGCGCTATTTCGCGACCCAGCCATGGCCGTTTCCGATGTCGCTGATGATCGGTTGCCATGCGCAGGCCATGACCACCGAGATCACGGTCGATACGTCGGAGCTCGAAGACGTGCGCTGGTTCACGCGGGAGGACGCCGCGGCGATGCTGCTGCAGCGGCACGCGCAGGGCCTGTCCACGCCGCCCGCGGCCGCCATCGCCTATCACATCATCCGGTCCTGGGTCGAAGGAGCGAGCGTTGGCGAATAGCAAGGACGCGCCGCGCATCCTGTGCGCTGGCATCATCGTGCTGGACGAAGTGTTCCGCGTGGCGCAAATGCCGCCGGTCGATACCAAGACGGACGCCAGCGACTACGCCTCCGTTGGCGGCGGCTGCGCCTCCAATGCCGCCATCGCCGCCGCCAGGCTCGGCGGCCGCGTGTCCTTCGCCGGTCCGCTGGGGGAGGATGACGCCGCGGCGCGGGTGCTCGCGATCCTGGCGCGCGAGGGCGTCGATACGGCGGGCTGCGTGAAGCTCGCCGACGGGCGCACCTCGGTCTCCTCGATCCTGGTGGACGACAGCGGCGCGCGGACCATCGCTACCTATGCCGACCCGAAGCTGCTGGCGCTCGGACCGGGCGATGTCTCGGCGCTGGTGGCCAAAGCCGACGGCGTGCTGATCGACAACCGCCGGCCGGCGTTCGTCGGCCCGATCGCGGATGCAGCCAGGAAGCGCGGCATTCCGCTCGTGCTCGATGCCGACAAGGCGACCACGCTCGACGATCCGCTGCTGCGCGCGGCGACCCACGTCATCCTGTCGGGCGAGAGCCTGCGCGGCACCCTGCCGGGCGAGACGGCGCTCAACGCGGTCGCCCGCATCCAGTCGCATACCGGCGGCTTCGTCGCGCTCACCGATGGCGCCAACGACGTGCTGTGGACCAACGGCGGCGCGGTGCAGGCCATGCCGGCGTTCAAGGTCAAGGCGGTGGATACGCTCGGCGCCGGCGACGTGTTCCACGGCGCGTTCACGCTCGCGCTGCTGGAGGGCCGCGAGATCGCCGCCGCGCTGCGCTTCGCCGCGGCGGCCTCAGCGCTCAAGGTGATGCGGTTCGGCGGCAGCTCCACGGCTCCGACGCGGGCCGAGGTCGAGGCGTTCCTGGCGAAGGCCGGCTAGAATCTGGTGCACTCGCATTGAATCGTCGAGGCGCTTTCCTCTTTTTGTTTTTGAGCATGATCTTGTCCGAAAAGTCTGCAACTTTTCGGGATCATGCTCCCGCTATTTCTTCGACGGGCAGGGCGCACCGCACGGCGCGCAGGCGCCTGCGAAATCCTCCGGCGAGACGGCGCGGCCGATGGAGGGCGAGGTGACGTGGTCCCACAGGATCGCGGCGACGCCGATCACGATGACGAGGGCATAGACGGCGCGCATCGCCCCTACTCCCGCGACAGGCCGAACCACGGCCGCAGCCTGATGCCTGCGGCGCAGCCGGCGAGCGCGCAGACAAACCAGACCCAGCCGTGCAGCGATCCCGACGCCACGCCGCCGACAAAGGCGCCGATGTTGCAGCCGAAGCCGAGCCGCGCGCCCCAGCCCATCAGCAATCCGCCGATGCAGGCCGCGAGAATCGAGCGCGCCGGCGGCCACGGACCATGCGCGAAAGGCTTCGTGTAGGCGGCCGCGGCCATCGCGCCGAAAATCATGCCGAAGTCGGTGAGGCTCGACGTGTCGCCGAGCACGGAGTCCGTCAGCGCATGCTGCGGTCCCGGCCATTGCCAGAAGTCGTATTGCGAGAGATCGAGGCCGAAAGCCTGCGCGATCTTGGCGCCCCACACGGTGTAGCCGAAGGTGACGCTCCAGGGATGGCCGCCGGCGAAGAACGTCCCCACCATCAGCGCCGCAATGATCACCGCGCCGACGAGGAATGAGCGCCGCGGCACGATGCTTGCGCCGCGGCTGCGGGCGACGGCGCGCACGATGAGCGCCGCGACGCCGATGCTCGCGAGCGTCGCCGCGAGTCCGCCCCATGGGCCGAGGTGGTCGCTGGCGAGCACCGGGTCGATGCCGCCGAAGCGCAGGAACGTGCCCAGCGACATGCTGCCGAGCACGCTTCCCGCAATGAAAAAGGCGAGCGCGAACAGCATCCGGCCGGAGCCGCCGCCGACGGTGTAGAGCGTGCCGGAGCCGCAGCCGTTGGCGAGCTGCATGCCGATGCCGAATACGAACGAGCCGACCACCAGCGAGATGCCGAGCGGCGCAATGGCGCCGCCGTAATGCGGCGAGGTCGCGGCGACCGGCACCACGGCGACCGCCGTGAGCGCGATGAGCAGCAGGATCGCCATCATGCCCCCGGCCTCGCCGCGAACGATGAAGCGCCGCCACGAGGCCGTGAAGCTGAACTCGGCTTTGAGGAAGGCGACGCCGAGCCCGAAGCCGAGAACGAGCAGCGCGGCGGAGGCGGGCTGGCCGTCGATCAGGACGAGGGCAATGAGCAGCGCCGTCGCCAGCACGGCGGCGGCGACGAAAGGCCAGTCGGCGCGCGTTGCCGTGGGCTCGATCGTAGTCGTTGCGGTGGTCATGAGCCGTGGCCGAAGAACTTCTTGATGTCGTCCCACTTGGTGCGGGAGGAAGAGATCGGCCGGCTGGGCTGCGAGGTCCAGTCGACCATGGAGCCGTAATAGACCTTCACGTCCTTGCGGCCCAGCAGTTCCGACAGCACGAACCAGTCGGTGGACGACCAGTGACCGGTGTTGCAGTAGCTCACCACCGGTCCCTGCGGCGCGATCTTCGCGGCGATGGCCTCAAGCTCGGCGCGCGGCTTCAGACGGTTGGTCCCGTCGTCGTAGAAGCTGGCGCTGTCGATGTTGATGGCGCCCGGGATGTGCCCGTAGGCCTGCGCGGCGTCGGCCTTCACCTTGCCCTCGAAGAATGCTGGCGGCCGCGCGTCGACCAGCGTGCCCTTGCCGTCGGCGACGATGGCCTCGACGTCGGAGGCCTCGGCGATCAGGCTGTGATCGATCTTGGCCTCGAAGATGGTCGGCGAGGGGGTATTGGTCCCGGTCTCGACCGGCGCGCCGGCGGCGACCCAGGCGGCATAGCCGCCGTCGAGGATCGCGACGTTGCGCACCCCCACCACCTTCAATGTCCAATAGACGCGCGCCGCGGCACCGAAATCGCTGACGCTGACGCCGGCCGGCACCACGACGACGCGGCTGTCGCCGTCGATGCCGAGCTCGCCGACGAGCTTTTCGAGCTGCGCCACGCTCGGCAGCATGAAGGGCAGGCCGTTGCGTGTCGCCCGCCAGCCGGACTTGTCGTAGTCGCTGTGCAGCGCGGTCGGGATGTGACCCTGGGCGTAGGTCTCGGGCGTGCTGCCGTCGATGGCCGAACGGATGTCGAGAACGACAAACCCAGGCTCGCCGATATGGCTTTTGAGCCAATCGACGCCGACCAGCGGCGGCATGGCGGCCGCCGCAGGGTCCGCGGCGCGCGCCGGCGCGGCGGCGAGGAGAACGACGAGGCCGAGCGCGGTCGTCCACGCAGCAGAAATTTCCAGAAATCGTTGCCTGATCGCGATCATCGTCTGCGGTCCGCCTTCGGGCGGCCTATACCATGGGGCGCGACCGGGGCGCTATTCTGAGGTGAAAAATTTTCTTCCAACAAGGCCGGAATTTGCTGGACGAATAAGAAGAAAGTTTCATAGTAAGGAGGATTTTGAAATGGAATATCGCCAGGAGGGGCGGAGCAATCATGGACGCCATCGACCGTAAAATTCTCGCCGTGCTGCAAAAGGACGCTTCTCTCTCGGTGGCCGAAATCGGCAACCGCGTCGGCCTGTCCTCGACTCCATGCTGGAAGCGCATCCAGCGGCTGGAAGCCGACGGCGTGATCCAGAAGCGCGTCGCAGTGGTGGATCAGGACAAGCTCGGGCTCGGCGTGACGGTGTTCGTCTCCGTGGAGACCGGCGACCACTCGGAGGACTGGCTGAAGAACTTCGCCGCCGTGGTCGGCGCCATGCCGGAGGTCATGGAGTTCTACCGCATGGCGGGCGACGTCGATTACATGCTGCGCGTCGTTGTCAAGGACATCGCCGGCTACGACGAATTCTACAAGCGGCTGATCGCCGCCGTGCCGCTCAAGAACGTCACCTCGCGCTTCGCCATGGAGAAGATCAAATCGACCACGGAGCTGCCGATCCTGTAGGCGGCCTTTTTATTCCGCCTTCGAGGCGCGTGTTTCAGCAGGTCGAGCCGTTGTAGGACACGCAGCTGCTGACGCGCGGGCGCATGTAGATCGTGTCGCCGAGCTTGAGCGTCGACTTGATGATGGTGCCGAACATCGGCTTGTAGGTGTAGGTGGCCTCGCCCCAGATCAGGTAGCTGTTCTTGACCGCCAGCGCCGCCGACGGCAGCGTGACGGAATCGCCATGACTGCGCGCCGTGCCGTTCTGGGTGACGCTCCAGTCGATCGTCGCCTTGCCGTTGGCGTCGATCTTGATCTGCGAGACCGTGACTCCAAGGTTGGTCGTGCTGTAGGGCGACGTGATGGTGGACGCCGCGCTCAGCGTGTCGCTCATGTCGGACGTGCTGACGCTGCGCTCCTGCGCCACCAGGTCTGCGACGGTGTGGGCGACCAGCGTGGTCTTGCGGTCCACGGCCACCGCCTGGGTTATCTCGACGCTGCCGAGATAGAGCGTGACCATCAGCGGCAGGATCATCGCGAACTCGACCGCGGAAATGCCGCGGCCGTCGGCGGCGAAGCGGCGCAGGCACGTAAGGAGGCGGGCGGCGGGCATGCGCATCAGTAGGGCTCGTTGCGGAAGGCGGCGGTGGCCACCAGCAGCTTGCTATGGCCGGGGCAATTGTCGGCGATGTTCGGGTTCCACAGCCACACGCCGATCGGCCATTGGTAGATCAGCCGCACCACGACGATGTCGCCGGGCCCGCCGGGCTGATAGACGAAATTGCTGAGCGTGCAATTGGCGTTGAGCGGGGCCGTGAGATTGATGGCCGCGAAATCGGAGAACTTGCGGACGTCGATGCTCAGCTTGTTGGTGCAGTCGAACATCCCGGTCATGCGCTGGCAGACGGCGGACTTGAACGACGCCTGCGTGTAGCCGCCGCCCTGGGCCTGGCCGGTGAGGACGAGGCGGGCGGCGTCGGCGGCGTTGGTCTCGAGCACCTGGCTGGCGAAGAACACGATCGCGGTTTCCATGATCGCGAACAGGAACGCTGCGAACGGCAGGAACACGATCGCGAACTCGATGGCCGCCGTGCCGCCCCTGTGCGCGCGGAATCGGCGCAGCGCCGCGGCCGCGCGCCGCGCCGGCGCAGCAAAACGTCGAGAGACGGCATGCATGGGATGGGTCCTCCATGCAGGCAAAAAGCTCACCCGCGAATGAACTCGTTTTATCGAAAACTTGTTGTAGGATGGTTTCCGCGGTCGCGGAGAGCTGCGAGACGGCGTTTATGAATTGCTAACCAGTCCGCCGTTCCACCACGTTATCTGACGCCCGCCGCGCCCGCGCCGCCCCCCGACGCGCCCTGGGCGCGCAGGTTGCGCGTGCCGGTCTGCTGGAGCGTCTGGTCGAAATAGGTTTCGGAATCGCCGAGCGTGATGCGGCGCTCGCAGCGCGGGGTGCAACTGTAGGATTCGCGGTCCATGCCGCGATAGACAACCACGACGCCTTCGGACGGGCCCTGCACCTCCACGGTGTATTCCGTCAGGACAGCGCCGTTGCGATCGAGCGCGATGACGTTGGTAAGGCCATAGCCCTTGCCCGTCAGCACCATTAGCCCGCCCTGCTGCAGCGACACGTCGGCGATCAGCGGATTGCCGACCACGATCGTGGCGGCGTGCTCCGGCAGGTGCGCGATGCGCGCCTGGTCGATCTTGACCTTGAGCAGCTCCGGGGCGGCGGGCGACGCTCCGCAGGAAAGCGCCAACGCCGCACCGCACGCCAGCGCGGCCATGAGGCGCTTCAGCCTGCGCGACGATAGCGATGTCGTCATCGGTACGCTCCGCACTGGAATCCGACGGTTGGCACGGCCGGAACAACGGCCGCGAGTGTTAATCGTCGAATGCGAGTTGAGGGCAAATTGGTGAATCAATCCCGAATCGCAAGGCCTGCATTTGCGCGGCTTTCCGTGCGATGCGGCGCGTCTGCGGCGATCTGCCTTCCGTGCGACCGTGAGAAGCGGTTGCGATAATCGCGTTGTTATCTGCGTTTTCCGGCAGGTGCTGGGATGTACCGGCTCGCTCGCCGTTTGCTGCAAGAGAGCATTAACTACGTACAGATTCGCTAAAATGCCCTCGACTTTCTCCGAATGATTTAACCGCAACGCAACGGCTCGTCGCTAATGTGCCCCCACGGTTCATTCGTCGGAGGACAACGGCGGGGAGCCAGCTCAGACAGCCAAGTGCGGACCCTAAAGGAGCCAACCCTATGAAGACCCTTGTTTCGCGTTTCATGAAGGACGAGTCGGGCGCCACCGCGATCGAATACGGCCTCATCGCCGCCGGCATCTCGGTCGCGATCATCGCCGCGGTGAACGGCCTCGGCAACCAGCTCAAGACCACGTTCAACAGCGTCTCCACCACGCTGTCCACTGCTGGCAACTAACAGCTCGCCGCCGTTGCACACCGAGGGCCCCGGCGGTTTCCGGGGCCCTCCGATTTGAGGCGTCCGTCGGAGCGGACGCGCCCGCGGGCGACGCGGAGACATGCCGATGGCCACCATTCTGCTTCTGGTGTTTCCCGCGCTCATGGCGTTCGCTGCCTCGAGCGATCTCTTGACGATGACCATCTCGAACCGGGTATCCCTCGCCCTCGTCGCCGGGTTCTCAGTTCTGGCGTTCGTGGCTGGGATGGGACTTGAGACGGTCGGTTATCACGTGCTGGCCGGCGGTCTGGTGCTCGCGGCGAGCTTCACCTGCTTCGCCTTCGGCTGGATCGGCGGCGGCGATGCCAAGCTCGCCGCGGCGACGGCGCTGTGGTTCGGGTTCGGCCATCTCCTGGACTATCTCGTGCTGGCATCGCTGATCGGCGGCGCGCTGACGCTCGCCATCATCCGGTTCCGCACGCTGCCGCTGGCGGCGGCCCTGGCGCGGCAGCCGTGGCTCGCCCGCCTGCACGACCGCAATACCGGCGTGCCCTACGGCATTGCGCTGGCAGGCGCCGCGCTGCTGATCTATCCGCACACCGAGTGGATGGCTCTCATCAATTCGTGAGCGACGCCGGGCGGCGCGCGCTGCGCGAATAAACGATCGATTAACTCGATTTGGATACGGCCCGTTAACCACGAATTGACGTTTGCCTGCTGAAATCCGGCATCGGCGAGCCCAGATCGTCGGCAGCGTCATGTGGGATGTGAGCGTATGAGATCCGCGCGTATCATTGTTCTGGCCCTGGCGATCGGCTCCGGCGGCCTCGCCGCCATGCTGATGTCGGGCCGCTCGTCGCCTCCGCCGCCTCCGCCGTCGCAGCCCGCCGCGCAGCTCGATACGGTCGATGTCCTGGTGGTCAGGAAGGACATCGGCATTGGCCAGGCCATCGCCGCGGCGGACATGGCGTGGCAGCAGTGGCCCGCGGCCTCCGCGACCGGCGCGCTCGTGAGAAAGAACGAACATCCCGACGCGATCGCGGAGTTCACCGGCGCGATCGCTCGCCTGCCCATCGCCGCCGGCGAGCCGGTGCGCGACAACCGGCTGGTGAAGGCCAAGGGCTCCGGCTACATGGCTGCGATCCTGCCGCCGGGCATGCGCGCCATCTCCACCGACATCTCGCCGGAGACCGGGGCCGGCGGCTTCATCCTGCCCAACGACCGCGTCGATGTGATCCTGTCGCGGCGCGACCGCGAGGCCGAGAAAGCGACCGGCGTGGAATCGCACGTCAGCGAGACGATCCTGACCGACGTGCGGGTGCTCGCCATCGACCAGACCGTCGAGGAGAAGAACGGCCAGCGCGTCGTGGTCGGCAAGACCGCAACGCTCGAGCTGACGCAGCGCCAGGCCGAGCTGCTCGCGGTTTCGCGCCAGCTCGGCACGCTGACGCTCGCCTTGCGCAGCCTCGCCGACGCCAACGCACCGCGCAACGTGCCCGACGACAACACCGGCGGCACGTCGCGCATGAACATGGTCCGCTTCGGCGTCAGCAGCTCGGCGACGGCACGATGATCCGGCAGGGGTACCGCACGATGGTTCGCAGCATCACGGCGCGCAGGCTCGCTCGTCACACAGCGCTCATCGCCGCCGCGCTCGTGCTCTCGCTCGCCGCCGTCGGGCGGAGCCAGTCCGCCGAGCGGATCGAGCCGGGGTCGACCAGCATCCAGATCGCCGCCAGCGAGGCCACCTCGCGCTTCGTCCCGCTCGGCATCGGCAAGTCCATCGTCATCGACCTGCCGCGCGACATCCGCGACATCCTGGTCGCCGATCCCAAGATCGCCAACGCGGTGGTGCGCTCGGCGCGCCGCGCCTACATCGTCGGCGCAGCCGTCGGCCAGACCAACGTGTTTTTCTTCGATGCCGAAGGCCGCCAGATCGCCGGGCTCGACATCGCGGTGACGCGCGACCTCAACGGCGTGCGCCAGACGCTGCGCCAGATGTTCCCCGACGGCGACATGCGCGTCGACGGAGTCGGCGACGGCGTAGTGCTCAGCGGCTCGGCGTCGAGCCCGGCCGAGGCGCAGCAGGCGTTCGACATCGCCAGCCGGCTCGTCGGCGACAACGCCAAGGTGGTGAATGCGATCACGGTTCGCGGCCGCGACCAGGTGCTGCTCAAGGTGACGGTCGCCGAGGTCAAGCGCGACGTCATCAAGCAGCTCGGCATCAATCTCAACGGCAGCGTCGGACAGGGAGCGACCGTCTTCAATTTTGCAACCGCCATGCCTTTCTCCGCGTTCGGACAGGCGCTCAGCGCCACCCAGGGCGCGCTGACCTATCAGTCCACGACAGCGACCCTGCAGGCGATGGAGCGGGCGGGCGTGCTGCGCACGCTGGCGGAGCCGAATCTTTCCGCCATATCCGGCGAGAGCGCGACCTTCATGGCGGGCGGCGAATTTCCCGTCCCCACCGGCCTGCAATGCGACACGACCAAGTCGCCACCCGTCTGCCAGCCGACGCTCGACTTCAAGAAGTTCGGCGTCGGCCTCACCTTCACGCCGGTGGTGCTGTCGGAAGGCCGCATCAGCCTGAAGGTGATGACCGAGGTGTCGGACCTGTCGACCGATAACCAGCTTCGCCTCTCCGATACGCTGATCGTTCCGTCGATTCGGGTGCGCCGGGCGGAGACCACGGTCGAGATCCCTTCGGGCGGCTCGCTCGCGATTGCGGGCATGATCCAGGAGCAGACCAAACAGCACATCAATGGGCTGCCGGGCCTGATGCAGGTGCCGGTGCTCGGCGCGCTGTTCCGCAGCCGGGATTACGTCAACTCGCAGACCGAGTTGATGGTCATCATCACGCCCTACGTCGTGAAGCCGGTGGCGACCAAGGACCTGGCGAGACCGGACGACGGCTTCGCCGACGTATCCGACCCGTCCACCGTTCTGCTCGGCCGGCTCAACCGCATCTACGGCGTCGCCGGCACCAACACCGACCCGCGACGCGCCTATCGCGGGACCTACGGCTTCATCATGGATTGATCGGGGGCAACGATGGCAACGGCACTTCGGGACATCGCTGCGCGCAGGGCCGCGGCGGCGCGCGCGGCGGCGGCGCTCATGGTCGCCGTTGCGCTCGCCGGCTGCTACACCCCGCGCGAGACCGCGGAGACGATCCCCAACGACTACCGGCAGCGCCATCCGATCACGATCGGCGAGACCGAGCATTCGCTCGCGGTGTTCGTCGGCACCCGGCCGGGCCTGACTCCGGCGCAGCGCGCCGACGTTCTGGCCTTCGCCCAGTCCTGGAAGCGCGACGCCGCCGGCGGCATCTCCATCGACCTGCCGAGCGGCACGCCGAACGCCCGCGCCGCCGAGGCCTCGCTGCGCGAGATGCAGTCGATCCTGGCCGCCGCCGAGGTTCCGCAGCCGGCGGTGCGGGTGCGCTCGTTCCGGCCCGTCGATGCCGCGCAATTGCCGCCGATCAAGATGGCCTACCCGCGCATCGGCGCACAGGCTGGCCCCTGCGGCCTGTGGCCCAAGGACCTCGGGCCCGACACCGATCCGCTGTGGGAGGAGAACCGGCCTTACTACAATCTCGGTTGCGCCTCTCAGCACAATCTCGCCGCCATGGTGGAGAATCCGGCCGACCTCGTGCAGCCGCGCGCCGAGACGCCGGCCTACGAGCCGCGCCGCTCGCAGGCGCTGGAGAAATATCGCACTGGCCAGAGTCCGGCGACGACCTATCCGAACCCGAACCAGGGCAAGATCAGCGACGTCGGGCAGCAATGATACGATACACTCAACAGGCTACCGACGCGGAGTTCGCGGCCGAGGCACTGGCCCCGTCCGACGAGCATATCGCGCCGGCGCCGCGCATCTCCGTCCAGGCATTCTGCGAGACCGTCGAGATCGCGGGCATCGTCCAGCACGCCGCCGAGGACCGCCGCATGTCGCGGGTGCAGCTGCGCATCCAGA
>Ga0182749_1001415_pt1 | contig 18984 bp, 19 predicted proteins | sample eDN3rd37CKraftMG_FD_128875 | JGI IMG/M metagenome (GOLD analysis project Ga0182749, IMG submission 128875) | Enriched Miracle-Growth compost microbial communities from Emeryville, California, USA - eDNA 3rd pass 37_C Kraft MG (version 2) (version 2) ...
AAGGCGAGGTCATTGATGATGTCGCCGCGATAGCTCGGCAGCTCGACGCCGTCGCGCTTTTCGGTCGGCGAGGAGCGCGGCTTGGCGAACTGGCCGGCGATGCGGCCGACCTTCACCACCGGCGAGGCCGCGCCGAAGGTGAGCACCACCGCCATCTGCAGGAAGACGCGGAAAAAGTCGCGGATGTTGTTGGCGCCGTGCTCGGCGAAGCTCTCGGAGCAGTCGCCGCCCTGGAGCAGGAAAGCCTCCCCGGTGGCGACGCGGCCGAGCGCGGCCTTGAGCGCCCGCGCCTCGCCGGCGAACACCAGCGGCGGGAAGGTGGCGAGCTGCTTCTCCACATCGGCAAGCGCCTGCGGGTCCGGGTAGTCCGGGACCTGCACGATCGGCTTGCGGCGCCAGCTGTCCGGCGTCCAACGGTCGGCCATGGCCTTCACTCCTGGAACAGAAGCGCGGCTTATACGCCCCCGGCGGGCGGGACGCCAGTTTTGCCTTATTCGGCCGCTTCCCGGCCGTAGCGCGCGGCCGGCTTGCGCATGGTGACCAGCTCCTCGGCCGAGGTCGGATGGACCGCCATGGTGGCGTCGATGTCGGCCTTGGTGGCCCCCATCTTCATGGCGATGCCGAACACCTGGATCATCTCCCCCGCGCCCTCCCCGACGATGTGGCAGCCGAGCACGCGGCCGCTCGCGCCGTCGACCACGAGCTTCATCATCACGCGGGACCGATTGCCGGAGAGCGTCGCCTTCAGCGGGCGAAAATTCGCCTTGTAGATGTCCACCTGCGGGTATCTCTCGCGGGCCTGGGCTTCGGTGAGGCCGATCACGCCGACCTCGGGATCGGCGAACACCGCGGTCGGCACGTTGGCGTGGTCGACCTTGACCGGCCGGCCGCCGAACACCGTGTCGGCGAAGGCATGGCCCTCGCGGATCGCCACCGGCGTCAGGTTGACGCGGTTGGTCACGTCGCCGACCGCGTAGATGTTGGGCACCGAGGTCTGCGACAGCTCGTTGACGGCGATGCCGCCGTTCGGCGCGACTTTGACGCCCGCGGCCTCGAGGCCGAGGCCCTTGACGTTGGGCAGGCGTCCGGTCGCGAACATCACCTTGTCCACGTCGATCCACCGGTCGTCCGACAGCTTGACCGGATGCGCCGCGCCGGACTGCGTGATCTCGGCCACGGTGCGGCCGCAGATCACGTCGATGCCGCGCTCCTCCATTGCGTGCCGCACGTGGTGGCGCACGTCGTCGTCGAAGCCCCGCAGGATGGACTCGCCGCGATAGACCAGCGTCACCCGCGAGCCGAGCGCGGCGAAGATGCAGGCGAACTCCACGGCGATGTAGCCGCCGCCCTGGATCAGGATGCGGCGCGGCATCGCCTCCAGGTGGAACGCCTCGTTGGAGGAGATGACATGCTCGATGCCCGGGATCGGCGGGCCGAACGACGGCGAGCCGCCGGTGGCGACCAGGATATACTCCGCGGTCACGCGGCGGCCGTCGGCGAGGCGGACCGTGTGCGCGTCCTCGACGGTCGCGCGGCTGCGGATGATCTCCGCGCCCGCCTTGGCGAGGGTCGCGACGTAGGCGCCTTCCAGGCGGTCGATCTCCCTGTCCTTGTTGGCGATCAGCGTCGGCCAGTCGAACGTCGGCTCCGGCACGGTCCAGCCGAAGCCGGCGGCGTCCTCGAACTCCTGGGCGAACCGCGAGGCATAGACCAGGAGCTTCTTCGGCACGCAGCCGCGGATCACGCAGGTGCCGCCGACGCGATACTCCTCGGCGATAGCGACGCGCGCGCCATGCTCGCCGGCGACGCGGGCGGCGCGCACGCCGCCCGAGCCCGCGCCGATGACGAACAGATCGACGTCGCGGCCCGCCGCCATCAGAGGTCGTAGCCCTTCTTCTTCATCTCCGCGCGCAGCCGCGCCATGACCTGGTCGGACAGCTCGTTGGTCCACTCCTGGGCCCGCTTCAGCCCGTCCTCGACCGCGAGCGGCTCCTCCTTCAGCACCTTCTGGCCGAGCGGCGACTTGTAGAAGGCGATCAGGTCCTTCATTTCCGCCTCGGTGAAGTGCCGCGCATAGGCGCGCGCGACCTCGTTGATGAGCTCCGCCTTCTTGGGCGCGAACTCGGGACGGAGCTGCGCCACCACCTCGTTGAGCGGCTTGGAGAGGTTCGGATTGGTGGGGATGAAGACGTCTCTCGACTGCGTGATGATGTTGTCCACCATGCGGTCGAACATCTGCGGGCTGCCCTTGAGGAACAGGAGCTGCTTGGCGAGATCGACCGCCGCCGGCGACGGGTTGGGGTTCGCCAGCGGCTCCTGCGCGACGGCGCGGCCCAGACCGCCCGCCGCGAGCAGGATCAGGCTCGCCAGCACAAGGCGGCGCAGCGACGGAATGGCAATCATGGCAGGCTCCTCCGGCATTCCATGGTATTGGATTTCTTGATCGTCCGCACCCCGGCGGGACCGGCGACGATGGCGGCCTGCGCCAGGCCGATGAATAGACCGTGCTCCACCACGCCGGGGATTTGCGACAGGCGCGACGCCAGCGCGGGCGGGTCGGGTATCCGCCCGAGCGCCGCGTCGAGGATGAAATGGCCGCCGTCCGTGACGAAAGCATGGCCGTCCCGGGTGCTCCGCTGCAGCGCCGGGCCGGGACAGCCGGCCGCGGCCGCGGCGTCCTCGACGGCGCGGCGCGTGGCGGCGAGGCCGAACGGCACCACCTCGATGGGCAGCGGAAAAGCGCCGAGCGTCGGGACGCATTTCGTCTCGTCGGCGATCACCACCATCGACGCCGATGCCGCCGCAACGATCTTCTCGCGCAGCAGCGCGCCGCCGCCGCCCTTGATGAGCGTGAGGTCGGGACTGATCTCGTCGGCGCCGTCGACGGCCAGGTCGAGCGCGGGCGTCTCCTCGAGCGTCGTCAAGGGCACGCCGAGGCGCTCCGCCTGGGCGCGCGTCTCTTCGGAGGTCGGCACGCCGACGACCCGCAGGCCGCCGCGCACCCGCTCCGCGAGCAGCTCGACGAAGTGCTTCGCGGTCGAGCCGGTGCCGAGCCCGAGCATCATGCCGGGCTCGACCAGCGCGACAGCCTGCGCCGCGGCCGCCCGCTTCTGCTCGTCTATCGTCATCGTGATGGCAAAACCCCGCTTGACCGGCGATGTTCTAGCGTCGATCCCGGCCTTGCGCCACCCGTCCGGCGCGGCTAGCAAGGACGGCCTCCCCCCTCGCCGGACCAACCATGCGCTCGATCATCTTCGATCTCGATGGAACGCTGGTGGACACCGCGCCCGACCTGATCGACACGCTCAACGCCATCCTGACCCGCGAGGGGTTTGCGCCGATCCCCTTCGACGATGCGCGCGCGGCCATCGGCGGCGGCGCCAAGCTGCTGCTGGAGCGCGGCCTGTCGCGGACCGGCGCGCACGTGCCGCCGGAGCGGCTCGACGCGCTCTACCAGGACTTCCTGTCCTACTACGCCGCGCACATCGCCGACCGCTCGCGCCCGTTCCCCGGGCTCGACGCGGCGCTCGACGCGCTCGCCGCGGACGGCTTCAAACTCGCGGTCTGCACCAATAAGCTGGAGTGGCTGTCGGTGCGCCTGCTGGACGCGCTCGATCTCAGGCGGCGTTTTGCCGCGATCTGCGGCCAGGACACGTTCGGCGTCGCCAAGCCCGACCCGCGGATTCTCCGGCGCACCATCGCGGCCGCCGGCGGCGACGCCTCCAGGGCCGTCATGGTCGGCGATTCCGCGACCGACATCGCCACGGCGCGCGCGGCCGGCGTGCCGGTCATCGCGGTGGATTTCGGCTACACCGACACGCCGGTCGGCAAGCTCGGCCCCGACCGCGTCATCAGCCGTTTCGACGACCTGCCGGAGGCGGTCGCGGCGCTCGCCGGAGCATGACCGGCCAGCTATTATTGGCAGTATGGTTAACGGCGAGGGCCGGATTTTAAGCAATCGGGATCATGCCACCGTTGCGCCGGCGGTCTCCGCTCCAGCCGGCGCCGCGCCAAAAACCCGATGAAATGGGCCGAAACAGCGTCCCGCGCGGGGTGGCGGGTCCGCGCGGCGGCTGCCGGCGCAGCCCAATTGTTAATGGACCCGGTTCCGGCCGACACCGACCCGCACGTTGCGTCAATCTGCCTCCTCGCTATTGTGCCCCGGGGCGTTCGGGGATCGACTTTCCAGTGATGCGGGTGGGATCGCGATGAAACGTGTAATCGTTGTGTTGGCGTTCAGCGGTGCCCTGTCGGCCTGCGCCGGCTCGTCGGACATGGGGACCATGCTCAACAGCACGCCGGAACCGGTGAGCGTGCGGATCGAGTCCGAACCGCAAGGCGCCGAGGCCAAGGTGCCGACCGGAGCGACCTGCCAGACGCCGTGCAGCCTGCCGCTGCCGGCCAACGAGACCACCCCCGTCAGCTTCTCGCTCAACGGCTACCAGCCGCAGACGATCCCTGTCTCCGTCAAATCGGAAAAGACGCTGTTCTCGAATCCCGAGCCGACGATCGAGCCGAACCCGGTCTATGCGGTGCTCCAGGCCGCGCCGCCGCCGCGCAAAAAGGCGCCGCCGCGCAAGAAGCCGGCCGCGAGAAAGCCCGCGCCGAAGGCGCCCGCCGCGTCCAGCGCCGCGCCGCCGCCTCCGGCGCCCGAGCAGCAACAGCCGTCCGGCTTCGGCCCGCCTCCGCCGCCCTCGGGCGGGTTCGGTCCGCCGCAGCAGCCGTCCGGCGGCTTCGGTCCGCCGCAGCAGCAGTAACGGCGGTCGCCTCGTAAATTCATTGTGACGCGGGCAAAGCGCCCACCGGCGCGGCGCCCGCGCCGCGCCGTGTCCGCCGCAAGCCAGCCGACGCGCGGCCGACCGCCGGTCACGCCATCGCCGGCGCGGCGATGCGGCGGCCTTGGCCGAGGTTGTCGGGCAGCAGGTCCTGCCAGTGCCGTCCCTTGGGAACGTTGGTATCCGCGAGGCTGCGCACCTTCGAGTAGTCGGCGATCTCGACGCCGAGCGGCGGCTTGCCCGCCTGGTAGAGCCTCAGCGAGTCGAGCATGCGCTTGCGCAGCCGCACCACGGCGGAATCCGCGGCGACCAGCATCTCCTTGTGGCGCTCGACGATCGGCCCCATGGAGACGCCGATGCTGGCGTCCTCGGGAACGAGGCCGTCGAGCCCGGACCAGGTCTCGCCCATGCGCGCGATGTCCTGGCCGAAGCGGTTCTCCGGCGTGGCGCAATATTCGTTGTCGCGCTCGCTCCACAGCGTCTCGTTGTTGAGGCCGAGCACGACGCGCATCTTGGCGCGGTCGAACGGCTTGGGACCGTGGGCGACGATGAAGGTCGAGGTGCGGACGTCGTCCTGCGGCACCTCGAAGATGAAGAACTGGTATTGCGTCAGCGGAATGATGCGGCCGACCGGCAGGATCACGGCGGTCACGCGCACGCTGTCGGTGGGCTCGCCGTCGAGCGCCGGCCCGCGGCGCTTGGCGGCGTAGTGGAATCCGTAGGCCGTGTCCTCCAGCTCGATCTCCGGCGCGTTGTCGCCGACCGCGAGCGCGACCGAGGAATAGTCGCCGGGATCCGGCACGAACGACGCCTTGTTCTTCCAGTCGGGGTTGGCGAAGTTGCAGTGCAGGATGCCGACGTGGGAGGAGTCCGTGCCGCCCTCGTAGAGCTGCAGGAAGTTCGCCGGAATGTCGACGCGGAAGATGCAGCGGTTCTCGTCGGGTCCCTGGAAGAACTCATAGGCCTGAAACGGCGGCTCGAGCTCCTTCGGACCGATGTAAGCCCAGACCAGCCCGCCAGCCTCGCGCACGGGATAGGCCGGCGCGCGGATGCTGGCCTTGAATCGCGCGTCGCAATGGTTCGGCGTCTCCTGCACCTCGCCGTCCACGCCGAATTTCCATCCGTGATAGAGGCAGCGGATGCCGTTGTCCTCGACCCGGCCGAGCACCAGCGAGGCGCGGCGGTGCATGCAGAACTCGTTGAGCAGGCCGACGCGACCGCTGCTGTCGCGGAACGCGACGAAGCTTTCGCCGAGGTGGCGCACGTGCAGCGGCGGCGCGTCGGGCGCCGGAAGCTGCGCGGAGGTGCAGACCGGCAGCCAGTAGCGGCGCAGCATGCCGCCCATCGGCGTGCCCGGGCCGACGCGGGTGAGCAGGACGTTTTCTTCCGCGGTGATCATGGCTTCCTCCCGATCATGTTCTCTGGAAGGACTCTAGCCTGACTCACCGCCGCTTTGAACCGGGAACACGGGGCTTAGGGCTGCACGGCGGCTACACGATATGGACCGCGGCGGCGGCCGACCGCATGGCCGCGGCGAGAATGACGAGGCCACGCGCCAGGTCCGCGCGATCGCGCGGCGCACCGAGCGCGACCCGGACCGCGTGCGGCGGATCGTCGGTGGTGGCGAAGGCGTCGCTCGCGACCACGGCGAGCCCCTCGCGCAGCACCTGCTCGACGAACGCCCGGCGGTCGCGGCGCGGCGGCAGCGTCAGCCACAGATGGTGGCCGTGCGGCCGCGCCGCGAACGGCAACCCCTTCAGCAGGCGGCCGGCCAGCCGCTGGCGGCCCGCCGCCTCGTCGCGGATCGCCGCGACGATCTGGTCGGCGATGCCCTGCCCGAGCCAGTGGCTGGCGAGCGCCACCATCAGCGGCGGCGCCATCTGCGCCATGGCCTGCAGCACGCCGCGCATGGCCTGCGCCGCGGCGGCGTCCGGCGCCAGCAGGTAGGACACGCGAAGCGCGGGCGCGATGCACTTCGAGAGGCTCGTCGCGAGATAGGTGCGCTCGGGGATCAGGTTGGCGACCGGAGAAGCCGAGGGTTCGAGCGGGCCGTAGACGTCGTCCTCGATCAGCACCGTGTCGTGCCGCCGGATGATCGAGGCGACGGCCTCGCGCCGCGGCGGCGGCAGCGTCGCCGTGGTCGGGTTGTTGAGCGTCGGCACCAGGTAGACCGCCTTCGGCCGATGGCGCGCGCAGGCGTCCTCCAGCGCCTCCGGCACGATGCCGTCGGCGTCCATCGCGACGCCGACGAGCCTCACGCCGCGCTCCTCGGCCGCGGCCTTGATGCCGGGGAAGGTCAGCGCCTCGGCCAGCACCGTATCGCCCGGTTGGGTGAGCGCCAGCAGCGCGCCGAACAGCGCGGCCTGGTTGCCCGGATAGATCACGAGACGGTCGGCCCGCGCCGCGGGCACGCGCCTGCGCAGCCAGTCGGTGGCGACGCCGCAATCCTCGTCGCTGCCGCCGGGCCGCTGATAGTTGAGGAAGGCGGTGAAGCCCGAGCGGCGCTGGATTTCGGCGAGCCCCTGCGCGATCCGCACCTCCAGGTTGGCCTCCACCGGATGCGGCGGCACGTTCATGGAGAGGTCGATCCTGACCGCCGGCGCGCCGTCCGGAGCCGCGCGCACCGTGGTCTCGGACACGAACGTGCCCTGCCCGACCCGCGCCTCGATCAGGCCGCGGCGGCGCGCCTCGTTATAGGCGCGGGTGACGGTGGTGAGGTCGATGCCGAGAGCCTTTGCGAGCGCGCGGTGGGTCGGAAGCTGCTGGCCGCGCGCGAGCCGGCCGCCGGCGATGTCCGCGGCCAGGGCATCGGCGATGCGCAGGTAGAGAGGGCCGGACCACTCGCCAAGCGTCGGGAGAAAATCCATACAAAATCCTGCAATTGCTTTGAATGACTGCAATCGCGGGCATATTGTATGGGTCAAGCGGATAATGCAAGGAGAGCCGTGTCATGGCAGCCGATAACGGCAGCGTTTCCATGGGGTTGGCCATGTGGCGGGGCTTCATCGGCCGGTGTCCCTGTTGCGGCCGCGGCAGGCTGTTCGGACGCTTCCTGAAGGTGGCGGACCGCTGCGACACCTGCGGCGAGGAGTTCCATCACCACCGGGCCGACGACCTGCCGGCCTACTTGGTCATCCTCCTCGTCGGCCACGTCACCGTACCGCTGGTGCTCGCCATCGAGACGGAATACGCGCCGCCGATCTGGCTGCAGCTCGCGCTGTGGCTGCCGCTCATCCTGGCGAGCTCGCTCGCGCTCCTGCAGCCGGTCAAGGGCGCGGTGGTGGGCCTTCAGTGGCAGGCTGGCCTGCACGGCTTCGAGGCCGCGAAGCGGCGCCGCACGGCGGCGCTCGCCGCGGCCCGCCCGCCGCATCCCTCGATCGTCAGTGCAGGTAGCTCGCCAGGCTGAGGCTCTGGATCTTCGCGATTGCCGCGTAGGACGCCTGGAGCTGGGTCTGGTAGGTCGAGAGCTTGGCGGTCACCGAGGCGACGTCGACGCCGGTCAGGTTTCCCTCCAGCGACTGCGCGAAGCTCTGGTAGTCGGACTGCGAGGCGCTGGCGGCCTGCAGCGCCGCCGAGGCGCTGCCGAGATTTGTCTGCACCGTGGTGATGTCGTTCAGCGCGCTGACCGTGAGGTCGAGCGCCTCGGTCAGGGTGTCGGACGAGAGCGGCGAGTTGCTGGCCACCAGGTTGAAAGCCCGCATCGCCTGCTCGAAGGCCGGGTTGTCGGCGTTGATGCCGTAGGACACCGTCTGCGTATCCGACACGCGCACCGACGCGATCTGGTCGTCGCCCTGGTAGTAGGACGTGTCGGGGCTCGACGGCGACGACGCCGGCGCATAGGGCGGGTTGGAGATGTTAACCGGCGCCGTCGCGGTCCGCGCGCCGCTGAATATGTAGCTGCCGGCGTACTGGGTATTGAGCAGCGATTGCATGCTCTGCAGCGCCTGCTGCGCGGACGCGGTGACACTGTCCGGCGCGACGGCGGCGCTGTTCGACGCAGCGGTGAGCGTGCTGCGGAACTGGGTGAGCAGGTTGGTGATCGAGTTGATGGTCGAATACATCACCTGGACCTTGTTGTCCGTGGCGTCGGCCGCGGCGATGTAGGCTTGCGAACGCTGCACCGAGATTTGCAGGTTGACGACCTGCTGCGACGTGGCGCCGAGGCCGCCGAACGTCGTCGAGGTGACGCCCGCGGCCTCCTGGAGCTGCTGCTGCACCATGACGCCCTGCGAGCGCAAGGACGCGGCGATCATCTGCTCGCTGACCGCGAATGTCGCCACACGCATAACCATCGTCTAAACCCTCACGACTGGACCGTCGTCAGAAGCGTGGAGAACATCTGGTTCAACACCTGGAGGAGCTGCGCCGACGCGGCATACTGATTTTGCAGCGTCGAGATGCGCGCGGTCTCCTCGTCGATGTTGACGCCGGACTGCGAGGACATCGCGCTGGAGAATGCCTGCTGCGCGGTCTGCTTGGCGTTGAAGTTGCTGGTCGCCGTCGCGGACTGCGTGGCGATGTTGGACACGATCGAGGCGGCATAATTCGCAAACGACAGCCGCGAGGTGCCGAGGCCGCCGACCGCGGGGAAATCGGTCTGGCCCACGAGCAGGCTCGACAGGTTGTTGACCATCGTCGCCGAGGCCGGCGGCAGCACCAGGCTTCCCGTGGTCAGCGTCGCCGACGGATCGAGCGTCGAGGCGGGGAACAGCGCCGGGTTGTTGAGGACGCCGCTGCGCACCGCGAAATCCGACGCGCCGGTCGCGGTCACCAGGTCGTTGAGGCCGAAGAAATCCGACACGCCCTGCCCGCCGATCGAGCCCGACATTTCATTGATGGCGACGCCGTCGCCGGAATCGGTGCTGGCCACGACCAAGTGGCCCTCCGAATCGAGCGAGGCCGACAATCCCGGTATGCCGTTGATCGCGGTCACGAGATCGCCCACGGTCGCCATGCCGGACAGCGACAGGTCCTGGTAGCTGACCAGGTTGCCCTGGGAGTCAACTTCCGCGAAACGCACCGTTCCGCCCGGCGACGACAGCGGCGTCGTCAGGGAGACGGCCGCGGTGCCGGTCAGGCTCGACGGCGGCGGCAGCGCGGTGCCCTGGTTGCTGACGGCATTGAGGCTGTCGGCCAGCGTCGTAGCCAGCTGGTCGAGCTGAGCCTGGGCGTTCGGCAGCGCGGTGTCGCGCACGTTGACGAGCGCGGCGATGCTGCCCGACTTGATCTGCTGGGTGACGTCGACGCCGTTGACCATGATGCCGGAGAACCCGCTGGGCGGGGTCGGGCTGTAGGCCGTCGCGGCCGTGACGTTGGCCGCCGGCGTGTAGCTGATGGTGTGGACGGCGGCGTCGACCAGCGCCTGGCCGGAGGTCGTGTAGACCTGCAGGGCGCCGTTGGCGTTGGTGAAATAGCTCACGTCCATCTTGGACGCGATGTCCTGGAGCGCCTGGGCGCGCTGGTCCTCCAGGTCTCCGGTCGGCTGGCCCGAGGCGGCGGCCTGGGTGATCTGGAGATTGAGCGTCCCGATGAGCTGGAGCTGGCTGTTGACGTCGGAGACCGTCGAGGCGATCTGCTGGTCGGCGTTGGAGCGAAGCGCCTGGATGCCGCTCGACGTGCTGCGGAGCTGGGCCGCGACCGCGTCGAGCGCCGTCACCACGCCGGCTTGCAGCGAGGCGTTGTCCGGCGTGGCCGACAGCGCGGTCACAGCCGCCTCCAGCGCCGCGAGGCTGTTGCCGAGCGAGGTGCCCGAGCCGTCGTTGCCGTTGGTGGAGCCGTAAAGCTGCTGAAGCTGGTCGAGATAGGTGTTCTTGGTGTCGGCCGAGCCGAGGTCCGACGTGGCGGTCATCAGCGAGCGCAGCAGCAGCTTGTCGACCGTGCTGGAGATGCCGGTGATGGTGACCCCGGCGCCGGCGCCGCCGGTGACGACGGACGCCTGCTTGGCGGTCTTCTCGGTATAGCCCTGGGTGCCGGCGTTCGCGATGTTGGCGGACGCCACGGTCATCTGCACCTGCGTCGTCAGCAGGCTGCTGAGGGCGATGTGCGCGGCGGCGTTGATCGACACGGACGCTCTCCGTCTGCCGGCTCCGTCAGGCGCGGATGCTGGTGCCGTTGGGGGCGCCGCCGGCCGCGATCCGGCCGTTCGCCATGTAAGGCGAGGTCTCGGAAATCTGCTCGCGGATCGCGCCCATGATGGCCTCGATCCGGCGCTGGCTCGCCTCGATCGCCGCGCGCAGCCGGGAGATGTTCTCGTCCATCAGCGCCTTGAGGCAGGCCATGCGGTCCATGAACTGCGCGCGCAGGCCGGCGTCGTTGGTGTGCACGCCGCCGCCGCCGCGCGACGTGACCTCCGCGACCCATGCCTCGAACAGATGCGCGAGCTCGACCTTGCGCGCGGTCTGCTTGGTGCGCACCGCGGGCAGGCCGCGCGCCAGGCTGGCGTTCTCCTCGGTCACCACGACGATCAGCTCCTCGATCAGCGCCAGCAGTTGCCGGACGCGCTGGGTATCGCTCGGCGGCGGGGCGGCGACGTGGACGTTCATGACGAAGGCTCCCTTTGTTTTCTATCGAGACGTGGATGCGCGGCGGAGGCCGGCGCAACGGTTGTAGGCGCTGGCGGCCTCGACGCGCTGCTTCAAGGCCTTGAGCTCATTCTCGATCCGGCCGCAGGCGGCGGCCAGTTGCGCGATCTCGTCGTGCAGGTCCGCAACGAGCGCGCGGCAGAGCGTCGGGCTTGCCCCGTGCAAGGCTGCGTCCTTCGCCAGCGCCACCGTCCGGCGGACGCGGCGCAGCATGTCGTCATCCTCGCGCGCGATGCGGCCGGTCACGGCTACCTCAGGTTATTGATGAGCGTGTCGAACATCTTGCTCACGGTGCTGATGACCTGCGCCGAGGCCGAATAGGCCTGCTGCGCCTGCATCATCGTGCTGAATTCCTCGCTGGTGTTGGTGGTGCTCGCCTCGAGCTGGCCGCCCAGGATGGTGCCTGCGCCGCCGGTGCCGGAGGCCTGGACGATGGCGTTGCCGGACGCGATGGTCGGCAGGTAGATGCCGTCGCTCTGCGCCGACAGGTTGTCGGGAGAGGCGAAGGTCGCGACCGCGACCTTGTAGATCGCGGTGGTCTGGCCGTTGGAATAAGTGGCGTTGACGATCCCGTCCTTGCCGATCGAAATGCCGCTGAGGCGGCCGAACGGCAGGCCGTCCGGCGTCACGCTGGTGACGCTCACATCGGGCGTGGCCGCGCCGGAGGAGAACTGCGTCAGGCTGCCGCTGCCGCCGCTCTGGCCGAAATCGAGCTTGATCGTGCTGTCGGTGGCGCCGGTGGTCCAGCCCGCGATCGAGACCGTGGACGCGGCGGGCGTGACGCTGTCGATCGATCCGTCGGAGTTGAAGGCGACCGTGAGCGATCCCGTCGTGGTGCCGACGGTCTTGGTCGGATCCGAGGCCAGGGTCGCGTTGCCGAACGACGCCGTCCATGTGTTGGTGGCGGTCTTCTTCCATGTGATCTGGACGGTGGCCGCGGTGCCGAGCGAATCGTAGACCGGCATCGACGTGTTGAATGTGTCGTTGACCGCGGCGTCGGCGGGAAGGTTGGCGACCAGCGAGACCGTCGTGGTCGGCGCGCCGCTCACCGCCGCCGAGGCGGTGTTGATCGGCTGCAGCGTCGAGCCGGTGACGACGTTGCCGCTGGAATCGGTCGGCCAGCCCATCAGGTAGTAACCGTTGTTGGTGAGAAATCCGCTGTTGTCCGGGCTGAAGGCGCCGTTGCGGGTGTAAGCGACATTACCGCCGTTCGAGGCGCCCGACACCACGAAGAACCCCTGGCCCTGGATCGCCATGTCGGTCGGGTTGCTGGTCTGCGTCGGCAGGCCCTGCTGGGTGACGTTGGTGCGGCCGGCGATGGTGACGCCGCCGGAGGCGTATTGGCCCGTGCCCGAGGAGCCCGTCACAAGCTGATAGAACAGGCCCGAGGTCGTCTTGTAGGCCGTGGTCGTGGAATTGGCGAGATTATCGCTGACCATGGCCAGCGATTGGCTCTGCGCGCTCATGCCCGAGATAGCGGATTGCAATGCGCCGGAAAGGCTCATGATCTACTCCAACCTCAATGTTCAGGATGTGACGCCGATGACGTTGCTGATGCTGATCGGCACCCCGCCGACGTCGAGCATCGCCGTGCCGCTCGATGTGTCGATGCCGGAAACGGTGCCGGAAACGGTCGAATACCCGTAGACCGAGTTGCCGTTGGCATCGACCGCGGTCACGTGGAGCGTATACTGGCCGCCGTCGGGAAGCTGGGCGCCGCTGTTGGTCGTCCCGTCCCAGGCGATCCTGTTGAGGCCCGCCGACCCCGGCCCGGTGCCGGACCATACGATGTTGCCCGATGCGTCCTGAATGGTGAGCGAGACGCTCTGCGCGGACGAGTTCAGCGAATAGCCGAACATGGCCTGGCCGTTCGTCAGCGTCGTGGTGTCGCCCTTGGCTTCGACCGTGTGGCCGATGTAGTTGACCGAGTTCAGGGTCACGAAGCTGTTGAATGAGGTCAACAGGTTGCCGAACTGATTGTTGAGCGCCTGCTGCTGGTCGAAATTGGCGTAGGAGCTCATCTGGTTGATGAGATCCGAGGTGCTGGTGACGTCGAGCGGGTTCTGGTTCTGGAGCTCGGCGACGATCAGGGTCAGGAAATCCGCCGACGACATCGTAGTGCCCGACGCCTGCGCGACGGCGGAGCCGATGGTGTTTCCGGTTACGGACGAGACGCTCATTGGCAAGCTCCGGCCTGTCGCCGCGCGCCTTTCGGGCGTGGCGGTCGTCGGTTTTGATTGTCGTGTTGAGTTCCGTTTCGCTATTGAAACGGACGGGAACGCGAAATCAGGCAGGCTTTTTGCCGCGTTCCTGCCGTGCGGCGCGCGGGCGCGATCCGCTCAGCGGCCGCGCAGCACGATGCGGCCCGACAGGATGCGCCGCATCAGGGCGGCCGGCGCGGCCACGCGCTTTCCGGCGATCATCCTGCGCAGCGTCGCGGCCTCGCGCAGCAGCGCGCGGGCTTCGGCGGAGTTCCGCGCCAGCGCGCGGGCCCGGTCGCGTTGCGGCGCCGGCCATGTCGAAACGTCCTCGCCGAAGCGGTCCAGGCAATCCTCGAACTCTGCAATCGTCATCGCTACGCCCCCTGCGCCCTCGGTTCGGGCGCATACGCGGCATTTCCAAATCTATTTTCGTTGGGGCGCCGGCGCGGCCGACGCCCGGAATAAAACATCATCGCAAAACCGTGCCCGGACCGGACGACGGTCCGGGCGCACGCGGCCGGACGGCTCAGGCCTTGACCTTGGCGCGCACGTTCGACTCTTCCACCCATTTCCAGGCGTCGCGCAGCTCGGTCAGGGCGCCGATGAGCCGGCGATAATGTTCCGATGCGTTTTTCTGGCCGAACGAGCGCAGGCACGCCAGGATGAGCAGGTTGTAGGTGTTGGCGAGCCGCTCCGCGAGCTTGCCGCCCTTGTCGTAGTCGAGCTGATGGATCAGCCCGCGCAGGATGGTGGTGGCGCGGATCATATGGTTGTGGCCTTCCTCGAAACGCTTGTTCTCGGTGGCGTCGATGGTCCGGCGCAGCGCCAGGATCGCGGTGTCCAGCAGGGCGACGATCGCCGCGAGCGAAGATACCGGCGCTACGTTGCCGCGATAGGCCTGGGCGGCCTGGTGGAAGCGGGCTTGTGGAGTCATCAGGAGCTCTTCTGTTGCAGGAGTGCCGAAAGGAAGTTCAACGTGTTGTTCGCCTGCTGGATGGCAGCCTGATACTTCGCGTACTGGGCTTGCAACTGCCCCTGATAGGCTGCCGCCTGCTGCTGGATGTCGGAAATCTTCTGCTGATAAGTGGTGTCCTGCTGCTGAAGGTTGTTCACCAGGGTCTGCAGCGAGCCCGACAGCGGATTGGAGTTCGTGGACGCGATGCTGTTGATCAGCGCCGCGATGCCGATGGTCGGCGTGATGGTGACCGCTTCCGACGTCGTCCCGGTGAAGGCGAAGGCCATTCCCTGGTAGGCCGTCCCCACCTTGCCGACGAGGGTGTTGCCGGAGATCGAGAACAGCGAGCTGTCGCCGTTCACCGACGCCGAGGTGACGTTCCCCAAGCCGTCGACGGCGATATTGACCACGAAGGGAGTCGAGATCCCGCCGCCGGCCGCGATCGTCCTCAAGTTGGCGGACGAGGTCGTCGCATCGGAGGTCAGCAGGTCCTCGACGCCGGCGAGATTGGTGCTCAGCGCCGTGCTGAGAGTCGAGGAATCCAGCACCAGCTCGTTGCTGGTGTTGAACGACAGCCCGAGGTCGTTGAGCGACATTCCGTTGACGGTGGTGTTAACCGCCGCCTGCATCTGGCTCATGATCCCGCGCAGCGTCGAATCGCCGAACAGCACCGCATCGGACGACGCCGTGCCGTCGGCATTGGTCGCCTGCTGGCTCACGACGAAGTCGCGCACCGCGTTGTAGGCGGACACGAAGCTCTGCATCGCCGTGGTGATCTGGTCCGTGTCGGTATCGATGTTGATGTTGACGGACGTGCCGGCCGGCGTCGGCTGCATCAGGTGAAACGTGACGCCCTGCAGCACGTCGCTGATGTCGTTGGTGTTGCGGGTGAGCGAGATGCCGTCGAGCGTGAACTGGGCGGGCTGCGCGGCCCGCAGGACGTCGGTGAAATTGCCGGAGCCGTCGGTCAGGCCGAGCTGGTTGAGGACGTCGTCGCCGGACACCACGCTGGTGGTGATGTTGGCGGCGGCCTGGGTGGCGGTCAGCACGATCTCGCTCTGCCCGCTCGAAACCTGGACGATCGAAGCCTGCACGTTGGTCGTGCCGGTCGTGTTGTTGATGGCCGCGACGATGTCGCCCAACGTCATGTTGGCGGTGACCGTGACGCTCGCGGCGGCGCCGCCGTCGAGCCCGATCGAGAAGGAACCGTTGAGACCCAGCGCGGTGGTGCTGTCGCCGGACACGATGCCGGCCACCTTATGCGCCTGCGCGAGCTGGCCCACTTCGAGCGTGTAGTCGCCGACCGGCGCGCCGCCCTGCAGGCTGAGGTCGACGATGGAGGACGCGTTGACGTTGCCGTTGCCGGTGATCTCCGCGGCGCGGGCGTTGAACGCGCTGGTCGAGCGGTTGCCGGCGGTGGCGGCGTTGAGCGCCTGGGTCGCCGTCGCGAGGCTCGAAAGCAGCGTCTGGAAATTCTGGTACGCCGAGACCTTGGCGTTGTTGTTGTCGATCTTGGTCTGGATCGCGGTCGTGCTGGCGAGCTTGGCGTTGACCTGGGACTGGATCAGCGCGTTCCAGTCGATATTGGAAAGACTCGATGAGATTGCCGACGTGACGCTGCTCGACGACGATGTCGTACTGGAGCCCGACGAACCCGCTGCGCTCACAGTCATCGTTCAACGTCCTCAAAGGAACGATGGACCGGCCCGAAGGCCGGCCCATCCTAGCCGTCGTGATCAGCCGAGCAGCTTGAGCAGGAACTGCGGCATCTGGTTGGCCGCGGTTTCCGCCGACACCGCGGCCTGGGTCTTCACCTGGGCCGAGGACAGGTTGGACTCTTCCGCCGCGATATCCACGTCCATGATCGCGGAGTGCGCCGCCTGAAGGTTCTGGGTCTGCGTCGAGATCGAATCCGCGCTGAAGTTGAAGCGCGATTCCTGCGCACCGATGAGGGCCCGGGCCGCCGAGACCTTGTCGATCGCGGCGTCGATGTGGGTCAGGGCGGTGTTCGCGCCGCTCTGCGTGCTGATGTTGTCGGAGTCGACGCCGAGCGTCGTGGCGTCAAGCTTGTTGAGCTTGATCTGGATCGTGTCGGCGGAGGTGGTGCCGACCAGAACGTTGACGCCGGACGTGAACGCGCTGCTGCCGTCGAGCAGGCTGATGCCGCTGTAGCGGGTGCCGCTCGCGATGCTGCCGATTTCCGAGACGAGCTGCGAGAACTCGTCGTTGAGGTAGGCGCGGTCGGCGTCCACCACGGTGCCCGACGCCGATTCCGAGGCCAGCGACTTCATGCGCGCGAGAATGTCGCTGATGTTGGAGGCGCCGCCGTCGGCGGTCTGCAGGATCGAGGCCGCCTGGGAGGCGTTGGTCGCGGCCTGCTGGAGGGTGGTCACGTCCGAGGAGATGCGGGTCGCGATGGCGAGGCCGGCGGCGTCGTCGGACGCATGGGTGATGCGCGAACCGGAGGAGAGCTTCGCCAGCGAGCTCGACTCCTGGTTGGCGTTAATGTTCAGGTAACGGACAGCCGCATTGGCGGCCGTATTGGTGGCAATAACGGGCATTTCGTTGCTCCTGGACTGAACGGCGGTTCACGCCGCATGGATTTGCAAATCCTGGCGTGAGACATCCCCCGCCCGTCCCTTCAACGAAGCGACTGTCGCATTCCGGGCGAGAATGGTACCGCTGGCGGAGATTTATGGTTAGCAATCCCCTAACGACTGTCGGATGTCTCCTTCGAACTGGCGCAGCGCCGCCTTGAGCTGCTGGCGTCCGCGCTTCAGGAGCGACTCCACCGCGGACACGGTGGTGTTCATCACCTCGGCGATCTCGCTGTTGCTCATGTCCTCGTGGTACGAGAGGATCACGGCGACGCGCTGCTGCTCCGGCAGCCGCTCGATGGCGTTCTCGAGCAGGCTCGTCACCTCGTTGCGCTGGATGGCGCTCACTGCGTCCGGCTGGGGGTCGACCGGCTCCGGCACCGCGTCCATGTCGTCGCCGCGGGGGCGCCGGCGCAGGTCGATGCAGCGGTTGGTGATGACGAGATAAAGCCAGGTCGAGAACTTGGCGCGGCCTTCCTCCCAGCGTCCGCGATGGGTCCACACCTTGAGGAACGTGTCCTGCACCACGTCCTCGGCGTCGGCGGCGTTGCCCAGGATGCGCAGCGCGATGCTGTAGGCGCGGTCGATGTGGCGCTCGACCAGCATGCGGAACGCCGCCTGGTCGTTGTCGCCGATCCGTTGCAGCAGCCCGTCGTCGTCCTCGCGCAGGCCCACCGGCGGCGCGTCCGGCACCAGCGCCGGCGCCACGACGGCCTTCATGCCGGCCTCCCCGGCAGGCGCCGGCTCCCCCGATGCCAGCGGTACGCAAACTTCCAGCCCATAAGCCATATCGGCTCCTCCCGGTCCCCCACAGCAGCTCGGAACGGCAGACACACTGTGTCAAAGCTTGTACGCACCAACATACCTGATCAGGCGGAAAATTTCCAAATTTTTTCAAATACTTAGTCGGAAATTTCTGCCGCGGCCCCAGGCAAGTTTTGCCGCCCCGCGGGCGCCTTCGCGACGCCGCGCCGGGAGCCGCCGGGACCGCGAAAGCGCAAGCCGGTCAACGCGCTACCGGGCGGGCGATGAGCCCGCAAGCGCCGGACGAACGTCGGAAAGGACGGCCGCGAATCGCGCCGCGCCGAAACGCCGCGCGGCCGGAGGCGGAATGGTTAACAATCCTCAACCTGTCGGGCGCCGCGCGGGCTTTTTATTGCACATGGATAACGCCCGGTTTGACGCGGAGCGTCGTTTATCGAAGCGACACGCGACCCATCACCGACCGTCCATCACCGATGACCCTGCTGGCAGCAAAGCCGATCGTCCCGGCCCGCATCCAAACCCTTGCCGAGCCCCTCGCCTGCTCGTTCGACGTCTTCGACACGTTCCTCGTCCGCCGCTGCACGACGCCGGACGGCGTGTTCGAGCGCGCGTTCGAGCTGTCGCCGGTCGGCCGCTCCCATCCCCGGGCGGCGGCGAGCTACGTCCAGCACCGCATGCAGGCGGAGGCGCGGGCGCGCAGCATCCTCGCGGCCAGGACCAAGTCCTGCGAGGTCACGATCGACGAGATCTACGAGAACTTCCCGTATCGCCTCTTCAGCCTCACGCCCGCCTCGCTGCCGGCGCTGGTTCAGGCGGAGTTCGAGGCCGAGCTCGACCTGTGCCGCGTCAACGCGGAGATGCTGCGCCTCTACGAACAGATGCAGCGCGAGGGCCAGCGCGTCGGCTTCATCTCCGACACCTATTGGAGCGCGGAGCAGATCGGCAAGCTGCTGCGCCAGTTCCATCCCGGCCTGACGTGGGACTTCCTCTACGTCTCGTCGGAGCACCGTACCGGCAAGGGCGAGAAGCTGTTCAGGCGCTACCTGCACGACCAGCGCATCCGCCCGGCCCATGCGCTGCACGTGGGCGACAACGAATATGCGGACGTGA
>Ga0182749_1001417_pt1 | contig 18981 bp, 15 predicted proteins | sample eDN3rd37CKraftMG_FD_128875 | JGI IMG/M metagenome (GOLD analysis project Ga0182749, IMG submission 128875) | Enriched Miracle-Growth compost microbial communities from Emeryville, California, USA - eDNA 3rd pass 37_C Kraft MG (version 2) (version 2) ...
GCAATTCCAAGATCTCGACTCGCAGCACCACTTGCATCCTTTCACCACGCATCAGTCGCTGAGAGCCACAGGTCCGCGAGTGATCGTCAAAGGCGAAGGTCCTTATGTCTTCGATAGCGAGGGCAATCGCATCCTCGACGGCATGGCCGGATTGTGGACAACGAATATCGGCTATGGACGCAAGGAACTGGCTCAGGCCGCCTACGATCAGATAATGGAACTGCCGTTCTACAATACCTTCTTCAAGACGACACATCCGCCGGTCGTCAGGCTGGCGCGGAAGCTCGCCGAGCTGGCGCCAGCCAATCTCAATCAGGTTTTCTTTGGATCGTCGGGATCGGAATCGAATGACACGGCGATCCGGCTCATCCGGCATTACTGGGTTTTGAAGGGCGAGCCGAAACGGCGGATCATCATCAGCCGCCGCAACGCCTATCATGGATCGACGATCGCATCCGGCTCGATGGGCGGCATGAGCCACGTGCATCGCCACAGCTATCCCGTGTACGAAGGTTTCCGCCACGTGATGGACCCCTATTGGTACGGGGACTCTTTCGATGGCGAAACGCCGGAGGCTTTCGGACTTCGTGCTGCGCGAGCCATCGAAGAAGAAATTCTACGCTGCGGACCGGAGAACGTTGCCGCGTTCGCAGGCGAGCCGGTGCAGGGCGCGGGAGGTGTCAAGATTGCGCCGGAGACCTACTGGCCGGAAGTGCAACGCATCGTCGACAAATACGGGATCCTGCTGCTTGCGGACGAAGTGATCACCGGTTTCGGCAGGCTCGGGACGTGGTTCGCGTCGGAATATTACGGCATCCGGCCGAACCTCATTACGTTTGCGAAAGCCGCGACCTCGGGCTACGTGCCGCTTTCGGGCGTCATCGTGGACGACATGATCGTCGAAGCGCTGATGGCGGAGAATGACGATTTCAACCACGGCTATACGTTCTCCGGCCACCCCGTTGCCTGTGCGGTGGCATTGAAAAATCTCGAGATCATGGAGCAGGAGCGGCTCGTTCCGCGCGTGAAAGAGACGACCGGTCCAGCCCTCGCCCGCATGCTGGAGCGCTTCAAGGACCACCCGCTGGTCGGTGAAGTCCGATCCGTCGGCATGATGGGTGCCATGGAGTTGGTGGCCGACAAGAAGACCCGGCGCCGGTTCGATGATCCCGGCCGCGTCGGGCTCATTTGCCGCGACCATTTTTTCCAGGAAGGCTTCATCATGCGGGCCGTATTCGACACGATGGTCTGCGCCCCTCCCCTCACCTGGACCGACGCCCAATTCGATGAAGCGGGGGCGGTAATCCAGAAAGCCCTCGACCAAACATTTGCCGACGTCAAAGGAGAAGTGACGGCATGAGCCGGCCGATCATCGTTATACCGAGCTGCACCAAGGATCTCGACGGATTGGTCTTCGACGCCGTCGGGCGAAAGTATTCAGCGGCCGTTGCAGAGGTGGCGGAATGTCAGCCTCTGCTCATGCCGCTCGGCAAAAGCATGGGCGATATCGGCTCCGTTCTCGATGTGGCTGATGGCATCCTCCTGTCCGGCAGTCTTTCGAACGTCGAGCCCTCGCATTACAGCGATGAGCTACCGCTCGATCCCGCGACGGTCGATCGCGACCGGGATGCGCTGACGCTGCCGCTGATCCGGAAGGCGATCGAACGGAAACTTCCCATATTCGCGATCTGCCGCGGCTTTCAGGAGTTCAATGTCGCGCTTGGCGGGACGTTACACCAAGCCGTGCACGCAGTTGACGGGCACAGCGATCATCGCGAGCCGACGGACGAAGATTACGACGTCAAGTTCGGGCCGAAGCATAATGTTCGCTTGGAAGGCGAACTCAGAAGCTGGATCGGTAAAGACCATTTGATCGTGAATTCCCTGCATTGGCAGGGTATCAACAAGCTTGCCGATACGCTCGTTGCCGAGGCTTTCGCAGAGGATGGCTTGGTCGAAGCTATTCGGGCACCCGCAGGTAATCCTTTCTCCATCGGCGTGCAGTGGCACCCGGAGTGGAAGCCGCTTTCCAATCCCGCATCAATTGCGCTGTTCCGCCGTTTCGGCGACGCGGCCCGAGGCAGAACCGTGAAAGGCCAAGCCGCATGAGCGACGCGTTCATCAGGCTCGACGAGGCGGAAGCCTTCCTGAATGCCAATCCCGGCGTAACGTGGATCGACATCGTTCTGTTCGACATCAACGGGATGGCGCGCGGCAAGCGCGTGCGGCGGGGCGATCTTCACGGCATAGCCAAGAACGGGCTTTTCATGCCTGCCTCCGTTTACGTTCTAGACCCGCGGGGCAATTCCATCGCGGAAACCGGACGTCTTTGGGAAACAGGCGACCACGACATTCCATTCCGCATTCTTTCCGGCACATTGAAGCCGGTTCCGGTTGGCGCTCGGACGCATGCTCAGGCCATCGTCGTTCCAGTGGAGTTCTGCGATATGGATCCGCGAGGCGTCCTTGCGAGTCAGGTCGGGCGACTGGCGGCCGTCGGACAGAAACCCGTCGCTGCCGTGGAACTTGAATTCTATGTCACGCGCCGCTCCGCAGACGGTAATTTCTCGCTCGTTACACCGCCCGGCCTATCGTCGGATCCCGAACAGCCGATGACGTTCCAATTCGAGGAGATGGATACGCTCGGCGCGTTCATCGACGATATCTATGCGATAGCCGATGCCCAGGGATTGCCGATCGACGCCATTATGCAGGAGTCGGGGCCGGGGCAGTTCGAGATCAACTTGAAACACAGCGATGCCCTCTCGGCAGCGCTTGACGGCCTCCTCTTGAAGCGCGCCGTGAAGGCTGCCGCCCGCGCCCACAATCTCGATGCGACCTTCATGGCCAAGCCGCATCACGATTGGGTCGGGTCTGGCATGCACGTCCACGTCAGCCTGACCGACAAGCAGGGGGAGAACCTGTTCGCCGGCGATCCGATGCCGCCGATATTCCGCCATGCGATCGGAGGTCTTTGCGCGACAATGCCGGATTTCATGGCCATCTGGGCGCAATCCGCAAACGCATATCGTCGCTATGTGCCGGAATGCTATGTGCCGATGAGCGCGCACTGGGGCTTCAACAATCGCACCGTCGCCGTGCGTGTCCCGGCTGCCTCTGGACCTGCGACGCGCGTCGAGCATCGCGTTTCGGGCGCCGATGCGAATCCGTTCCTCGTCGTCGCCGCGATCCTGGCCGGCATCCAGTACGGTATCACTAATGCTATCGATCCCGGCCACCATGCCGAGGGCAACGCCGAAGAGCTCAACGGGTCGGCGCTGCCGACTGCCTGGGTCAACGCGCTTGAGAAATTTCGAACGTCGCATGTCGTTCGCGACGCATTCGGTGCGCCATTCCAGGACGTCTACTTCAAGCTGAAGCAGACGGAACGGATTGGATTCGAGCGCATCGTCACATCGCTCGACTATGCGTGGTACGCCCAAGTTGCATAAGGCTTTCGTGTCATGACCTCGCTCGCGCACTTTGAAGCGGTCGCCGGCTCATTGAAGCTTCCGAACGAGGCTGTCATCGATGGCAAGCGTGTGCTGAGCGCCTCGGGCAAGCAGTTCGTCAACATCACGCCGAGGAACGGCCGTGTCCTGAATCACGTCGCGCAATGCGATACCGCTGACGTCGATGCGGCGGTCCGGAGCGCACGGCGGGCCTTCGAGGACGGCCGCTGGCGCAAACTTCATTATCGCGACAAGAAGCGCGCGCTGTTCAAGCTCGCCGAGATCATGGAGCGTGAGGCCGAGGCGCTCGCAGTGCTTGAAAGTCTCGACGTCGGCAAACCAATCACGAACGCTTTGCAAGGCGACATTCCGAGTGCCATTCGCAGCCTGCGCTATTACGCCGAAGCACTCGATAAGATTTATGGGGAGGTCGGGCCGGAAGCGCCGGATCGTTTCTCGTTCGCAGTACACGAACCGCTCGGCGTCATCGGCGCAATCGTGCCGTGGAACTTCCCGCTGCATATGGCGATGTGGAAAGTCGCGCCAGCGCTGGCAATGGGCAACTCGGTCATCCTCAAACCTGCCGAGCAATCGCCACTAACGGCATTGAAGCTTGGTGAATTGGCACTTGAGGCGGGGCTGCCCGCGGGCGTCCTCAACGTCCTGCCCGGCTTCGGCGACGAGGCCGGGAAGGCCCTCGCGCTGCATGGCGACGTCGACATGATCGCGTTCACAGGATCGGGCTCCGTCGGCAAATTGCTGATGCAGTATTCGGGACAGAGCAACCTGAAACGCATCAGTCTCGAACTCGGCGGCAAGTCTCCGCACATCATTTTTGCCGACTGTCCGGATCTCGACAGGGCGGCGACGGAAGCGGCGTGGGGCGTTTTCTACAATTCCGGTCAAGTCTGTACGGCCGGATCGCGCCTGCTCATCCAGGAGACGATCGCGGACGAATTCCTCGATCGCCTCCTTGCGGTTGCGCGCAAGATTGTCGCCGGAGATCCGCTCGAACCGGCGACCATGTCAGGCGCGATGGTGAGCGAAGAGCAGATGATGACGGCTCTCCGCTACATAGAAATTGCAAAAAGCGAGGGCGGTGCCTTGACGCTCGGCGGCCGCCGCGTGCGCGCCGACAGCGGTGGCTTCTACGTCGAGCCGACTATCGTTGATCGGGTACAGCCTGAAAACACGTTGGCGCGAGAGGAAGTCTTCGGCCCCGTTCTCGCCGTCACCCGATTCAAAACGGCGGACGACGCGATCCGCATCGCCAACGATACGAACTACGGTCTCGCTGCGGGACTTTGGACGACGAACATCACGCTGGCCCATCGCGCTGCGCGCGAGATCCGCGCGGGGCTAGTCTGGATCAACGGCTGGGACAGCTGCGACATTACGATGCCATTCGGCGGCTTCAAACAGTCGGGCTTTGGTCGCGATCGCTCGCTGCACGCCCTATATAAGTATTCCGATCTCAAATCCGTCTCGATCACGCTCTGAGCGTCCCCGGAGTAGCTGGAATGAATGCAAAGACGACATCATCCTTCCCGACCGCCGCCTTCATCGACGGCGAATGGGTCACCTCGAACAAAACATTTCCGGTGCTAGATCCCGCGACGGAGAAGAAGCTCGCCGATGTGCCGGACCTGACGCCCGCCGATGCGCAGCGTGCGATTGATGCGGCTTACAATGCTTTTCCGGCATGGTCGGCTAAACCAGCGAAGGAACGCGCGGCAATCCTGCACCGCTGGCGGGAGTTGATCCTTGCGGAGACGGAGGCGCTGGCGCAGCTGATGACGGCGGAGCAAGGCAAGCCGCTGACGGAGGCGCGCAAGGAGGTTGTCTACGGCGCCTCCTTTATCGAGTGGTTTGCCGAGGAAGGTAAACGCGCTTACGGCCACACGATCCCGACGACCGGCACATCCCGGCGTTACATCACGATCAAGCAACCGATCGGCGTTTGCGCAGCAATCACGCCGTGGAATTTTCCCATCGCGATGATCACGCGCAAGGTCGGTTGTGCTCTCGCGGCCGGCTGTACCATCGTCGTCAAGCCGTCGGAGGAAACGCCATTGTGTGCGCTCGCGCTCGCAAAGCTGGCGCATGACGCCGGCGTGCCGCCGGGCGTGTTCAACGTCATCACGACTCTCGATGCATCCGGTGTCGGCAAGGCATTGACCGCCGATCCGCGCGTGCGCAAGCTGACGTTCACGGGCTCGACGGAAGTCGGAAAGATTCTCTACCGCCAGTCCGCCGATACGATTAAAAAGCTGACGCTGGAGCTCGGCGGAAACGCACCTTTGATCGTTTTCGACGATGCCAATCTCGACAAGGCCATCGCGGGAGCGATGGCGTCGAAGTTCCGCAACGCCGGACAGACGTGCGTTTGTGCAAACAGGATTCTGGTTCAGGCGGGTATCTATGATCGGTTCCTCGCGGCACTCAACGCCGAGGTTGCCAAGCTCAACGTTGCCCCCGGGCGCGATCCCAAGTCCACCGTCGGGCCGCTGATCAATGCCGACGCCATAGCCAAGGTGAAATCGCTGCTCGCCGACGCAACCGCGCATGGCGCGAAGATCGCAGTCGGCGGTACGCCCGATGCGCATGGTGCGCTTTTCTTCACGCCGACGATCGTCACCGGCGTTGAGCCGAGCATGGCCATTGCCAACGAAGAAATTTTCGGGCCGGTCGCCTCGATCATTCGTTTCGAAACGGAGGCTGATGCGATCCGCATTGCCAACGATACGCCCTATGGTCTGGCGGCCTATCTGTTCAGCCAGGACATCTCGCGTGCGTGGCGTGTAGCGGAGGCCCTTGAGACGGGCATGGTCGGCATCAACGAAGGCCTGTTTTCCAATGAGGTCGCGCCGTTTGGCGGCGTGAAGCAATCGGGCCTCGGTCGCGAAGGCGCGCAAGAAGGGCTCGAAGAATACCTCGAGACGAAATTCCTCTGCCTTGGCGGCATCACCGGTTAGCGGTCGTGTTGCGCACGCACAATCACGTCTCGAAGGACACGCGGTAATGAACGTACAAACCAAGCCCAACGATCTTGCGGCGTTCTGGATGCCGTTCTCAGCCAACCGCCAGTTCAAGAAGGCGCCGCGGTTGTTCGTCGGTGCCGAGCGTATGCACTACATCACCAACGACGGACGCCGCGTCTTGGACGGCACGTCGGGTTTGTGGTGCGTGAACGCGGGGCACTGCCGGCCGAAGATCGTCGAAGCAATCAAGCAGCAGGCGGAGACTTTGGATTTCGCCGGCATGTTTCAAATGGGGCACACGCGTGCATTCGAAGCAGCGAACCGTCTGACCTCCATTGCGCCGAAAGGATTCAACCACGTCTTTTTCACAAACTCAGGTTCGGAATCGGTCGAAACGGCGCTCAAGATGGCGATTGCCTATCATCGCGCCAAGGGCAACGGCACGAAGGTCAGGCTGATCGGCCGAGAGCGCGGCTATCATGGCGTCAACTTCGGCGGCACATCTGTCGGCGGTATCGGACCGAACCGTAAGATGTTCGGGACATTGCTCGCGGGTGTTGATCATCTGCGCCACACGCACGATCTTTCGCGCAATGCTTACGTTCGCGGTGAGCCGGAACATGGCGCGGAGCTTGCCGATGATCTCGAACGTCTCGTCGCGCTGCACGATGCCTCGACCATTGCGGCCGTCATCGTCGAGCCCGTGGCCTGTTCGACGGGCGTGCTGGTCCCACCTAAAGGCTATCTGAAGCGGCTCGAAGCCATCTGCCGAAAGCACGATATTCTTTTGATTGCAGATGAGGTAATCACGGCCTTTGGCCGCCTCGGCACACCGTTCGGCTCGGACTATTTTGGAATTTCTCCCGACCTCATCACGACGGCCAAAGCGATCACCAACGGGACGATTCCGATGGGCGCGGTGTTCGTCAAATCCCACATCCACGACGCTTTTATGAACGGACCGGAGTGGATGATCGATTTCTTCCACGGTTACACGTATTCCGGCCATCCCATGGCATGCGCGGCGGCGATCGGCACGCTCGATACTTTCGAAGAGGAAGGGCTTCTGACGCGCGTCAATGAATTGGCACCGTATTGGGAAGAGCGCGTCCACGCCCTCAAGGGTTTGCCGCACGTCATCGACATCCGCAATATCGGATTGATCGGCGCGGTCGAGTTCGAGCCCGATCCGGCGCAACCCGGCAAGCGCGCCTACGATCGTTTCGTCAAAGCATTTGAAGAAGGGCTTCTCGTCCGCCAGACTGGCGACATCATCGCCTTGTCGCCGCCGCTGATCATTTCAAAGGATGAAATCGATCAGCTGTTCGATACGTTCTCGAAAGTGTTAAAGACCGGAAGTTGAAACGTCATCTTCGAACGAATGATCAGCGAGTCCGTTCGGAGGTCCAGCGCACAGCGTGTCGCGGCGAGCTTTGAATTTCGCCCAGCGGAAAACTCACTTCACGATATCGAGCCTTCGGCGCTCTCGGAGTTTCCCGGCATTCAAATGGCCATGGCAGCGCCAACTATGAATAGAATTTGAAAACATCGCCAGGCGCACGCCGGAGAGGGTCCAAGAGAAGCCCCTCTCCGGCTCGATATACGCTTACTCACCAGTCTACGCGTACGCCAAAGCTACCGCCGAACCCGACGTAATCATCTTTGCCGAATTGGAAATTGCCTTTGACGAAGCCACTGATACCTTCATCGGCGAGACTGTAGACGTCGACGCCGCCAGTTACTTCCCCGATCGCACCTGTAAGATTATCGGTCGCTTGCAGAACGTAACCGCTACTGGCGACATTAGTCGTGTTGTCCCCGAGGAATTCATACCACCCACTAATGCCGAGGAACGGTTCGTATTTGGCCTGCTGATCCTGAACCGTCATTCCGAGTCGAACGCCAAGCCGGCCGCGCAAGCTATTGCCGTCCGTGAAATTCACCGACGTCCCGTAGACGGCGAGGCTATCGATGTCTGTGTTGACGTACGCGAGCGTAGCGCCCGGCTCTATGAAATACCGGCCTCGCTCCATGCGGTATCCGGTATCCAGCACGCCGCCGATCGAGGTTACGTTCGCACTGTCCTTCGCTCCGTGCGAGCCGCTGTAATCGACGTTGCCGATGTTGGCCATCACCTTGGCATCGAGGAACCACGGGCCTCTGAGATAAGTCACGTATCCGCCGACCGCACCGCCTTCGAAGTCCGCATGCGTCGCCGAGTCGTCGAAGTCGACAAACGATCTCAGATAGCCACCCATGACGCCCGCGAGCCAAATGCTCTGCCCGTCATCGGCGCGACGCACAAGATCGTAGCCCGCAAGCACGCCACCGCCGTTTTGGTCATACGACGTCTTGTAAGTCTGACTTGTATTGAAAAGCGAGAACGACTGTCCCGGCGTGCGCTGCTCCGTTACTCCGAGAGCCTTGACCCAGCCGCCCGACGTTACGGCCGACGGGCAGGCTACGTTTCCGCCTTTGAGGCCCTCGGACACACAAGGATGCTCGAGGGAGGCTCGCAGGTCCGCCGTCCTGTCCAGCCAAACGCCGGACGCGTCGTGCCACATCGATTGTGCCGCCGACGTCAAACTCGGCATTTCGAAAAACGTGCGGTTTGGCGCGCTGGCAAGAACCCATTGGCTCGAGTCCGTGAGATAAAGATTGTAATCGAACAGCCCGGTATCGATCGGGCCATTGCGCAGGAAGAAGTTCCCTGGCGCGACCTGTCCCGAGGCGCGGACGACCTCGATCCCTGTCGGATTATAGCTTCCGAAGCCCGGATTGACGTTATTGACGTCGATGGCCGTCTTGCCGGAAACATCGCCGTTGATGATCAGCCGGTCGGAACTCGAATCTGACGGCGAGCCGAGGAAGCTATCCACCTTGAGATAGCTGTGCCCGGCCGCACCATTGAACGCGAGACTGCCGCCGTCGGTCGGGCTCAACGTCGTGACATCGCCTGTGAATCCGTCCTGCAGGTCGATCGTCCCCGATCGGTAGGTGTTGCCGTTGTTGAATGTCTCGACCCCGGCGATCACCGCAACGTCATTGTTCTGCGGATCATCGGGATCGGTCGTGTAAACGGTGCCGGTGTTATTGAACGTATCCGCAAGCCCGTCGCCGAGATTACTCGTACCGGTAAACGTCCAGCTGTGATTGCTTGTGTTATTGAAGACGTTGCCCTGTTGCGAGTTGCCGGCATCGGAAAGGTCGACCCGCCCCCGCATCGTCCCATTGTTGTTGATTGCGACGGCGCCGCCATGCGCTTCGACAATCAAGTCGGTGGGCGAATAATCGTGACCGACGATCTTGCCGCCTCTGTAGTTGTTTATCGTAGCGCCGTCCTCTGTTGACAGCTTGATCGTCGGATCGCTCGTGCCCGATCCACGGATCAACCCGGCAGAGTTGATTTCTACCGAACCCGCATCGACCTGAATCGCGCTATCCGACCCTTTGATGCTTCCGCCGCGGCCGTTTTCGACCGTTACATCGCCGTCGGCAGAAATATCGATGCCATCGCCACGGCGGCCGCGGATTGAGCCGCTGCCGTTATCGATCCGCACATTCCCATCAACGCCATCAGCATGAATGCCGTCGTTATGACCACGGATCGATCCCCCCGCCCGATTGTCGATTCTGACGTTGTCATCGACGTTATCGATATCGATGCCATTGTCGCCCCTGCCACGAATCTCACCGCCGAAGCTGTTTGTTATCGTCGCGCTGCCATCGACGTCATGGATTTTGACGCCGTTGTCATCTCCGCTGACGGTTCCTCCAAAGCGATTATCAACGCGGACATCATCATCGACGTTGTGGACATCAATGCCATCGTCGTCGCGACCGTTGATCGTTCCACCGAAGCGGTTATCGATCCGAACGTCGTCATCGACATTGGAAATATGCACACCGTCATCATCTCCAGAGATGGTGCCGCCCCGGCTGTTCTTTACCGAAACCGAACCGTCGATATCTTCAATTTGCAGACCGTTCCCACGCCAGCCCGTAACGATGCCGCCAACACTGTTATCAATCCGGACATCGTCATCGATATCGCTGATCTGCACGCCGTTATCGCGCCCGGCAATCGTGCCTCCAAAACGATTCAGCACCTCGACATCATCACGCACGTCATCGATATCGACACCGTCATCGGCGTATCCGACGATCACTCCGTGGACGCTGTTATCGACAGTCACTTGATCGCGGACGTCCTCGACATGAACGCCGTCATCGTGCCCTTTGATCTGGCCGCCGAACTGGTTGTTGACCGTAACGTCGTCCCTAACGTTTGCTGCTTTTATGCCGTCGCCCGTTCGCCCGGAGATTTTACCGCCGAAACTGTTGTTGACAGTCACGTCGCCACGCACGCCATCGACATCGACACCCTCGTCATGCCCCTCTACGCTGCCGCCGAACGCATTGGAAACCGTTACATCGCCCCGCACGTCGCGAACATGAACGCCGTCGTTCCGCTCTCCTGAAATTTTGCCGCCGAAGCTATTCGCGATCGCAACGTTGTCGCGTACGTCCTGAACATCGACACCGTTATCTCGTCCCTCGATCTGGCCGCCAAAATTGTTCGCAATCTCGACATCGTCGCCGGCATCATGGACGTTGACGCCGTCACCTCGCTCGCCGGTTATCGAACCTCCGAAGCTGTTCCGGACGACAACGTCGTCATCGACGTCACTGATGTGAACGCCATCGTCGTGGCCACGAATGCTGCCCAACACGGAATTATCGACAGCCACATCCCCGTCAGCATCGTGAACGTGGACGCCATCACCGCTATAGCCGACGATCTTCCCGCCGATGCGATTGTCGATGGAAACATCCCCCTCGACGTCACTGACGTGAACGCCGTCATCGGATCCTGCAATCCGCGCCGCGCCCCAACTCGACAGGCCAAATCTGTTTTTTATCGAAACATCACCGTCGATATTATCGATGCGTACGCCGTCACCGTCGTGGCCGACGATATGCCCATGATCGTTGTCGACGCTCGCGTCGTCCACGTCATGCACATAAACGCCATCGGTCGCGCCCTCGATCGTATGCCGGCTTCTGTTGGTGACGCTGACGGTCGTTCCGTCTGCGACTTCGACTCCGGATTTCGTTTCGCCCTCGACATGGCCATTGTTGGTGATCGAAACGGCGCCATCAGCCTCGACGCGAATACCTTGCGACGCCCCGACAATGTCGCCTCTGCGACCGTTATCGATAGTGACGTCACCGGCACCGAAAACGGAAATGCCTTGACCGTTGACATCGGCCCCCTCACCTCGACCGGTAATCGAGCCGTGGTTTTCAATCATCACGCCATCAGCGGCAATGCGGGTTCCATGGCCGACATTGATCCCTTCGCCGCCGGTCGATGGCTGCCCATCGCCACCAACGATTTCGCCGTAGTTCTTCAAAAGCAGGCTCCGCGCGCCCGTCACCATGATGGCGTCATCGCCGTTCACACCCCCGATCGTCGCATGTCGATGAATAGTAACATCGAAGACGGTAGCGGATTGGCCCTCGAGGCGAAGCGCATCCCCCTGAGGGTCGTTGGTAATTATGCTGCCGTCGATATCGATCGTGAGTGTTTTGCTGTCACCGGTTGCGCTGCTCAGTATTGAAAGACCGTTGCGGAACGCGCTGCCGTGGATGCCGGGATCGACCGTTATGGACGAACCACGGGTCATGTTGATGATGCCGTTATTATTCCCGCCGACGATCTTCAGGCCGGCATGATCATCGCTGTTGTCCCTAATAATGTCTGCCGGAGATGCCGACGGAGTTGTCGTGCCGATATTGACGGTGAAATCCGATTGCGCCGTGAAGGCGGCTGGGTTGGTGACCACCCCCGTGCACGTCAGATCCACACCTGCAACAGATGATGTGCAGCTGCCGCCTGGGCCGCCAAACGCAGCTCCGCCGCCGATGATAAGACCGATCGCCAGAACCGAGACGAAGCAGGCCGGCGGCGCGAACTTGGGTGGACGGCGGTGGCTCCGTGGAGTTCCCTGGCTGGAAAGACGTGATTTGAAGACAAGGCAGTCGTGGGTCGAAGCGCGTCTGCGGCCCATGCGTAGTTCCCCCGTTTGGACGCAGCACACACAAGTTCACGATCGAAAAAGCGGCGTGCTTTTTCGTTGAAAGGCGCGGTGACAAAGCAAACGCGCGAATCGTGAGTTGTAGTCTCTAGGTACTATAAGACTAGTACTGATGAAAAGCGGAGGCCGATTATATTCTTCGCGGTGTGCACAGCCCCGAGTTCCAGATTCTTGAAAAAGCTTAAGGCTGAGACTAATCCGACACACCTAAGTGTCACACCATCTCCCAGGGCCGGCACGTCCGATATCGTAGGGGCTTTGACAAAAGCTGGAGACCGCTCATTCACTCCGTCAACGGAGAAACAGCAGCATCCTCGTTTTTTCTAGCTTCGTTAGAAGCTGCCTTCGTCACGAAGACCGCAGGAACGGCGGCAGCTATTTGCGGCAGCCATTTTCGGAAGTGACCAACAGGCGAACGGCGCTGGCAACTTCATCCTGCACCGTTTGCATGGGTTGGCCGTAACCCACCTGCTGCGATGCCGTGCCCTCATTGAGTGCGCGCGCGATAACAAGCGCCGGCGGTGGTTCGATCTCACAAACATGTCCATGAAGACAAGCGTCGATCATACGCAGGCGCAGCGCTTCCAGCTCGGCCTTGAAGTTCGCGATCTCCACCCGGTCATCCTCCGAGCCGGGCCACGCCTCGCACGCAGAGCTTTGCCAGACCTGCAACGTCGTATGCCGTGGAGAAATGTAATTTTTCGTGCGATTTCGGCTATTCCGAAGCCCTTTTGCGTAGCCGTTTTGCGCCGCAGTCGACACCCCTCGATCCTTTGCAAGCACGCCATCGTTGGCTGGCCCGGGCGCGACCTTGTCGGCAATTCCCGAGTAGAGACTTGCTATCCGGGCCAAGTAGGTCGATCCCACGACGACACCCCGCAAGAATGGAGCTTAACGGACGCACTGCGCGTAGCGCTTGCAAAGCGGACGACTCCAAGACGAAGAGAAGAGACCGATCGGCCCAACCTGAACGCTCTATGCGGACGCGTTACATTTGCCGCAAAGGCTGATGAAAATCGTAGCGCGCGATCTCATCGGCTCCTTGCCGGAAATCGCGCTCCTCGGCGACCTTTACGGTGTGGCGATTGACGACCTGGGAGATTTCCTGAACCGTCCTTTTGCGTGCCGCACCAGTGACCGCGAGCACCGTCAGGATATCCTGAACCAATTGCTCCTCCAGGGCGGCTTCTTGCCGATAGGCTTCGAGCACGGCCTCAAGCTCAGATCGCATCTGCGCATCTCCACGAATCGAAAATTTATTAACACTAAATTACTAGTCCAGCGACGGACCCACAAGTCTGCGCCATTGGATTCACGGAAATAAATGACTGCCGGTTGCGATTAACCCGAGACTAGCACTTACGTGCCATGATAAGGCTTCCGACGATATTCAACCTTGGAGCCTCTCGTGATGAGCGTGCCATTCACGCGTCATTTTCTGCGCCGGAAGGACAAACGGCAGGTGATCAATTGCCCCGCAATGGTCGAATATCGCGGCATCTCGCATAGTGTTCATGTTGTCGATTTTTCCAGCAGCGGACTGCGGCTGGACAGATTGACGGGCCTCGCCGTCGGCAACCACATCACGATCACATTCACGCCGGAGTTTTCAATTGAAGGAACAATTACGTGGCAGGTTTGGCACAAGGCGGGCGTCCGGCTCGCGCATCCGTTCAATGAGGACGATCCGATTTACCGCTATCTGGTTGGTCTAGCTGCCACAGTCGAGCAGACACATGTGCGCGCGATTGCTGCTCTTGCACGGCAGGAGGCAATAAAGTCTCGACAAACAGACACTGCTTGATCCGTTCCGCGATCAATGCGGCATTATCGGAGACGTCGCGGTGCAGCGACGCTAGCGTACCTTGAAACCGGCGCTTTTTTTGATAGGTCTGCGCGACGTTCGTATCGCCGTCAGGCGTAGACCTTTGGAAGGCACCGAGTTTGGACGCCCTCAATTTCAAAACGGACATGTCGTTCGTTTACGGCGAGCCTTCCCCTATGGGACCAGGCATCGTTCGCGTCGTCGCGCAAAACCCCAGTCCCCTGACGTTCAAAGGTACCAACACCTACCTTGTCGGATCGACTGCACTCGCGGTCATCGATCCGGGGCCCGACGATCCCGTGCATCGTGAAGCCATTCTGAAAGCCGCGGGTCACCGTCCCATCACCCACATCGTCTCGACCCACGCCCATCGCGATCATGTCGACGGCATAGCTGAACTCAAAGCCGCCACGGGAGCAATCGTGGCAGCCTTCCCGCGCGATCCCGATGCCGGACATATCGCGCTGAAAGACAGTCCGTCAGGCAGGCTCTTTATCGACTATGAATTCCAGCCCGATGTGCCATTGCGCGGCGGCGACAAGCTCGAAGGCGCCGATTGGGCGTTGACGGCGATTCATACGCCGGGTCATGCACCGGATCATCTTTGTCTGGCTCTTGAAGGCCGGCCTGTTGTCTTCTCGGGCGATCACGTGATGGCGTGGAACACGACGGTCGTCGCCCCGCCCGAAGGCCGGATGGCCGATTACGTTGCATCGCTCGAAATCCTGCTCGACCGCCAGGATAGCGTTTTCCTGCCTGGACACGGCGGCCGCATCGACGATCCTCAGCGCACAGTCAAGGCGTACTTGCTGCATCGGCGCTGGCGGGAAAAATCGGTGCTCGACGCGCTGGCGGCTGGCGCCACGACTATTCGGCGGATTGTCCCGGAGATCTACCAGGGACTGGCGCCCCAGATGCTCCCGGCCGCGATGCTTTCCGTCCAGGCGCACGTCGAGTATCTGATCGAGAAAGGGCTGGTTGCTTCCGATCTGCCTTTGACGCCGGACCAACTCCTTTCCGCGCTTTGAGTTTGGCCTTCGCCGCCTTGGCGACACCATTGTCGGCATTGGGAACCGAGGCTTCAAAGCGCGCCGTGATTTCTTTCAGGATCCCGCGAACGCGCTCGGCGTTACGGCCGAAATCGTTGGACCCGTAACGCGACGCCGAACGCACGTCGATGCGCGACGACGATGGATCTTTCTCGATGATGCGAATGACGACGTCGTCGACCAGTCCCAAAATAAGCGTGTGATCCGAGAGCTCGATAAATCCGGGCGTATTGTTGTCGTCCGTTTCCGGCGGCAGTTCGAGTGTCGTCTTGTATTTAAGCTTTGAAAGCGCCTGCAGCACCAATTCGTACGCGTCGTCGGCAGGGCGCGGAAGCACGAGGCTCTTCAGATCCGGATACGCCACGCGCTGGATCTCGGCGAAACTCTCGCCCGGATACTCGACGGAATTTGCCTCTGCCGCCCTCTCGTCCTTGGCCTCCGTGAATTCCGGCGGCTCGACAACGTCGGTCGAAACGTCGTTGATGGGCGGAAAGCTCAGGCTCACTACCCACGCGCCGGCCGGGACCGCCAGAAGACCCAGCGCCACGACGGACCCGCACAGCACGCGAGCCGCGCCACGACGACCGGTCATCCAAATATCGAGACCTGCAACGATCGCCATCGCGAGCGCCAGCAACGCCCCGGCGATCACCGTCAACGCGAGGGTGATCGCGACCGGTGTCGGCAGCAGCAACATGCGGTGCAGGACGGCTGTCACGATTGCCGTAAGAGCGGCAAAGACCGCCAAACGGCTCGTCCACATCGCGAGAAACGACGGGGGCTGTCCTCCCGCGTAATAGATGCGGGTCGATCTACGCCGTCCGCTGAGCCGCTTCGACGTCCGGCGGCCGATGCTGTTCATCACCATATTTGACGCCATCCGCATTCACACCGCGCAGTGGCAGGCTTAGATTCCTGAAGCCAGCCACTTCGAAGCCAGATCGTTTGCGTCATAAGTGGCGCCTTTTTGAGATGCTCCGGCTGTATGCCCATAGTCCCATACGCCCAGTCTCGGAAGGCAGCAAACGTTACGGATAGAGCCGCGTTTTGTGCCAGGAATCATGAGGCGCGTCGCGCCGAAAAACAATTCTGTCATGCAACCGGAATGGCCGGTCCGCCCAAAATTCAATTTCCGTCGGGACGACCCGGAAGCCGGACCAATAGGCCGGACGCGGAATAGGCCCGTCGAAAAACTTCTTCTCGTAATGCTGGATCTTGGCCTCGAGCACATCCCGCGACGAAAGCGGCCGCGACTGCTGCGAAGCCCATGCGCCGATCCGGCTGAGCGGCGCCCGAGAGGCAAAGTAGGCATCCGCCTCCTGATGCGAGGCAAGCGACACGGCCCCGCGAATACGCACTTGCCGGTTGAGCGACTTCCAATGAAACAGGAGAGCCGCTTTCGGATTGGCGAGAAGCTCGCGGCCCTTGGCGCTTTCGAAGTTCGTATAAAAAACGAATCCGCGCTCGGCGCTCTGAGCCTCGTCGACACCCTTGAGGAGAACCATGCGCACGTTCGGCAAGCCCGCGCCGTCGACCGTCGCCAGCGCCATGGCGTTGGGATCGTTCGGCTCTGATCGTTGCGCCTCCGCCATCCATGCTTGAAACAGCGCGAACGGATCGTCCTCGGCGCCAAAGTCCTGCGCGCCGACATCATCCGATGTGTTCGACATATCACTCATGTTGCATGCTCAATGATTTATCTTAACGGCCCGCCCGCACCGGCACGAGACACTCGGACCTTTCTCTTCAATCCATTTTAACCATACCGCACCAGACTCGTCTCATCGCTTGTATGGCGGTCAGAGTTTACACGTCGCGTAGAAAGTAGCGTCATGTCCCACAATGCGTCCCTTTTTCCACTCGCCGCGACCGGCATAACGGCGTTCGCGCTTGTCGCGGCGCTCTTTGTGTCGAGCAATTTCGCGCATGCGGATCAGCCCATCGCATCCGAACGTCCGGCCGGCTGTCTCTGCCCCAATGGCACGGCGGACAACACGCAACTGAAACTCACCGACGAACCCGCGCTCAACGATGACGACGAAATCGCCGCACTCGAAAGCGTCCAGCTTGCGCTGACCGAAGTCGCCGACGGATCGACTTACATCTGGCGCCACAACCACGGCCGCCTGTCCGCGCTCATCAAACCGCTAGAGTCGTTCAAGGACACGAACGGCGCGGTCTGCCGTCACGCCGTTGTCGTGCTGAGCGGTCACGACGTCACCAAACGTACCGAGATCGTCGCATGCCGGTTGCCGACCGGCATCTGGCAACTCGAGAGTTGATTGCCTGACTATTTATTTTCCGATCCACGAAACGAAGAAAGGCGGCCAGCCCGGCCGCCTTTCTTTTTTGATCAAACCGCGTGCCGACTCACTCAAGCGCCATTCGAAATAGAGACGCCTCTTCTCTTACGTCGCGCCGGCGATGGATTGCTTCGAACCAACGCTTAGCGCTTTGCAAGGGGAATAATTCTCCGCGCACTTGCAGAACGAGACAAGAACGTGTAGCGTACATACACGATTTGTACTTGGCATCCGGCCGCTAGTCACGCCTGCGGGCACGTCGAACGCCACGCCTGCGTCCCACCCAAGGTCAGCCATAGAGGCTCGAGACAAAAGCGATGCTCACCGAAAAACAGAAAGACCTGCTCCTCTTCATTCACGGGCGCATGCAGGAGCGCGGCGTCCCCCCGTCGTTCGACGAGATGAAAGACGCGTTGGATCTGCGCTCGAAGTCCGGCATCCATCGCCTGATCACGGCCCTAGTCGAGCGGGGCTTCATTCGCCGCCTGCCGCATCGCGCCCGCGCCATCGAGGTCATCAAGCTTCCCGAAAATCAAAACCTCGCCGCTGGTTCGGCGGTCGCATCGATCGCGCCGCAGCGCGGATTCCAGCCGAGCGTGATCGAAGGCACCGGCCCCAAGCCGAACATGACGCCGCCGCCTTCGCACGTCATAGACGCGCGCACGGTCTCGATTCCAGTCATGGGCCGCATCGCCGCCGGCACGCCCATCAGTGCCATCCAGAACCACACGCATGACATCGCGGTCTCGCCCGACATCCTGACCAACGGCGAGCATTTTGCCCTTGAGGTCAAAGGCGATTCGATGATCGAGGCAGGCATTCACGACGGTGATACCGTCATCGTTCGCGGCTGCAATACCGCCGAGAACGGTGACATCATCGTTGCCCTCGTCGAAGGCGAGGAAGCGACTCTGAAACGGCTGCGCAAGAAGGGCTCGACAATCGCCCTCGAAGCCGCAAATCCCGAGTTCAAGACGCGCATTTTTGGACCCGATCAGGTCGATATTCAGGGCCGGCTCGTCGGATTGCTGCGCCGCTACTGACGATCGCTGTCCTCTTCGGGGTCCGCGATCTCGCCCGGGTCCACATCGAGGGCGCGCGTCTCGGGCGGCTTATCGGCAACCGCCGCCGACAAGGACGACGGCGCTCCAGTGCCGTTGGTCTTTGCGGCCGCAGTTCCTGGCGCAAGGATGCGGGGCTTCGGCAGGCCACCACCTTCCTCACCCGATTTCCCATCACCCGACGCGCGGCGGGCCGTCCGATGCGGTGC
>Ga0182749_1001419_pt1 | contig 18953 bp, 18 predicted proteins | sample eDN3rd37CKraftMG_FD_128875 | JGI IMG/M metagenome (GOLD analysis project Ga0182749, IMG submission 128875) | Enriched Miracle-Growth compost microbial communities from Emeryville, California, USA - eDNA 3rd pass 37_C Kraft MG (version 2) (version 2) ...
CATCGTGATCGCCGACGCCGACAACCTCGACAACGTCACCTTCATGTACGACCCGTCATCGCCGGCGTACATCCAGGGCCACGAGGTGTTCGTGAAGCAGATCGCGGCGGCCGGCGGCAAGGTCCACGACTTCGAGATCAACCAGGCGGATGCCGGGGCCACGCTGCTCGGACAGGTCGTGAGCTATCTGCAGCGCAACCCCGACACCGAGTACCTGGTGGTGGTCAACGACGGGCTGGTCGTCGGACTGCCGGACGCGATCGCCGCGGCGGGACTCGAGTCGCCGAAGATCATCGGCTCCACGACCGTCGAGCAGAGCATCGAGTACCTGAAGAAGGGCACCCAGTTCGGCTCGGTCCAGCCCGACTCCTACGGCTCGATGTGGGACATGGTGGACATCCTGGCGCACATCGACGTCGGCGACACCTACGACGACCAGCCGCTCGGCGCCGTGATGGCGGTCAATAAGGACAACGCCGCCGAGGTCCCGGCCGGGACCTTCGCCGGGGTGCCGGACAACTACCTCAAGGCCTGGCTCCTGAAGTAGCCCGCGACGGACGAGGGGCCGGACCGGTCGGCCCGGTCCCTCGTCGCCGGGGCGCCGCATCCTCCTGCGGCATGGCTCGGGCCGGCGGGAAGGCCTCCGTGCCGGCGGCGGGCTCGCTGATGACCGTCCGCGCGGTCGCCCCGCCCCTGTCGTCGCCGAGTCGGTATGTTTGAGCACGATCGCTTCGACGATCCGGACGACCGCCGGGCCGGGACCGCCGTCGGAATGCTGTACCGACTCAACGACGGCAACACAAGGATTCGCAGAATATGGAACCAGGGGCCGTCCGCCTTCCGCTCTGGGCGGGCAGGACCGTGGCGCTCCTCGGAATCGTGCTGATCGCCCTCAACATGAGGATCGCGGTGACCGGGATCTCTCCGATCACCACCCAGATCGGACGGGACATCCCGCTGAACAGCGTCGTCCTCGGCCTGATCGGAGCCGTCCCGCCGATCGCCTTCGCCCTGATGGGGCTGACCGCCGGGCGCATCGCCAGGAGGATCGGGCTCGAGCGCTTCCAGCTCATCTCGATCGGTGTGATGGTGGCCGGCCACCTGCTGCGGGCCCTCGCGCCGAACGTGGCGGTCCTGATCGCCGGCACCCTGCTCGCCCTGCTGTCGTGCGGGGTGACCAACGTGCTGCTTCCGCCTCTGGTCAAGCGGTACTTCCCCGATCGCATCGGCCTGATGACCTCGGTCTACGCCTTCATCATGGCGACGGGCGCCACCCTGCCCGCCCTGTTCGCCGCCCCGGTGGCCGATGCCGCGGGCTGGCGGGTCTCGCTGGGGACCTGGGCGGCGCTCGCGGCCGTTGCCGCCGCGCCATGGCTGATCCTCGTCGCCAGGGAGCGCCGGGAGAGGGCCGCGGCGCTCGTGGCCGATGAGGCGGTGCTGATCGACCTGCCCGAGCATCGGCTGGCCGCCCCGATCTGGAGGTCGCCGCTGGCCTGGAAGCTGGCGGCGATAGTCTCGGCCTCGGCCTTCAACACCTATGTCCTGTTCGCCTGGCTTCCCGAGATCTCACGGCAGCAGGCGGGATCCTCGGCGGTCGAGGCCGGCGTGATGCTCTCCATCTTCGCGCTGATCGGGGCGCCGACGGCCCTGATCTCGCCCCTGATCGTGGGCCGCGCGCGCAACGTGAGCTGGTATCTCCTGCTCGGCGTCGCGCTGTTCCTCGCCGGATATCTCGGGCTGCTCCTGGCCCCGGCTCCGCTCACCTGGCTCTGGGCGAGCCTGCTCGGCGTCGCCCCTCTGCTCTTCCCCGCCAGCCTGACCCTGGTGAACCTGCGCACCCGGGGACACGACGGCTCGGTGGCGCTGAGCGCCTTCTCGCAGGGCGTCGGCTACGCGGTGGGCGCCATCGGGCCATTCGCGATCGGGATCGTGCACGATCTCACCGGCGGCTGGACGGTGCCGATCGTGGTCATGATCGCGGTGTCCGCGCTCTGCGTCATCCCCGCGATCGGGCTGTCGAGGCGCAGCTTCCTCGAGGACGAGCTGGCCGCGACGCTGCCCTCCTCGCGATAGCGGCACTGTCAGGGGCCTGTCGGTGACGGGGTCGTCAGCCGACCAGCTCCGCCCGATGCACCAGCGCGGCCGCCCCGATCAGCGGTCCGTCGCCGGAGAGCCCGGAGGGGACCACCCTCACCTTGGTGACGAAGCCGAACTGCCGGCGGGTGGCCACCGCCGCGCGGATGTGGTCGAACAGGTCGGGCGTGACGTGCGAGAAGCCTCCGCCGATGGCCACCAGCTCCAGGTCGACCAGGGAGGTGGCCGAGGCTATCGCCTGCCCGATGGCCCGCCCCGATCGCTCGATCGCCGCTGCGGCGATCGGGTCACCCGCCCGGTAGCTCTCGCCGAGCTCCTCGCCGCTCGTCCCGGCCCAGCCCCGGGCCCTCGCCCAGGCCACGGTGTGGGGCCCGGAGGCGACGGCCTCGACGCAGCCGATGCCGCCGCAGGGGCACGGATCGTCGAAGCCGGCGACCTCGACGTGGCCGATGTGCCCGGCGTTGCCGGTCGGCCCGGAGACGGTGCTGCCGCCCAGGATCAGTCCGCCGCCGATGCCGGTGGACACGACCATCCCCATCACGTTGTCGTAGCCGCGTCCCGCCCCGACCCAGTGCTCGGCCAGGGCGATGCAGATGCCGTCCATGCGCAGGGTGACCGGCACCGCGCCCAGCCCAGCGCCGTCGAGCAGCGACGCGACCCGATCGCGCAGCGGATAGCCCCGCCAGGCGGGGAGGTTGAGCGGGGAGACCCGCCCGGCTGCCTCCTCGATCGGCCCTGCCGAGCCGACCCCCGCGCCGATCAGCCGCGTGCCGGACGGCAGGGAGGCGGCGGCCGCGCTCACGACCTCGTCGACGGCGGCGGCGAGGCCGGCCGAGTCCCTCTCCGGGCCGGTGGCGGCCCGGAACCGGCTGCCGGCGACGACCTCGCCGACGGAGTCGACGATCGCCGCCTCGACTTTGGTGCCGCCGAGGTCGACGGCGAGGGCGACATCGCGCGGTGAGCTCACGCCTCGAGCCTAATCGCGAGCGTAGGGTTGATCCGTGCCGGGAACCGAGCTCGTCTTCGAGCACGAGATCGACCTGCCGGCGAGCGTGGTCTGGGATGCGCTCGTCGACCCGGTGCTGCTCGAGGGCTGGCTGGCGGCCGTCGAGCCGTCGCCGCTGGCTGCGCCGGCGATCGCGATCGACTGGCTCGACGGATCCGAGCCGTCGCCGACCGCCGCGGCAGTGGAGCTGGTCGAGCCGCCCCGCCGCCTGAGGCTCGGAACCGACAACCGCGGGAGCATCGACCTCCGGCTCACCGAGGTCCCGGGCGGACTGCGGGGCATGGGGACCGTGCTCGAGCTGCGCGTCCGGGTGCCGGTCGACGCCCGCTTCGCCGCCGCCATCGCCGCCGACTGGGAGTCAGCCCTGGACAGGCTCGACGACCTGCTCCGCGGCCGGCCGGCCGAGTGGGCGGCCGTGAGGCGCCGGCGCGCCGCGAAGCGTGCTCATATGAGCACGCGGGACAACATCCGTTGATTCCGGCCGCTCTGCCGCCTATCGTTGAGGGCGGAGAGGAGCCCCATGCCGCTGGCCGATGAGCTGCTGCTCGTGCGCGCGGCCGAGCTCTACTACGAGCACGACAAGACTCAGGACGAGATCGGCTCCCTGCTCAAGGTCACCCGCTGGAAGGTGGGCCGGCTGCTCGCCAGAGCCAGGGACGAGGGCATCGTCCGGATCGAGATCGTGCATCCGCGGGCCCGCCGGCTCTCCCTCGAGCACGAGCTGTGCCAGCGCCACGGGCTGAGGGATGCGGTGGTGATCCCCGACGGCGACGACCTGCCGCAGCGCCTCGCGACCGCCGCGGCCGACTATCTCGCCGCGCTGCGACCGGTGCCGCGCACGCTCGGGGTGAGCTGGGGCCGCACCATCGACGGCGTCGCCGAGGCTCTGCCCGATGGCTGGGCGGTCGGAGTGGACGTCGTGCAGATCAACGGCGGCGTCAGCCTGACCTCGCGCGGAAGCACCGCCGCCGCCTCGGCGATGGCGATCGCGGAGAAGGCCGGGGGTTCGGCGACGCTGCTGCCCAGCCCGGCGATCCTCGAGCGGCGCGAGACCAGGCTCGCGATCGAGGGCGATCGCACCGTGGCCGCGGTGCTCGGCCGCGGGCTGGCGGCATCCGCGTACCTGTACAGCGCAGGCGCCGCCGACGGATCGTCGGTGCTGGTGCAGAGCGGCTATCTCGGCACCGACCAGATCGAGGCGCTGGTCGACCGGGGAGCGGTGGGCGACCTGGTCGGCAGGTTCATCGACGCCGAGGGACGTGTGGTCGACGAGTCCCTGGATGCGCGTACCGTCGGGATCGGACTCGACAGGCTGCGTGCGGCCGACTGGGCCATCGCCGTGATCGGCGGACCGGAGAAGCGCGCGGTGGCACGGGCGGTCGTGGGCAGCGGCCTGTGCAGCGTGCTGGTGACCGACGAGACCACGGCGAAGGCCGTACTGGAGGAGCAGAGATGACCATCGACCATGCAATGGCGCTCGCCCCGGCCCAGCGGGCCACCGAGCTGATCGGCGGCGAGCTCACCGAGAAGAGCCTGCGGCTGCATCTCGAGGGGCTGCCGGGAGTGGATGCGGTGGGTCTCGAGGCACGGGCGGCCTCCCTCGGCACCCGCTCGATCAAGACCACCTCGAAGGCGTGGGCGCTGGATCGGATCATCTCGCTGATCGACCTGACCACCCTCGAGGGCGCTGACACCCCAGGCAAGGTGCAGTCTCTGGTCTCCAAGGCGCTCCTGCCGGACTCCGGCGACCCGGGCACGCCGCGGGTGGCCGCGGTCTGCGTCTACGGCGACATGGTGCGCTACGCGGTCGAGGCGCTCGGCTCCTCCCACGGCCTCGACAACGGCCACGGCGGCGTCAATGTCGCGGCAGTGGCGACCGCCTTCCCGAGCGGCCGCGCCTCGCTCGCGGTGAAGCTCGCCGACACCAGGGACGCGGTGGAGGCCGGCGCCGACGAGATCGACATGGTCATCGATCGCGGTGCCTTCCTCTCCGGCGGCTACGGAACCGTCTTCGACCAGATCGTCGCGGTCAAGGAGGCCTGCAGGCGCGCCGACGGCACGTACGCCCACCTCAAGGTGATCCTGGAGACCGGGGAGCTGAACACCTACGACAACGTGCGCCGGGCATCCTGGCTCGCGATCCTCGCCGGGGCCGACTTCATCAAGACCTCGACCGGCAAGGTGACCCCCGCGGCGACGCTCCCGGTGACGCTGCTCATGCTGCAGGTGGTCGGCGACTGGCACCGGCTCACCGGCGAGAGGATCGGGGTGAAGCCGGCCGGCGGCATCCGCTCGTCGAAGGACGCGATCAAGTACCTGGTCACCGTCGCGGAGACGGTCGGCGAGGAGTGGCTGCAGCCTCACCTGTTCAGGTTCGGGGCGTCCAGCCTCCTCAACGACGTGCTGCTGCAGCGGCAGAAGCTGACCACCGGCCGCTACAGCGGCCCCGACTACGTGACGATGGACTGAGACGATGACGAGTTTTCTGGATTACGCGCCGGCCCCGGAGTCGACCTCGATCCTGCACCTGAGGCAGAGTTACGGGCTCTTCATCGACGGAGCCTTCGTCGATGGTCATGGCAGGTCGTTCTCCACGATCTCGCCGGCCACCGAGGAGAAGATCGCCGAGGTCTCGGCCGCCGACGCCCAGGACGTGGATGCCGCGGTCGCCGCCGCCCGCCGCGCGTACCAGCGCACCTGGTCCAGGCTCAGCGGAGCCGACCGGGGCAAGTACCTGTTCCGCATCGCCCGCCTGGTGCAGGAGCGCGCCCGCGAGCTGGCCGTCGCCGAGAGCCTGGACAACGGCAAGCCGATCAAGGAGAGCAGGGACGTGGACGTTCCGCTGGTCGCCGCCTGGTTCTTCTACTACGCGGGCTGGGCCGACAAGCTCGACTACGCCGGGCTCGGGCCGAACCCGAAGGCGCTCGGCGTCGCCGCCCAGGTCATCCCGTGGAACTTCCCGCTGCTGATGCTGGCCTGGAAGATCGCGCCGGCGCTCGCCGCGGGCAACACCGTGGTGATCAAGCCGGCCGAGACCACCCCGCTGTCCGCCCTCATCTTCGCCGAGATCCTGCAGCAGGCCGAGCTGCCGGACGGGGTGGTCAACATCATCACCGGTGCGGGGGAGACCGGCTCGCTGCTGGTGAACCACCCCGACGTGAACAAGGTCGCCTTCACCGGCTCCACCGCCGTCGGGCGCGCGATCGCCAAGTCCACAGCCGGCACCGGCAAGAAGCTCACCCTGGAGCTCGGCGGCAAGGCGGCGAACATCGTCTTCGACGATGCGCCGATGGACCAGGCGATCGAGGGGATAGTGAACGGCATCTTCTTCAACCAGGGGCACGTCTGCTGCGCCGGCTCGCGCCTGCTGGTTCAGGAGAACGTGGCGGATGAGGTGGTGGACCGGCTCAAGCAGCGGCTCGGCACCCTGCGGCTGGGCGACCCGCTGGACAAGAACACCGACATCGGGGCGATCAACTCCCGCGAGCAGCTGGACCGCATCCGCGAGCTCTCCGACATCGGCGAGGCGGAGGGGGCGCAGCGCTGGAGCGCGGACTGCGTCATCCCGGACCGGGGCTTCTGGTTCGCGCCGACGATCTTCACGGGCGTGGAGACCAGTCACCGGATCGCCAGGGAGGAGATCTTCGGGCCCGTGCTCAGCGTGCTCACCTTCCGCACCCCGGCCGAGGCGATAGCCAAGGCGAACAACACGCCGTACGGGCTCTCCGCCGGCATCTGGAGCGACAAGGGCTCGAAGATCCTCGCCGTGGCCGATGGGCTGCGGGCCGGAGTGGTCTGGGCCAACACCTTCAACCGCTTCGACCCGGCCTCTCCCTTCGGCGGCTACAAGGAGTCGGGCTACGGTCGCGAAGGCGGCCGCCACGGCCTCGCCGCCTATCTCGGCAGCGCCGGCTCCGCGCCGGCACTCACCCGGGGAGCCGCGCAGTGAGCCGCCTGGCCGTGCCGAAGACCTACAAGCTGTACATCGGCGGGAAGTTCCCGCGCAGCGAGTCCGGCCGGGTCTACGAGGTACTCTCGGCCAAGGGCGCCTTCCTCGCCAACGCGGCCAAGGCCTCCCGCAAGGACGCCAGGGACGCCGTGGTGGCCGCCAGGGCCGCGCAGCCCGGCTGGGCGGGGTCCACCGCGTACAACCGCGGCCAGGTGCTCTACCGGATCGCCGAGCTCCTCGAGGGTCGTCGCGCCCAGTTCGTGGAGGAGATCCGGCTCTCGGAGGGCGTGAGCGCGGCATCGGCCAGGAGCCAGGTGGAGGCCGCGATCGACGTCTGGGTCTGGTACGCCGGCTGGGCGGACAAGTATCTGCAGGTCGCGGGCAACGGCAACCCGGTCAGCGGCCCGTACTTCAACATCTCCACTCCCGAGCCGACCGGAGTGGTCGCGATAGTGGCCCCGCAGCAGCAGTCGCTGCTCGGACTGGTGAGCGTGCTCGCGCCGGTGATCCTCAGCGGCAACGCCGCGGTGCTCATCGCCAGCGAGACGGCGCCGCTGAGCGCGATCAGCCTGACCGAGGTGCTCGCCACCAGCGACGTGCCTCCGGGAGTGGTGAACGTGCTCACCGGATCGCCGGCGGAGATCGCCCCCTGGCTGGCCGGTCACGCCGATGTCAACGCCCTCGACCTGGCCGGGGCCGAGGCGCTGGACTGGGTGGACCTGCAGATCGCCGCGGCGGAGACGCTGAAGCGGGTGCTGCCGCCGGAGGGCGGGGCGCCGGCCCCGAGCCTGGACCGGATCACGTTCTTCACCGAGACCAAGACGGTCTGGCACACCAAGGCCCTGATCTAGCCGCGGGGCTGCCGCGAGGGCGAGGCAGTTATCGAGACCCTTAAACAAGACGGCGTGATTGTTAACTGATAGTGTCGGGTTGTCCGATCGCGCCGAGGCGATCGGATACTGAGCCGACAACGCGAGGACTGACGATGACGTCGAATCCCGACTACGAACCGAGCCCGCTGGACTGGGTGCGCGAGCAGGTCGAGCTGATCGAGAGCTCCGGCGGCACCCGGGGGACCCTGGCCACCGGCGGCGAGCCGGTCGTGCTGCTGACCTGCCGCGGCGCGAAGTCGGGCAAGCTGCGCAAGGCGCCCCTCATGCGGGTCGCCGACGGCGACAGGTACGCCGCGATAGCCTCCCTCGCCGGTTCGCCGAAGAACCCGAACTGGTACAACAACCTCAAGGCCGACCCGTGGGTGATCGTGCAGGACGGGCCCACGGTCGTCGAACTGCGCGCCCGCGAGGTATTCGGGGAGGAGCGCGAGTTCTGGTGGAGGAAGGCCGTCGAGGTCTACCCCACCTATGACGAGTACCAGGAGATCTCTCCGCGCACGATCCCCGTGCTGGTGCTCGAGCCCGTCGCCGACTGATCGTCGTGGCCTCGCCGCAGAGCCGGGCCGCGCCTCATCGGCAGGAGGGATGCCGGCACGAGCGGTATCACCAAGGAACGATCGGAGAGTTCATGCAGTTCGACATCATCGCCACCGGGATGGGATTCACCGAGGGCCCGGCCTGGGCGCCGGACGGGACCCTGTGGCACGTCTCGATCCCGCACAGCGCGATCTACAACCTCGCGCCCGACGGCACGATCCTGAACACTGTGGTCACCAAGGGCGGCCCGAACGGACTGGCGATCGCCGCGGACGGGACGATCTTCATCGCCCAGAACGGCGGCGCGTACGGTGGCGCTGCCGACACCGAGCCGGGCATCCAGACCTACAAGGACGGCAGGCTCGAGTACATCCTCAGGGCCGCGGGCCCCGACGCGCCGAACGACCTCTGCTTCGGCCCGGACGGTCGCCTCTACTTCACCGACCCGCGCGGGGACGACGGGACCGACCCCACCGATCCGAGCAGCAGCCGGCCCGGGAGGCTCTATTCGTGCGAACGGGACGGCTCCGACCTCCGGACGGAGTGGGCGGACGGCCCGACCCTCATCAACGGACTGGCCTTCAACGCCGAGGGCGACGCCCTCTACGTGCTCCAGACGATGACCCCGCAGGCGATCTGGAGACTGCCGTTCAGTCCGTCGGACGGGCTCGGCGAGCCGGAGCGCCTCGCCGACGTCGAGGGCTTCCCCGACGGCATGGCGATCGACGTCGACGGGAACATCTGGGTCGCCAGCACCCACGAGGACGCCATCCAGGTGCTCGGCCCCGACGGGAGGCTGATCAAGAAGGTGCGATTGCCCGAGCACAGCGGGCCGGCGAACGTCTGCTTCGGCGGAGAGGGCCTCGACATCCTCTTCGTCGCCGGCTCGGAGGGCGGGCGGATCCTCAGGGCGGACGCCGAGGTCCCCGGCCTGCCGCTGCGCGGCTGAGCACCATCCCGACACCTCCAGGAACGGACACCGACATGATCAAGGCACTGGTCTTCATGAGCAGGAAGGACGGCATCAGCCGTCAGGAGTTCATCGACTACTACGAGGGCAGGCACACCGCGCTGGTGCGGCGGGTCTTCCCGACCATCGGGGACTACCGGCGCAACTACCTGGTCTTCGACGAGAAGCATCAGGCGTACGACGAGGAGCAGCCGAGCGACCACCCCGGCTTCGACGTCGTCACCGAGATCTCCTTCGCCTCGGAGGGGGACTGGCAGGCCTTCCTCGGCCACATGGCGACCCCTGAGCTGATCGACGAGATCGCGGCCGACGAGGCGAACTTCATGGACAGGTCGAAGCACCGGTTCTTCCGGGTCGACGAGTTCGCCTCCGGCTGAGCGCCGCGACCCGCGGAGATCCGGTAACGAAAGGGTAACGCCGCGCTGTAGGGTGGCGGCACGGTCGCGACGCCGCGACCCGCTCGCCTGAGCCCCCATCGAAGAACGTGCTGCCCCGACGGGCAGCCCCGAAGGAGTGGTCTGTCGATGACGACAGCTCACCGGCGCCTGCGCGCCCTCGTCGCCGCCGCGCTGACCACCGGCCTGGTCCTGATCTTCCTGCTCAACCCCGACGCGACGCAGGTCTACGCGACCAACATGTTCGGCGCCTTCCGGGCCCCGGGCGAAGCGGCCTTCGTCGCCGGGCACCGCGGCGACCGGGACGACGCGCCGGAGAACACGATGCCGGCCTTCGAGCGCGCGCTGACCGGTGACGTCGACTACGTCGAGACCGACATCCAGCTCTCTGCCGACGGCGTGCCCGTGCTCATCCACGACCCGACGGTGGACCGGACCACCGACGGAACCGGGCGCGTCGCCGGGCTCACCCTGGCCCAGCTCAGGTCGCTCGACGCGGGATCATGGTACTCGCCGCGGTTCGCCGGAACCAGGATCCCCACCCTGGAGGAGTTCCTCGCCCGCTTCTCCGGGGTCCAGAGCAAGAAGGCGATGCTCGAGCTCAAGGGGGAGTGGGGCCCCGGCCAGGCGCGGACCGTGGTCGACCTCGTCTACCGCTTCGGAGTGCAGAACCGGGTGGTGATGGCGAGCTTCGACCTGCCGACGCTGGCCACCCTCGCCGAGGTGGCCCCGCCCTTCCCCCGGGTGCTGATCCAGCACGATCTGCCGCGGGACCCGGTCGCGACCCTCCACTCGGTCGGCGCCTTCGCGCTGCTCACCAGGACCGCGGCGGTGAGAGCCGATCCGAAGGTGGTGAGGAGGATGCACCTGGCCGGTCTGCAGGTCGTGCTCTACACGCTCGACTCGGCCAAGAACTGGAAGCGGGCGCTCGGATACGGCGTCGACGGGATCATCACCGACAGCCCGTCGACCCTCTGCGCCTGGCTCGATCGCGCGGCGCCACGGGCCGGGCGCGCTGGCAATTCCCATGAGGAGCGGCAATAGTGGATGACGCGGGCTCCGGCCGCGCGACCACGGGAGGCTCCTTCATGACCGAGAACAAGGTCGTCTTCCTCGGCGACAGCATCACAGCGGAGGGCGACTGGGAAAGCTGGTTCCCCGAGCTCGACGTCGTCAACCTCGGGGTGCCCGGCGACGGCACCGACGACCTCCTGGCCCGCCTCGACCGGGTGGTCGCGGCCGACCCGGACGAGATAGTGCTGCTCATCGGGACCAACGATCTCGGGCTCCGCCTCAGCGTCGAGCACCTGGTGCGCAACATCCAGAGCATCATGGTCGACCTCAGACGGGATCTTCCGGGAGCGCGGATGCTGCTGCAGTCGATCCTGCCGAGGGGCAGGGAGTTCGCCGATCGCATCCAGGAGGCCAACATCCACCTCAGGCAGTTCGCCGCGACGGTGCACGCGCAGTACCTCGACCTCTGGCCGACCATGGCGCTCGACGACGGCGAGATCAGGCCGGAGTACTCGGAGGATCGGCTGCACCTCTCGCCGGCGGGGTACGAGGCATGGCTGGCCGAGCTGCGCCCCGCGCTCGAGCGGCTGCGCGACGAGCCGCCGATGAGCCGGCCCATCCAGGTGATCAGGCCCGACCAGTCGGACCCGTCAGGCAGGACCGAGCCGGCCGGCTAGGAGGGCCCGACCGGATGGACCTCCGGCCTGACAGCGGCAGAATGGGAGCATGACCTCCTACCCGACGCCGCAGTTCCGACGCACAGGCCTCGCGCCAGGCCTTCTCGGGGCGATAGTCCTCATGGCGGGGCTCGCCCTGCTCGACAACCAGAGCTGGTACCTCTTCATCAGGTTCGCGGTGGCGATCCTGGCGCTGATCTGCTGCGTCTTCGCCGGACAGGCCAAGCAGTGGTGGTGGGTGGTCCCGCTCGCCGCCGTCGCCGTGCTCTGGAATCCCGTGTTCCCGATCCCGCTGAGCGGGCAGATCTGGGTCGCGCTGCAGTTCGTCGCCGCCCTGGTCTTCGTCGCCTCCGGCATCCTGGTCAAGGTGCGCAACCCCGAGGACCGCAACCGGCGACGGTGACGCCCCGGCGCGCCGATACTGGCGCCGCGGGCGGTGAGCGGGTAAACCGGTACTCAGCACAGCGCAGGCTCGAGGGGGAGGCGCGCATGACGGCATATCTGATCGGTGACATCACGGTGACCGAGCCGCGGGGATACGAGGAGTACCGGCAGGCTGCGCCGGAGACCGTCCTCCAGTACGGGGGCAGGTATCTCACCAAGGCCGGCACGGTCCAGCCCGCGGAGGGCGGCTGGACGCCGGACCGCTTCGTGATCCTGGAGTTCCCGACCATGCACGACCTCACCGCCTGGTGGGAGTCGCCGGAGTACCGGCCGCTGCGCGCCCTGCGCGAGCGCTGCGCCGAGTCCAGGATCGTCTTCACCGAAGGGATGTGAGCCTTCGGGGAGTACCGTGCTGGCCGGAGGCCACCATGACATCTCTCTGGCTGGATCGCGCCCTGCCCTGCGACACCGACCCCTTCGAGCCCGATGCGAGGTACGACATCGTCGTGGCGGGCGCCGGGCTCACCGGGCTGGTCACCGCGCTGCTCTTCGCCCGCTCCGGGCTCCGCGTCGCCGTGCTCGAGGCCAGAAGGGTCGGGGCCGTCACGACCGGCAACACGACGGCGAAGCTGAGCCTGCTCCAGGGCTCGCACCTCTCCGACATCCTGCGGCACACGACGGTGGCCACCGCGCGCGCCTATCTGGAGGGGAACCGCGAGGGCGCGTCCTGGCTGCTGCGCTACTGCGCCGAGCACGAGGTGCGGGTGGAGCGGCGCGACGCGGTCAGCTACGCCGCGACCCCCGGCGGCGTGCCCAGGCTGGAGGAGGAGTTCCGCGCGGGCCGGCTCCTCGGCCTGGACACCACGTACGAGCGCGCGCTCGACACGCCGTTCCCGAATCACGGCGGGGTGCGGCTCGCCGACCAGGCCCAGTTCGATCCGATGGACGTTCTGGCCGCGCTGTGCGACGATCTGCGCTCCCGCGGCGGGATCGTGGTGGAGAGGACGAGGGTGCTGCGGGTCAGGGCGAGCTCCCCGGTGCGGATCGCGACCGACCGGGGCGAGGTCCAGGCCGATCGCCTGGTGCTGGCCACCGGCGTGCCGTTCCTGGACCGGGGGCTGTACTTCGCGAAGACCGAGGCGCTGCGGTCCTACGCCATCGCCCTGCGCACCCCCGCCGAGCTGCCGCGCGAGATGTTCCTCTCGGTGGATGCTCCGACGCGATCGGTGCGGACGGCCGCCGACGCCGGAGGCGAGCTGCTGCTGGTCGGCGGCAACGGGCATCCGGTCGGACGCGAGCCGTCGCCCGCCGCGCGGTCGGCCGAGCTCGAGGAGTGGGCTGGGCGGTACTTCCCGGGTGCGGTGGCAACCCATCGCTGGTCCGCGCAGGACTATCGGTCGGCAGGCCGCATCCCCTTCGTCGGATGGCTGCCGCGCGGGCGGGGCCGGGTGTTCATGGCGACCGGCTTCGACAAGTGGGGGATGAGCAACGCGGTGACGGCGGCGATCACCCTCTCCGCCGATGTCCTCGGGGGGCACCTGCCCTGGGCCCGTAAGCTCCACCGCCGGGTCACCACCCCGCGGGATGCCGGGGCCTTCCTCGGGGCGAACGCGGCGGTCGGCGTGGCCGCGGTGCGCGGCTACGCCGGCGCGTGGCGGCGCCGGGAGCCGGGGCCGGCGCCGGGCGAGGGCGAAGGGATCGTCGCGCATCGCGGCGTGCGACCGGTGGCGGTCTCGACAGTCGACGGCTCCCGCTGCACGCTCTCCGCGGTCTGCCCGCACCTCTACGGGGTGGTGAGCTGGAACGACGCCGAGCGGTCGTGGGACTGCCCGCTGCACGGCTCCCGCTTCACCGCGACCGGGGAGCCGCTCGAGGGTCCGGCGGTGACGGGGCTGCGCCGTCTCTCATAGCTTTCAAGGCGGGCCCGGTTAGGCTCGTCTGATACCCGCGAGGCGCCGAGGGACTCGGTCGCCGCACTCGAAGGAATGGGGCAGGCATGCAGGAGATCACCCGATGACCGAGGCGGTGCCGCCCGCCGTCGCCGTCCCCCAGGCGCCGGTCCTTCAGCGGGACGACGTCGTGCTCAGCCGCGGCAGGCTCGCGCTGGTCAATCGCGGGATCACCCCGGCCGAGGCGACGGCCGAGGACCTGCTCTTCGTGCGCTCCGTCCTGGACGCGGCGGGCATCGACTTCCTGCTCGTGCGCGGCAACGACTCCCGGCCGGTGATCGCCGTCGACGAGTCCCGCCGCGCTGCGCTGTCCGCGGCGCTCGCCGAGGCCTGCGCCGGAGAGCCCTTCTACTCCAAGGCGGCGGTGGGCACGCGCCGCTCCTCGGTGCTGGTCGGCGACGGCCGGCTGTCCGCGGAGGGGGACCCGCCGGCGATGATCCTGTTCCGGCCGCGGGTGAGCCCGCGCGGCGGCCTGCGCTACGGTGCGGCGCACGGCGTGCGCCTCGAGTTCTGGCGGAGGGAGGGCGGCATGGTGCTGGCGCCGGAGAACGCGCTGATGCGCTCCGCCGCCCCGGCCGACGAGCTGGTGCCCGCCTCGGTCGACCTGCACGGGATGAGCTGGCCGACCGTCGCCGGCATGTTCGAGACGCAGGCACACGACATCGACTTCGACATCGACCTGGTGTTCTCCTGGGTGGACGGGGCATCCATCGAGTGGCAGCGCGCGCGGGCCAGGCGGATGCGCAGCTACGTGGTGGGGGAGGGCGACGATTCGCACGCCAGGTTCCGCCAGCTCGACGAGCTCAAGTACGCCCTCCGCTCGGTGCACCTGTTCGCGCCGTGGGTGCGCACCATCCACATCGTCACCGACTCCCCGCGTCCGGAGTGGCTCGTCGACCACCCCCGGGTGCGGATCGTGCCCAGCGAGCAGTTCTTCTCCGACCGCTCGGTGCTTCCCACCCACAACTCGCACGCCGTGGAGAGCCAGCTGCAGAACATCCCGGGGCTGAGCGAGCACTTCCTCTACTCGAACGACGACATGTTCTTCGGCCGTCCGGTCGGGCCTGAGCTGTTCTTCAGCCCCGGCGGGGTCACCCGCTTCATCGAGTCGACCACTAGGATCGGCCTCGGCGCGGCCGATCCGCGGCGGAGCGGATTCGAAAACGCGGCCAGGGTCAACCGGGGCCTCCTGCGCGAGCGCTTCGGGAGGATGATCGCCCGGCATCTCGAGCACAGCCCGGTGCCGATGCGGATCTCGGTGCTGCGCGAGCTGGAGGCCGAGTTCCCCGAGGAGTTCGCCCGCACCGCGGCGAGCGCGTTCAGGTCGGCGACCGACATCTCGGTGACCAACTCGCTCTATCACTACTACGCGCTGTTCACCGGTCGCGCGGTCCTGGAGCGGCACGCGAAGGTGAAGTACGTCGACACCACGGCCCGGGCCGGCCTCGCCGAGATGGCCCGGCTGCTCGAGCGGCGCGGCACCGACCTGTTCTGCCTGAACGACGGCAGCTTCCCGGAGATCGGCGACGAGGAGCGCGCGACGGCGGTCAGGCAGTTCCTCGACGACTACTTCCCGGTGGCGGCACCGTGGGAGCGCGAGCAGGGCGCCGAGCGCCTCGGGCTCTCCGCCGAGCGGCTCTAGCCGTCAGTGCGGGTGCTGGCTGCGGGGTCAGACCGACTCGAGCGCCCAGTCCACGGTGAGCTCGTCCTCGATCTCGGCCACCGGCTGCGCCGTGCTGAGCGGGATGACCACGCCGTTCTCGGCGAGGATGCGGGCGGTCTCCCCTGGGCCGACCGATGAGACCTCGGGGTAGCGGCCGACCGGCACCACCGAGTGCATGACGGTGTCGTCGTAGACGTGGACCAGGTTGAAGGCCTGGGCCCCGTCCCTGGCGCGGGTTCCCGGCATCGCGATGTCCTGGGTGTAGCAGGTGGCGGACGCCACGGAGACGGGCACCCCGGCGAACATCGCGGTGGTCGAGTAGTGCAGGTGACCCGCGATGATGCTGCGCACGTCGGATGCCCTGATCACCTCGGCGAGGGCGTCCTGCCGGCGCAGCTCGACCAGGATCGCCAGGTCCTGCACAGTGGGGACCGGCGGGTGGTGCATCGCGATGATCGTCCCGTGCGGTGCCGGGCTCGCGAGCTCCTCGGCGAGCCAGTCCAGCTGGGCGTCCGTGACCAGCCCGTGGTGGTGCCCGGGCACCGTCGAGTCGAGCACGATCAGCCTGAGGCCGCTCAGGTCGTGGACGCGATCCACCGGGGCCGTGCTCGGCAGCTGTCCGAGCAGTCCGGAGCGGAAGGCGGCGCGATCGTCGTGGTTCCCCATGACCCAGATCACCTGGGCGCCGAGGCGGGCCGCCACCGGCTCCACTATCGCCCTCAGTGTGGCATAGGCGTCGGGCTCGCCGGTGTCGGCCAGGTCCCCGGTGATCACTATCGCCTCGGGTCGCACCCCTCCGAGCTCGATCTCGGCGAACATCGCCCGCAGCCGCGCCTCGCTGTCCACCGCTCCGTAGAGCCGCCCGCCGGTGACGAGATGGGTGTCGCTGAGATGGATGAGGAAGTGGTCGGGTCTCGGATATTGCGCGGTGTACGCGGTCATGGGTCCATCGAAGCACTGCAGGCTGTCCGTGTGGTGAACCGGAGACGGCGATCCGCGGTCCGGCGATGAGCGCGGGTCCCGCTGCCCGCCGGATCCCGCAACGCCGACCCGGGGGTGCGCGGGGCGGCCGATACCCGATAAACTGTGCTCAGCATCCGACTGACCCTGTTCATTCGTCCGACCTCGCACGCCGCCCAGGCACACGAGTTGCTCGGGCGGGGGTTCGTCGCTCCACCGCCAGACAGCGGACCTCCACGGGGGAGGACCGGGTGGCCGTGGCGTCGATGCCGTCACAGTGCAGGAGAAGCATGGCTCGGTCCGGGCAGTCGCAACAGGGCAGGGGCGCCAGCGGCACGCAGCGCAAGCAGCCGCGCAAGCCGCCCCAGCGCCAGCAGTCGTCACGCCGTTCCCGCGGCACGGATGACAGCGGGGTCATCCCGGTGCTCGCCCGCGCGGTGCGCGAGGTGGAGAACGCGGCGGAGCGCGGGAAGGTCGGGCCGACCAACCGGACCAAGTTCCAGGTGATCGCCCTGCTGATGCGCGAGGAGCGGGCCAGGGCGAAGAGCGACCCGTCGCTGACCGACGCCGAGCGGGCGGAGACCCTCAAGCGGCTCGACGGGGTGGCGACGATCCTCGCCAAGACCGCCGCCCGCGACACCTCGCTGATCCAGCTCCTGGCGGAGGAGGCCGCCGTCACCGACGCCGCGCGCACCCTGCGCAGGGACATGCTGCTGGCCGCCGGCGCCGAGCTCTCGCCGGACGAGCTGATCATCGTCACCGAGCCCGACCCGGTCGAGGCCGCGGTGGAGCGCCAGGTGGTGCCGCAGTCGGTGATCGCCAGGCAGCTCTCCAACCCCTTCCTCGCCCCCGAGTTCAGCACGCCGGTCAAGCCGAAGCCGGCCACCCGCAGGCTGGCCAACTGGGAGCTGCTCGATCCGCTGTTCCGCGCCTTCGAGTACGGCTCCGGCGGCAACGTCGCCAGCATGGAGCTGCCGGAGCCCACCGCGGCCGATCGTGCGGTCCCGCCGGGTCTCGAGCTGTTCCACCACCAGGCCGAGTTCGTCGCCAGCGCCCGCGAGGGCCACCGCAGCTACCTGCTCGCCGACGAGCCCGGGCTCGGCAAGACCGCGCAGGCGCTGCTCGCGGCGCAGGTCGCGGGGGCCTACCCGCTGCTGGTGGTCGCCCCCAGCGTGGTGAAGATGAACTGGGCGCGGGAGGTCGAGCGCTGGACGCCCAAGCACACGGCCACGGTCATCCACGGCTCGGGGGAGAACCTCGACGCCTTCGCCGACGTGGTGATCGTCAACTACGACGTGCTCGACCGGCACATCGGCTGGCTGCGCACCATGGGCTTCAAGGGGATGGTGGTCGACGAGGCGCACTTCATCAAGAACCGGGAGTCGCAGCGCTCCAGGCACGTGCTCTCGCTCGCCCAGAGCATCAGGGCGAGGTTCCCGAGGGCGCTGATGATCGCGCTGACCGGCACCCCGCTGATCAACACCATCGAGGACTTCCGCGCGATCTGGCAGTTCCTCGGCTGGATCGACGGCGAGAAGCCCACGGCCGAGCTGATGGACCGGCTGGAGGAGAACGGGCTCACCCCGGCGGACTTCGGCTTCTTCGCCGAGGCCAGGCAGACCGTCATCGACCTGGGGATCGTGCGCCGCAAGAAGATCGACGTCGCCTCCGACCTGCCGTCGAAGCGGATCGCCGACCTGCCGGTCGAGCTGGACGACGAGCTCGGGCGGAGCATCCGCGAGGCGGAGGCCGCGCTGTCGGCTCGCCTGCTGGAGCGCTACGACCGCGCTGTCGCCGCATCGCGCACGGAGCACGAGCGCAGCGACCTGGTGCGGATGGTGGCGCACGCCGAGCTGGACGAGTCGAAGGCCGCGAAGACCGGCGAGAACGTCTTCACCATGGTCCGCAAGATCGGCCAGGCCAAGGCGGTGCTGGCCGCTGACTACACGGCGCAGCTCGCCCGCTCCGTCGGCAAGGTCGTCTTCTTCGCCAAGCACATCGACGTGATGGACGCGGCGGAGGAGACCCTGGCCAAGCGGGGCCTGAAGACCGTCTCGATCCGCGGCGACCAGACCGCCGCCTTCAGGCAGGGGCAGGTCGACGCCTTCAACGAGGACCCGGAGGTCTCGGTGGTCGTGGCGTCGCTCACCGCTGCCGGCGTCGGGCTCAATCTGCAGGCGGCGTCGAACGTGGTGCTGGCCGAGCTCAGCTGGACCAGCGCCGAGCAGACCCAGGCGATCGACAGGGTGCACCGGATCGGGCAGGAGGAGCCGGTGACCGCCTGGCGGATCATCGCCTCGCAGACCATCGACGCCAAGATCGCGGAGCTCATCGACAGCAAGGCCGGCCTCGCCGCCCGTGCGCTGGACGGCGACGACTCCGAGGTGCTCGCGGAGTCGACGGTGCAGCTCGACGCGCTCGTCCATCTGCTCGACAGCGCGCTGGAAGCGCGCGAAGGCTAG
>Ga0182749_1001420_pt1 | contig 18952 bp, 20 predicted proteins | sample eDN3rd37CKraftMG_FD_128875 | JGI IMG/M metagenome (GOLD analysis project Ga0182749, IMG submission 128875) | Enriched Miracle-Growth compost microbial communities from Emeryville, California, USA - eDNA 3rd pass 37_C Kraft MG (version 2) (version 2) ...
GCGCGGGCGATCTCCTTCGCGGCGGCCGCCGGGTCCTGCGGCGCGAAGCTGGCGAGGCCGGCGAAGCGCGTGGGATGGCGGCGCACGACATCGGCCAGATAATCGTTGGCGACCCGCGCGAGCCGCGTCCCCTCCGCCGCCTCGAACATCTGCACGCCCGGCGCGGTGAGCGAGAGCAGGTGCATGTCGACGCCGTTCCCGTCCATCACGCGCAGCCGTTCCCGCTCCACGTCGAGCAGGCCGACGAGCAGGCGATTGTCGCCCGCGGCGCCGTCGCCATAGATGCTGCGGACGAGCGGCATGTCGAGGCTGGGATCGCCGCGCGCCGCCAATGCGCCGAGCGCGTCGGCGACCTCGGGGATGGAAAAGGCTTCCTCGGTCGCGATCTTCAGCATCTTGAATCTCCCGGGATCAATATCCGTTCTCGCGCCCCTCGATCGCGGCGCGGGTATAGGGCCTGAGCGATCGCCAGCTGAAATAGAGGCCGAGCGGGCCGAGCAGCGCCGCCGTCAGCGCCATCGCGGTGGGCAGCATCTGCGCGTCGTGGAACAGCTTTTCGGTGAGCAGCGCCACCGCGAGCGGGCCGAGGCCGTAGCCCATGACGTTGAACACCGCGATGTAGAGCGCGCTCACCGTGCCGCGCATGCGGCCCGGCGTGATCACCTGCACGGCGGCATTGGCCGGCCCCGCGCCGATGGAGCCGAAGAACAGGCTGCCGCCATACATGACGAGCGCGAGCGCCGGGGTCGGCATCAGCGGGAAGAGGATGGCGAACGGCACCACCCCCAGCGAGGCCCAGAGCACGACGCGCATATTGGCGTCGTCGTGCCCCGCCGCCGTGCGCCTGTCCGCCATCCAGCCGCCGAGCAGCAGTCCCACCGGCGAGACGATCAGCGACACCACGCCCAGCCATATGCCCGGCGTGCCCGGCGCCCAGTCGAAGCGCCGCTCGAAGAAGCTGGGGCTCCACACCGTCGCGCCGAAGGAGAGCATGGATTTCACCCCCGTCGCGATCACCAGCGGCACGAAGGCGGCCCGCCAGCGGCCGAGAAAGCGCAACACGTCGAGCAGCGAGGGCGCCGACACCGCGCCGCCGCCCTTGCCGGGCGCCTCGCCCCGGCGCGGCGGCTCGGGCACGGTCGCCACCAGCAGCAGCGCGATCAGCACGCCCGGCAGGCCGACGATGATGAAGGTGAGCTGCCACGCCCTGAGCGTGCCGAGCAGCGGGAACGTCATGTCACCCGCCTTCGTCAGCGCCACGACCAGCGATCCGCCGACCAGCAGCGCCAGGCCCGAGCCCGCGACCATGCCGATGTTGATGACGGAGACGGCGCGCGCCAGCTTCTCGCGCGGGAACATGTCGGCGGTCATCGAATAGGTGGCCGGGCCGTTGCAGCTTTCGCCCACGCCCACGCCCATGCGCGCGATCGCAAGCTGCCAGAAATTGCCGGCGAGCCCGCACGCCGCCGTCATCACGCTCCAGAAGGCGATGCCCGCGCCGATGATCCATTTGCGCGGGCTGCGATCGACCAGCCGCGAGATCGGAATGCCGACGCCCAGATAGAAGAGCACGAACATGAAGCCGATCAGCACGCTGATCTGCGTGTCGCTCAGCCCGAGATCGCGCTTGATCGGCGTCACGAGCAGCGTCATGACCTGCCGATCAAGGAAGTTGAACATCAAGGCGATGGTGAATACGGCTACCGCCCACCAGGCACGGGCCGGGCTGACCGGCGCGACCTCGTAACACGGCATGGGCGCGGAGGCGGGCACGGCGCGCGCGGGGGGAATGGAATTGACGGCCAAGAGTAATGTCCTCCCTGCCCTGCCCCATTATGTGGTTTAGGCGGCGGGGGCCGGCCGGAGCGACTATCCCATCGCGCCGCCCGAAAGACACGACGGATCGCGAACCCGATAGACACCGAGCCCGCAATGGGAACGGAACGAACCGCTCGTCCGCGCTTTCCTTTATCCCGATGAAGGACATGCCCGCCTCGGGGGCGCGGGATCGGCACGGCAGGGCAGCTTCGTCCGGCCATATCTCCGGACGCCCTGAAGCCCGCCGGCCGTCGCGGCCATCCGTTGCGCTGGCGCTGGCGCTGGCCGCGCTCCCCCTGGCCTCGCGCGCGGCCCACGCGGCGCCCCCCGGCGCGGCCCCGGCGACCGAGCAGCCGCTGCCGGCCGATTTCGATTTCGCGACCCCGCTCCCGCCGCTCGACGACACGGCACCTCCCGCCGAAAGCGAGACGACGGCTCCCCCGGCGCAGGCACCGGCTCCCGCCCCTCGGGCACCGGCCGTGCCGGACGCCGCGCTGGACGAGGCGCTGCCGCCGCTTTCCACCTTCGACGTGCGCACCGCCGAGCCGACGGTGAAGGACCAGCCCGAACCCGAGATCCGCTACAGCTACACCGTCACGGGGCTGGACCGGATCGCGCTTGGCGATCGCTTCCACGATCTTTCGGCGCTGGCCCATGGCAAGGGCAAGGCGGGAAGCGCCGCCCAGGTGAGCGCGCGCGCCGACGAGGATGCGAAGCTGATCGAGCGGCTGCTGCGCTCGCAGGGCTATTATGGCGGGACGGTCGACACGCTGACCAGCCCCGTCCCCAACCAGCCCAACAATGTGCGCGTCACGCTGAACGTCACGCCCGGCGATCGCTACGCGCTGGGCGCCGTCGCCGTCACCGGGCCGGACACGCGCCCGCCGGGCCTCGCCCGCGAGGCCCTGTCGATCAAGCCGGGCGATCCGATCGTCGCGGACCGTATCCAGGCGGCGGAGGCGGCGATATCGGTGCGCCTGCCGCAGCGGGGCTATCCTTTCGTGAAGGTGGGCGATCGCGACATCCTGCTCGATCCCGTGACGCACAGCGGCGATTATACGCTGCCGGTCGATCCCGGCCCGCGATCCAGCTTCGGGGACTTCCGCACGCGCGGCGACACCGTGTTCAGCACCCGCCATATCCGTGTCCTCGCCCGCTTCAGGCCGGGCCAGCTCTACGACAGCCGCAAGGTGGAGGATCTGCGCCAGGCGCTCGTCGCCACCAGCCTGTTCTCGACCATCTCGGTCGAGCCGGTGCGCACCGGCAAGCCCGGGCCCGACGATACCGAGCAGGTCGACCTCCTCGTCAGCCAGAAGGAGGGGCGGCAGCATCGCATCGCCGCCACCGCCGGCTATTCGACCGGGGAGGGAATGCGCCTCGAAGGATCGTGGACCGACCGCAACCTCTTCCCTCCCGAAGGCGCGCTGACGCTGCGCGCGGTGGCGGGAAATCTGGAGCAGCGGCTGGCGGCGGAGTTCCGCCGCTCCAATGCCGGGCAGCGCGACCGGACATTCCTCGCCAGCGTCGACGTCGCGCACATTAACCAGGCCGCCTATGACGCGCGCACCTTCACCCTGTCGGCCCGGATGGCGCGCGACTCGACGCCGCTGTGGCAGAAGCGGTGGACCTGGTCGATCGGCACCGAGCTGATCGCGACCGACGAGACGCGCTTCAACGCGGCCACCGACGGGCGCACGCGCAACACCTATTTCATCGCCGCTTTGCCCGGCCAGATCGGCTTCGACACGTCGGACAACCTGCTGAACCCCACGCGCGGCTTCCGCGTGGCGGCGCGGGTGAGCCCGGAGGAATCGCTGAAAGGCGGCGCGTTCACCTATGTCCGCACCCTGTTCGAGACCAGCGGCTATTATCCGCTGCTCGACAATCTGGTGCTCGCCGCGCGGGCGCGGGTGGGATCGATCCTGGGGGCGCAACGCGACAATATCGCGCCCTCGCGGCTTTATTATTCGGGCGGCGGCGGATCGGTGCGCGGCTTCGGCTATCAGGAGCTGGGGCCGCATGACGTGAACGGCGATCCGACGGGCGGCCGCTCGCTCAACGAATTCTCGATCGAGGCACGCTACCGCTTCGGCGATTACGGCATCGTGCCCTTCCTCGACGCCGGCCAGTCCTACGCCTCGCCCCGGCCGCGCTTCAACCGGCTGCGCTATGGCGTCGGGCTGGGCGGGCGCTTCTACACCAATTTCGGGCCGCTGCGCCTGGATCTCGCGACGCCGATCGACCGGCGGCCGGGCGATCCCAAGATCGCGGTCTATATCTCGATCGGGCAGGCATTCTGATGGCGGAGGACACCGCCACGCCGCGCCGCGCCCGCCTCCCCGCCGTCGCGCGATGGACCGGAATCGCGCTCGCCGGCCTAGCGGTCATCCTCGCCCTGCTGCTGGTCGGGCTCGACACCAGGCCGGGACGCGCCTTCCTGACACGCCAGATCAACGCCTATGAAACCGCCTCGGGCCTCGGCGTGCGCGTCGGGCGCATCGAGGGATCGATCTACGGCGCAATGGTGCTGCGCGAGGTGGCGGTGCGCGATACCCGGGGCGTGTTCCTGACCGCGCCGGTGCTGCGGATCGACTGGCGGCCCTTCGCCTATCTGCACCGCAAGATCGACGTGCGCTCCTTCACCGCGCCGCTGGTGACGCTGCAACGGCTGCCCGCGCTGCGCCCCACCCCTTCCAATCCCAACGCGCCGATCCTGCCCGATATCGACCTGAGGCTCGACCGGCTGGCGATCGACCGGCTTGTCGTCGAACCGGCGGTGAGCGGGCGGCGGCATCTGGTGGCGATCAACGGATCGGCCGATATCGCCAACGGGCGCGCGCGCATCGCGGCGCGCGCCGAGGGCGACGGCGGCGATCGCGCGATGCTGAAGCTCGACGCGGTTCCGGCGGACGACCGGCTGGCGATCGACGCGCAGGTCGAGGGGCCGCGCGGCGGGCTCATCACCGGGCTGCTCGGAACGGCGGGCCCTGTCGCGGCGAACGTCGCCGGGCGGGGAAGCTGGGGCGAATGGCACGGCCGCGCGCGCGCGGCGCTCGACGGGTGCCCGCTGCTCGACCTCGCGCTCACCGCGCGGCGGGGAAGCTTCACCGCGACGGGCGAGGCACGGCCTGCGCCGCTCCTTCCCCCCGCCGTCGCGCGGCTTGCCGAGCCGGTCCTCCGGCTCGACCTCGCGGCCGCGCTCGACAAGCGCCGGGCGGATACACGCTTCCACATCAGCTCGGCCGCGGCGGACCTCAGCGGACAGGGGCTGCTCGACCTCGGCAGGAGCCGCTTCGGCGATTTCCGCGTCACCGCCCTGCTGCTCCAGCCCGGATCGATCGCGCCCGAACTCACCGGCCGCGACGTGCGGCTCGCGGCCACGCTCGACGGGCCGTTCGCGGGGCCGTTCATCGATTACCGCCTGACCGCCGCCGCGATCGGCTTCGGCAGGACGGGCGTGACCGGCCTCGCCGCCGCCGGCCGCGCGCGGATCGACGCGGATCGCATCCTGCTCCCCGTCGACGCCACCGCGCGCGCCGTCACGGGGCTGGACGCGGCGGCGGGCGGCACGCTCGCCAACCTGCGCCTCAAGGGCGACCTCGCGATCAGCGGCGGGCGCATCGTCAGCGACAATCTGCGCCTGCGTTCCGACCGGATCGACGCCACCGCGATCGTCATCGCCGACATCCCCAGGGGGCGCTACACCGGCGCGCTCAAGGGACGGGTCAACAGCTACCGCATCGACGGCATCGGCCGCTTCGACCTCGTCGCCGACGCGAAGCTGGTGAGCGGCAAGGCGGGCGGCTTCGGCATACAGGGCCGGGTGCGCATCGACAGCCGGCGGATCGACAATGCGTCGGTGCGCGGCGTGCTGGGCGGGCCTGCGCGCATCTTCGCCGACGTGTCGATGGACCCGGCGGGGCGGATCGGCGTCGCGAACCTGCGCCTGCAATCGCCGCAACTGCGCATCACCGGGGGCGGGGGCACCTATCTGCCCGACGGCCGGCTGCGCTTCACCGCGCGCGGCGCATCGACCCGATATGGGCCCGTCGCGGTGGAGGTGACGGGCACCGCGAGCCAGCCCGACATCCACCTGCGCGCCGCCCGCCCCAATATCGGCGTGCCGTTGAGCGACGTCGACGCGCGCGTCCGCGCGACGGGCGCCGGCTATGCCGTCACCGCGACCGGCGCGTCCCCCTACGGCCCGCTGTCGGCCGACATCATGATCGCGACGGGCGCGGGGCGGCAGGCGATCGACATCCGGCGGCTGAGCTTCGCGGGGATCAACGCCGCCGGCCGGATCGCCCAGACGCCCACGGGGCCGTTCGCGGGCACGCTGAGCTTCGCGGGCGCGGGGCTGGACGGCACCATCCGGCTGGACGCGGCGGGCCGCGACCAGCGCGCCGACATATCGGCGCGCGCCGACCATGCGCGCATCCCCACCGATCCCCCGGTCATCATCACCAACGGCGCGATCCGGGCGAGCCTGGTCCTCACCCCCGGCGGGCCCGAGATCAGCGGCAGCGCCAATCTCTCGGGCGTGCGGCGGGGCACGCTGATGCTCGCCCGCGCGCAGGCGAAGCTCGACTATCGCGGGCAGAAGGGCACCGTGCAGCTCGCCGCCACCGGGCAGGCGGGCGCGCCCTTCACCATCGCGGCGCAGGCCGCCCTGTCGCCGGGGCACATCCTGGCCAATCTGCGCGGCACGGCGAACGGCGTGGCGCTCCGCCTCGCGCGGCCGGCGCGGATCGACAAGGAGGGTGGCGCGCAGGGTGCGTGGCGGCTCCAGCCGGCCACCATCATCCTGCCGCAGGGCGAGATCGACCTGTCGGGCAGCTATGGCAGGGAAACCGCCGTCCGCGCCGAGCTGCGCAACGTCGATCTGGCCATCGCCGAAAGCATGGCGCCGGGGCTCGGACTGGGCGGCCGCGCCTCGGGCAGAATCGCCGCCACCTTGCCGTCTGGCGGCGGCCTGCCGACCATCGACGCGCGGCTCACCATCGCCCGCTTCACCCGATCGAGCGCCGCCACCATCTCCGCGCCTGTCGACATCGCGTTCGCCGCGTTGCTCGGCCTGGCCGAAGGCCATGCCGCCGCCGTGATCCGGCGGGGCGGCGACGTCATCGGCCGGCTGAAGGCGTCGCTCTCCCCCATCCCGCCGGGCGGCGACTGGAGCCAGCGGCTCGCCGCCGCTCCGCTATCGGGGGGCATACGCTATAACGGCCCGTCCGAAGTGCTCTGGGGCCTGAGCGGCATGGCCGGGCAGGAGGTGAGCGGCCCGATCGCGGTCGCCGCCGATTTCGGCGGGCGGCTGGGCCATCCGACGCTGAACGGGATCGTGCGCGCCAGGGCGCTGCGCTATGCGAACAACGCCTATGGCACGGTAATCCGCAACATCGCGATCGACGGCCGCTTCGATCAGGACCGGCTGACCATCGCCTCGCTCAGCGGCAACGCGGGCAGTGGCAGCGTCTCGGGCCGTGGCAGCATCGGCCTTTCGGCCGAGAACAAATTCCCCATCGATCTGTCGCTGACGCTCGACAAGGCACGGCTGGCTCATAGCGACGCGCTGGGCGCCACGCTTTCGGGCACGCTGCACATCGTCAACGGCCCGGCAACCGGCCCGTTGATCCAGGGCGACCTGCGCCTGCCCGAGGCGCGGTACGAAATCATCCGGCAGGGCGCCGCCGACGTGACCGACCTTCAGGGCGTCCGCTGGAAAGGCGGGCAGCCGCCCAACGGCACGGCGCAGGCGGCCGAGACGCGCCCGAGCAACTGGAAGCTCGATATCCGGCTGCGCGCCGCCAACCAGATCTTCGTATCGGGCATGGGCCTCGAATCCGAATGGCGCGCCGACATGCGCGTGCGCGGCACCGCGACCGATCCCGTGCTGACCGGCCAGATGCAGGTGGTGCGCGGCGCCTATTCCTTCGCGGGCAAGAGGTTCGAGCTCAGCCGGGGGGAGATCGACTTCAACGGCGGCACGCCGATCGATCCCACCATCGACATAGAAGCCAGCGCCACCGTCAACGACATCACCGCGACGATCGACGTGACGGGGCGCGCCCATAATCCGCAGATCGCCTTCTCCTCGACGCCCGCGCTGCCGCAGGACGAGATTTTGGCAAGGCTGCTGTTCGGCAATTCGATCACCGATCTCAGCGCGACGCAGGCGATCCAGCTCGCCGCCGCGCTCAATCAGTTGCGCGGATCGGGCGGCGGGCTCAATCCGCTGGGCAAGCTGCGCTCGGCCACAGGCATCGACCGGCTGGACATATTGGGCGCCGACACCGCGACCGGGCGGCAGACCGCGCTCGCGGCGGGCAAATACATCACCAAGAACGTCTATGTCGAAATCATCACCGACGCGCGCGGCTTCACCGCCACCCAGCTCGAAATCTCGCTGACCAAGGCGCTCAGCGTGCTTTCGCAGACCAGCTCCTTCTCCGGCCAGGGGGCGAGCGTCCGCTATTCCAAGGATTATTGAGCGGAAACCCGCCCCAGCGCCGCGTCGCGCGCGGTGAAGCGCCCGTGCTGCGCCACCTCGGCCGCATGATCGCGCGCGAAGGCGGCGGCGAACGCCATGTCGGGCGCGCCGTACAGCGCGAGCGAGCGGACCTGATCGTCCATGTCCTCGCTATGCATGAAGGGCATGTAGAGGAATTGCCGCTCGACGGGCGAGAGCCCCCTGTCCCATCCCCGCGCCAGCGCCTCGCGCGCCAGGGCGCGGGCCAGCGGATCGGCGGCGAAGGCGCGCGCGTCGCCCCGGAAGATGTTGCGCGAGAACTGGTCGATCAGGATGATCGCGGCGAGCAGCGTCGCCGGCTCCCCGCGCCAGCCCGCGCCGTGCGTGGCGATCGCAGCCTCGCGCAGTGCGCCGAAGCGCGTCCTGCATGCCTCGTCGACGGCCGCATCGCGCGCGAACCGTTTTTCGGGCGGCACCTCCTCCAGCCAGAAGCGCAGCACCCCGCGCGCGCTTTTGTGGACTTCCTGCCTTGCTATGCCTAGATCGCGCGCCATGGCGTTCCGCTTCCACAAGATGCACGGGCTGGGCAACGATTTTGTCGTGCTCGACGCGCGCGACGTGGCCGTGCCGCTCGACGGCGCGCGCGCCCGCGCGCTTGCCGACCGGCGGACGGGGATCGGCTGCGATCAGGTGATCCTGATCGGGCCGGGCAGCGACAGCGACGTCACCATGCGCATCTGGAACGCCGACGGATCGGAGGTTTCGGCCTGCGGCAACGCCACGCGCTGCGTGCCCGTGCTGGTCGGCCGCGATGTCACGATCCGCACCGCCGCCGGGCTGCTCGACGCGGCGCTCACCGGCGAGGGCGCGACCGTCGACATGGGCGCGCCGCGCTTCGGCTGGGACGAGATCCCGCTGGCCTATGCCATGGACACCGCCGTCATGCCCGTCGGCTGGGGCCTGCTCGAAGGCCCCTCGGCGGTGAATGTCGGCAATCCGCATCTGGTGTTCTTCGTGGAGGATGCCGGAAGCGTGCCGCTCGACACGCTCGGCCCCGAGATCGAGCATGACCCGCTGTTCCCCGAACGGATCAACGTCAATGTGGCGACGATCCGCGCGCGCGACCATGTGCTCATGCGGACATGGGAACGCGGCGCGGGCCTCACGCGCGCCTGCGGGACGGGCGCCTGCGCCACCTTCGCGGGCGGGCGGCGGCGCGGACTGCTCGATGCGGTCGTGCGGCTCGACCTGCCGGGCGGGCGACTGACGCTGGCCGAAAGCGCGGACGGCCATCTGCTGATGAGCGGCCCCGCCACCCATGTCTTCGCCGGCGAGGCCAAGTGGGAGGCGTTCGGCGTCGGCACCGGGGACGCGGAGGGATGAGCGGCCCCGAACTCGTCACGCTCGGCTGCCGCCTCAACATCGCCGAGAGCGAGACGATGCGCGCGCTGGCGGCGGATCAGGACGATCTGGTGATCATCAACAGCTGCGCGGTGACGGCCGAGGCGGTGCGCGAGACGCGCCGGGCCGTCCGTCGTGCCCGGCGCGACCGGCCGGACGCGCGCATCATCGTCACCGGCTGCGCGGCGCAGATCGAGCCGCAAGCCTTCGCGGCCATGCCCGAGGTCACGCGCGTCATCGGCAATCGCGAGAAGAACGAGGCGGCGAGCTTCGCTTTCCCCGCCGGGGCACCGGCCGGGACGGACGTGCGCGTGTCCGACATCATAAGCGTGCGCGCCACCGCGCCGCATCTCGTCGCCGGCTTCGCCGAACATGCCCGCGCCTTCGTCGAGGTGCAGAACGGCTGCGACCATCGCTGCACCTTCTGCGTCATCCCCTATGGCCGGGGGAACAGCCGATCGGTTCCGGCGGGGATGGTGATCGATCGCATCCGCGCGCTGGTCGACGCCGGCTATGAGGAGGTGGTGCTGACGGGCGTGGACCTCACCAGCTACGGCCCCGACCTGCCCGGCGCGCCGACGCTCGGCCAGCTTGTCGAGCGTATCCTGCGCCATGTGCCCGCGCTCGCGCGGCTGCGCCTCTCCTCGCTCGATTCGGTGGAGATAGACGAGCGGCTGTTCGATCTCCTCACCGGCGAGCCGCGCGTGATGCCGCATCTCCATCTCTCGCTCCAGGCGGGCGACGATATGATCCTGAAGCGCATGAGGCGCCGCCACAGCCGCGCGCAGGCGATTGCGACGGTCGCGCGGCTGAAGGCGCGCCGCCCCGAAATCGCGATCGGCGCGGACCTGATCGCCGGCTTCCCGACCGAGGATGAGGCGATGGCGGCGAACAGCCTCGCGCTCATCGACGAATGCGACATCGTGTTCGGCCATATCTTCCCTTATTCGCCGCGCGCGGGCACGCCCGCCGCCCGGATGCCGCAGGTCGATCCGCGCCGGGCGAGGGAAAGGGCGCGGAGGCTGCGCGAGGCGTCGGCGCGGCGCAGGGCCGGATGGCTGGATGGACTGGTAAGGAGCAGGCAGCGCGTGCTGATCGAACGTGACGGGCGGGGCCATACCGAAAGTTTCGCAAGGGTGCGGATGGAAGGCCCGCGCCTTCCCGCCGGAAAGGTGTTGGACGTGGCGATCACGGCGCGCGAGGACGACATGCTGGTCGGCGTTCCGGCATGAGCGACCAGGGCTGGCATGAAAAGCTGCTCGGCGGCTTCCGGCGCACGTCGGAGCGGATCGGCGACAATCTCACGGGCCTGTTCACCAGGACGGCGCTGGACCGCGACACGCTCGACGAGATCGAGGAGGCGCTGATCGCGTCCGACCTCGGCCCCGCCACCGCCGCGCGGGTGCGCGAGCGGCTGGCCGACGAGCGGTACGAACGCGGCATCGACGAGGCCGGCGTGCGCGAGGTGACGGCGCAGGAGATCGCCAAAATCCTCGGCCCCGTCGCCAGGCCGCTGGAGATCGAGGCGTTCCCGAGGCCGCAGGTGATCCTCGTCATCGGCGTCAACGGATCGGGCAAGACGACCACCATCGCCAAGCTCGCCCATCTGCTCCAGGAGCAGGATTACAGCGTGATGCTGGTCGCCGGCGACACGTTCCGCGCGGCCGCCATCGGCCAGCTTCAGGTATGGGCGGATCGCATCGGCGTGCCGATCATCGCGGGCAAGGAGGGCGGCGACGCGGCCAGCCTGGTGTTCGAGGGCGTGAAGCGCGGCACCGCCGAAGGCATCGACGTGCTGATCGTCGACACCGCCGGCCGCCTCCAGAACAAGGCCGGCCTGATGGACGAGCTGGCCAAGATCCGCCGCGTGCTGGGCCGGCTCAACCCGGCGGCGCCGCACGACGTCGTCCTCGTCCTCGACGCGACGACGGGGCAGAACGCGCTTGGCCAGATCGAGGTGTTCAAGGAGACGGCGGGCGTCACCGGGCTGGTGATGACCAAGCTGGACGGCACCGCGCGCGGCGGCGTGCTCGTCGCGGCGGCGGAGAAATTCGGCCTGCCGATCCACGCGATCGGCGTCGGCGAGGGCGTCGACGATCTCAGGCCCTTCGACGCGGTCGAGGTCGCGCGCGCCATTGCCGGCGCCGGGGAGGAATGATGGCGGACGACAGGATGACCGCGGGCAGGACGACGGCCCCCGATGCGACGCCGAAGCAGCACGGCACGCTGGGCCTCGCGCTCGATTACGGGCCGCTGCTCATCTTCTTCCTCGTCTACAAGATGAGCGGCGTGTTCGTCGGCACGGCGGCGTTCATGGTCGCGATCGCGGCGGCCGTGCTCATCGCGAAGGTGAAGCTCGGCCGGGTCAGCCCGATGCTGTGGCTCTCGGCGATCCTGGTGATCGGCTTCGGCGGCCTCACCATCTATTTCCACGATCCGAAATTCATCCAGTTCAAGCCGACGCTGATCTACGCGCTGTTCGCGGCGATCCTGTTCGGCGGCCTGATCTTCGGGCGGCCGATGCTGAAATATCTGCTGGAGGCCGCCTATGACGGGCTGGACGATGCGGGCTGGCGGAAGCTGTCTCGCAACTGGGCCTGCTTCTTCGTCGCGATGGCGGTGCTGAACGAGGTGCTGCGCGCCTATGTCAGCTTCGACGAATGGCTGACGATCAAGACGTGGGGCGTCACCCTGCTCTCGGTGGCGTTCGGCGCCGCCAACATCCCCATGCTGATGCGCCACGGGATGAGCGGCAACGCGGTCGCCGGGGACCCGCCCGTCCCGCCGCAGGAATAGTCCGCAAGACACGCGGCCCCTCCCCGCGAAAGGGAGAGGGGCCGCCGGAACGCGATCCTGGAGAGGGCGCTCAGCCCTGCTTCTGGTCGGCGCGGCTCACGCCCTGGCCGTCGAGATTCTTCGCGACGAAATCCCAGTTGACGATGTTGCCAAGCACCGTCTCGGCAAACTTGGGCCGGGCATTGCGATAGTCGATATAATAAGCATGCTCCCACACGTCGAGCGTGAGCAGCGGCTTGAAATCATGGACTACCGGCGTGTCGGCGTCGTGGAGCGAGGTGATCTCCAGCTTGTCGCCGTTCAGCACCAGCCAGGCCCAGCCGCTGGCGAAATGGCCCACCGCCTCGGCGGCCATCTTCTTGAGCATCTCGTCGGTCGATCCGAAGGTCGCGTCGATTTTCTCGGCCAGCGCGCCGCTCGGCTTGCTGCCCGGCGCGGCCAGGCTATGCCAGAAGAAGGTGTGGTTCCACACCTGCGCGGCGTTGTTGAACAGGCCCTTGTCGCCGTCCGCCTTGGCCTTCTTGATCACCTCGACGAGGCTCAGGCCCTTCAGGCCCTTTTCATCGATCCAGCCATTGACCTTGTCGACATAGGCCTTGTGATGCTTGCCGTGGTGATAATCGAGCGTCTCGGCGGACATATGAGGTTCGAGCGCGGACTTCTCGAAGGGAAGAGGAGGAAGTTCGAATGCCATGGCCTTTTCTCCGATTCAGTGCGGGCACACCCGCCCCTAACGTGCCCGGCGGAGAAAAGTGACCTAAAATTTCTTGTTGCGAAACGTTTGCGATTATCGCGTCGGACGTCAGCGATCGAGCAGGTCGTGACGGCGAAGGGCATGGCGCAACTGGTCGTAGCTGAGCTTGAGCGCCAGGGCGGCGGCACGCTGATTATAGCGGCAGCGGCGAAGCGCCTCCTCCAGCAGACAGCGCTCATAGGCGGCGACGGCGGCGCGTAGATCGTCGCATTCCGCCGCCTCCCCGCGATCGGCCGCCGCCGGAGGGACGGGCGCGGCGGCGGGCGCGGCGGACGGCCCGTCGGCACGCGCCGGCGTCCGCCGGGGGCGCCAGGGCGAGACGAAGGGATCGAACTCGATCGCGTCGACCGGGCGCTCGGGATCGTCCCAGCGATAGACCGCGCGCTCGACGACGTTGCGCAGCTCGCGCACATTGCCCGGCCAGTCATGGGTCTCCAGCAGCGCCGTCGCGGTCGCGCCGAAGCCGGGCCAGTGGTTCCACCCAAGCTCGGACGCCATGCGCCGCCCGAAATGGTCCGCCAGCACCGGCACGTCCCCCTCGCGCGCGCGCAGCGGCGGCAGCGTCACCACCTCGAAGCTAAGCCGGTCCAGCAGGTCGGCGCGGAAGCGCCCCGAATCGACCAGATCGGGCAGATGCTCGTTGGTGGCCGCGACGATGCGCACGTCGACCCGGATCGGGCGGCTCGCGCCGATCCGCGTCACCTCGCCATATTCGGTCGCGCGCAGCAGCCGCTCCTGCGCGGCGGCCGACAGGGTCGCCAGCTCGTCGAGGAAGAGGGTGCCGCCGTCCGCCTCCTCGAACCGCCCGGCCCGCGCGCGCGTCGCCCCGGTGAAGGCGCCCGCCTCATGGCCGAACAGCTCCGCCTCGATCAGCGTCTCGGGCAAGGCGGCGCAGTTTATCGTGACGAGCGGCCCGGCCCAGCGCGGGCTGAGCCGGTGCAGCCGTTCAGCCACCAGCTCCTTGCCGGTGCCGCGCTCGCCGATCACGAGGACGGGGCGGTTGAGCCCGGCGGCGCGGCTGGCGCGCTCGACCGAATCGAGGAAGGCGCCCGACTGGCCGATGAACTGGCTATCGCGTTCCATGCCGATAGTTGGTGTAATTTCCCAACTTTGAGCAAGCGAAATTCGCCGGCCCGGGCCGCGCCAGCACGAAAATTCCCGGAAATCCCCCAAAAATCCGATCTGGCACGCCTCATGCTCAAAGAGATTCATGCTGATGAGATTGGCATCAGCGATTGGCGGCGGTGCCCGCATCGCCGTCGGGGATTTCAGGGCCGCCGGAGATTTCAGGATGGCCAGGGTTGAGGGAGAAAGACAATGATCAGGTTCACCAGGTCCGACATGCAGCGCGTCGCGGTTTCCACGGTCGGGGCGCTGATACTTTCCACCGCCTGCCTCGCCGGCGCGATCGCCCCGGCGCGGGCGGCCGAACCCAACGCGCCGCTCACCACCGGCGACTGGCAGGCCCGGGTCTCGCGCCAGCTCGACGCGAAGATGAGCATCCCGGCCTTCACGCTGCGCAACGACGATCATGCGATCGCCACGATCAACGTCCGCTTCGACGCGGACGGCGTGTTCTCCGGCGCGTCCCTCGCCAAATCGAGCGGGCTTGCCGCGATCGACAGCTCGGCGCTCCGCACGGCACGCGCGATCGCCTATCCGGCGCTGCCCGCGGGCCTGCGCGGCAAGCCGCAGACGGTCGCCGTCCAGCTTTATTATGGTATCGCCGCCGACGGTGAGGACGCCGCCGGCCGCAAGAGGGCCTTCGAAGCCCTCGCCGCCCGCCAGCAGCGGCGCGACGGGGCCAGACAGATCGCCGCGCTGCCCACGGGCTGACCGGCGTATCGCCGGGACGGGGTTCCCCTTGCCCCGTCCCGGCCCCAGTATCGACGCGTAGCCAATGGAGTATCTAACGATGGGAATCTTCTCCCGCACCCGTGACATCATCGCCGCCAATGTGACGGACCTGCTCGATCGGGCGGAGGATCCGGCGAAGATGATCCGCATGATCATCCTCGAAATGGAGGAGACGCTGGTGGAGGTTCGTGCCTCTGCCGCGCGCACCATCGCCGATCAGAAGGAAATGCGCCGCCAGATCAACAAGCTGGATACCGTGCAGGCGAACTGGATGGAGAAGGCCGAGCTGGCGCTTTCCAAGGGCCGCGAGGATCTCGCCAAGGCCGCCCTGGTCGAGAAGCAGAAGGCGGCCGACCTCGCCGAGCAGCTTGCCGGGGAGATCGCGGTGCTCGACGAGGCGCTCGGAGCGTCGGAGGGCGATATCGCCAAGCTCCAGGCCAAGCTGCGCGAGGCGCGCGCGCGCCAGAATTCGATTGTCGCGCGGATGGAATCGGCGAACAATCGGCTGCGGCTGCGCGAGATGCATTCGGGCGCGAAGGTCGACGAGGCGTTCAGCCGGTTCGAGCTGCTCGAGCGCCGCGTCGACTGGGCCGAGGGCCGCGCCGAGGCCGCCGGCATGGGCGCGGCGCCCAAGACCCTCGACGAGGAGATCGCGGAGCTGCGTTCGTCGGAGAAGGTGGAGGCCGAGCTGGCCGCGCTGAAGGCGAAGGCCGCCGGCCAGAACAAGGAAGGATGATCCGATGGAGGATATCTTCTTGCCGATCATCATCTGCGGCATGCTCTTCATCGGGCTGCCGTGGCTGATCTTCCACTACGTGACCCAGTGGAAGCGCTCGTCGAGCCTGAGCGTCGAGGACGAGAACCTGCTCGACGAGCTGCACGACATGGCGCGCCGTCTGGACGACCGGCTGCGCTCGATCGAGCGGATCATCGCCGCCGACAATCCCGATTTCCAGGCCACAACGGTGACGGCTGAGCCGATCCCGCGATGGCGTTCCACCAGCGAGCATTGAAGCCGCGATCACGCGCAGCCCCGGCCGCCCCCGGCCGAAGACAGACAGGGAGAAAGTTCGATGTCCGCCCGCCGCACCAATTTCTATCTCGATCACCGCAACCGCAAATGGTGGGGTGTCTGCGCGGGACTGGCCGACTATACGGGGATCGACGTCACCGTGATCCGCGTCGGCATGGTTCTGCTGACCTGCCTGGGCGGTTTTCCGTGGACCGTGATCGCCTATGGGCTGACCGCCTGGATCGCCAGCGACAAGCCCGGCGAATTCTACGACGCCAATCCGGAGGACCGGAAATTCTGGCAGGGCGTGCGCGCCAGGCCGGGCGCGTCGATCCGCGACGTGCGCTCGCGCTTCCGGGATATCGACCGGCGCCTCGCCGACATCGAGATCCACGTCACCAGCCAAAATCGCCGCCTCGCCGACGAGATCGAGGCGCTGCGTTGATCGAAGCCAGCATGCGGTTCGTCGAAAAGCGCGAACGGACATGCGGAGTATAATCGAGGAGACTGAGGATGGACCGCCTCGGCGAAATGATCATGCTGCCCGGCCCGCCCCGGATCATCGGGGAAGGGATGTTCTCCGGCCTGATGGCGATCGGGGGCAGGATATTCACCACATCGCCCCGGGCGCGCCACGGCTATCCGCTGGAAGATTCCCGGGGGAAGGCGATCCGCCCGGGAACGGGCGACGAGACGATCGAACGGATCGTGACGGACGCCAGCCATCTCCCGATCGCGAGATCGGGGGGCTGCGCGCCGCGCCGCTGAACTGACAACCGGAAATCGCCCTTCAAGGAGGCAGAGATGTTTCATATCGGGGTTTTCGAGATGGTGGTGCTGGTCGTAGCCATATCGGCGGCCGCCAGCATCTATCGCGCCCGGCAGGGCATCGTCCGTCGCGGCCGGGGCCGCCATGCCGTCGAGGAATTCGTCGGCCGCCCCGATCCCGAGACGGAACGGATGCGCCAGGAACTCAAGGCGCTCAAGGAACGCGTGGCGGTCCTCGAACGGATCGCGACCGAGAACGATCGCGGGCTGGCACTGGATCGCGAGATCGAGGCGTTGCGCGCCCACGGCGGGGATTGAGAGGAAAGGACCGGACAATGCATGATCCGATCATCCTGCTGACGATAACCGGCGCGAGCCTGATCGGCCTCGTCATCCTGACGCAGGCGGCGCTCAGGGGCTGGCGCGACTGGATCGCGCTGCGCAGGCTGGAAATCGAGGGGAGCCGCGCCGCCGCCGTGCCGCTGTCGCCCACCTCGCGCATCGAGCTTGCCGATCTGAAGGAGCGCGTGCGCAAGCTGGAGGCGATCGCCGCCGGGGTCGACCTGTAGGGCTCCGGAGGCCGATGACGAAAGGGCCCCTTGCCCGCGCATGAAGGAGAGGGGCTTTTTTGTGCGCCCCCGCTCTGATACCCGCACGGCCATGACAAGTCCCGCCACCCTGGACGACGTGCTGGAGGAATATGAATTCCTCGTCGCCGACGATCGCTACCGGCTGCTGATCGATCTCGGCCGCGCGCTGGAGCCGATGCCCGATCCGCTCAAGACCGACGCGACGCTGGTGCGCGGATGCTCGGCGGCTGTCTGGGTCTATCCGACCGTGCTGGACGACGGGCGGCTCCATTTCCTCGCCGATTCGAACGCGGCGATCACGAAGGGCATCGTCGCGCTCGTGCTGCTCGCGGTGCAGGATCGCGCGCCCGCCGAGATCGTGGAGACCGACATCGCCGGCGCGCTGGCGCCGTTCGACCTTCGCAACCAGCTCAGCTCGAACCGGACGCAGGGCATTCCCAACATGATCGCGCTCGTCCGCGCGACGGCGGAGCGCTACGCGGGCTGAACCTCGTCCGTCCCAAGCCCCAGCCGCGCCGCGATCTCCGCGACCGGCGTGCCCGCCGGGATCACCAGCCATTCGTCCGGATGGCGGCTGTCGATCACCGTCACCGCGCCTTTGGGGCAAAGGCCGAGACAACCCACCTCGACCACGCCGCAGCGCGCCTTGCGCCCCTTCTTCCCGCCGATCAGCTTGCGCAGCGCCTTGGCCAGGCGCGTTTCGCCTTTCGGGCCGAAGCCGCCGTCCAGCTTGCGCGTGCATTTGCGGCAGACGAGGATGGCGGCCCGCCATTCGGAGCGGACGATCCGCGTCATTTCTGCCGCCGCTCCTCGGCGCGGCGCAGCACCTCGAAGGCGGCCTGCACCGCATGGAAGCGGCGCGCCGCGGCCTCGTCGTCGGGCTTCACGTCGGGATGATTGGCCTTGGCGAGACGCCGCCACGCGGCCTTGATCGCCTCGAAGCCGGCATCGTCCTCCAGCTCCAGCACGTCGAGCGCGCGCATCTCGTCGCGTGAGCGGCTGCCGTCGCCGGGGCCGCCCCAGGCATAATGCGATGCCTCGGCAAAGCCGGAGGCGGAGCGGCGCTCTTCGGCCTCGCGCGCGGCCGCTTCCTCGGCGGAGAGACCTTCGAAATAGTTCCAGTTGCGGTTATATTCGGCCGCGTGCACCTCGCAGAAATACCAGCGTTCGCGGCTGTTGGGCGATTTGGGCGCGGGCCGGTCGCCCGGCTTGTCGCAGCCTTCGCGATCGCACATGCGCACGCGCGACGTCTCTCGCGACGAGCCATAGCCACGCCAGCGGGGAAACCCCCAGTCATAGGATCGGGACGAACGCGCCATCCCACCCTATTAGAGCGATTTCGGGCCGTGTGGAATGACCCGATGGGCGGTAAAATCGAACCTGCCCGAAAACGGCCGGTTTCGGGCGGGCCGGGCGCACGCGCTCACAAATGCGTGAACGCCGCCGTTCCCATCATCGCGCCGCCGAACAGCGCGCTCATCACCGCGCCC
>Ga0182749_1001421_pt1 | contig 18945 bp, 21 predicted proteins | sample eDN3rd37CKraftMG_FD_128875 | JGI IMG/M metagenome (GOLD analysis project Ga0182749, IMG submission 128875) | Enriched Miracle-Growth compost microbial communities from Emeryville, California, USA - eDNA 3rd pass 37_C Kraft MG (version 2) (version 2) ...
CATCAGCGCCTGGCTCGTCTGAATGATCGCGATGCCACCCGGCGCCAGACACGCGCGCACGCCACGCAGGAAGGCAGCCGGGTTCGGCGTGTGCGCCGCGACGTTCATCGCAACGATGACATCCACCGGCCCGTCGGGACGCACCTCCGGAAAAAATCCTGTTAGCACCTTCCGGCCTGCCTCCGTCGCAATGCGGTTGAGATTCTCTGCCGGATCGACGCCGATGGCATCGAAGCCGCGAGTTTCAAGCGCTGCGAGCAGACTTCCGTCGTTCGATGCAATTTCCAGAACGCGCGCGCCGCGACGGCTCCGTGCCGCAAGCGCGTCTGCGAACCATTCGAAATACGCTTTCAGCGTCCCGCTCGTCCCGCTCGCATAGAGATAATGTTTGAACAGCCGCGCCGGATCGACGAAGTGCGTCAGTTGCCCGTGCGTGCACACCGGACAAACGCTGAGCCCGAGCGGAAAAGCCTCATACGGCTCGCTCGCATCTTTCAATAACAGGTTCGCCGGCGGTTGAACGTCAAGATCGAGCAGCGGCGTGACCGTCGCATCGCAGACGACGCACGTTGTCTGTGGAGCGCAAGCCGCAGTCATGATGCCGCTTTGAGCAGAGGCCGGTAGGCCTCGCGAAACAGGGCGCAACGTTCAGCGATGGCAATCTGTGGAGCCGCGCCGCAAAGGCTTTGAATCTTGCCGCAGTTCATCCGGAATGAGTACGTCGTCGAATTGCCCTTGTCGACGACCGGCACACCGTGAAAGGCCGCGATCCTGTCCGCAAGCTCGCCGATGCTGATATTGAGCGATCCGGTATTGAGGATAGGCGGCAGATCTGCATTGAGTTCGACGAGCTTGAGCACATAGTGGGCGAGATCTTCGAGGAACAACAGATTCCGGTGCGAGTGCCGGTTGCTCACCTGAACGTAGCCGTCGCGCATCGCGGCAAGGTTCATGGCGTTGAAAACAAGTTCGGCGCGAAGTTGCGGACTCGCCCCGCACACCGTTCCAAGCCTCAACCCTGTGATTGCGTTGGCGAAGCAGCGCGCAAGTGCATCGATCGAAATTTTAGAGCAATCGTAGGGATTCATCGGATCGAGACGCGTCTCGGATTCGTCAAGCGCCGGCGGCACAGCATCACCTTCGGAAAGCACCGAATAAACGCTCGCCGTGCTCGCATAGATCAAGCGCGCGTTGACGGGCTTCCGGCGCGCAAAATGCAGGAGATCGAGACAGTTGTTCGCCAGCGCGCCATCCGGATCACGAAGCGACATCGGAACGCTCGAATGGCCCGCGAACCACAAAATGACATTGAAATCGGCGAGATCCGCGATGGTCAGTTCCTGATATCGGCAGCGCATCGCATTCTCGACGCCTGCCAAACGCTCGACGCTTTGGTCGCAGACGACAACATCGAGGCCGGATCGAATGAGGACCGGACGGAGGTAAGCACCGACATATCCGTGTCCGATCAATAGGATTTTCATCGCCGATCCCGGACGAAATGATTGCTCGCCGGACTGTTTCAGCTTCGCCTTGCATGTGGCTGGAGCCGGGGCGCGACCACCTCAGCCGCCAAATCGATTTGCACGTTGAAGGGCTTAAGACTCTGCCGCAGCTTGACAGCCAGCCGAAACCCAAGCACGTCACCCTCTAACGCCTTAATCCCGCTTGCCGACCGGGGAGCCGCACATGACCGCGCCAAAAATCAAGTTGCACAAAGGTGATCTGCCGGCGGGACTGAGCTTCCCCAAGGGCGTCGCCATCGATACCGAAACGCTGGGACTTAAACCGCATCGCGACCGGCTGTGTCTGGTGCAATTATCGGGCGGTGATGGCATCGCGCATCTCGTCAAGTTCGACGGCAAGAGCTACGACGCGCCGAATCTTAAGGCGCTCCTCGCTGACCCCAAGACGCTCAAGATCTTCCATTTCGCACGATTCGACATCGCCGTGCTCGAGCATTATCTGGGCGTCACGACAGGACCAATCTACTGCACGAAAATTGCGTCCAAGCTCGCCCGCACCTACACCGACCGCCACGGACTCAAGGATCTCGTCGGCGAATTTCTGGGGATTGAGCTTTCCAAGCAGCAGCAGAGCAGCGACTGGGCCGCCTCGGAACTTTCGGACACCCAGCAGGCCTATGCGGCCAACGATGTCCTGCATCTGCACGCCATCCGGGCGAGGCTCGACGAAATGCTGACCAGGGTCGGTCGCCGGGAACTGGCTCAAACCGCTTTCGAGTTCCTCCCGACGCGCGCCCGGCTCGATCTGATCGGCTTCGAAAACGATGACATATTCGCGCATTAGCGCAAATTTCGGGTAGGCCAGACACGTCGAGCGGCAAATATGGCGATGGGACCAGGCGATGTCCCAAAGTCTCCCCATTTGCCCCCGACATTGAGTCGACATCTTGGGGGCAAATTTTTCATGGGCCGCAATGGCTGCCATTTCTGACAGCGTCGAGACGGGCGGCCGTAGACGCGCGTCCCATAAAGAGATCGTGTTTGCCACGGATCGCACCGTGAGCCGGCGCATCGCGCATCGCCATTCCAGAAACGTACGTCTCCTGAAGATCGCTCTTCCGCTCGTCGCGTTGGCGACCCTCGGGGTTTTCGGGCTTACGGTTTTAAATGACGCCGGCATGGGCCCGTCCATCCCGAACCTGCAGATTCCGCAGATCGTCGCCGAAAATCTGAAGATGAAAAACCCCCACTACGAAGGCTTCCAGGCTGACGGGGGCCACTACTGGGTCAAGGCCGAAACGGCGCAGCAGGATTTGAAGTCGCTCAATCTCGTACACCTCGACGGAATTACCGGAGATCTGATCGACGTAAAGAAGCAGAAGACGCATCTCGTCGCAAAACGCGGCTTGTTCGACAACAAGGCGAACATTCTCGAACTGTATGACTCGATCAAGGTAACCGGCGATGGCGGACTGAACGCGACCCTCACGCACGCGAAAATCAAAACCAAGGAAGGCATCATTACGTCGGATCAGCCATCCACGATCGTGATGGGTGAAGGCCAGATCACATCGAACCAGCTGACCATTCGCCAGAAGTCGAAGGAATATACGTTCGTCGACGACGTCAAAGCCCACATCAAACCAAAAGAAACGACGGCCTCTGCCGATGATCAGGCAAATGGCAAAGCCCTGCCCTTCGGCAAGCCCGGCCAGCCCGTCGACGTGACATCAAATCGTCTCGACGTTGACGACAACAAGAAGACCGCGCTGTTTACTGGCAAGGTTGTCGCGATCCAGGCCGGCTCGACGCTTGCAGCTCCGGAAATGACCGTCACCTACGAGGGTTCGGTTTCGCCGCAAAGCGGGACCTCTCCGAAAAAACCCCAGGACCCAGCCGACACCGGCACGAAAGTGAAGCAGATTTTCGCTCAGGATTCCGTCACGCTCACGCAGCCCTCAGGCCAGACGGCAACAAGCCGGACCGCAACGTTCGATTCGGCGACCCGCGTGGCCGTGCTGGAAGGCGACGTCGTGTTGACGCAAGGCACCGACAGGAAAGCGGTCGGTGATCGCGCCGAGTACCACGAAGCGGACCAGACGATGGTCCTGACCGGTCCCGTCGTCGTCACGCAAGGCGCCAATATCCTCAAGGGGCGCCGCCTCGTCTACAATCGCGCCACCAATAAGATGCATCTCACCGCAGCCACGGACTCCTCGGCTGGCCGTATCACCGCACACTTCGTGAAGCCGGCGACAAAGCCGTCGGCCAAACAATCGGCTTCCGATGAATCCACGGAAGGAATACCCTTCGGACAGGCATTCAAGACCGACCCGAACGCGCCCTACGACGTCACATCCAACAGGCTCGACGTCGACGACAACGCCAAGACCGCGCTGTTCACGGGCGACGTCGTCACGGTCCAAGGAAAATTCACGATTCGCTCGGCGGAAATGACTGCTTACTACACCGGCCGCGCTGGTCTTGAGGCGTCGGATGACAAGACGAAAGGCAGTGGCGCTTCGCTGACACACATCCGCGCAAAGAAATCGGTCTCGGTCATCTCGACGGACGGTCAGAAAGCAACGGGCGACTGGGCCGAAGTCAACGTCAAAACCAATATGGCCACCCTTGGCGGCGCCGTCGTGCTCACGCAAGGCAAGAACGTAGTCCGAGGCACCAAGCTGCTGATCGACATGAATACGGGTGAAGCGACGATCAAGACCGAGCCGACCGAAACGAGCGCGACATCGACGATTTCGGCAGGCGACGTCTCAAGCAACGGCCAGATCATCAAGGCCGAGAGGCCGAGCGCCGTCTTTTACCCCAATCAGTTCGGGAAAAAGGCTAAAGAAAAGATCGAGGAAGAGGCAGCTAAGCAGGGAATAGACGGTTGGCAGGTCCGTTCGTCGCCTTGACCTGGTGCGCGGCTTCAGACCAATTCCGAGATTTGCGAGTGTGTTGCGGGGAAAGGCGATAAGTGTTCAAGGCTCTTCCAATCCGCCTTAGACCGAAGGCTGCCTCCGCAGATCAAGGCGCCGCGAACGGTCATGCCCGCGTGAACGGCCATGCGCAGCAGCCACCGGCCGAAGAAGATCCGCACGCGATCGGCGCCGAAGGCTGGCTCACCGCCTATGATATCAAAAAGTCCTACCGCAAGCGGATGGTCGTAAAGGGCGTCAGCCTTGCGGTCGGACGCGGCGAGTCGGTCGGACTTCTCGGTCCCAACGGCGCCGGCAAGACGACGGTCTTCTACATGATCACGGGCCTGGTCGCGGCCGACGAAGGCCGCATCACGATCGACGGCGAAAATGTCACCCGTCTGCCGATGTATCAGCGGGCGCGCCTCGGGGTCGGCTATCTGCCCCAGGAAGCTTCGATATTCCGTGGATTAACGGTCGAACAGAACATCATGGCCGTCCTCGAACTGATCGAGCCGGACCGCAAGGCACGGCGCGAACAACTCGACAGTTTGCTTGAGGAATTTTCGATCACGCGGCTCAGAAAATCACCAGCCCTCGCGCTCTCGGGCGGCGAACGGCGAAGGTGCGAAATTGCCCGCGCGTTGGCCTCCAGACCGTCCTTTATGTTGCTGGACGAACCATTTGCGGGTATCGATCCCATTGCGGTCGGAGACATCCAGGAACTCGTTCGTCATCTTACCGAACGCGGTATCGGCGTACTGATCACCGATCACAACGTTCGCGAAACATTAAGCCTCATCGACCGCGCATATATCATCTACGATGGTCAGGTTCTGACACAGGGCAAGCCTTCGGAAATCATATCGAACGAAGATGTGCGGCGGGTCTACCTTGGCGATATGTTCGTTAACGCGCGTTGAGTATAGCTGCCCACAGGAATTGACGTTCGGAGCAGCAGGTTAGCGCATGGCGTTGTCAGCCAAACTGGAGCTGAGACAAGGCCAGCAGCTGGTGATGACACCCCAGTTGCAGCAGGCCATTCGGCTCCTGCAGCTTTCGAACATGGAATTAACCGAGTTCGTGGACACCGAACTCGAACGCAATCCCCTGCTCGAGCGGGTGGAGACAAGCGGCAAGCCATCTTCGGACGAACCGGCGCCCCCCGAACGCGCCGAGGACCCTGCTTCGGGCGGCGACGATGACCGTTGGCTTGATCTTCGCCAGCCGGTCCAGGATCATACCGGTGGGCTCGACGCCGACTTCGGCAACGTCTTCCAGGGACCTGGAACCGGCGAACCCGCAGGTGGCGGCGCGATTACCGGGCTCGGTTGGGCGAACGTCACGCAACGCATGCACAACGGTGATGGTGACGATAGTGATCTAGAAAATTACGTCGCCAATCAGGTTTCCCTGCGTGAGAACCTGACCGCACAATTGCCTCTCACGATCTCCGATCCGATCGAGCGCATCATCGGCCAGTACCTGATCGATCTGATCGATGAAGCAGGGTACATCCCGCCGGATCTCGAGCCGCTTTCGGAACGGCTTGGCGCGCCCATTGAGCTGATCGAAAGCGTTCTGGGCAAGCTGCAGACACTCGACCCGCCGGGGATTTTCGCGCGCTCGCTTGCCGAATGCCTGGCCCTGCAGCTCAAGGATCAAAACCGCTACGATCCGCTGATGGCCGAGCTGCTGGCAAATTTGGATCATCTCGGAAATCGCAATCTTGCGGCTCTGAAGAAGGCCGTCGGCGTCGATATGGAAGAGCTCGCGGACATGATCCGCGAGATCAAACGCCTCAATCCGAAACCCGGTCTGAAATTTGGCTCCGTCCAGCTGCAGCCTGTTGTACCGGATGTTATCGTGCGGGCGGCGTCCGACGGCGGCTGGCACGTCGAGCTCAACAGCGATACGCTACCGCGCGTGCTCGTCAACCGCACCTACTACATGCGCATCGCGAAAACGGCGACGAACGAGCGCGACAAGGATTATCTGTTCGATTGCCTTCAGACCGCGAATTGGCTGGTCAAAAGTCTGGATCAGCGCGCCCGCACGATCCTCAAGGTTGCCGAGCAAATTGTGCGTCAGCAGGACAGCTTCTTCATGTACGGCGTGCAGCACCTGCGCCCACTGAACCTCAAGACGATCGCCGACGCCATCTCGATGCACGAGTCCACCGTCTCGCGTGTGACATCCAACAAGTACATCGCGACGCCGCGCGGTATCTTCGAGCTGAAATACTTTTTCACTTCCGCGATCGCCTCCGCCGCAGATGGCGAAGCCCATTCCTCGGAAGCCGTGCGTCATCGCATCAAACTGTTGATCGATGCAGAACACGCCGATGCCGTCCTCTCCGATGATCAGCTCGTTGACCGGCTGAAAAGCGAAGGCATCGACATCGCGCGGCGCACGGTTGCGAAATACCGCGAGGCCATGCGCATCCCGTCTTCCGTGCAACGGCGCCGCGACAAGAGACTGCTGGAACGGCTCGGCGGAGCCGCTTGAATGCATATGTGTAACTATTTGATAATATTGAATATTTTTATTGAGATTGTTTCAGAAGCGTGATTTGACAGCGACCAGTCGCAAGCCTATCGCTTGACATAAATACGGGCTTGTTGCGGTCACACGCGCCTGCGAATGTACGAAAGGCGAAAGGACATCACGGCGCGAGGTCACGCGCTAAAGTTAGGTCCAAACAGCCTCGGTAAATGCAGAACAGGCATATCCATGACCATTCAAATCACTGGAAAAAATCTCGCCGCAGGCGATTCATTTCAAAGCTACGCGAGCGACAAGATACACACGGTGTTGCAGAAGTATCTCGAACGAGTACCCGAGGGACACGTCCGCCTTGAACGCGAGCGCGGACTGTTCAAAACATCTTGTTCGATCCGTCTTAAAGGCGGGCTTTTGCTTGAAGCAAACGGCGAAGGCGGCGACGCCTATACAAGCGTCGATTCGGCCGCTCACCGCCTGGAAACGCGTGTTCGGCGCTACAAGAGCCGGATCAAGAGCCATACTTCGGCCGCTGCCACGGCGCGTCGCAAAGCCGACATGGAGGCGCGCGATTACGTCGTCACGGTGGGGGAAGACGATCAATCCGAGCATGACGCTGCGAATCCGCTTATAATCGCCGAGGGCCAGCGCAACATCGGCCACATGACAGTCAGCGAAGCGGTAATGCAGCTGGATTTGTCCGAAGCAGCTTTCATGATTTTCAAGAATGCCGCCCACGGTGGTCTGAATGTCGTTTATCGACGCAACGATGGAAATATCGGCTGGATTGACGCTGAGCTTCCGGATCCTTCGAAAGCGAACGGAGCCGCTGTTTCGGAACACGTGGGCTAAGGGGAACTCACATCTTTGATTCGCAGCGATGACGGCCCGGTGGGGGCGCGCCGGCAGCGCAGCATGGATTAGCGATGTTTCATCGCGATGGAGCTTGAATGGATATTGAAGACATGCTCGCCCCGGAAGGAATCATTCCGCGGCTCAAGGCCGACGACAAGAAGCAGGCGCTTCAGGCCCTGGCGACAAAGGCGGAAGCTGCAACGGGTGCACCCGCGCACGAGATCTACGCTGCTCTCCTGCAGCGTGAGCGTCTGAGTTCGACCAGCCTCGGCCGCGGCATCGCGATCCCCCACGTCAAGCTTCCGGCCGTTCAAGAGATCACTTGCCTGTTCGCACGCCTCGAACATCCTGTGCCTTTCGAGAGTCACGACGGCGAGCCGGTCGATCTGTTGTTTTTCCTTCTGGCTCCCGAACAAGCGGGCGGCGACCACCTGAAAGCGTTAGCGCGCATCTCTCGCCTGGTGCGAGATCCGGCAACCCTTGAGGGCCTGCGCAATGCGAAGGATATCGATGAACTTCGAATGGTCCTGACGAAGCCCATCGCTTCCCACGCAGCCTGAACCGCCACATCATCGGTGGCGGTTCGATAGCGGATTTAGCTGCGATCAATGAAGGATCGCGAGTGCTCCAAGGCCGATGCCGCCGACAAGCAATCGCCACCATCCGAAAAATGAAAGACCACGGCGTGAAATGAAATCGAGCGCATAACGCACGACGATCACGCCCGTTATGAACGCAGCGACGAACCCCAGCGCGATATTGTCGATTGCGTCCGGCGTCAGCAGCGTCCAATTTTTATAGAGGTCATAGGCGAAAGCGCCCGCCATCGTCGGCATCGCCAGAAAGAACGAGAATTCAGCTCCCGTTCGCTTGTCGGTACCGAGAAACATCGCGCCCACAATCGAGGAACCGGAACGCGAAACGCCGGGAATCATCGCCAGGCACTGGAAGAATCCAATACCCAGCGCCTTCAGCGGCGGGATATCCATCACGTCGTGATACTGCGGCCTGAGCGGCATCCGGTCGACGAACAGAAGCACGATCCCGCCGATTACGAGAGCCGTGCAGATGATGAACGGCGATTCAAAAAGATAATCTTTGATGATCTTGTGAGCGAGCACACCGATCACGGCAGCCGGAAGAAACGCGATCAAAACCGAAAACACGAAGCGGCGCACTTTCGCGTCGCTCGGAAAATCTCGCGCAAGATGCCATAGCCGGCCCGAATAGACGGTCAGAAGCGCCAGGATCGCGCCGAGCTGGATCAGAACCTCGAATGTCCGCCCCGGAGACGTAACGCCCAGAAGTTTCTCTGTCAGAAGAAGATGCCCCGTCGACGACACGGGTAGATATTCCGTCAAGCCTTCGATCAGTCCGAGAAAAATGGCTTCCCATGTATGCATTCACTGACCCCCTCGAGGCTTAACGGCGCGTGAGCGTTAGCAGAATTCGAACGAGCAACATAGGAGCGCTTTTGCGCGCAGCCGCCTTCGAATCGACCTATGCCAAAGGTATACTGGCCACTTGGCCAACGAAGAGACCCAATGCCGCCACGATTGACGCAATACAGGCTTTGCCCTCGCTCCCGCTCGGTGCGCATCGCGCTTGCCGAATACGGCATCGAAGTCGGGCTGCTCGATGAAAATCCGTGGGAATGGCGGAAGGGCTTCCTGGCAAAAAATCCTGCCGGAGAAATGCCTGTCCTCGAATACGACAATGGCCTGACGCTCTGCGGTGCTTATTCCATTTCTGAATTTATTGCCGAAGAGCCGGTGCCGAGCACAACGGTGATGTCGGCGAGGCCGCTGCCGCTATTCCCGGGCGACCGTGAGGATCGTGCCGAGGTCCGCCGCCTCGTTGACTGGTATCACGGCAAGTTCGAGCGCGAGGTGACGCGCGAGCTGCTTAATGAAAAGGTGTATCAAACGATGCAGCGGTCAGGCGGCACCGCACCTGATCCAGCTATTTTGCGGGCGGTGCGCGCCAATCTGCGCTATCACCTTGCCTATACCGGCTATCTGGCCGACGCGCGGCGTTGGCTGGCCGGCGACGATTTAAGCTTTGCTGATTTTGCCGCGGCGGCCCATATCTCAACCGTGGACTATCTGGGCGAGGTGCCCTGGAACGAATATCCCGCGGTCAAGACATGGTATCAGAAGATCAAGTCGCGGCCGTCTTTTCGTGGGCTGCTTGCCGATCGCGTTCCAGGTTCGTCGCCGTCACTCGCTTACTCTGACCTGGATTTTTGAAACTAGCGCCGCGTATCGTGTTGGAAACTGCCACCTCGACTACCGATCTCAACAGCTTGCTTCACGACGAGGCTCGAAAGCTTGGTCTCGACGCGATCGGCGTTGCGCGTCTTGGATCGTCCAGCGAGCTAGCGGCGCGATTGGATTATTTTTTGAAAGACGGCCGCCACGGCGACATGGATTGGATGGAGGAGAACGCGGAGAGACGCGGAAACCCACACCAGCTATGGCCGGAAGCCAAAACGGCGATCATGGTCGGTCAATCTTACGCGCCGCCGGCGGACCCGCTTGATGCTCTCGAACAGAGCGATCGCGGCGTTATTTCCGTTTATGCGAAAGGCCGCGACTACCACGACATCATAAAAAAGAAGATCAAGGCGCTCGCCCGCACCTTCGCTGCGAAATCGGGCGCCGACGTCAAAGTCTTCGTCGATACCGCGCCGTTGATGGAAAAACCGCTCGCGATGAAGGCAGGTCTCGGCTGGCAGGGCAAACACACCGTTCTCGTTTCGCGCGAGCACGGGTCCTGGTTGTTCCTCGGCGCGATCCTGACAACGGCCGAACTTTCACCTGACGCAGCCGAAGTCAGCCATTGCGGCTCCTGCAGCCGCTGCCTCGACGTTTGCCCGACGAAGGCCTTCCCCGCGCCCTACCAGCTCGATGCGCGCCGCTGCATCGCCTACCTGTCGATCGAGTACAAAGGCCACATCGCACCAGAGTTTCGCGCCGCCATGGGCAACCGCGTCTTTGGTTGTGATGACTGCCTTGCCGTCTGCCCGTGGAACAAATTCGCAGCCGCCGCGACCGAGATGCGCTTCGCCGCTCAGCCCGGCACTGACAATCCGCCGCTCGCCGATCTGCTGGCGCTCGACGATGCTGCCTTCCGGCATCGCTTCGCGGGCACGCCGGTGAAACGCACGGGCCGCAATCGTGTCGTCCGTAACGCGCTCATTGCGGCAGGCAACTCGGGCGATAGATCGTTGCTTCCCCAGATCGAGTCATTGCTCGATGACGACTCCCCTCTCGTGCGCGCCATGGCGATATGGTCTACCAAGCGGCTGATGAGCGCTGCTGAGATCACGCCGTTGCAGGCACGTTACGAACCCATCGAAACCGATCCCGAGGTCGCACGCGAATGGGCGATGCCCGTTGAAGGACATGCAGCATGAATCGCCTTTTCTGTTTCGGCCTCGGTTATTGCGCTGGTGTGCTTTCGGGCCGCCTCGCAGACAAAGGCTGGGCCATTTCTGGGACCGCGACGAATTCCGAAAAGGTCGCCGTTCTGAAAAGCAGCGGTTACGACGCATTCATCTTTGACGGACGCACGCGCGATCCTGACATTGCGGAAGCCCTTCACGGATCGACGCACGTGTTACTTTCAATTCCACCCGATGCCGAAGGCGATCCGGCGCTCGCAACCTATGGTGCGGACATTGCGTCGAGCCCGTCGATTTCATGGGTCGGTTATTATTCGTCGGTCAGCGTTTACGGAGATTCCAAAGGCGGATGGGTTGATGAAGAGACCGAGCCGCATCCAATTACCGAACGCGGAATGCGTCGTCTGGCGGCCGAGAACAGCTGGATCGAACTTACGAAGGCGAGTGGCAAGACCGGCGCGATCCTGCGGCTTCCCGGCATTTACGGACCGGGACGCAGCGCCATCGATCAATTGCGTGCGGGCAAGGCACGTCGCATTTTCAAGCCGGGACAGGTCACAAACCGCGCTCACGTCGACGACATCGCGACCGCGACCGAGGCGGCGTTTCGGCTGCCGGCCGGTATTCATATCTTCAACGTCACTGACGATCTTCCGGCGCCGCCACAGGACGTCATTGCCTACGGTGCCGAGCTTCTCGGCGTCCCGTGCCCGCCTGCAACGGACCCGACCGATGCAAGCCTTTCGCCTATGGCGCGCAGCTTTTATGCCGAGAGCAAGAAAGTCTCGAATGCTCGCATGAAAGATGAGCTGGGGGTCAGGCTGGCATATCCGACTTATATCGAAGGATTGAAAGCCATCGCTCAATCCTAATGATGAGCGCGCTTTGATCCCTAAACGAGCTTGCCGATTTCGCTGAATAGCAGCGCCAGGTCCTGCGGACGCGACAGCCGATGCTCGCCGTCGGCGATCTCGACCAATTTCACGCGGCCGCCCTTTAGAAAATCCAAAAGTTCGCGCGTGTGCGCAGCGGGTACGTCCGGGTCCTGCAGACCTTGCAGAATGACGACTGGCCTTCCTGGATCAAAAGGTTCGCGATTTAGAAGATGCTTGCGTCCATCCTCGATCAACCGGCGCGTAATCGGATACGGCGATCCATAAGCCGAAGCCTGTTCGTAGCACCCCTGGTCGAGAATCGTCCTCCGCGCATCCTCTCCAAAGCGTTTCCACATCAGCTCTTCGGTCATGTCCCAGGCCGGCGCAATGAGAACGAGCCCCCTGATCCGCGAAGCGTCCGATGGCTGCTCCCTCAAAAGCTTGCGCAAAAGGAGGAGCGCGATATGTCCGCCCATGCTCGAGCCGATAACAACCTGCGGTCCTTTTGTGACACGTGCGAAAATCGCATGTGCTTCTTCAAGCCAGCGGCCGATCGTTCCGTCCGTGAACGGACCCTGCGAAACGCCGTGTCCGGAATAATCGAACCGTGTAGCCGCCAAACCACGCTCCGCCGCCCATTCGGCAACGGCCGTGGCTTTGGTCGAAGCCATGTCCGACATGAAGCCTGAAAGCCAGAAAAGACCCGTCACATCGGGCATCGAGCCCGGAGTGGAGCGATAGGCGATCACGCGCTGCTCGCCACCCTCGCCCACGATCAGCGTTTGCGGTTCATCGCTCGGCACTTTAAACAACCTCGTCCATTCCCTTCGGAGCCGCCCATGGGCCTGCAGCGCCCTACTGTATTGCAGATAATCCCAGAGCTCGACACCGGCGGCGCCGAGCTTTCCGCTATTGAGATCGCCGCAGCGGTAACCCGGGGCGGTGGACGCGCCATTGTCCTCAGCGAGGGCGGACGCATGGCAGATCGCGTAGCGGCGGCCGGTGGCGAGCTCGTGGTATTTCCCGCGGCAACCAAAAACCCGCTGAAGCTTGCAGTAAACGCAGTCGCAATCGAGCGGATAGCACGCAAAGAAGCGGTCGATCTTATACATGCGCGCAGCCGCGCCCCCGCATGGAGTGCGCTTGTCGCCGCTCGGCGGGCCAAACTTCCTTTCGTCACGACCTATCACGGCATCTATAACGAGAAAGGCCGGGCGAAAAAGCTCTACAACAGCGTCATGGCGCGCGGTGATTTCGTGATCGCCAATTCCCGGTACACCGCCGACATCATAAAAAAACGTTACGCGACGCCCGAGGCGCATATCCGCGTCGTCTATCGCGGAGTCGATCTCGACGCCTTTGACCCCGCCAAGGTCGCGGTGGCACGTATCGAAAATCTACGCCACCTTTGGGGAGTTCACGACAAGCAGCGTGTCATCCTCCATGCCGCCCGCCTGACGCGATGGAAAGGCCAGACCGATGTCATAGCCGCCGCGGCGCGCGTTCGCGATCGCGCCCGGGATTGCGTTTTTATTCTGGCCGGCGACGCGCAAGGCCGCGACGATTATCGAGACACGGTGATGAAGCAAATTGCTGACGCCGGTGTCGCCGACATCGTTCGCCTGGTCGGCCACGTTGATGATATGCCGGCCGCATTCGCGGCAGCGCATACGGCAATCGTTGCATCAATCGAACCGGAAGCCTTCGGTCGCGCCGCAGCCGAAGCCCAGGCTATGGGATGCCCGGTTATTTCTACCAATATCGGTGCCCCGCCTGAGACGGTTCTCGCGCCGCCGCGCGTTTCACCAGAGGCGCGGACGGGCTGGCTGGTCCCACCCGGAGATTTGCAAGCCTACGAGATCGCCCTGATGGAAGCTCTGTCGCTCGACGAAATGCAACGCACAACAATCGGGCGGCGCGCCCGCGAGCACGTGTCGAATGCGTTCTCCACATTCGAAATGCAGCGCACGACACTTGCCGTCTACGATAGTCTTCTTAAAACCCGAATGGAGCAGCAATTTCTGAAAGCAGCATACCCCGCCTCAAAGCACGATGGCGCGGCCGCAAAGAATATGTAAACAGCGCCTAAATTCCGACTGGCAAGAAAGCAGTTTCAGAAAAGCCAACCAATGCAGACGGTGATATGCACGAAGTGGGGCACGAAGTACGGGATCGATTATCTCAATCGCCTGGCGTCGATGGTCCGCAGAAACACGACGCGCGATACGCGTTTGATTTGCTTCACCGATGATGCGGAGGGCGTCGATCCTTGGGTCACGATCGAACCGCTTCCTCCCATCAATTTGCCCAAACACCTGTCGTCTACGCCGTGGCGCAAGCTGTCGCTGTGGCAATACCCGCTGAATGACCTCGAGGGAGACATTCTGTTTTTCGACCTCGACGTCGTAATCACCGGATCGATCGACGAATTTTTCGACTACATGCCGGGACGCTATTGCGTCGCGCAGAATTGGACCCAGCTCAACCAAAGAATTGGCAACACATCGGTCTACCGTTTTCCGGCCGGAAAAATGGCCTACATCTATGATGACTTCAACGCCAACCCCGAAGCCATCCTTTCGCGCTATCGAATTGAGCAACAATACATTTCCGACGCGACTGACGATCAGGTATTTCTTCCGCGGGAATGGTGCCTGAGCTTCAAGCACTCTCTTCTTCCAGCTTGGCCGATGCGCTTCTTCGTACCGCCGCCGCTGCCCGCTGGCACAAAGGTCGTCGCCTTCCACGGCAAGCCGGACCCCCATGAGGCTCGCGATGGCATCTGGCCGGTCAATGCGGCGTGGAAGAAGCTTTACAAGCACGTCTGTCCAACGCCCTGGATCGCCGAACATTGGCGGTAAGCGGCCGGTCCGGGCTGCAGCAGCCCCTACAGAGTACGCCTAAAGCACATAGCCGCGGGCGAATTAGCGCTATTTTACCCTTTGGCGGCCATTCCGGCCCGGCGGCGCTTGACTCAACGACCCGATTTTTTTCAATGTCCGGCGCGGCGGAGAGTTCTACGACTCATCCCCGTCATAAGCGGAACCACAGAAGGAGTTTACCCATCCGTAGACCTATGCGACCCGAGCCTCAGAGCCGGGAAAACCAAGGGCCCCGCATCAACGATCAAATCCGGGCCCGGGAAGTCCGTCTCATCGACGAGAATGGACAGAATGTCGGCGTCGTCGCAAAATTTGATGCCCTTGCCCGCGCCGAGGACGTCGGCCTCGATCTCGTAGAGATCTCGCCGGACGCCGAACCGCCGGTATGCAAGATTCTTGATTTCGGAAAATTCAAATTCCAAGAACAGAAAAAAGCAGCCGAAGCGCGCAAGAACCAGAAAATCGTCGAGTTGAAAGAGATCAAGATGCGGCCCGGCATCGACGATCATGACTATGACGTGAAGCTTCGCGCCATCAGGCGGTTTTTCGAAGAGGGCGACAAGGTCAAGATCACGCTCCGTTTTCGCGGTCGAGAAATGGCCCATTCACAGCTCGGTATGGCCGTTCTGCAGCGCGTGAAAGGTGACACCGAACTGATCGCGAAGGTCGAGAGCGAACCGCGTTTCGAAGGCCGGCAAATGATCATGGTCCTGGCGCCGAAGTGAGATTTGCAACGGGAGTGATGTCCCCGACGCCATTCCTTCGCACACTGATTATGTGATAGAAGATCGTGAGCCTTGCTCGTCCCCGGGCAGGGCTCTAGTTTTATATTGCGCCGCGGCGGCTCGGGAAGCCACGACCATGGATAGTGAAAAGCCGGCACTCGATTTCTCGATCCTGGATGAGATCGGTGCGCCCTACCGTCATCTCGAAGCGGGAGAAAAGATATTTCTCGAAGACGATGCAGCCGACGCGATGTACATGGTGCGCTCGGGCCGGGTCGACGTCATCACGTATGGTACCGTCCTGGAGAATGTGCGTCCGGGAGGCATCTTCGGCGAAATGGCCTTGATCGACGACGGGGTGCGCTGTGCCGCCGCAATAGCCACTGAGCCGACCGAAGTCGTTATTATCGACAAGCCCGCGTTTCTCGCCATTATCCGCAACGAACCGCAATTCGCGTTGCGCGTCATGAGCCTGCTGGCTAACCGCCTGAGGCGCACGAACAAGCAGATTTAACGGACGGCGGCACCATTTTACCGCCATCCGTCGACGTTGCCTTGGGCAACTAGCAGCGGTGCCGGATCATACACCGGCGGAATCGAGGACCGCCCCAACCCCAACGACGGCCGCAAATGTGGCGCCAGCGTACACAGTGCCGGACGTAGCCGACAGGTTGCGCCAGGGATTGGTTCGTTTGAAGCTGTTGCAATGGCGGAAGAGGCGTTGCTTGGGACGGGCTGCCGGATGCTGACAGACCGATTGCAACGACGGATGCTGCAAGAAACGGTGCAATACGCATGGGCGTCTCCATACTTTTGATTCAACACGCGGACTGTGCGTGCGCCAAAAACTTCGCAACAAACGTCTGAATAAAATCTGAATAGATGATCGCACTGTATCCATCGATAATTTGACCAAAGCCGAATTGAGTTGCGGCTCTATAGCAACAGCGGTCGATTTGGCGCAGGTGCGAAAGCGCGAACCATCGTAAATAAGACATAGACGACTTCCGGCGTCAGGGGCCACGCCGCGAACAGTTGGTGATCGCACGGCGCAAGGGGCCGGCGATCGTAGTCCGTACATTCCGGATTTAGGCTCCGGAACAAGGGATAGATCTGCGAGGGCTGTCGCATGCATTCTAAAGTCGAACATCTATTACGCTACGTCGGCGCTAATCTTGTTTCGACCGTGGTTGATTACGTCATGCTTCTGACTCTCACGCGAATGTTCGGCATGCCGGTCCTGCAAAGCGCCTTCGCTTATACTGCCGCGATTATCGTGAATTACGGTTTGATGAAGAGATACGTCTTCGTTCGCGACATGTCGCACAAAAGCGAACACCGCTTGTTCATGGAATTTGTCGGCACCGGATTCATCGGTCTCATCCTGACGGCGGCAGTCGTTTGGATGACCGTGAACGTGATGAAGCTGCCAGCCGTCGAAGGCAAAACCGTCGCCGTGCTTCTTTGCCTCGTCGTCCTGTATTTCGTGCGCCGCTACATCGTGTTCAACGAGAACCCCGCCAACTCTTCGCCGGCCTGAAACTTGATCGACCGCGCAACTCACGACGTCAGAAGTTGACGTGCTTAATGAGGTAGCTGCCTGCCGCTGCGATTACACCGGCGAGCAAGACGTATGGTAAGACCGAGACGAGCACCATCAGCAGATCGACGAAGGCTTTGAAAATCTGTTCCGCCGCGTGCCAGAGTTGAAAGAAGCCTCTGTACAGCACGTAGACGATCGCAATGACGACCACCGCGAGAATGGCGATCTTCCACACCGGTAAAGCTTGCCAATCCGACTGAAAAATCGCGAACATCTCGCCGAAGGACCACCGCCAGACGAGATCGACGAATTTGAAGATCGCCGTTATGCCCTGCTGAAGCAGATGCACGATTTGATCGATAATTTGTCTCAACGCCCCGTCTCCCCCAGCCCTTGAGTGTCGGTTAGCCCGACACGGGCTTCCCCACGCACAAGCTTTGTACTTCGTTCATGGCTGCCGGACGCGATTTTCGTTCCGTCCGCAACAATTTCCATCTGGATGTTGCGAAAATCGCAACGTGTGGCGTCCCGTTGAGCAAGCTGTTGCGATTTTCGCAACACTTCCGTATAAACCCGAGCAGAGCCGCCCGGCGAGGCATGCCGTGGCGGTTCTTATGCTTTTGAAAAACAAGCGGAAACCGCAAAAAGCACCCTTCGCAGGACCGGCAGTTTCACGACTGCTGAGAGTGCTGGAGCAGCAATGCCCGGCACTTCGGCTCGCAAGAGCCGTGGGCGCGACCGCGCCCCGCCGCTGAGCGGCGCCCCCGCGGAGGACCAGGATGCGAAGCGCGTCAGCGCAAGCGTCCGGTGCGGACCGTGAGCGAAAAAGGACATTAGCAAAATGCCTAAGATGAAGACCAAGAGCGGCGCCAAAAAGCGCTTCAAGATGACCGGCACGGGCAAAGTAGTCGCCGCCCAGGCCGGTAAGCGTCACGGCATGATCAAACGTACGGCGAAATTCATTCAGAAGGCGCGCGGCACGGGTGTGCTGAACGATTCTGACGCGAAGATCGTCAAGAAGTACATGCCTTACAATCGGTGAGACGATCCGGCGCTCGCAGCTTCGGCAGGAAGCACAGCCACGACGATCCATCTCACTTCCACATCTTGAAGCAACGAATTCGAGGAGATCTCTCCCATGGCCCGCGTCAAACGTGGCGTTACCGCCCACGCTAAGCACAAGAAAGTCATCAAGGCCGCAAAAGGCTATTACGGCCGCCGCAAGAATACGATCCGCGTCGCCAAGCAGGCAGTCGAGAAAGCCCAGCAGTACGCCTATCGCGATCGCAAGCGCCGCAAGCGCAATTTCCGCGCTCTCTGGATTCAGCGTATCAACGCCGCAGTGCGCGAGCACGGCCTCACCTACGGGCGGTTTATCAACGGCCTGACGAACCTCGGCATCGAGGTCGATCGCAAGGTTCTCTCGGACATCGCGATCAACGATCCGGCGGGCTTCAAGGCGCTCGTCGACAAGGCCGCGAAAGCTGCCTCATCGCCTGTTGCCAAAGCCGACCAGGACAAAGCCAAGAAGGCGGCTTAACCCGCCTTCGCACACCGACACTGACGTCATCCCGGCGAATGCCGGGATCCATCCAAGTTGGGGTTTCAAAGCGAATCTGGACGGATCCCCGCCTATGCGGGGATGACGCTGGCGTTAATACTTCTGGCCAGCCAATTTCCGGAGGCGCCTCATGAGCGATAATCTCGATACGCTGGAGCGCGAGCTTCTGACAGAAATAGCGGGCGCGGGTGATCTCGCCGCGCTCGACG
>Ga0182749_1001423_pt1 | contig 18943 bp, 15 predicted proteins | sample eDN3rd37CKraftMG_FD_128875 | JGI IMG/M metagenome (GOLD analysis project Ga0182749, IMG submission 128875) | Enriched Miracle-Growth compost microbial communities from Emeryville, California, USA - eDNA 3rd pass 37_C Kraft MG (version 2) (version 2) ...
AAATTCCACGTGCAGCCGTATACCAAGGCGCTGAGATGCTGACGCATCGCGCCTTGGAAGACGCTCCGGCCCGCGCGGACCTGGTATCAGATCGATAGCCCGCCCTCGACGGCCAGGACCGAGCCGGTGACATAGGCTCCCGCGCGAGAAGCGAGATAGATCGCTGCGCCGGCCACATCTTCGGCAGCCCCGGTGCGGCGGCGCGGAACCATGCCGACCACCATCTGGCGCATTTCGTCCGAGGTGATCACGGTCATGTCGGTTTCGAAGAAGCCCGGCGCGATCGCATTGACCGTCACATTCTCTGGCCCGAGCTTTCGCGCGAGCGATTTGGTCACCCAGTGAATCCCTGCCTTGGCAGCCTGATAGGCATAGACCTCGCGAGGGCCTATCTTGAGGGCGCCTACCGAGCCGATATTGATCACGCTTGCGGGATGCTCGGCGGTGCTGCCCGCGCGCAGCAGCGGCAGGAATTTCTGGAGGGTGAAGAAGGGCGCTTTCATGTTCAGGTCCATGACCTGATCCCAGCCGTCCTCGGGATAGTCGTCCAGGGGGGCGTCGGCGATCGTACCGGCATTGTTGACCAGGATGTGGAGCGCCTTTTCCTTTGCCGACACGGCGCTGACGAGCGCCGCGATACCGGCAACGGTGGAGAGGTCCGCCGTGAGCCCGATCACTGTTCCACCCGTGGCGGCGGACATCTCCTCTGCCGCCGCCTTCACCTTCGCTTCAGTGCGCGCGCAGATATAGACCTTGGCGCCGGCTGCGGAGAAGCCGGTGGCGATGTGGCGGCCGATCCCGGAACTACCGCCGGTGACGACCGCTACCCGGTTCTTGATCGAGAATAACGCCGAGATATCCATATTACTTGTCGCCCGTGATCTTGAGGATGAGGTCGGCCGTGCCCTCCGGGTCGCCCACCAGCAAGGCATGATCGCCAGGATGATCGTGGACGGGCCAGCCGAGCGCGCGCGCGCGATCATGCATCATGCCCATCACCGTATGCCTGGCCGCTATATAATCTACCGGCGTCTTGATCGATTCCGCTCCGACCGTGATCTTGCAGGCGGTCGCGCGCATCGGCTGGTCAGAGAGATTGTCGAGCAGCCATTGCTCGCGTTCGCGGGGCATCATGTGGGGATGTTCCTTGGCGACCTGCCGCTGCATCGCATCGACGCCCGAGCCGATCGGCCCTTCGCCGCGGTCGAGCATCGCCTCGAGCCCTTCCAGATCGGCTTCGCTGGCATAGCCCATCATGGCGCCGATCCGTTCTCCCGCCTTGGGGACGATGGCATCAAGATAGATGACCCGCCGGATGCGGCCCGCCGCGTCGGGATCGGCCAGCACGCCCGGAGCGACCGTGCCCGAATAGCTGTGCGCGACCAGCACAGCATCCCTGATATCCTCGAATTTGAGGACATTCACGATGTCCTTGACATGCGTGGCGTTGCCGACATCGCGACCGATCAGGTGGATGCGTTCGCCGAAGCCGGTGAAAGTCGGCGTGTGGACCTTATGGCCCTTCGCCTCAAGCAGCTCGCGGACATATTTCCATGTCCAGCCGCCCATCCCGCCGCCATGAAGAAGAACGAAAGTCGTCATGCGGCATTCTCCGTCGGCTCGAAATTCTGGATAAATTCAGGAGGAGGGTTGGGACCCCAGAGGAACATGCTGTCCTCCGGCGGATGGTCGGCCGAGGGCCAGTCGCAATCGGCCGGGATGTAATCGATGTCGGCCGAATATTCGCTGTAGCTGCCCCAGGGATCGCGCACATAGTAAAAATAATTGGCGCCCAGTACATGCTGGCCGGTGCCCCAGCCGGGGCCATAGCCGGCACGTTCCATCATCGAGCCGCCGAGGCCGACCTCCATCACCGATCCCACATCCCAGCTATTATGGTGCATCCCGCGCCGATCGGACATGACGAGCGCGAGGAGATGGTGGTCGCTGCCATGGACGCCGTGGAGGAATGCGACCGCCGGGCCGCTCTGGTCGGAAAGGCGAAGGCCGAGCGTCTTTTCGTAGAAAGCGATCCCCGCAGGCACGTCCGAGCAGAACAGCGCGAAGTGTGAGAGCCGTCTCGGATAGATTTTGGGCGCCTTCGAATTGGGCACCGCGCCGGACTGGCCGGGGAGCGCGCTCGTGAAACCGAACCGGCTTTTTTCATCCGGCGTGGCTTTTTCGGCGACCCGGATATTGACCGGCAGGCCGTCCATGCCCGCGAACCAGATCCCGTTCGATTCCGCCCCCTCGGGCGCGTCGATGAAGCGGACGCCGCAGCCTGCGAGATGCGTGCGGAATGCGTCCACCTCATCTTCGAAGATACCGAAGGAGAGGTAGCGCAGCCGCTTCGGCCCCTCGCTTTGGGTGAGAATCGCCCAGCGATGGGGGTTGCCTCTGGTATATAGCTCGATCGTGCCGTCCTTGTCCCGGACATCGAGCCCGAAGCTCACGTAGAAGCGCCGCGCCTCGTCGAGGTCGGGCACTTCCACGGCGAAATGATCGATGGAGTGGACGCCCAGCACGTTGGGGCGCCTCCCACCCTTGCCGTTCGCGCTCATCCTGTCCTCCTTTATTTGGCGGCAGCTCAGGCCGCCTTGATGGGGTTGACCAGCAGCCCGACCTTCTCGATCTCGACCTCCACGGTGTCGCCGTCCTTCATGAACAGCGGGGGGGTGCGGGCCAGTCCGATGCCGGAGGGCGTGCCCATCACCAGCACGTCGCCGGCCTCAAGCGTCAGGAAGGTGGAAAGCAGCGCGATCGTGTCGATCACGTCGAACACCATGTCCGATGTGGAAGCGCTTTGGACGACCTGGCCGTTGAGGCGTGTTTCGATCTTGAGGCCCGCCGCGCCCGCCGGCACCTCGTCAGGCGTCACCAGCCAGGGGCCGAAGGCGCCCGTATCATCGAAATTTTTCCCCGCCGTCCATTGCGGCGTCCTCACCTGATAGTCGCGAACCGAGCCGTCGTTGAATACCGAATAGGCCGCGACATGATCGAGCGCCTTGTCCTTCGCGATATTCTTGCCGCGCTTGCCGATCACGGCGACCAGTTCGCCCTCATAGTCGAGCTGGTCGGAGACGGCTGGTTTGATCATCGCGGCGCCATGGCCGATCAGGCTCGAATTGAAGCGGCCGAAAATGGTCGGGAATTCGGGCACCTGGAATCCGCCCTCGGCGGCGTGATCCTTATAATTAAGGCCGAGGCAGATGATCTTCGGCGCACGCACCAGCGGCGGCAGGAAGGTGAGCGAGGCTTCGTCGACGGTTTCGCCCGCCGCCGCCGCGTCGGCCGCCTTGCCGAGGCCAGTGCCCGACGCGATCAGCGCGTCGAGGTCGGCCGCCGCGTCATTGCCGAACACCGCCTTGATACCGCCGTCGGTCTTCACCGCGACGCCGACCTGACCGTTTCTTGAAACCCTTGCGACGCGCATGATCGTAACTCCCTATTTCCTTCAATCTCCGCGCGATGGCGGAGCTTCGTCCTATTTGCCTTGCCCGGTGCCGCCACCGCTGGCGGGCATTAGCATGTTGCTCATCCCACCGTCGACGAGCACGTCGATGCCGCTCACATGTCCGGCATCCGGCCCGGCGAGGAACAGAATGACCTTGGCCACATCCTCGGCCACGCCAAGCTTGCGGAGTGGAATATTGGCCTCGCGCTGATCGCGCATCGCGGGATTGTCATAGCCTTGCGCGGTCATCGGCGTGTAGGTCGGCCCGGGTGAGACGGTGTTGCAGCGAATCCCGTCCGGTCCCCATTCCACGCTCAGCTGGCGCACCAGCATCAGCAACGCGGCCTTGCTCGAGGAATAGAAGCCGAGCGCGGGTGTCGGCTGCGTGGCCGACATGGACGCCGTCGCGACGAAAGTACCCCGGCTCCGTTTGAGATGCGGATAGGCCGCCCTGGCGAGCAGCCACGCCGCGCGGGTGTTGATCGAGTACATCCGATCGAAATCCGCCACATTGAGCGAAGCGAGAGCGCCGGCGGCGATGATGCCCGCATTGCTGATCACGACATCGATGCCATCCATATGCGCTATCGCGGCCGCGACAATTTTCTCGCCACAATCGGGATCGCTGAGATCGACCACCGCGGCGGCCGCGCGATCACCGATCGCGCTGGCCACCTGTTCAAGATTGGCGGCGTCGCGGTCGACCAGCAGCATATGATGCTCGCCAGCGATGATCCGCCCCCCGGCGAGCAGTTCGGCGCAGGCGCGGCCAATGCCGCTCGCAGCTCCCGTGATCACGAAACGCATTGCTCTCTCCGTCAGTCGCTCAGCCCCAGCTCGTCCATGAGGCGGAGGCGAAGCTTATATTTCTGTATCTTCGATGCCGACATCGGCCATTCGTCGATGAAGCGTATATGTCGCGGCACCTTGAACGAGGCCAGGCGGGCCCTGGTGTAGGCGATCAGTTCCTCGGGCGTCGCCTCGGCCTCGCCGCTCGGCTCGACATAAGCGGCGGGGATTTCCGCCAGCCTGTCGTCGGGCAGGCTGATGACCTGGGCGAGGCGCACCGCCGGATGGGTCGCCAGCACGGCCTCCACTTCGGCGGCGGCGACATTCTCGCCGCCCACCTTCAGCATATCCTTGAAGCGGCCATGGAACATGAGGTGGCCGTTCTCGTCGAGTGAGCCGATGTCGCCTGAATGATACCAGCCTTCCGCATCGAGCGCTTCGGCGGTCTTGATCGGGTCCTTATAATAGCCGTCGAAGAGATTGTAGCCACGAATGAGAACCTCGCCGCGTTCGCCCGTCGGCAGGTCGCGACCCTGCTCGTCGATAATCCGGACCTCGACTCCGGCGAGCGGGTAGCCGAGGCGCTGGAAGCCGATCTCCGGGTCCATCCCATAGCCGCCCGTGGTGGCGATGCCCGTCGCCTCGGTCATGCCGAAGGTGCCGACCTGAAGCATGTTGGGTGCTTTCTCGCGATAGGCCTGGCCAACCCGTTCCGGCATGAAGGCGAAGCAGCTGTTCTGGAGCCGGACCGAACTCATGTCGGCCTGCTTCCAGTCAGGATGCTGCATCATGGCCTGATGGAAGGTGACGAACGGCAGGAACATCATCGTCACCTTCTCCGTCCTGATCTGCCGGAGGCTTTCGCCCGGATCGAAATGGGGCTGGCCGATGAAGGTGCCGCCGACATCCACCGCGCCGAGCATCGCCAGCATCGCGGCGACGTGAAAGAGCGGGAGGGGCGACCAGCTGCGTTCGTCCTGCGTGAAGGCCCAGCGATTACGGGCGAGATTCGATGCCTCGCGCGTCACTGCCTCGTGGCTGAGCAGGCAGCCCTTGGGATTGGCGGAGGTGCCGGACGTGTAGAGGATCATCGCCGTATCGCGCACCCGCACGCCCAGCCGGCGGCGGTGGATTTCGTCCTCGCTTACGGTCGCGGCGGCCGCGTCGAATGCCGACTGGTCCACGAAACCGCCATGACGGGTCGAGCCGAGCAGCGCGATGCTGCGCAGTCGCGGCGCGCCGGCCAGCCGGAGAGCCCGTGGATCAGCCGACGTGGCGAGATCGGGAAAGGCTTCATGGAGCCGGGTGACGAAATCGACATGCTCGTCCCGCTGGTCGTTGGTGACAATCGCCACCAGGTCGGCATTTTCAGCTACATAGGCCATTTCCGGTGCCTTGTAGCGTGCGTTCATCAGGACCGAGACCGCGCCGCAGAGCGATGTCGCGAACAGGGTCTCGACAAAGTCGATTCCCGAAGGCAGCAGGATGCCGACATGGTTTCCAGGTTTTACGCCTAGTGCCGCCAGCCCGCGCGCCTTGTGGAGGGCGGCGCGCACAATCTCCTCATAGCTTTTCCGCCCTTCCGGAAAGACGAGCGCTTCCTTCTGAGGGACCCGGTCCCATGCGCTGAGCAGCATGTCACCCAGCGTCGTCGCCGAAATTCGAATCGAGGCGCTGTCTTCGCCCTGGCTGCTCACTTACTTACGCTCCCGTCTGTTCGTCCGGATCTGCATCCTGTTGGGCATTGGGAGAGGGGTTCCGCGCCTTCCGATGGATAGGTGCGGGCAGGTGCCGGCCGCCCGATGCGACCTTGGCATAAACGTGCTCATGCCAAGACTTTCGCGGGACAGGTTCAATGGAAGCTTACGTCTACGATCATGTGCGAACGCCTCGCGGCAAAGGCCGCCCGGACGGCGCGCTGCACGAGGTCCCTTCGGTGCAGCTGGTCACCCAGCTTCTTCAGGCGCTGCGCGACCGCAATAATCTCGATACCTCGCTGCTCGACGACGTGATCATCGGCATGGCGCAGCCGGTGGGCGAGCAGGGCGGCGTGCTGGCGCGCGCGGCCGTGCTGCAGGCGGGCTATGCGCAGACCGTCGCCGGGCAGCAGATTCATCGCTTCTGCGCGACCGGACTCGACGCGGTCAGCCTGATCGCCGCGCAGGTCCATTCGGGCATGATCCAGGCGGGCATCGGCGGCGGCGTCGAATCGATGAGCCGGACGGTGATGGGCTATGACAGCGGCGCCTGGACTTCCGATCCAAGCGTGGCCTTCCACAATTATTACGCCCCGCAGGGCATCGGCGCCGATCTGATCGCCACGCTCGACGGCTATACCCGCGAGGATGTCGACGCTTATGCCGTCGAGAGTCAGAACCGCGCGGCCAGGGCATGGGAGGAAGGGCGTTTCAAGAAGTCGATCGTGCCCGTGAAGGACGTGCTGGGCGGAATCTTGCTCGATCATGACGAGCATATGCGCCCCGGCACCACGATCGAGAGCCTGGCCAAGCTCAAGCCCGCCTTCGAAGGCTTCGGCAAGGCTGGCTTCGAGGCGGTCGCCAAGGCGCGCTATCCGGAAATCGAGGAGCTGAACTATGTCCACCATGGCGGCAACAGCTCCGGCATCGTCGACGGCTCGGGCATAGTCCTCGTCGGGTCGAAGGCATTCGGCGAGAAGGCGGGGTTGAAGCCGCGCGGCAGGATCCGCTCTTATGCTAATATCGGCTCCGAGCCGACGATCATGCTCACCGCCCCCGCCGCCGTTTCCGAGAAGGCTCTCAAGGCGGGGGGCATGACCAAGGACGATATCGACCTCTGGGAGCTGAACGAGGCGTTCGCCAGCGTGGTCATGCGCTTCATGGACGTCATGGACGTGCCGCACGAGAAGATGAACGTGAACGGTGGCGCGATCGCGATGGGCCACCCGCTCGGCGCGACGGGGGCGATGATCCTCGGCACCGTGCTCGACGAACTGGAGCGCCGCGATCTCAATGCCGGGCTGATCACGTTGTGCGCCGCCAACGGCCTCGGCACCGCCTGCATCATCGAGCGCGTCTGAGCGCCTAGCGAGAAGCGAAAATATCATGCGACATCTGAAGATCGAAAAAGCCGCCGACGGCTTCGCGACGCTCATCCTCGACAATGCCGACGAGTCGATGAACATCGTCAACGACGCTTTTATCGCCGATATGGAGGAAGCGACGCGGGCGCTTGCGGCGGACGAGAACGTCAAGGGCGTGATCCTGACTTCCGGCAAGAAGGCCTTCATGGCGGGGGCGGATCTCAAGCAGCTCGTCGAGGGCTTCGGCAAGCTGAACCCGCAGGAGGCCTATGCCTTCTCGCAGCGCGCGACGCATATGCACCGGGCGATAGAGCAGTCGGGCAAGCCCTGGGTCGCGGTGATCAACGGCCTGGCGCTCGGCGGCGGCTTCGAGCTTGCGCTCGCGTGCCATTATCGCATTCTCGTCGACGATCCGAAGGCGCAGGTCGGCCTGCCCGAGATCAACGTGGGGCTGTTGCCAGGCTCGGGCGGTACGGTGCGCCTCGCCATCATCGCGGGCATGAAGACGGCGCTCGACCTGCTGCTGAGCGGCCGTGCCGTCGCGCCCGCCGAGGCCCTCAAGCTGAAGATCGTCGACGAGGTGGCGCCTGCCGCCGAGGCGATGGATCGCGCGCGTGCCTGGCTCGCGACCGATCCCGATCCGGTGAAGCCGTGGGACAAGAAGGGCTGGGTGCCCCAGCAGAAGAAGGGCATGACCGTGCCCGAGGACAGCGCCGCCTATATGATGGCGACCGGCAGCCTCGCGCTGAAGGGCTATAACACGCCCGCGCCGCTCGCCATCCTCGCGGCGGTCTTTGAAGGGCTCCAGCTTCCATTCGACAAGGCGCTTGCGGTCGAGGGCAAATATTTCGCCAGGCTGCTGACGGATCCGGTCGCCCGCAACATCATCCGCACGACCTTTATCTCGAAGCAGGCGGCGGAGAAGGGCGCCCGCCGCCCGGCCGGCGTGCCGAAGTCCGAGGTGAAGAAAGTGGGCGTGCTCGGCGCGGGCATGATGGGGGCAGGCATCGCGTACGTCTCCGCCAATGCCGGAATCGAGGTCGTCCTGCTCGATCGGGATGTGCCGACCGCCGAGAAAGGCAAGGCCTACACGACCAAGGTTCAGTCCAGGCTCGTCGAAAAGGGCAAGCTCGCGCAGGACAAGGCCGACGCTGTCCTCGCGCGCATCACGCCGACCGACGATTATGCGCTGCTCGAAGGCTGCGACCTGATCGTGGAGGCGGTGTTCGAGGATACCGGCATCAAGGCCGAAACGACCCGCAAGGCAGAAGCGGTGATCCCGGAAAGCGCCGTGTTCGCGTCCAACACCTCGACGCTGCCGATCGGCCGGCTGGCGCAGGCCTCCAGGCGCCCCGGCCAGTTCATCGGCATCCACTTCTTCTCGCCGGTCGATCGCATGGGTCTCGTCGAGGTGATCATGGGCAGGCAGACCGCGCCGGAGACGCTGGCGAGGGCGCTCGATTATATCGCCCAGCTGCGCAAGACGCCGATCGTCGTCAACGACAGTCGCGGCTTCTACACGAGCCGTGTCTTCCAGACCCTGATCCATGAAGGGGGCGCGATGATCGGGGAGGGCGTGCCGCCCGCCGTGATCGAGAATGCCGCCAGGGCGATCGGCATGCCGGTCGGGCCGCTGGCCCTGCTCGACGAACTGACCTTCGACCTGCCGCTCCAGATCGTCGATCAGGCGATCGCCGAGGAAGGCGACAAATATACGCCGCCCGCTGGCGTGGAGACGCTGCGCAAGATGCGCGACGAACTGGGCCGCAGCGGGCGCAAGTCAGGTGCCGGCTTCTACGATTATCCCGAAGGGGGGAAGAAACATCTCTGGAAGGGGCTGGCCGAGCATTTCCCGGCCACGCAGGGCTATGACGTCGAAGTGCTGAAGCAGCGTTTTCTTTATGTCCAGGCGATGGAGACAGCCCGCTGCCTTGAGGAGGGCGTGCTTGAGACGCCGCAGGATGCCGATCTCGGCGCCGTCTATGGCTGGGGCTTTCCGGCATGGACCGGGGGTACGATCAGCTACATCGACACGGTCGGCATCGACAAATTCGTCGCCGAGGCCGATAAGCTGGCGCAACGCTACGGCCCGCGCTTCCTTCCTTCCGCATGGCTGCGGGAGAAGGCGGCAAAGGGTGAGAGCTTCTACGCCGATGCCGCCGCGGCGAAGGATCTGGAGGCCGCATGAAGCGACTGATCTTCGAGGCCGAGCACGAGCAGTTTCGCGACAGCGTCGTCAAGTTCATGCTGGCCGAGGTCGCGCCCCATGCGGAACGCTTCCGCGAACAAGGGATGGTCGATCGCGAACTTTATCTGAAGGCGGGCGAACAGGGGCTGCTCTGCACCTGGGCCGACGAGAAATATGGCGGCGCCGGGATCGACGATTTTCGCTTCGAGCAGATCATCATCGAAGAAAATATGCGCCACGGCGATATCGGCTTCTATATCAATCTGCATAGCGATCTTGTCGCGCCCTATATCGCCAAGCTCGGCACCGAGGAGCAGAAGGCGCGCTGGATGCCCGGCATCGTCAGCGGCGAGAAGATCCTGGCCGTCGCGATGACCGAACCCTCCACGGGCTCCGACCTTGCCGGCATGAAGACGCGGGCCGAGCTGGTTTCCGATCCGGCAGGGGGCGATCACTGGCTGCTCAACGGCGCCAAGACCTATATCTCGAACGGCATTCTCGCCGATCTCGTCATCGTCGCCGCGCGGACCGATCCCAACAGCCGGAATGGTCTCGGCCTCTTTGTCGTCGAACGCGGTATGGAGGGGTTCGAACGCGGCCGAAAGCTCGCCAAGATGGGCCTCAAGACGCAGGATACGGCCGAGCTGTTCTTCAATGACGTCAAGGTGCCCAAGGAGAATGCCCTCGGCAATCCGACGCAGGGCTTCGGCTATCTCGCGCGCTTTCTGGCGCAGGAGCGGCTCGTAGCGGCGATCGGCTTTCTGGCGACGGCGCAGACGGCGTTCGATCTGACGCTGGACTATGTAAAGGAGCGCCGCGCCTTCGGAAAGCCGATCGGCGCGTTCCAGAATACCCGCTTCAAGATGGCCTCGATGCGCGCCGAGCTGGACATGGCGCAGACCTATGTCGACCAGTGCGTGTTGTTGCTCAACAAGGGCGAACTCGCCGCGGAGGATGCGTCGGCCGCGAAGCTGCTCACCAGCGAGCTGGAAGGACGGGTGATGGACGAATGCGTCCAGTTCCATGGCGGCGCGGGCTATATGGACGAATATCGTATCAGCCGCATGTATACCGACGCACGGATCAGCCGCATTTTCGCGGGCACATCCGAAATCATGCGCGAGATCATCGGTCGCGGGCTGGGGCTGGACGAGCGCAAGCTCGTCTGAACGGCGCAATATGCCCGTGCTGGATCTTGATCGGTTGCGAGCCTATCGGGTGCCCGTCGCGCGTGATCTTTATGATCCGCGTGACGCGATCCTGTACGCCCTGGGCACTGGCGCCGGCCTTTCGGAGGAGGTGGACGAGCTCGATTTCGTGTTCGAACGCGGCCTCAGGGTGCTTCCCACTCTGGCGCTCGTCCTGGGTACGCCAGGCTTTTGGCTCATGGATCCGAAGGCGGGGCTCGACTGGCCCCTCATCCTCCATGGCGAGCAATCGCTGCGCCTCTATCGGCCCCTCGATCCGGCGGGCGAGTTGATCGGCGAGACGCGGATCGGAGAAGTCGCCGACAAGGGAGCGGGCAAGCCCGCGCTGGTGCGTGCCTATCGCACCATCAAGGACGGTTCCGGCAAGATCGTCGCGGAGCTTTCGGAGCTGTGGGTGCTGCGCGGGGCCGGCGGCTTCGGGGGCGAACGGGTGCTGCCGGGCGCCGCGGCGGTCGTCTTGCCGGACAGCCCGCCCGACGCCGCGCTCGACTTGCCGACCAGCCGTAACCAGGCGATGATCTACCGCCTGTCGGGCGACCGCAATCCGCTTCATGTCGATCCGTCGACAGCGGCGCGTGGCGGCTTCGAGCGGCCCATATTGCATGGACTTTCAACCATGGGGCTGGCGGCGCGTGCGCTGACCCATCTCGCCTGTGGCGGCGATCCGGGGCGGCTCTCCTCGATGGCGGTGCGCTTCACGGCGCCGGTCTATCCGGGTGAACGGATTCGTACGGAAATCTGGCGGGATGGCGGCGATATATTTTTCCGCGCTTCAGCGCCCGAACGGGGCGTGATCGTGATCGATGGCGGGCAGGCGACGATCGACGCCTTCGCCCGCGATGAGGGGGACTGAAGTTGAAGATATTGCAGGACAAGGTTGCGCTGGTTTCGGGTTCCGGACGGGGGATCGGCAAAGCGATCGCGCTCAAGCTCGCCCGGAACGGCGCCAATGTGGTGGTGAACGATCTCGACGCGGATTTCGCCCATGAAACGGTCAGGGAGATCGAAGCGCTCGGCGCGCGCGCGGTCGCGTGCGTCGGAGATGTCACTGCGGTCGATTTCGGCGAGAAGTTCGTGGGCCGGGCTGTCGATGCGTTCGGCGCCATCGACATCATTATCAACAATGCCGGCTATGCTTGGGATTCGGTGATTCAGAAGACCAGCGAGGAGCAGTGGATGGCGATGCTCGACGTCCACCTTACCGCGCCCTTTCGCATCCTCAAGGCGGCACAACCGGTGATCGCCGCCTCGGCCAAGGAGGAAATCGCAAGCAACGGCCGGGCGACGCGCCGAACGGTTGTCAATATCTCCTCGGTCGCGGGATTGGGTGGCAATCCCGGCCAGGCGGGCTATGCCGCCGGCAAAATGGGCGTCGTGGGCCTCACCCGAACCCTGATGAAGGAATGGGGCCGCTATAATGTGACCGTCAATGCGGTCGCTTTCGGCGCGATCATGACCCGGATGACGGCCGGCGAGGCGGGCAAGTCGACGATCACGATGAAAGGGCAGGAGATCAAGGCAGGCGTCAGCCAGGAGATTCTGGATGCCATGGAAAAAGGTATTCCGCTCGGGCGCGCGGGTACGCCGGAGGAGGCTGCGGGGGCGGTCTATCTCCTATGTCTCCCCGAGGCGGATTACATCACGGGCCAGGTCATCGTCGCGGGTGGAGGCTGGTCTCTCTGAGAGGGACGTGGCTCTTGGCGCCGCCCGGGACCTCCTCTCAACAGGACATCCTCTCAACAGGAACACCGGGATGATCGCCCTGGAGACTGGCGGGCAGCGCGGAGCATCCGCTTCTCCTCAACCGCAGCCCACGAGCCCTCCGTCGACGGGGATCTGCGCGCCGGTGATGTAGCCGCCGCCGCGAGAGCAGAGGAACACCACGATCCCGGCGATCTCGTCGGGCTTGCCGAGCCTCTTCATCGGTATGTGCGAGAGGAGGCCGGGATCGACCTGATCCTCGTCGCGCATATGCGCGGTCATCTTGGTCGGGAAAAAGCCCGGGACGACCGCGTTCACCGTGATGTTGCGTTCGGCGAGATCGCCCGCGAGGTCGCGGGTCAGCATATGGATCGCAGCCTTCGAGGCGGCGTAGCTATAGGCCTTGAGCCTTTCGGGCTTCATGCCGGCGACCGAGCCGATGTTGATGACGCGCGCCGGATCGTCGATGGTGCCGGCGGCGCTGAGTTCGGGCAGAAGCTCGCGCACCATCGTGAAGGGTGTCTGGACATTCACCGCCATCACGCCGGGCCAGGCCTTGTCGGGAAAGCTGTCGATCTCGCCCCCCCACGTCTTGCCGGCATTGTTGACGAGGATATGGCAAGGGCCGACCGCCGCGCGGTAACGCTGCACCAGATCGACCGCAGCCTCCGGTGTCGACAGGTCGGCGGGCAAGGGGATGCAGCGGCCTGACGACGTCATCTCCCTGGCCGCGCTTTCGCAGATCTCCGTCTTGCGCGAGGTGATCGCGACCGTGGCGCCCGCACGCAGCAGCCCTTCCGCGATCATGCGCCCCAGCCCCTGGGCGCCGCCCGTGACAAGAGCGACCTTGCCCTCGAGGCTGAAAAGATCGCCGTTCATATCCGTACCGCGATCTTGCCGAACTGGTGATTGTCCCGAAGGTGGATCAGAGCCTCGCGAGCCTCCGCCAGAGGGAAAGTCCGTTCAATGACGGGCTTGATTCGATGCTTTTCGGCAAAAGCCAGCATGTCCTTGAAATCCTGCGGATCACCAACCTGGCTGCCGACGATGCTGGCGCTCTTCAGGAAGATGTCGGTCGCGTTGAATTTCACCTCATTGCCCGCCGTCGATCCGTAGATGACGATCCGCGCGCCGGGATTGATGGCACGCACATAGTTGGAGAAGCTGGGGGAGGGCGCACCGTCGAGGACGACATCGATGCCGCCGGTGAGCTTGCCGACCTGCTTGCGCCAATCCGGATCGGTGAAGAGCAGGCCGCCCTTCGCGCCCATCTTGTAGGCGCGTTCCAGCACCTCTTCGCTCTCGCCGGTCACATAGACGTTCGCGCCGAGCGCCACGGCGAATGCCAGGCCGAACGTCGCCACCCCGCCGCCAATGCCGGAGATGAGCAGCGTCTCACCAGGCTTGAGCTGGCCCTTGAACATCAGCGCACGCCAGGACGTGAGCGCCGTCAGCGGCATCGCGCCCGCTTCCTCGAAGCTCATGAAGGCCGGCTTGGGCGCGAGATTGTCGACGGGGACGCAGACATATTCGGCGATCGTGCCCGGGAAAGGCATGCCGAGCAGGCCAAAATCCGCGGCCGGCGCGTGTCGGTTCGCGCCCCAGTTGCGGGCGGGATAAAGCACCACCTCGTCGCCGACCTTCGCGCCCGTCACGCCCTCGCCGACCATGTCCACCACGCCGGCGCCGTCACAGCCCAGCGTCGTCGGCACAGCCATGCCGGGATACTGGCCATGGGTGATGAAAATCTCCCGGTGATTGAGCGAGGCCGCCTTGACCGCGACCCGGACCTCGCCCGCCTTCGGCATCGGCGTCTCGACATCCGCCACCCGCGCGCTTTCGGGTCCGCCGGTCTCTTCGAGATACAATGCCTTCATGCCCGGATTTTCCTCATCATCCCGTTCGCGTCCCCCTGGCGGGACGGATTGCTGATCCCTGCGTGTGCGGATTGCTCCCGCGCCAAACCTGTCAGGAGATAGGCCGGCGCCCGGGTTGGAGAAAGCGCCCGTCTCCGAAGGGCCGGCCGACGCCATCTTTTCCGTCCCGCTTGACGACCGATAGGTGACAAATGCCCCGTAAACCCGTCGCCCACCTATCCAAGGATAGGAACTCCCGATAACTACCGATCGCTAGCGTGCTACATCTTCATAAAACGAATCGCGCGAAAGACGCGGACATAGGAGAGCCATATGGGCCTGGTCCCCACTACGATCGTTCCGCCGCGCAGCGAATCGGTGTTGATACACCGGCCCGCACTCGAGGCGCTTTCCGAGCGTATAGACGGTTCCCGCCTTACCACCATCTGCGCGCCGGCCGGCAGCGGCAAGACAACGGCGGCGCTGTTCTGGTTCAACCGGTTCAAGGCTGCCGGAAGGCCCGGCCTCTGGCTCGCCGCGCGCGCCGGTATCCGCGATCTTCCCTCCTTCCTCGTGGCCCTCAAGGCGGCGGGCGTCGCCGCGGGCTTGCCGTGGGAGTCGCTCGATCCCGAGGGGAGCGACGCGAGCTGGCTCGCGGGCCTCGCCTCGCCGCGTGATCAAAAGCCCGTTATCGTAGTCGATGATGCCCAGCTGTTGCCGCGGGATGCGCTTGAATTTCTCGGACAGGCGATTGCCAGCGCGCGGGACGCTATCACCACCATCGTCGTTTCGCGGGGCGCGATCGGCATTCCGGTGGCGCGCACGCGCGCGCTGGGCTTCCTGGTGGAGGTCGGTGCGACCGATCTGGGCTTCACGCGTTCCGAAGCCATCGAACTTGTTTCCCGCATCGCGGGCGTGCCGCTCGATGCCGATGCGATGCAGCAGATCATCCACGATACGCATGGCTGGGTATCGGGGCTTGTGATCGCCGGCAATATTTACGGGCGGGAGAAGGCGCGTGGCGCCGGCTGGAAGCCGCTGGCGGGTAGCCTGCATGCAGAGTTCACCAGCTATTTCTACGAGGAGGTGCTGGCGCTCCAGTCGCAGGAAGTACGCAATTTCCTCGTCGACACCTCGATCCTGAGCGAGCTTACGCCGTCCGCCTGCGTCGCCGTGACTGGCGACGAAAATGCGCGCGCCATGCTCGACGATGTGTTCCGCGCCGGCCTTTTCCTGAATGCGATCGATCAGGAACATAGCTGCTACGCCTATCATCCGCTGTTCCGGGAATCGGTGATCGGCCGGCTGGTGGATCGCGCGCCGGCCCGGGCCGCCGAACTCCACCGGCGGGCAAGCCGCTATTATGCCTGCTGCGGTGAGGAGCTGAAGGCGCTCGAGCATGCCCAGCTGAGCCGCGACCAGGAATTTCTGGCCGATCAGCTCGATCATCTGGCGAACGATCTGGTTTATGTGGGCTATCTCTATCGCATCGACGAATGGGGATCGGAACTTCCCTGGTCTGTGATCAGCAGCCGGCCGATGCTTCTTCTGGCGCTTGCCTGGCGCCGGATCAGGCGGCTCTCCTTCGCGGCGGCCGAACGCTTCATCAATGCCGCCGCCGCGATCGCGGAGAGCCGGCCGGAGGACGTGCAGCTCGATTATCTGGTGCGCCACCGGCGGATCATGCTGGAGGCCGCGCGGGACAATATGCCGCTCGTCGAGGGCGATGCGGAGAAGCTGCTGTTCGAGCTGGGGGACGAGGAGCCCTATCTGAGCTGTACCCTGCTGGCCCAGCTTATGTCGGCGCGGCGCGAACTCTATCATTTTCAGGATATTCTGAAGCTTGAGGCGGAGACGCGGCGCGCGCTCGGGCGGCCGGGATCGGAATTCGCGGCGATCGCTCTCAAGTCCACGGTTGCGCCGACGCTCGTTGCGCAGGGCAAGACGCCCTTCGCGCGGCGCTTCCTCGAAGAGGCCCTCGCTTCCGCGGAGGAGCGTCAGGGGGCGGGCTCGGGACTGGCCGCGCTGCCCGCCCTTCCGCTCGCCGAGATCCTCTACGACGCGGGCGAGCTGGATCGGGCGGCAGAGCTTGTCGAGCAATATCTGCCGGCCATCCGCCAGTGGGGCTTCGTCGACCAGCTTGCATCCGGTTATCTCGTCCGGGCGCGTCTGGCCTTTGCGCGAGGCGACACGGCGGCCGCGCTGTCCGGTCTGGAAGAGGCGCATCTGATTGCCATAGAATGCGGGCTGGATCGCCTGCGCGCATTCGTGGTGGCGGAGCAGGTGCGGGTGCTCGTGAAATCCGGCCATATCGCCGAGGCGGAGGCGGCGCTCCGGGCTGGTGACATCCAGATCCAGGAGGAGCCGGTTCCGACGCTCACTCCCTCACGGAAGAGCGAGAGCATCGCGATCGCCTGGCTAAGGATCGAGATGCAGCGCCACCGCCTCGTCCGCGCGCGCAAAGTGGCCACGCGCTGGCTGGAATTCTTCAAGCGGAGCGGGGCGACGCGTTCGATCGTGACGTTCGAGCTGTTGCTGGCCGAGATCGCGGTGTTGCAGGGCAATCGCTCCAAGGCGCGCCGTGCCGTTCGCGAAGCGGTCGAACTGGCGGAGCCGTCGGGCTGGACCCGTGTGTTTCTCGATGAGGGCGAGGTGATCTGTTCGCTGCTGAGCGAAGCCTATGCTAACGGACCGATGCTGGAAACGCCGGCGGATATCTTCGCGTCCCGCCTCGTGGCGCTGATGCACGGTGGTCCGGCGGTCGAGATCGAGGAGGATGGCGAGGAAAGCTCCGGCCTCGCCTCGCGCCTCGCCGCTCGCGAGATCGACATATTGACGATGGTGAGCGGCGGCTTGCGCAACCGCGAGATCGGCGAGCGGCTTGGCCTCACCGAGGGCACGGTCAAATGGTACATGCAGCAGATTTATGACAAGCTTGGTGTGCGGCGACGCCCGCAGGCGGTGCTTCGCGCGCGGCAGTTCGGCATCCTCAACTAGGCTTCGCTCCCTATCGAACAGGAGGTTGCGTCAGCCATCCCGCGCAGCATGGCCTGGCACAAGTTGAGCAATGTCGAGTTGGGCGGAATCACCCGACCACTCGGAAATCGCTATATCCAGAGACGAGAGCGGTTTCGTGTAGGCGAAAATCGCTCCAAGCGAGGAATTTCATGGCCAAGGGCAAAGTCATCATCAGTTGCGCCGTGACGGGCGCGATCCACACGCCGTCCATGTCGCCGCACCTGCCGGTCACCGCGGAGGAGATCGCGGAGTCGGCGATCGGGGCCGCCGAGGCGGGCGCGGCCATCATCCATCTCCATGCGCGCAATCCGGTCGACGGGCGGCCGGACCAGAACCCTGATCTGTTCGAGCCTTTCCTGAAGGTCATCAAGCAGCGTTCGGACGCGGTCATCAATCTCACCACCGGCGGCCACCCTTCGATGACGGTCGCCGAGCGCATCCGTCCCGCCGAGCGTTTCGCCCCGGAGGTCGCCTCGCTCAACATGGGGACGATGGGTTTCGGCCTCTTTCCGATGCTGAACCGCTATAAGGACTGGAAATATGATTGGGAGCCGAAGGCGCTGGAAGCCTCGCGTGACCTCGTCTTCAAGAACACCTATGCCGATATCGAGCATCTGCTGACGACATTGTCGCCGCTCGGCACGCGCTTCGAGTTCGAATGCTATGATACGAGCCATCTCTACAATCTGAAATATTTCCTCGATCGCGGCCTTGTGAAGGCGCCGCTGTTCATTCAGACCTGCTTCGGCATCCTGGGCGGCATCGGATCGCATCCCGACGACGTGATGCACATGAAGCGCACGGCCGACCGGCTGTTCGGCGACCAGTATCAATGGTCCGTGCTCGGGGCGGGCGCGCGCCAGATGGGGATCGTCGCCATGGCCGCGTCGATGGGGGGCAACATCCGTGTCGGCCTTGAGGACTCGCTCTGGGCAGGCAAGGGCAAGCTCGCCGAGACCAATGCGCAGCAGGTATCACTGGCCCGCCAGATCATCGAGGGCATGGGGCTGGAGATCGCGACCCCGGACGAGGCCCGCCGGATTCTCGATCTCAAGGGCGGCGACCGGACCAACATCTGATGGCGAACGGGTCCGGGCCGCTCGCCGGCTTCCGCATCGTCGAGATCGACGCGATCGGCCCGGTCCCGCTGGCGGCGATGCTGCTGGCGGATATGGGCGCGGATATCATCCGCATCGCCCGTCCTCCGGGCGGGGGGGGCGCATGGGACGATGTCGGTGGCGACATCCTCCACCGCAGTCGGAAGGTCGCCTATCTCAATCTCAAGGATCCCGGCGATCGGGAGCAGTTGCTGGAGCTGACCGATCATGCCGATGCGCTGATCGAGGGTTATCGGCCCGGCGTGATGGAACGGCTCGGCATCGGACCGGACGTCTGCCTCGCGCGCAATCCGAGGCTCGTCTTCGGGCGGATGACCGGGTGGGGCCAATCGGGCCCGCTCGCGCTGCGGGCCGGCCATGACATCAACTATCTTTCGATTACCGGCGCGCTCCATGCCATGGGCGACGGGGAATCGCCGCCGCCCGTACCGCTCAATCTCGTCGGCGATTATGGCGGCGGGGCGATGTTCCTGATCGCCGGCCTGCTCGCCGCGATCCTGTCCGCGCAGAAGACCGGCAGGGGACAGGTGGTCGATGCGTGCATCACCGA
>Ga0182749_1001427_pt1 | contig 18938 bp, 19 predicted proteins | sample eDN3rd37CKraftMG_FD_128875 | JGI IMG/M metagenome (GOLD analysis project Ga0182749, IMG submission 128875) | Enriched Miracle-Growth compost microbial communities from Emeryville, California, USA - eDNA 3rd pass 37_C Kraft MG (version 2) (version 2) ...
GATACCATCAGATGGCCGAGCCACGGGGACAGCCGATGGCCGGCATAGTTCTTCATAGCGCGCATCTCGGTGGCGGTACCGAGCGCGTCGGAGATACGCTTGGCGGTGCGCTCGTCATTGGAGGCGAACGAGACCCGGACATGGCAGTTGTCGAGGATCGCGTTGTTGGGGCCGTAAGCCTTCTCGATCTGGTTGAGCGACTGCGCGATCAGGAACGCCTTGAGCCCGTAGCCCGCCATGAACGCCAGGGCGGACTCGAAGAAGTCGAGGCGGCCGAGCGCGGGAAACTCGTCGAGCATCAAAAGCACGCGATGACGGTTGCCCTTCGGGGTCAGCTCCTCGGTCAACCGGCGCCCGATCTGGTTGAGGATGAGGCGGATGAGCGGCTTGGTGCGCGAAATGTCGCTGGGCGGGACGACCAGATAGAGCGTAGCCGGCCGTTCGCCCTCCACGAGATCCGATATGCGCCATTGGCACGCCCGCGTGACCTGCGCCACGACAGGATCGCGATAGAGACCGAGGAACGACATGGCGGTGCTGAGCACGCCAGAGCGTTCGTTGTCCGACTTGTTCAGCAGCTCGCGCGCCGCGCTGGCAACGACGGGATGCACGCCGCCTTCGCCCAGGTGCGGCGTCGCCATCATCGCAGCTAAAGTCTGCTCGATCGTGCGCGACGGATCGGAGAGGAACGAGGCTGCCCCGGCGAGTGTCTTGTCGGGCTCGGCGTAGAGGACATGCAGGATCGCACCGACCAGCAGCGAGTGCGAGGTTTTCTCCCAGTGGTTCCGACGTTCCAGCGAGCCTTCGGGATCGACCAGCACGTCGGCGACGTTCTGCACATCGCGCACCTCCCACTGCCCGCGCCGCACTTCCAGCAACGGGTTGTAGGCGGCTGACGCGGCGTTGGTCGGATCGAATAGTAGCACACGGCCGTGCCGCGCGCGGAAGCCCGCGGTAAGCGTCCAGTTCTCCCCTTTGATGTCATGGACGATCGCCGATGCGGGCCAGGTCAGCAGCGAGGGCACGACCAGGCCGACGCCCTTGCCGCTGCGCGTCGGCGCGAAGCACAGCACATGCTCGGGGCCGTCGTGGCGGAGATAGTCGCGGGCGAGCTTGCCGAGCACGACGCCGTTCGGCCCAAGCAGCCCGGCGGCACGAACCTCGCGCTCGGTAGCCCAGCGCGCCGAGCCATAGGTCTCGGCATTCTTCAACTCGCGCGCGCGCCACACCGACATGCCGATGGCGACTGCGATCGAGATGAACCCACCCGACGCGGCGATGTAAGCGCCCGTCAGGAATATCTTTGGCGCGTAAGCGTCGAAGCTAAACCACCACCAGAAGAAGGCCGGCGGCGGATAGATGCGCCACCCGAACGCCACGAACCACGGCGGCCCCAGCTCGGGCTGGTAGGCGAGCGCGGCCGCGGTCCACTGCGTCGCGCCCCACACGCCGGCGAGCACGATCAGAAACACGATGATGATCTGGCCCCAAAGGATTTTGGTTGCGGACATGGAGGTCTCCTGATTCAGACGCCGAGGCCGCGCTTGCGACCAAGCGTCCAGTCGATGCCGCCACCCGCGCGGACGACGCCGGACACCTGACGGCCGAGCTGCTGTTCGAGGGTGCTGACCCACGGCACGAGCCGGAAGCCGAGCCCGTCGTCGATCATGGCGAAGCGGCCGGACGCGAGCGCGAGACGCTGGCGGACGACGCCGGCGATCTTCTCGCCGGAGCCGGCGGGGCGATAGGCAAGCCCGGTCTCGCCTGCGATCTTCGCGCCAACCGAGTCCAGCTCGCGCTTGCGAAGCGTGTCGAGCATCCCGCGTTCGAACACCGTCCGCTCACCAAACCGGCGCGCGAGCCCTTCCTTGACGAGATGATCGGTGCGCGCGTCCATTGCGCGCCGCACCTCGGCGCCGAACCCGCCATCCGCGACGTGCGCGCCGCGCTCGATCAGGCGATGGTCAAGCCAGGTTGCGCCGGGCGCCTTGACCTGCGCTGCAAGGTCGAGGTCCGACCGCGTGGCGAGCACCAGCGTCGGCTTCTCGCCGGGCCGCCCAACGCCGCGCAGCTCGACGATGCCGCCGAGCTTGGGGCTATGCTCCAGCGCCTCAATGCCTGACAGCCCGACGTGATGTGTCCGGCCGTCCGTGCCGTCGATCACGGCATAGGCGGTGCCGGTCAGCTCGTCGTGCAAGCCCTTGTCGATCAGACGGCCGGCGATCGGCTTTTCGGGCGCGCTACTGACCACGGCGTAGCTGTCAAGCGGCCGATCCTGCCCACGCTCCTTGAGCGCCGCGCCGATCGTGCGGATGATGTCGCCGCGCGTGCCCAGCTCGCGCAACTTTGCCTGCGCCGCCTCGGCGACCGCCCATTGGCCCGGTTCGCCCTCGGCGGCGAGCCCCATCGTCTCAAGGTGCTGCAACCGGCCGGTCATCAAGCGGCGGAGCCGCGGATCGTCGGGGCCGGGTCGCTCGGGGCGCAAGTCGATCACGCCCAGCTCGTCAACGGAACGCTGGATCTCGGAGTCGAGCCGGGTCCAGCGTTCCGCAGTCACCCCGCGGTCAAGTGCCCGCTGCACTTCATGCTCGGGTTTCGGTCCCAGCTCCGCGAACGCCAGGTCTTGCGCGCGGGAGCGGAGATTGTGGCTGATGTAGTCGCGGGAGATGACGAGATCGGCGCCGTGATCGGTAACGCCGCGCACGAGCAGATGGACGTGCGGGTTGTCGGTGTTCCAGTGATCGACGGCAACCCAATCGAGCCGCGTCCCCAGGTCCGTCTCCATCTGCCGCATCAGGTCGCGGGTGTATTCGCGCAGATCGGTCAGTTCGGCGGCGTCCTCGGGCGACACGATGACCCGGAAATGGTGTCGGTCATCCTTGCAGCGCTCGGTGAAACCGCGATCGTCGGCGTTGTCGCCGGCCGCATCGAACATCCGCGTCGGCGAGCCGTCGCGGGTGACGCCTTCGCGCTTCAAATAGGCGACGTGCGCGGACAGCGGCGCCGAGCGCCGGCCGCCCCGGCTGCGGGTCGTCACGGGCAGCATCTTGACCATGACGCGGCGGCCCGAGCCGAACAGGCGGCTGCGGGAGAACGCAGTGCGTCCGCGGCCAAAGGTCGATTGCGCCCCCCGGCGCGCGCCGCTGGCGCCGCCACGGCGGCCCCCGCTGTGGATCGCAGCGACCCGCAGCACCTCGGCGACCAGGCCGCGCGCATTGCGGCCCTGCGCCTTGCTGCGCTTAGCCTTGCCCGGCCGGACGCGGAAGTCGCTGTCCTCGCTCACGACCGAGCCACTTCCGGCCGAAAATGGCCTGTGGTGCCATTCGAGGCGTTGCTTTTACTGGCTTTTTCCTTCCGCGCAGCACGCGCGCCGACCGACGCCCCCGCGTGAAGCCACGGAAAAGCCTCGGCTTTTCGGGTGAACGGGGCGCTACTTATATCTTGCCCTCGTCCCCTCCTGCTCCTTCCCGCCTCTTCGCCTTTCTCACCGAGGGGGACCAACGATCCGAAAAGCCCGCCGGTCATTGCGGTCGGCCCGCGCGGGCGCAGGGAACGAACAGCGTGTCGGTCGGAGCAGCGTCACGCGGCGGAACGACGGCCACGCTGTCGGCCGGGGTGCTGACGGATGGCGGATCGGCCGTCGTGGCTGTCGCCGCAATCCCACTGTCGGATTGCGCGCCGGACATCGCATCGGCTGCACTTGCCACGCGCACGAACAGCGCGGCGCGGCGCCAGGCGAACGGATCGGGAGGCGGCGCGGCGGCAAGCTGAGCGTCGCCGACGCCGCCGGTGATCGACGCCAGGCGGGCGAGGTAAGCGTGTGTCTCGGCGGGCAGCGGACGGCCGCGTGAACGATAGTCGTCGTAGCGGCCCGGCCCGGCGTTGTAGGCCGCGAGCATCGCCGTGGCGTCGCCGTAGCGATCGTGCATCTCGCGCAGATAGGCGGCGCCCGCCATGATGTTGTCGCGCACGTCATAGGGGTCGGCGCCGAGGCCATATCGCGCGCTCAGACTGGCCCAGGTCGGGGGCATGATCTGCATTAGCCCCATCGCGCCCGCCGTTGAGAGTGCGCGGGAATCGCCGTTGCTCTCGACGCGCATCACCGCCCAAATCCATGACTCGGGGATGCTGAACCGGCGCGCGGCGTCGGCGACATGGGCGGCATAGGGATGGACAGCCGCCGCTCGGACGGCCGGCGCGTCCTGCGCCAGCGCCGTCCTGATCGGCGCGCCGCACATAAGCAGCGACACGGTGAGCGCAGACAACGCTCCGGCTCCACTCCGCCGCCAGCCTGCCAGCGTGCTCGCTACGCTCAAGGGTGCGCGCGGAGCGCCGGCCGTTGGCCGTCCTTGACCTACGCTGCGCGCGCCGGCCGACCTGCGACCGAGCGGGACGAAGGGATGAGACGGCTTCCCCGCGAACCAAGGGATGATCGAGACGCGCACGATCTCAGTCCTCGTCGCGGCGCTTCTGCGGCCGGTTCCAGCGCAGCGCCCAGGCGCTATCGTCGTCGCCGATGCGGAACAGCGCCGCGCGGATCGGCTGCGTGAACGTGGGATCGTCGAGGCGCAGCGAGACGTAATCTCCGGCACGCTCGCCGGTCTCGTTCCAGCCGGCGCCGACTTCGGGACCGTTCTCTGTCTTGCCGAGATGAACGCGCCAGTCAGGCGCATTGTCGCCGTCCTGCGCCTCGGCCGGGACGATGCGGAGCGCGACGTCGAGCTTGATCGTCTCGATGCGGCCTTGGAAGCCTTTGGGCGTGCGGGTGAAGGTGCCGATCTGCATGGGATTGTCCTTTCGGTTGACGGTCAGGGGCGGGATTCACCGTTCCAGCCGCGCCACGTCAGCGGCGCGTCGGGGGCATCGCGGGTGAGGATCGGGATCGCCCGGCCGACCACAGTGGAGGCGTCGAGCGGGCCGAAGTAGCGGCCGTCCAGGCTGTCTGGATGATCCGGGTTCAGCAGCAGCAGCTCACCGGCTGCCAGCGAGCGGCAGCCCTGCCAGACCGGCAGCGGACGGCCGAGACGATCGCGCGGCAGCGCAACGGCGACTGGCCGCGCATCGACGCTGACCACGCCGCCTATCCGGCAGACACGCTGCCCGGCCTTGGCGACGATGTGCTTCAAGAGCGGCACGCTTTCGCCGAGATAGCCGCGCTTTGCCATCCAGCGGGCAAGCGCCGCTGGGGGTGTAACGGCGACCAGCGATCCGCGCGGCGGATCGCGGTCGGACTCGATACGATAGAGCCCGAGCTGCGCGCTGGCGCTGGCGTTCCACACGACGCGCGGCAGCGGGTTGGTGATCGCGATGGCGGCGAACGAGACGGCGAACACCGAGGCGGCGATCGTCGTCGCGCAGACGTAGAAGCGGTGCGTCATCCCTCGATCTCCCGGCGCTTGAGCCAGGCGCGATGGCGGTCCAGCGTGTAGGGACGCGGCGCTTGGCCGGCGGTGATCCGGTTGGCGACGTGACGCCAGTGATCGGGCGCGGCGTCGCACGGATCGACGCCGGCTGCTTCCGCCGCGTCAATCGCGGCGAGCACTTGCGCGACCTTCGGCCAGCCCTCGATCTTGAGCAGGATGTCGCCGCCCGGCCGCACGAACGGCAGCGTAGTGAAAGGCTCGCTTGGACCCACCGCGCGCACGATGTCGATGCGCGAGCTAACCGTGCCGTAGTCGTTCGCCGCCCAGCGGACGAACGCGAAGATCGCGCCGGGCCGGAAGCGGACGATGCGGCGGCGGCGATCCACGATCTCGTCCACGGCGACGCGGCCGAACCTGATCCAATGCTCGATCCGCTTCTCGATCCACGTCAGCTCGACGCGAGCCATGTCGTCGTCGGACGGCTGGCAGTGGCGCATGGGCGACGGCGGGACGGTCATCGCCGGCTCCGGGCGATGGCCGAATCCGCGCGCGGCATGAGGTCGTCCTGCCCCGGATCGGAGGTCGAATGCTTGATGCCGATGTCGGCCCAGGCGCGCAGGTCATCGACCGAATAGACGACGCGGCCGCCAATCCGGCGGTAGGCCGGGCCGGTGCCGAAATAGCGGTGCTTCTCAAGGGTGCGTCCCGAGAGGCCGAGAAAGCGCGCGGCTTCCGGCGTGCGCAGGAAGCGGGGCGGCAGGTTGGTGGGCGTATCGGACAAGGGATGGCTCCTGCGAACGGTGGCGGCAGGAGGCGTAATTGTCAGAATGGAGGCGGCCGGGTGGGGTATGAAGATGTGCGGCTGCACGGATGCGACCACCCCCGCGAGGGCGGTTCGGCAGAGGTCTCTCAGCGGATGCGGAGGAGTTTGCGGTAGTCGCCGTTCATCATGGCGATGCCATCACGGACCAGACGCACCACGAACGACCGGGACGCCGACATCTTCCAGTCGCTGGCGGAGAGCTTGGTCGCGTCCTCGCGTCCCAGCTCGACCGCTATCTGGCGATAGGTTGCACCGCCATCACGCAAATCGAGGGCGCGGAGGATCAGGTTTAAGCGGGCCAAGCGATAGGGTGTGAGCGGCCAACCGCGCGGCAACGGTCCGGCCTCTCGGCCGAGCAACCGGCGATGGAAGCGCAACAGGGTGGCGATGCGGGTAACGAAGTCCCGGTCGAGCGGGACTATGGCGGCGAGCGGTCGGCCAGGGGTCGGGTCACGCAGCCATAGCCGATGCTCGCCGGCCGCGTCGGCGACGATCACATGGCGTCCGGCGATCCCGGCGAGGTCAGCCAGCAGCGCTCCCAGCGCGCGCGGATCGACCGTCGCGGCGGTCTCGAATCCTTCCGGTGCGGCGTCCAGAATGACCGTGACGGCAGTCAGTTCCGGGCGCCAGGCGACCGGCTTTGACAGGTCATCCGGCGCCGTGGCGAAAGGACAACCCCCAGCGCCGCGCGAACGCCGCCTCCGCGGCGTTCTTCGCGACGGCGCCGTTCGCGATGCGCTCTTGCATTTGCGCATGTTCGGCGCGGTATGTGCGGTTCCGTCGAAGAAACTCGGCGGCGAAGTCGGCGCGCCCGAGAGCGTCGGTCATCCCGCCGGCGCGTCGCTGGCCACGCCCCGGTGGCGTCGGCATTGCTTCCTCCCAACCACTTGGAGCGGATTTCGGAAGCGCGAACCTCATCCTCGCCCATCACGGGGGCTAGAGCGAAGAGTGCGCACAACCATGCCGTGCGAGCGCGGCGGCCACCACCGAACTCGATCCGAATTGGAGTTATTTTTTAACGCTTTAGAGGACGCTCGCAGCCGAGCAGATGCGCGTAGCCGACCTCCGTCATCCACCGCGCGCGAGCCAAATGACTGTCGTGCATCGCCTTTGCCCGATCAGGCTCGGCTGAGACGTCGATGCCGAATATTACCCCCGCAGCGTCGCGCCAATCGGCCCCTTCGATGTCGGCGTCGAGCAGGCGCAGATAGTCCAACAAATGACCTTCATCATAGGTGGTGAGCTGTGGCGAAACGGGCGCTCGATCGTCGAATGCTATCTTGGTCATGATGCCCCCCGACATACCGTCCGCGTTAACCAATAAGACAAAGCTGGAGCATTTTCGATGCGCCCGTTTGGCATGGCTGCGCGCGGAATCTGCACTGCCTAGCAGTCACTTATGGAGCTGCTGGTTTGCGGTGCGCCCCCGCAAACAGCTCCTGAACCCTGATCGGGGAGTTGGAAAACCGCGTTTAGACGGTTCCTGTGACCTTTAGCACCGGAGCGCCTGGACATACGTCACAGGCTCCCCGACCGCGTGGTCAAGGATCGCGGCGCCGTTACGGCCGGCGCCGAACCGCTAAACGTGGGGTTTCCACACCCCAGGCTGCCGCGTAGCAGCCCGAGCGCTTCATAAATCAGCGTCGCCGATTTGACCACCCAGCGCGAGCCGGGCGTCAGCCCGGCGAGCGCGACACAGCGGCCGCGCGGACCTCTGGGATGCGCGGCCGCCGCCGATCCGCTGCAGCGGATCGGCCCGAAAATGACAAAGCCGCAGGGCCGGAGGCTCCGGCCCCGCGACGTTTACGGTCAAGCGGCCTTGAGTCGTTGCATCCCTTCGGCCAGCGTCCACAGCGCGCGGTTGAGGGTGACATTCTGGTCAATGCCGTTGATGGCGCGGGTCTGCGCACGGCGGATGCGACCCTCGGCGTTGCGCTTGCGCCCCTGCAATCCACCCCGAACGACATTCTCCTGAATGACGTTAAATGTGGTCCACAGGCTGCGGTCGGTGTCCTCGCGGCGGCGCGGCTCAATGATCTGTTCCGGGCGCAGCGGACTTTCATCCTCACCATAGCGCGCGACCAAACTGACCTCGCCGAGCAATCGGCGCTCGTCCTCGGAAAGCTGGACCGCCTTCATCGACTCGCTGGCGTCGATCAGCCGGGGGAAATCCTCCGCCACGGTGTAAACGCCCTCGAGAATGTCATGCTCGATGTTACCCTTGTGCGGCACCCGAACCTCCTCGAACCGCTCGCCCGCGATCATGCTGTTGGTGCAGACGAAGCGCAGCATCCCGGCGAACATCTGATAGGCGCTGGTCCCGTCATGGCTGTTCACGATGATGACCTCGGCGGCCTCGGGCTTGCCGATGCCGTCATCCCGGCGCAAGCGCAGCATGTGCTTGGCGTGACCGTGACGGCTGCCGTCGCGGGGAACGGACTGAACGGCGAAGAACGGGAACCATCCTTCCCGGCGCAGCCCCTCCACAATGTCGATGGTGGGGACATAGACATAGCGCTCCGAACGGCTGTCGTGCGCCTCGTTGGCGAAGATGGACGGGACGTGACGATACAGCGCTTCATTGTCGAGCGGCTCGCGCCCGCTGATCTGATGGGCGTTGCGGCCGAACCGGGTAGCGAGTTGGTGATAGGTCATGTGCTGCCTCCTTGGGCTTGGGTTTCCGCGCAGCGGAGCGCCGCGCTGAAACCCTGCCCGTCGGCGAGACCGGGGGTGCAACCGGAGCGGGCGGCTTCGCGGGGAACCGGCTGCACGGAAACGCGAAGCGTGGAGGAAGCTGGGCGGAAGCCGCTCCGAAGGGCGCCGGGGGCAGCGCCCCAAGCACCGCGCCGCGTGCGGCGCCAGCAAACAGCTCTTGCCATTTGTTCCCGTTTTGATCCAAACCGGGCGCAAGGAGTTGGTATGAGCATCACGATCACAGGACAGCCCGGCCAGCGCATCGCGGTCGCGGGCGACATCACCAAGACGCTGCGCGTCCCTTATGACGAGGTAGAGGAACGCTTCCTGCTGGCCGCGAGCGACGGTTCGCTGATCGAGGGGCGGCTCGAAGCCGAGGAGGATCGGTTCGATTTCAGGGTCGTGGTGGACGGTGCGGGGATCTCGCGCGTCGGACACGGCGAGCTGACGCTGGACTGGCGGGTGGAATGGCTGACGATTGCACCCTACGACGCCGGCGCGCTGCCGGAGCGTGGCCCGATGCCGCTGCCCCTGTTCGATTCGCTCACAGTCTAGTTGCCCCACAACGCGAGAGCGCCCCGCTCCGGTGGAGCGGGGCGCCGCGTCGGGTCAGCGGGACCAGATCAGCGCATATTCGCCGGCGGTGTCGGTTTCCGACAGAGTGGCGTAGATCGGCGCCGGAAAGGCCGGATCGTCCAGCTTGACGGAGATGTAGTCGCGGTTCTCGCGGCTGGTCTTCTTCCATCCCGCGCCGCATTCGACCGAGCCGACCGCGAGGCGGAAGTCGGGAGCCTTCTCGCTCTCCTTGTCGATGGGCCGGAGGGTGGCCTTGGCGTTGAGGGTGAGGGTCTTGATGGTCCCGGTGAAGGAGCCGTTGCCCGCCTGGGTAAAGGTGCCGATGGTCGCCATGTCGAAGTTCCTTTCGTTCTCGGGCCACGACCGCCGCGGCCTCGATGGCGATCGGTGAAGCGGGGATGATCGGACGCGCACCGCTTGCGGCCGCAGCGCAGCGGAGGATGGCGACGCGCGGCTTTTTTGCTTCGCGATGCAAAGCCGGAGGCGGCGGAAAAAAGCCGCGCGGCGCCGTTACGCCAGGCCGAGCAAGGCGAAGCCGGCCCCGGTTAGATCAAGCCATTCGAGAGGCCGCGCGATCATGGCTGGCGCGAGGATAAGTTATGGCGACGATGCTGCACTCACCTCAAATACGTAGCAAGCGACCTAGCACCTCAAACGCCGTTACACGACGTCGGCCTCCCACTTGCCGGCGACATTAGCGACCGCAGGCGCATGAAGGACGCGGGAGTGCGTCATTGTCGCGGACGCGATGCGAAGGCCAGCGTGCGTCGCGTGAAATCGGCCAGTTCACGGTCGTTGATGGCCTCTGTCTGATAGGCTGGATTTTCGTCGTGGTGATAGCGGTTGCCGAAGTCTAGCAACGCTCTCAATTCAGCGGTGTCGATCGGCCCCATAACTTCATCTGCGCTACCGATCCGCTGACGGCAAATATCTGCGAACTGACCGAGCTTCCCGCCGGGCCTGAACTGCCCGGGAAAGGCGACGCGGACAAAAGTTTCGAGCATCGGGCGAAGCGACTCTGCAATCTTGCGCTCGACGGCCGGGTCCGCCGCCTGGAGATAAGCGAGCGCATCGGCGTGCCTCTTGTCGTGCAGCGTAATCATGTCGCCTGTGACATCCCAGGCCACCAGCGTCGAGCCTTGCTGCGCGCGCACGACCTGGAGCGAGGCGCGCGGGAGCGCGGCGCACTTTTCCCAGACATTGAGGATGAACGGCTTCGAGTGCGACAGGACGATGACCTGCCCCACGGCGCCCGCGAGACGGTGAATTTCCTGCACGGTGTGCAGGGTGCGGTGCTCATCAAGGCTGCTCATGGGATCGTCGATCACGACAATTTTCTGCGCGAGCGCCTGGTCACGTTCGAGCGTCGCGAAGAAGAAGGCGAGCGCCAAGGTGTTGCGATCGCCCGCACTCAGCGCGGTCCGGAAACTCGGTCCCTCGGCGGCGTTGAGCCCCACGGCGATATTGTTGATGAGTACGTTGTAGTTGGCGGCCGATCCGCCGCGATTGTTCACGGGGGCGACGTTGCCCAAGCGAAAGCCGGCGTTGAAACGACGCAGATAGTCGTTCACCGCGTCTTGGTAGGCTGGAAAGACGTTCTGGCGATATTGGTTCAGCGCCTCGCGAGCCTGATCCCGCGCAGTTTCGGTCCGGCCCTTCTCGTCGCGCTCATCAACATAGGCGGTGCAGAGCGTGGCGATGTCCGGCTGGTGCCGGGCCTCGACGGCGCGGAGCCGGGTCAGATCGGCGGCGAGCGCGGCGACGTTGGCCGCGCGCGCTTCTTCCTTGACGAGCGCCAGAGCTTCGTTCGCCTGCACCAAGATCGCGGCGACGCGATCAAGGCCAACCCGCTGTTCCTCATAGGTCGCGACGACGGCGCGCACGCCGTCGCCGAGCACCAAGGGCTCCAGCGGAGCGGCCTGCTTGGCTTTCAAACGCTCCATGATGCCGTCGCGGGCGGCCTTCCAGGCGCGCGCGATTTCCGCGGTGTCGATCTGGATGGCGGGGACTTCGGTGAAAGCCTGCCAAAATTCGCGGCGCTCGATCGCTTCGCGCACGGTGCGCTCGAAGGCGGCCGGTACGTCGCCGGCATGGGTGGCCGTGAGGGCTTGGATGGCGTTGGCGATGTCGCGCTTCAAGTCGTTGTAGGCGTCACCGAAATAGGCGCGGTAGTGCCCGATCACGGGGGAGCCGGCGAGATCCTGGGCGCAGAACGGACAGATCGCCGCGCCTGCCGCTGCGGCATGATCGGCGTGCGTCAGCCCTTCGCCAATCCAGCGCTCGCCGCCGCGGGCGAGCAGCGCGATATGCGCCTGCACACGTTCGGCCGCCGCCTCTTCGAGACCCGGCAAATCTCGGCGGAGAAGCCCGTCCAGGGCGTCGAGGTCGAAGGCTGGCAGGGAGAGCGCTGGGAATATCGCCGCCGCCGCGACGGCCTCCGACGACCGCGCGGCAGCCAGTCGTTTTTCTGCGTCGGCCAGTTCCCGGTCGAGATCGGGGATCGGTTGCAGCGCGCAGAATGCCTCGGCGTCGAGCCCCCCGCGTCGGGCGGCGGGGATCGCCTCGGCCTTGGCGCGGAGATCGCGATTGTGCTGCTCGATCCGATCGACGTGCGTTTGCACAGCGGCATTCAGCGCGACACCCTGACTCCCAACGATCAGCTCATGCAGGTTCTGACGATTGCCGGGGATAACCTCAATGCCCGAGCACACGTTCTGCGCCACGAACTCATCGTCGAAGACGGCGACATTGGGCTCGGTTCGGGACCAAGCACCGTTCTGGAAGACGGCGGGCGCTCCGGCGGCCAAGCCGATCACAACATGCGGGGGATTGGCGGCGCCGAGGCGATGCCGATCGCTGATCGGCGCAGCAGCCCCCGTCGCAAGGGAGCGCAGGATGGCGGTGAGCGTCGTCTTCCCGCGCCCATTCTCGCCGTAGACGACCGTGAGCTTCGCGAACGGAATCTGAGCGCCAGCGTTCACCGAATCGAACTGGCCAATATTCCGCAGTAGTTGAATTGCTTGGACCACGCCGAATCCCCCCTTGGTCCGCCACTATACTATGGATGGCACAACCATAAGCTGCTCCGTCGCGAGGGTCAGCGGTGATTCAGGTCAAGACCACCGGCCTGCGAACCTTGGGCCTGCGCTGCCCGGCCGACATCGCCAGATTGCGGGTCCGGGCCACGATTCGCAGAATGGCGGCGCCATGATGGAATTGCCGGAACGCGTCGACAACGGCCGGATCGACGAATGTCGTCGTGGTTTGGTTGTCTGCCGGGGCGGTCACGGTGCCGAGTGGCACATCGTGCTGCCATCCCCGCGCGGCGCGAAAGCTCAAGACCAGTTGGCCGAATGTCGGATAGGCATGGTCGATATGAGCCGCGTCGATGGTGATAAGCTCGTCGGTCAGTTCGCAGGGGACGCGGCCAAGTTCGTCTCCATAAGTCTTGAAGTGCCGGGCTTTGGCGGCTTTCAAGTCTGCCGCCACCGCTGCCCGGCAGGCGTCATAGAACTCCTGGGCGTTTGATTTCGGGGCTCCGCGAACGGCGGCCAGATAGCTGAAATCGGTCTCGCTCCCGTCAACGCGCCGCACCCAAAAACCGGGCGTCGAGTAGCCGTCGCCGGTGTTCCGGCGCCGGAAGAAGGAGTCCACCCCGTCGCCGATCTTCGAGGGGCCGTCGACGATCACGGCGTCATAGCGTTCGAGAAGGGCAATCAGGTCGTCATGGTCGGCACGGTCTTCGACCACTTCCTCATCGGAATAGCGGGCAAGCATATCCTTGAAGTGCGCCAAGGCGGCGCCTTGGGTCTTCCATGCCCTGCCGTTCGACAGATTGATCGCCTTTGCCACCGTTGCCCCGTATCCCCGTTCCGCCTGCCAAGCTGGCTATCGGCGAGGATGGTCCGACGCAAGGCGACACGCAACAAGGTCGGCCGCGCGCCCGCGCGCGGCCGAATTTTTCGGGGTGAGAGCAAGGCCGGGACCGCTCGCGCGGCCCCGGCCCGGTGCCGCTACTCGGCGGCGACGGCGTAGGACGCTTCGCCATTCTCCGTTTCGGACGGCTGCTCCACGGCCTCGGCACCGTCGACCTCGATGGTCGCGGGCTGCGCGGCCTCCGGCGTCGGCGTCCGCAGCACGGCAGGCAGCCAGCCGGTCCCGGCCAGAAGCTGCTCGGCGGCTTGCGCCATGTCCGGCTTCTTCATGTCCGCGATACGGCGGGCGGCATCTTCGGACACGCCCTCGGTCACGGCCTCGACGATATGCGCCTTGGTGACGCGGCCAAGATAGCTGTCCAAGGTCGGCGTCCAGTCCTTCGCCACGTCCAGCGCCAGCGCGCTCGCCAGCCGGTCGGCGGTTTGCAGCGAACGGGGCTTGCGATCCCACGGCAGCCGCAGGGCATTGACCGTGCGAGCTGCGCAATGCGCCAGCAGCGCAATCCGCTTCTCGCTCGTTAGCCCGACGATGAAGCCCCACAGGTCCGCCACGTCGCGGGGCATCCGTTCGGCCCAAGCCTCGTGCTGCTCGCTCGACCGCGCCGCTAAGGGCGTATCCTCGATCCCGTCCGCATGACTGCCAAGGGGCGTCACGGTCGGGCGGACCTCAAGGCAACCGGCCTCGGCATAGCTGTAGAACAGTTGCGCGGTGAGCGTGTGGGTCAGCGCGATCAACGCCGTATCCGGCTGCTCGGCCAGCGCCACGCGGAGCGCAAGCGTCCGATAGGCGGACAGGTCGCGAGTGAGGCTGTCGGAAATGTGCTTGCCCGGTCCCTCGTCCTCTTCCTCCCTTACCTGCACGGTTTCGTCGCCGTCCTCCGGTTGCTCGTCCTGACCGGCCTGCGTTTCGGGCGCATCGCCTTCGGCTTCCGGTTTGGGCTGCGGGTCCGCCAGCGCTTCATCCTCGAGCCGGACGAAACCGCGCTCGACCCTGACACTGCCGTCATGGTGAAGCACGACGAACGCTCCGCCATGCGCGATCACGTTGGCGTCGTAGGCGGACCGCTTCTCGGAAATGGCGTCGATCTCGTCGGACACCGCCTCCAGCTTCGCCGCTACGTCCTCGGGCATTTCGTCATAGGACGAATAGCCCTCGGCAAGCTCGTCATGCTCGGCGGACAGCGCCTCCAGCCGCGCCTCGTCGTCGTCGGACAGGGGAACGGATTGCGGATAGAAACGCCGCATCCCGTGCGCGTGGGGATAGTCGATATGCGCCTCGGCCCATTTCCAGCCCTCGGCCTGCACCTGCTCGGCAACCTCCCGCAGCTTCTCGGCGGCAAGAATGTCGAGCAAGCCCGCATCCTCGAAGAACCCGCCTCGGTCTTCGCTGAACAGGTCGCGGATGATATTGCCGCCCGCCTCGACATAGGCGTCGGCCCCGACGAACACCGCTCGGCGGTCATCGGCAGGCACGTTGCTCGCGGTCATGTCGCGCCGGATGATCCACGGCTCGCGGTTATGATGCAGGTTCTCGAATACCTGCTCCTGCCGCGAATGGTCCTCGGTGATGGCGAAGGCCATAAGCTGGTCCAAGGTCAGCCCATCCTCGCGATAGACCTGCAACAGCTTCGGCGAGACGGCACCAAGGCGAAGCCGCTGCTTCACCACGCCAGCCGAGACGCCAAACCGCGCGCCGATCTCCTGCGCCCCCCAACCCTTGTCGTTGGAAAGCTCCGCGAACCGCTCGAACTGGTCGGCGGGGTGCATGGGCGTCCGCGTCACGTTCTCGTCCAGACTGATCTCGGACGGGTCGTTCGCGGTGTCCAGCCAGCAGCGCACGGCTTCCGATTTCTTGATCTGCTTGCGCTTGGCGCGCAGCAGCATCGCCAGCCTGCGGCCTTCGCCAGCGGTGACGAGATAGTAGCCGGTCTGCGTCCCGTCCTCCTTGGTCTCGGGCTCCACGACAAGGTTCTGGATCAGCCCCTTGTGGTGGATCGAAGCGGCCAGCGCCTCGATAGCGGCTTCCCCGTGCGGCACCTTGCGCGCGTTCTTGGGGGACTTCTTGAGCTTGGCGAGCGGCAGGAAGATTTCCACGCCCGACACAGGCTCGGCGGCTGCGGTTTCGGTCACAGCGTTCATCACACTTCTCCTTAAAACCACACTCACCCCGGAATGGGGTGGGCGGCGAAGGAGCGGACCGGCAGGCCCGCCGGCGGAGCCGGGCAGCACCCGGAGGGCCGGAACGCAGAGGAGGTAAGCGCGGCACGCGCGTTGCGGCCCGGCGCGGCGGGCCTAAAGGGAAGCGTCGCCCACCCCATAGCGGGAGTGAAACGACCAACGATGCGATCGGGCCGGCGCAGCCCTGGCCCGATCACCGCACAGGGACAGATGCCGGACCCGCCAGCGGGTCCGCCGATATGGGCGGAGCCCAGACAACGCGCCGCTCCACGGCGCTATCGAAAACGCACCCTTGCGACGACCGGCCGGCGCGGCGGCGTGCGCGCGGACCTGGGGGCCAGCCGTCGCCGTGCCCTCCGGGCATAGCAAGAGTGCAACGCGGCGGGAGCAACGTGCGAACCCTGTCGGCTTCGATAGAAGCCGCAGTGTGCGCACAATTGAATCCGCGTTCTGCTCGGCGCGTCAGCGCCGCCTGCCATGCTGATCGTCACCGGCACGGACAAGACCCATCAGGGGCTTGGTCGGAGCGCAGCGGAGATAGAGCGGCGGTCCCGCAGGGAGGCGCCAAACTCCCCTGCCAAACTTGCTTTCTTAAGCCCTTTCGATTATATTTTAATCAGGTTGATAGTAGGTGATAAACATGGCGACCGAAACGAAGGTGTTGACCGCGCACGTCCCCATAAGCCTCGCGGAAAAGGTTGAAGCGATGGCCTCGCGGCTCGAACGGTCGCGCGGGTGGGTGATGAAGCAGGCGCTAGCGGCCTGGGTCGATCAGGAGGAAGAGCGTCACCGGATGACGCTCGAAGCCCTGGAGGATGTCGATGCCGGACGAGTGATCGACCATCAGGCGATTCAGGCATGGGCCGACAGCCTCGGGACGGACAAGCCGCTGCCCTCGCCGGTCAAATGAAGATCCAGTGGACCAGCAAGGCGTCGTCGGACCTTGTGCGTCTGCACGAGCATCTAAGCCCGGTCGCACCCGAGGCCGCGGCGCGTGTGGTCCAGCAGCTCGCCCATGCACCTGATCGGCTGCTCGATTATCCAAGGATCGGCGAGAAGCTGGAAGCCTATGAGCCGCGCGAGGTCCGCCGGATCATCGTCGGCAATTACGAGATGCGCTACGAGATCGCGGCCGGGACTATCTTCATCCTACGCCTCTGGCATTGCCGCGAAAACCGCAGCTTCGAGTCGGAGGAGTAGCGGTTATGGCGCTGGTGAGCATGGACTGCGACACGGCGTTCGACGGCAAAGCCGCCCTGAGCACTTATCTGCGCTACGCCCGGCCAGACTATTTGCACCCGGCGCTGTCGGGCATCAGCGTCGGCGGATGGCCCTGTCTCGCAAACGTCGTCGCCGCGCGCCGCGCGGCTGGTCAGATGGTCTCGCCGACCTGCACGACTATATGCAGGCGCCAGCGAAGCGCGCGTCGTCCCGCGCACGCGCCATCAAAAATAGCGGGCCGATCAAGGTCACGGATGATTGGCCCAAGCGGGTTCCGATCGGCGACGCCGAGTTGCGCGTCATCGAAGGCCATTTGCGCAAGGAGCTTGACGACCTGTTCGGACCCTTGCCGTGAGATAAGGAGGATCATGCCATGACCGACGCCGCCCTTCGCGTCGAGGACACCCCGCCGGTCATGGCGATGGCCCGCGCCGCGCTCTATCTGCGCGTCTCCACCGGCCGCCAAGCCGAGAGCGACTTGTCGATCCCCGACCAGCGCCGCCAGATCGAAGGCTATTGCCTGTCGCGCGGCTGGGAGGTCGCGGTCGAGTTCGTCGAACCGGGCAACACCGCGACCGACGATCGCCGGCCGGCGTTTCAGGCGATGATCGACGCGGCGATGCAGAAGCCCTCTCCGTTCAACGTGATCCTCGTCCACAGCTTCTCGCGCTTCTTCCGCGATCAGTTCCAGTTCGAGTTCTACGTCCGCAAGCTGGCGAAGAACGGCGTTCGGCTGATCTCGATCACGCAGGATTTGGGCGACGATCCGATGAGCGTGATGATGCGCCAGATCATGACGCTGTTCGACGAGTATCAGTCGAAGGAGAACGGCAAGCACACGCTGCGGTCGATGAAGGAGAACGCGCGTCAGGGCTTCTGGAACGGTGCGCGGGCGCCGATCGGTTATCGGATCGTCGAGGCCGGGCACCGCGGCGCGAAGGTCAAGAAGAAGTTGGAGATCGACCCGATCCAGGCCGAGACGGTGCGGCGCATCTACCAGATGGCGCTGAACGGCGTCGATGACAACGGGCCGATGGGCCTTAAGGCCATCGCGACCTGGCTCAATAACAACAATATCCGCACCCGCGACGGCGGACGGTGGGGGCTTGGGGCCGTGCATCAGGTGCTCACCCGCACGACCTATATCGGCCAGCACAAGTTCAATTATCGGGATTATCGCACCAAGGCGCCGAAGCCTGAGAGCGAGCACGCTATCATGGAAGTGCCCGCTATCGTTTCGGAGGCGGTATTCGAGGCCGTGCAGCGTTCGCTCAAGGCGCGCAGCCCGAAGATGATGCCGCCGATGGCGGTAGGCGGCCCGACGCTGCTCACGGGCATCTGCTTCTGCGCGTGCTGCGGCGGGGCGATGACGCTGCGCACCGGCACCAGCAGCGTCGGCCGCGAGTATCGCTATTACACCTGCTCCACGAAGGCGCGGCAGGGCGTGAAGGGCTGCCCCGGCATCACGGTCCCGATGGATCGGCTAAACGAAGCCGTGGTCGGGCATCTGGAATGGCGGCTGCTCGATCCGAAGCGGCTTGAGGAGATGATGGATCAGATCCTCGAACGCCGCGACGAATGGGTGGATCAGCGGCGGATTCATGTCGCCGATCTGGAACGCCGCGCGACCGAGGCCGAAGCGAAGCTCAAGCGGCTCTACGACGCGATCGAAAATGGCGTGATCGACGTGAGCGACCCTTCGCTCAAGGATCGGATCGCGGAACTGACGGCGACACGGGACCAGGCCAGGGGCGACGCCGAACGGGCGGTAGCGCATATCGAGAAGATCGGCCCGGCCATCACGCCCGAGAGCCTGCGGGCCTTCGCAATGGCGGCACGCAGGAAGCTGCGGCAGGACGACGGCTCATTCGCACGCGATCACATCCGGGCGGTCGCCCAGCGCGTGGAGGTGGTCAGCAAGACGGAGGTTCGGATTCGCGGCCTGCGTAGCGAATTGCTCCGAACGCTAACCGCCGCCTCTGGCGTAGAGGCGGCGGTGCTAGGCGTTCGTGCCTTTGAACCGAAATGGCGCGCCCGGAACGATTCGAACGTCCGACCCTCAGATTCGTAGTCTGATGCTCTATCCAGCTGAGCTACGGGCGCGTTGGAGCGCCGCACATAATCGGAGGTTGCGTGGTACGCAAGCCC
>Ga0182749_1001428_pt1 | contig 18934 bp, 13 predicted proteins | sample eDN3rd37CKraftMG_FD_128875 | JGI IMG/M metagenome (GOLD analysis project Ga0182749, IMG submission 128875) | Enriched Miracle-Growth compost microbial communities from Emeryville, California, USA - eDNA 3rd pass 37_C Kraft MG (version 2) (version 2) ...
GACGTTGCCAACGCGCAGTTCTTGTGCGGTTTTCATAGATGTGTAGGACTCCGGAATGGTTGCTCCGCCAGGAGAAAACGCGGGCCGGAGCATACTTGCAAAGCCTATGATTTTAACCTTTTCGGGCTTTTTCCGCTTGCCCGGCGTCTGTCAGGCCTTGAACATGATACATGTCAATAGCGCGACGCTACCGGCGAGTGCGCTATGTGACGCCGGTTATGCCAGCCCCGCCTGGCAGAAACGAAGCAGCGCGCTTGCCAGATCATCCTGGCTGGCAAGCCGGCGGGCCCATTGATCCGCCGCCTTTTGCCAGGCGAGCAGCTGTGGCGGGCGCAGCGCGGCCCGCAGTGATTCAGTCAGGCCGCGCGCGTCGGCCGTATTCCAGCTATGCATGGCCTGCTTGACGCAGGCTTCAAACGGAGACAGATCAAGCCAGGCGCGCAGCTTGTCGAGATGCGCCTGCTCCTGCTGCGCGTAAATATGCCAGAGGAGGGGGCGTGCAGCCCACATTGCCCGCACGAGCGATTCTTCGCCCCGCACGCAGTTCAGGTCTGAACTCCAGAGCAGCCGGTCGAAACCGTCCTGGTCGACGAAGGGGATTTCCTGCACGAGCACGCGCCCATGCCGGCCCCGGTGCAGGGTGGGACAGACACCCGCGGGCACCAGGACAACGGCTGGCTCGGGCCGAGCGCCCAATGCCGCCACCAATGCCTGGGCGGGGGCGTCCGGGTAGCTGAACAACATGACCTGCGATGCCTGGCCGGCGCACAGGGCCTGGATATCGGCATTTTCCAGCCCCAGTTGTGTCAGCAGCCGGGCCCGGCATTGGCGGTCGGCCAGCCAGCGGTCTCTTGTCGCCAGCAGCCCCGGTTCGCGCAGCAGGCCGCCCGTGCCCGGCGTGAATCCTGGGAAAAAAAAGGCTTTGCGCTGGCCGCCAGGCTGCGGCGAGGGCTGGGCATGGAAGCGTTCCACCCAGGGTTCGGCGCTCAGGTATTCGAGATTGATCCACAGATGTCCTGGCTGCATTTGCTGTATGAAGCCGGGCGGAGGATCGCATGCGAATGCCTCGACCACGACGTCATGAGGACGCGGAAGGGCCATGCCGTCGACCCAGCGCACGATTTCGATGCCCTGGATCTCTTGTGTGGGCAGTGCGGGGGCGAGCCGGGGTTCAATGCGGGAAAAGCTGTGTGTATCGTCCACCCAGAGGCGGATTTTCCCGGCGCCGCCTGTGGCGGCCAACTGGCGCGCCAGACGCCAGCAGACGCCGATATCGCCGTAGTTGTCGATGACGCGGCAGAAAATATCGAATGACAGGAAAGCCATGGGTGGACGAGCGGGCTGTGTGCCAGCCGGAAATGTGCCCCGCATGGCGCTGGCCATGCGGCAGGGGGCTTAGTGGAAATGGATGGGCGACATGTCGATTTCTTCCGGCAGCTCTGGATGCAGCATTTCGCCAAGCGGATTGGGAAACAGCGGCGCGCCGCAGTCGTCACAGAACTCTGGGGCATAAATGCCGGGAAGACGGCGTACGTCGCTCACCCCAAGCTCCTTGAGCAAAGCGGCGATTTCGTCCGGTACGTCGATTTCCCCGCTTTCCAGGCCGTCGGCGACCGCTTCTTCCTTGCTGAGCACTGGCCAGACGCAGCCGTAAATGACGTCATTGCTCTGGCGGGTGCTGAAGCCCACGCGGAATTCTTCAATGACGGTTTCCCCGCAGGCGGCAATGACAGCCCGCAGATTGCTGCCTGCGATATTGGCCGCAGTCTGCAGCCAGGTGATCGCGGCCTTGAGCGCGAGCGGGCGTATGCGCCGGTCAGCCTCACGGCTGTTCACATAGTAGGCATCCGGCTGCAGGTACTCGACCTGGCATCCGGTAAAAATCGGCGTGAGCACGGCGCTGGCCGCCTGCTCCCAGGCTTGTTTGCAGCTGTCGCGGGTCGGGGCTTTTTCGTCGGGCAGCGGAACCTGCCAGCGAAAGATGGGCTCGCCGCGCGGGACCACGATGGCGCCGATGACAAAGCGGGCGTCAGCGAGCAGATTCCCCTGCTCGCCCGCCTGGTTGAGGACGCAGGCTTCGGCGGGCTGACCCAGGGCCTTGAGTGCCAGGCGTTGGGTCCATTGCCGTGTTTCCTGGAATGTCTGCGGCATCTGGTCAAAACCGACCAGCGCCGGCAGCAAGGCTATTTGCGCGCCAGGCGCGGCAAGATGTTCGCTCGCATGAGCCCGCAGCTCATCAAGATGCGAGGCCGCCAGATCGACGCTGGGGAGCTGGTAGCGGGTCCAGGCAACCACGGGTGCGCAAAACAGCAGGGCATCGTAGTCGATGCCGTCTTTTGAAAGGGCGGCTGATTCGGACAAGGTTTCCGCCTGTTCGATCAGTATTTCATAGCCGTTGGCATCGCTGGCCAGCAACTGCTCCAGCGCGGATTCGATATAGCGGTTTTTCTTGCCCAGGAGCAGTTTGTTCAGCACGCTGTCGAGCTGGGATTCCCAATAGGCATCCTCAAGGCGGCTGCCGGACCGGGAAAGGGCGCCCGTCAGCGCAAGCAGGCGCTGCGTTTCACGGGAAAGACGGGAGGACGGGGAGGCTGGCATATGCAACGTGGGGCAATTCTGATGGTCAATGAGCTAGTGTAACGCCGTACCCGCAAATGCGCGCACGGGCGAGGATACCCTCGCCCGTGCCGGCGTGGGGCTGTTGCCAGCCCCAATTTGCAAGGCCTGATCAGGCCGGGCGTCAGATGCCCACTGAATCGGCGATCTCGCGGAAGTCTTCGATCTGGTCGAAGTTCATGTAGCGATAGATCTTGTCGCTGTTTTCAGAGAGCAGGCCCATGTCGGCCATATACTCTTCGCGGGTCGGGATGCGGCCCAGGCGCGAGCATATGGCAGCCAGCTCCGCCGAGCCCAGGAACACGTTGGAGTTCTTGCCCAGGCGGTTCGGGAAGTTGCGGGTGCTGGTGGACATGACCGTAGCGCCTTCGCGCACCTGTGCCTGGTTGCCCATGCACAGCGAGCAGCCCGGCATTTCCATGCGCGCGCCGGCAGTACCCAGCGTGTTGTAGTGACCTTCTTCGGTGAGCTGCTTCTGGTCCATCTTGGTCGGCGGCGCAACCCACAGCTTCGTGGGGATGTCGCGCTTGCCTTCGAGGAGCTTGGATGCGGCGCGGAAGTGGCCGATATTGGTCATGCAGCTGCCGATGAAAACCTCGTCAATGGGCGTGCCGGACACATCGGACAGTGTCTTGACGTCGTCGGGGTCATTCGGGCATGCGACGATGGGTTCGATGACATCGGCCAGGTCGATCTCGATGACGGCGGCGTATTCGGCATCCGCGTCGGGTTCCATCAACTGGGGATTGGCCAGCCAGGCTTCCATGGCCTTGATGCGGCGTCCCAGGGTGCGCTCATCTTCGTAGCCGTTGGCGATCATCCACTTGAGCAGCGTAATGTTGCTGTTGATGTATTCGATGATGGGTTCCTTGTTCAGGCGCACAGTGCAGCCTGCGGCGGAACGTTCGGCGGATGCGTCGGTCAGCTCGAAAGCCTGTTCGATCTTGAGGTCGGGCAGGCCTTCGATTTCCAGGATGCGGCCGGAGAAGATGTTCTTCTTGCCTTTCTTTTCGACTGTCAGCAGGCCTTGCTTGATGGCGTACAGCGGGATGGCGTTGACCAGATCGCGCAGGGTGACGCCGGGCTGCAGTGTGCCCTTGAAGCGAACCAGGACTGACTCGGGCATGTCGAGCGGCATGACGCCGGTGGCTGCCGCAAAGGCGACAAGGCCGGAACCCGCCGGGAAGCTGATGCCGATGGGGAAACGGGTGTGCGAGTCGCCGCCGGTGCCGACTGTGTCGGGCAGCAGCATGCGGTTCAGCCAAGAGTGGATGATGCCGTCGCCGGGGCGCAGCGAAACGCCGCCGCGCGTGCTGATGAAGGTGGGCAGCTCGTGGTGCGTCTTGACGTCCACTGGCTTGGGGTAGGCGGCGGTGTGGCAGAAGGACTGCATGACCAGGTCGGCCGAGAAGCCCAGGCAGGCGAGGTCTTTGAGCTCGTCGCGTGTCATGGGGCCGGTGGTATCCTGGCTGCCAACGGAGGTCATGCGCGGCTCGCAGTAGGTGCCAGGGCGCACGCCCTTGCCTTCAGGAAGGCCGCAGGCGCGGCCGACCATCTTCTGGGCCAGGGTGTAGCCCTTGCCGGTGTCGGCGGGGTTGTGTGGCAGGCGGAACAGTGTGGAGGGTTCCAGGCCAAGCGCTTCGCGCGCCTTGGCCGTCAGGCCGCGGCCGATGATGAGCGGAATGCGTCCGCCGGCACGGGCTTCGTCCAGCAGCACGTCGGATTTCAGCTCGAATTCGGCGATGACTTTGCCGTCTTTCAGCGCTTTGCCCTCGTAGGGGCGCAGCTCGATGACGTCGCCCATTTCCATTTGCGACACGTCGAGTTCGATGGGCAGTGCGCCCGCGTCTTCCATGGTGTTGTAGAAGATGGGAGCGATCTTGCTGCCCAGGCAGACGCCGCCGAAGCGCTTGTTCGGCACGTAGGGGATGTCTTCGCCGGTGTGCCAGAGCACGGAGTTGGTGGCGGATTTGCGCGAGGAGCCGGTGCCCACGACGTCGCCGACGTAGGCGACGAGGTTGCCTTTTTCCTTCAGGCTCTGGAGGAATTTGATGGGGCCGACTTTGCCGGGCTCATCCGGTTCGATGCCGGGGCGGGGGTTCTTGAGCATGGCCAGGGCATGCAGGGGGATGTCGGGGCGGCTCCAGGCGTCGGGCGCGGGCGACAGGTCGTCGGTGTTGGTTTCGCCGGTGACCTTGAAGACGGTGAGCGTCAGGCTCTGGGGAACCTCAGGCCGGCTGGTGAACCATTCGGCGTCGGCCCAGCTTTGCAGGACTTGTTTGGCGTATTGGTTGCCTTTTTCGGCCTTTTCCTGGATGTCGTGGAAGGCGTCGAAGACCAGCAGGGTGTTTTTCAGGCCATCGGCGGCAATGGGTGCCAGCTCGGCGTTGTCGAGCAGGCCGATGAGGGGGCTCACGTTGTAGCCGCCCAGCATGGTGCCCAGCAGCTCGGTGGCGTGCTTGGCATCGATGAGCGAACAGGTTTCCTTGCCCAGGGCGATGGCGGCCAGGTAGGACGCTTTCACCTTGGCGGCATCGTCCACGCCGGCGGGGACGCGGTGGGTGAGCAGTTCGAGCAGAAAGGCTTCTTCGCCCGCGGGGGGAGCCTTGATCAGTTCGATGAGGTCGGCGGTTTGCTGCGCGTCTAGCGGCAGCGGAGGAATGCCCAGCGCAGCGCGTTCGGCTACGTGTTGGCGATAGGTTTCCAGCATAATGCTTGCCCTTTGTCGTTGATGGGGATGCGAATTCGGTTGATGCCTCTATTGTAGAAGGAAGGCGGTCAGGAGGCAATTGTCTTATATCTTATATAAGACTTGTTTTGTGTCTGTTGTTGTCTGGCGGCCACCAAGAGGGGCGGCTGGGCTGGCGTTTGCCGTTGCCGGGGGAGTAATGCCGCCATTTGCGCTGCGGCAGGGCCGGCGCGCGGGTGTTGGGCGGGATCTCAGGCGACGACGAGGTCTTGGTATTCGGGGTGGCGCCGTATCCAGGCGTCGACATAGGAGCACAGGGGGCGCACGGACCAGCCGTTGGCCCGTGCTGTGTCGAGGGCGGCGCGGGCCAGGTCGCCTGCGATGCCTCGGCCACCCACGGGCTGGGGGACGCCTGTGTGCAGGACGGTCATTACGCCGTTTGTGAGTTCATAATCCAGAACGGAGAGTATGCCGTCTTCGCTCCATTCGAAGCGGTTGGCGTCGGGGTTGTGTTCGATTGCGCGGCTCATTGGGGGGCCTTGTTCAAGCCATTGTGGTGAGGATGAGGATCCACATGAGGATCATGGCGGCGATGCCGACGAAGCATCCGCCCCACAGGCCGAAGAGAGGCCATTTGATGCGGGTGGGGACGTCGGCCGGATCTATGTGGCGGAGCAGGCGGTTGGCGTTGCCGATGATCCAGAAGTTGCTGTTTGGGAAGGCGAGGCGCAGGAAGTAGTCGAGGAGGATGGCCATGCGGATGGCGATGGGGTAGCGGTCCCAGGGGTTTTTGTCGAGGTAGGGGTGTCGCAGGGCGAGGTTGGTGGGGCGTATGCGGCCGAACAGGAGGAAGAGGCCTGAGGCGAGGCAGGTTAGTGCACAGGCGACGAGCAGGGTGAAGGCGAAGGCGAGTGCGTATTGGGTCAGCATAACTTTGTATTTTGCCACATTACGGTTGGCTGGGGGGTGTTGCTTTGGGGCTGGCTGCGCCACGGGATTGTTTCTTTAGCCGGCACGCCGCGCCACGGGGTGCCGGCTCACGGTCGTGCGGCCCTTTGGGCTGCCCTCGCCGGAATGCCGTCCGGCGGGCGTGCGCGAACTCGCCCTTTGATCGTCCTGCGGACGATCACGGAGCTCAAACAGGCGCGCACGCTTTTTCCGCCGCCCAACATTCCGACTCGGCGCACTTTAGTTCGCCCGCACCCCGTGGCACGGCATGCCTCGCGGAGAGACTGGCCTTGGGTTGGTTCTTTAGGCCGGCATTCGGGCTTGGCGCACTCTTGTTCGTCCGCATCCTGTGGCGCGGCATGCCTCGCGGAAGAGGTGATGGGAGGGCTTGGGGGGCTTGGTTTTTTAGCTGGCATGCAGCGTGCCTCCGAGGAGGCTGCTGCTGTGCCTTGTGGTTTGCCTGCTTGGTCAGATGACGTAGAGGTCTACGTATTCGTTGACGGGGATGGCTTCGAGTTTTTTCTGGTCGAGGGAAATGTCCAGGATGCGTTGCTGTTGCTTGGCCGGGAAGCGGCGGGCGAGGTTGGTGCGGAATTTGGCTTCGAGCAGGGGGATGCCGTCGGCGCGGCGGCGTTTGTGGCCGATGGGGTATTCGCACACAAGTTCGTCCAGCTTGCTGCCGTCGGTGAATTCGACGGTCAGGGCGTTGGCGATGGAGCGTTTTTCGGGGTCGTGGTAGTCGGCGGTGAAGGCTGGGTCTTCGACGCATTGCATTTTGGCGCGCAGGGCGTCGATGCGTGGGTCGGATGCGACGGCGTCTTCATAGTCGGATGCGGTGAGGCGTCCGAAGAGGATGGGGATGGCGACCATGTACTGGATGCAATGGTCGCGGTCGGCGGGGTTGTTCAGCGGGCCTTGCTTATCGATGATGCGTATGCATGCTTCGTGGGTGCGGATGGTGATTTTGCTGATGTCTTCCGCTGTCTTGCCCAGCGCCTTGAGCTTGTCATGTATCTGCATGGCGCATTCGACGGCGGTCTGGGAATGGAATTCCGCCGGGAAGGAGATTTTGAACAGCACGTTTTCCATGACGTAGCTGCCGTAGGGGCGCTGGAATTTGAAGGGCTGGCCTTTGAAGAGGACATCGTAGAAGCCCCAGACTTTCGCGGTGAGCACCGACGGGTAGCCCATTTCGCCTGTGCGGGCGATGAGGGCCAGCCGCACTGCGCGGCTGGTGGCGTCGCCTGCGGCCCAGCTTTTGCGGCTGCCGGTATTGGGGGCGTGGCGGTAGGTGCGCAGGCTCTGGCCATCCACCCAGGCCAGGGATACGGCGTTGATGATTTCGTCGCGTGTCAGGCCGAGCATCTGTGAGACGACTGCGGTGGAAGCCACTTTTACGAGTACGACGTGATCCAGGCCGACTTTGTTGAAAGAGTTTTCCAGGGCGATGCAGCCCTGGATCTCGTGTGCCTTGATCATGCCTGTGAGCACGTCCCGCATGACGAGCGGCGGCTTGCCGGCGGCAATGGCGTTGCGCGACAGCCAGTCTGCCATTGCCAGAATGCCGCCCAGGTTGTCCGATGGGTGGCCCCATTCCGCCGCGAGCCAGGTGTCGTTGAAATCCAGCCAGCGAATCATGACGCCTATGTTGAAGGCGGCCTGCACTGGGTCGAGCTGGAATTGGGTGCCTGGCACTTTTGCGCCGTTGGGAACAATTGTGCCGGGCACGATGGGGCCCATCAGCTTGGTGCAAGCCGGATACTCGAGTCCTTCCAGACCGCAGCCCAGCGTGTCAATCAGCGCGTTGCGGGCCGTCTCGTAGGCGAGCTCGCTCTTGATCTCATAGTCGAGCACGTAGTCGACGATGTCGACCAGTACCTGGTCGGGATCGGGGCGTACATTGGAAATAGGGGCGGACATAGTGATTCCTGTGTTGCTGATGAGAAAACGGTGGGGCTTGTTATTGCCCTGTCTTGAGCGCTTCGCCTGGCACGCGCACTGTGCCTTCCATCAAGACCCTGGCGCTGCGGCTCATGATGGCTTTCCTGACTGACCATTCGCCGTTTTCCTGGACGGCTTCGGCGCCGACGCGCAGTGTGCCCGAGGGGTGGCCAAAACGCACTGCCTCGCGCTCGCCGCCTCCGGCGGCCAGGTTGACCAGGGTGCCCGGAATGGCGGCGGCGGTGCCGATTGCGACTGCGGCCGTGCCCATCATGGCGTGGTGCAGTTTGCCCATGGAGAGCGCGCGCACCAGCAGATCGATGCTGTCGGCGGTCACGGCTTTGCCGCTTGATGCCACATAATCGGCCGTCGGCGCGACAAATGCAACCTTGGGCGTGTGCTGGCGCGTGGCTGCCTGGGCAAGTTCCGTGATCAGGCCCATGCGCAGCGCGCCATGCGAGCGTATGGTTTCAAACATGGCCAGTGCCTTGGCGTCGCCATTGATAGCGTCCTGCAGCTCTGTGCCGGTGTATCCGATGTCGGCTGCGTTGACGAAGATGGTGGGAATGCCGGCGTTGATCATGGTGGCGCGCAGCGTGCCTATGCCGGGCACGTCAAGGCTGTCGACCACATTGCCTGTCGGAAACATGGCGCCGCCGCCTTGCGCATCGTCGTCAGCGGGGTCCATGAATTCGAGCTGTACTTCGGCGGCGGGGAAGGTGACGCCGTCGAGCTCGAAGTCGCCTGTTTCCTGGACTGCGCCATCGGTCATGGGTACGTGCGCGATGATGGTCTTGCCGATATTGGCTTGCCAGATGCGTACGGTCGCGACGCCATCCCGAGGGATGCGCGCAGGATCGATCAGGCCGTTGGCAAGCGCGAATGGACCGACGGCCGCCGACAGGTTGCCGCAGTTGCCGCTCCAGTCCACAAAGGGCTTGTCGATGGATACCTGGCCAAAGAGATAATCCACATCGTGGTCAGGCCGCGTGCTGCGCGAAAGAATGACGGTCTTGCTGGTGCTGGAGGTGGCGCCACCCATGCCATCGGTTTGCTTGCCATAGGGATCGGGGCTTCCGATGACGCGCAGCAGCAAGGCGTCGCGCGCCGCGCCGGGCTGTTGCGCTGCCTCGGGCAGATCCTGCAGGCGGAAGAAAACGCCTTTGCTCGTGCCGCCGCGCATGTAGGTGGCGGGTATCTTGATCTGGGGTGCGTGTGCCATGGTTTGTTCCTGTAATGTCAGGCGGTCGCCGACGATTCGATGAAGTCCTGGGCGAAGCGCTGCAGCACGCCGCCCGCCTCATAGATGGAGACCTCCTCCGCCGTATCCAGCCTACAGGTCACGGGGACTTCCACTCGTTCGCCGTTGCGGCGGTTGATGGCCAGGATCAGGGTTGCGCGAGGCGTGGGTTTGCCGATGACATCATAGGTTTCGGTACCGTCGATGCCGAGCGTCTTGCGATTTTCCCCCGGCTGGAACTGGAGCGGGAGCACGCCCATGCCGACCAGGTTGGTCCGGTGGATGCGCTCGAAGCCTTCGGCGGCAATGGCTTCGACGCCCGCCAGGCGCACGCCCTTGGCCGCCCAGTCGCGCGACGAGCCTTGTCCATAGTCGGCGCCCGCAATGATGATGAGCGGCTGCTTGCGTTCCATATAGGTTTCTATGGCTTCCCACATGCGGGTGACCTTGCCCTCGGGTTCTATCCTGGCGAGCGAGCCTTGCTTGACCTCGCCATTTTCCAGCACCATTTCATTGAGCAGTTTTGGGTTGGCGAAGGTGGCGCGCTGCGCGGTCAGGTGGTCGCCGCGATGGGTGGCGTAGGAATTGAAATCTTCTTCGGGCAAGCCCATTTTGGCCAGATATTCGCCCGCGGCGCTGCTGGGCAGGATGGCGTTCGAGGGGGACAGGTGGTCTGTGGTGATGTTGTCTCCCAGCACGGCCAGCGGGCGCATGCCGGTCAGCGTGCGTTCGCCTGCGAGCGCGCCTTCCCAATAGGGCGGGCGGCGAATGTAGGTGCTCATGGGACGCCAGTCGTAGAGCGGGTTGATCTGGCTGTTGCTGCGTACGCCGGGGGCGAACATGGGTTCGTAGACCTGGCGGAAATATTCGGGCTTGACGCTGCTGCTGACGATGGCATCGATTTCTTCGTCTGCCGGCCAGATGTCTTTCAAGGTGACCGGGTTGCCGTCCTGATCTGTTCCCAGCACATCTTTCTCTATGTCGAAGCGTACTGTGCCGGCAATTGCGTAAGCCACCACCAGGGGCGGCGAAGCCAGGAAGGCCTGCTTGGCGTAGGGGTGGATGCGCCCGTCGAAGTTGCGGTTGCCGGACAGTACGGCGGTGGCGTAGAGGTCGCGTTCGATCACTTCCTTCTGTATGTCGGGGTCGAGCGCGCCGCTCATGCCATTACAGGTCGTGCAGGCGAATGCCACGATGCCAAAACCCAGTTTCTCCAGTTCAGGGAGCAGTTTGGCATCTTCGAGGTAGAGCTGCACGGCCTTGGAGCCGGGCGCCAGTGACGACTTGACCCAGGGCTTGCGGGTCAGGCCGCGCGCATTGGCGTTGCGGGCCAGCAGGCCGGCGGCGATCACGTTGCGCGGGTTGCTGGTATTGGTGCAGCTGGTGATGGCGGCGATAATGACCGCGCCATCGGGCATCAGGCCAGGTTCGTTTTCCACTTTCCCGGCGATGCCCCGCGCGGCCAGGTCGCTGGTGGACACGCGGCGATGCGGGTTGGAGGGGCCGGCGATGTTGCGCACGACCGTCGAAAGATCGAACTTCAGCACACGCTCGTATTCGGCTGTCTCCAGGCTGTCCGCCCACAGGCCTGCCTGTTTTGCATAGGTTTCCACCAGCTTGACCTGCGCATCGTCGCGGCCGGTCAGCTTCAGGTAGTCTATGGTTTGCTGGTCAATGTAGAACAGGGCTGCGGTGGCGCCATATTCCGGTGTCATGTTGGAAATGGTGGCCCGGTCGCCCAGGGTCAGGCTGGAAGCGCCTTCGCCATAGAATTCGATGTAGGAAGACACGACCTTCTGGTTGCGCAGGAATTCTGTCAGCGCCAGCACGAGGTCGGTGGCGGTGATGCCTGGCTGCAGCTTGCCTGTGAGTTCGACGCCGATAATATCGGGCAGGCGCATCCATGAGGCGCGTCCGAGCATCACGCTTTCCGCTTCAAGGCCGCCTACGCCCACGGCGATCACGCCCAGCGCGTCGACGTGCGGGGTATGGCTGTCGGTGCCGACCAGCGTATCGGGATAGGCCACGCCATCGACAGCATGGATAACCGGCGACATGCGTTCCAGATTGATCTGGTGCATGATGCCGTTGCCCGGCGGGATGACGTCGACGTTCTTGAATGCGGTCTTGGTCCAGTCTATGAAATGGAAGCGGTCGTCGTTGCGTCGGTCTTCGATGGCACGGTTCTTTGCGAAGGCATCCTTGTCATAGCCGCCGTATTCCACTGCCAGGGAGTGATCGACAATGAGTTGCGTGGGCACGACGGGGTTGACCAGCGAGGGATCTCCCCCTTTTGCCGCGATGGCATCGCGCAGCCCCGCCAGATCCACCAGCGCTGTCTGGCCAAGAATGTCATGGCATACCACCCGGGCGGGAAACCAGGGAAAATCAAGCTCTCGCTTGCGCTCTATGAGCTGGCGCAGCGAGTCTGTCAGGATTGCCGGGTCGCAGCGGCGCACCAGGTTTTCGGCGTGTATGCGCGAGGTATACGGCAGCTTGTCGTAGGCGCCAGGTTCAATGGCGTCGACAGCCGCTCGCGTGTCGAAATAGTCCAGCGAGGTGCCGGGCAGCGGTTTGCGGTAGGCGGTATTCATGGCAAGCGAAATAGGAGGAGGGGTCGGCGAAGGAGGGAAGGGGCGGCAGCGCCGCCCCTTGCCGCATCAGCGGCGCTTGGACAGAGGAACGAACTTCTGGTCTTCCGGTCCGATGTAGTTGGCCGTCGGGCGGATGATCTTGTTGTCTATGCGTTGCTCGATGATGTGGGCCGACCAGCCAGCCGTGCGTGCGATGACGAACAGCGGGGTAAACATGGCCGTGGGCACGCCCATCATGTGGTAGGACACGGCGGAAAACCAGTCCAGGTTGGGGAACATTTTCTTGACGTCCCACATGACGCTTTCAAGGCGTTCGGCAATGTCGAACATCTTCATATTGCCTTGGCTCTTGGACAGCTTGCGGGCCACTTCCTTGATGACCTTGTTGCGCGGGTCGGACACGGTATAGACGGGATGGCCGAAGCCGATGACGACTTCCTTGTTCTCGACGCGCTGGCGGATGTCAGCTTCCGCGTCGTCGGGCGAGTCGTAGCGTTTCTGGATCTCGAATGCCACCTCGTTGGCGCCGCCATGCTTGGGGCCGCGCAGTGCGCCAATGCCGCCGGTGATGGCCGAGTACATGTCCGAGCCCGTGCCCGCGACAACGCGGCAGGTGAACGTCGATGCATTGAATTCATGCTCGGCGTACAGGATCAGCGAGGTGTGCATGGCGCGCACCCATTCATCGCTGGGCTTCTCGCCGTGCAGCAGGTGCAGGAAGTGTCCGCCTATGCTGTCGTCGTCGGTCTGCACATCGATGTATCGGCCATTGTGGCTGTAGTGATACCAGTAAAGCAGCGCGGAGCCCAGGTTGGCCATCAGGCGGTCGGCGATGTCGCGCGCATCGGGCAGGTTGTGATCGTCTTTCTCGGGCAGCACGCAGCCGAGGACGGACACGGCGGTGCGCATCACATCCATGGGGTGGCTGTTGGCGGGCAGAGACTCGAGGGCGACCTGGAGCTGCGCCGGCAGGCCGCGCAGCTTGCGCAGCTTGGCCTTGTATGCGGCCAGCTCTGTCTTGGTCGGCAGCTTGCCGTGGATCAGCAGGTGCGCGACTTCCTCGAATTCGCATGTGTCGGCAATATCGAGGATGTCATAGCCGCGATAATGCAGATCGTTGCCGCTGCGGCCGACTGTGCAAAGGGCTGTGTTGCCCGCAACCACGCCTGAAAGCGCAACGGATTTCTTGGGCTTGGGGGCCGGCGCAGGCGCCGCGGCGGGCGTGGCGGTATTTTCTTTCCTGACGGTTTTCCTGGCTGCTCTTGTTGCCATCTGTCTACTCCTGAAGAATGTTTCGGTTATTTCGACTTGCCTTGCTGGAAGAGCGCGTCGAGGCGGGATTCAAATTCGTGATAGCCGATGCGGTCGTACAGTTCTTCACGGGTCTGCATCATGTCTACGACGTTCCTCTGGTGGCCATCGCGGCGTATGGCCTGGTAAACGGTTTCAGCCGCCTTGTTCATTGCGCGGAAGGCGGACAGCGGGTACAGGGCGATGTCAACGCCCGCGCTGGCCAGTTCTTCCAGGCTGAACAGCGGCGTCTTGCCAAACTCAGTGATGTTGGCCAGCACCGGTACGTTCAGTTCTTTCTTGAACCGTTCGTATGTTGCCAGATCATACGACGCTTCGGCAAAGATGCCGTCGGCGCCCGCTTCCACGAAAGCCTGCGCGCGTTCCAGCGCTTTGTCCACGCCTTCGACTGCAATGGAGTCGGTGCGGGCGATGATGAAGAAGTCGGGGTCGGTGCGCGCATCCACGGCAGCCTTGATGCGGTCCACCATTTCACCCTGGCTCACGATTTCCTTGCCCGGCCGATGGCCGCAACGCTTTGCCCCGACCTGGTCTTCGATATGGCAGGCGCCCGCGCCGAACTTGATCAGGCTCTTGATAGTGCGTGAAATATTGAACGCGGAAGGGCCGAACCCGGTGTCGATGTCCACCATCAGGGGCAGGTCACAGACATCGGTGATGCGGCGGATGTCGGTGAGCACGTCGTCAAGCGTATTGATGCCCAGGTCTGGCAGGCCCAGCGAACCTGCGGCCACGCCGCCACCCGAGAGGTAGATGGCGCGGTATCCGGCGCGTTTGGCGAGCAGGGCATGGTTGGCATTGATGGCGCCTATGACCTGGAGCGGGTGTTCTTCTTTGAGAGCCTGGCGGAAACGGCCGCCAGCGGAAAGGGAGAGATCGGGCACGGTGGATATTCCTCGCTGTGGTTTGCGGATAGTGTCCCACTGGACAACGCAAGACGCGTGCCAGGTTCAGATCCATGCATGCCGGCCGCGACCGGCATCCTTGTATTGCAAAGCAAAACAGGCATCTTCGCAACATGGGGACGTGCCGCCTCGGGGCTGGTGTTTCAGGCGGTGTTTCAGTTATCGTTTCAATAGTGTTCCATAGGTGTTACAGTAGCGTTTCATTCATGGTCCATTGATGTTTCGTTGAAGCGCCCTGGGCATCCCGGTTAGGGTGCTCTTTTGTTTCGCTGAGGCCTGGTCACGGGCTTGTTCCGTGTCTGCCGCCTCAGCATTGATTGCGAGCAGGCAGAGGTCGGCATGTCTTCGGTATTTACATCTCCCTTGGGAGCCAGATTGCGGCTTGTGGCCGCTGGCATGCATGAACTGCGGCTGCTTTTTGAAGAGCTCGTCCCGCAGTTCAGCGCGGTGGCGGAAATTGCAATTATCGACAAGGGCTACAGCGAAGCCGTCGGCGATATACAGGCGCTGCGGCAGGAGCAGGGCATTGATGCGGTTGTCTCGGCGGGAACCAATGGCAGCTTCCTGAGGCAGCATCTCGATATCCCGGTGGTGCTCGTGAAGGCGGGCGGGCTGGATATCATGAGGGGGCTGTCGCGGGCTTCGCGTCATTCGCGCCGCATTGCCCTGGTGACCTATGGCGCCGTGCCGCCGGAGCTGCGCCATTTCAATGAGCTGTTCGGCCTGGGTGTTGAGCTCAGGTTCTACACCACGGAAGAAGAGGCGGAGACCTGTGTGCGCGAACTGCTTGCGCTTGGGGTCGAGTCTGTCATCGGGCATGGATTGGTCGCGGATTTGGCGCGCTCATATGGCATGGAAGGTATCCTGCTGTATTCGCAGGGCGCCGTGCGTGAAGCAATCGAGGATGCAATAGAGGTGGCGCGTATTTCCAGGCTTGAGTCTGCGCGCCGGGAAAAGCTCAACACGATTCTGGGTCGTCTGAAGGACGGGGTGGTTGCCGTGGATCTCGATGAGCGCATCGAGATCATCAACCCCGCCATGGAGAGCATTCTGGGCCGGCCTGGCGGGCAGTTGATCGGCCAGCGCCTGGGGGCGGTCAACAGTGTGCTGAGCCTGCAGGAAACGTTGCGTACTGGCCATACAGAGGCTGAACAGGTGAGGCAGGTCGGTGGAAAGACTGTTGTGCTGACGCGCATGCCGGTGGTGGAGCAGGGCAGGCATACCGGCGCGGTTCTCGTGTGCCAGGACCCGGTTGCCATCCAGCGCATGGATCGCAGCCTCAGGTCGCGCGGCAAGCCGCGTTCCAATGCCGCGCGCTACGGGCTGGACCAGCTCGTGGGGCAAAGCGGCGCAATCTCTCGTGTGCGGGAGCGCGCGCTGACATGCGCGCGCAGCGATGCCACGGTGTTGATCATTGGCGAAAGCGGCACGGGCAAGGAATTGCTGGCGCAAGGCATACATAACGCCAGCGCCCGGCGGGCCCAGCCGTTTGTCGCCATCAACTGTGCCGCCTTCCCCGACAGCCTGCTCGAGAGTGAGCTTTTTGGCTATGTCGAGGGCGCTTTCACGGGCTCGACGCGTGGCGGCAAGATAGGCCTGTTCGAGGCGGCGCATACGGGTACGCTGTTTCTGGATGAAATCGGCGAGATGCCCCTGTCGCTGCAGACCCGTCTGCTGCGGGTGTTGCAGGAGCGCGAGGTGCTGCGCATTGGCGCGACCCAGCCTACGCCGGTCGATGTTCGCATCATTGCCGCGACCCACCAGGATCTGGCTGCCCGTGCCAGGACGGGCCAATTTCGCAGCGACCTGTATTACCGGCTGAATATTCTGCTGCTGGCGCTGCCGCCGTTGCGCGAGCGGCCCGGCGATTTACCGCTGCTGGCCACACACCTGCGCGACAAGATTGCCCGCCGCCTCAGTGCTCAAGGCGGGGCTGCCGCATCTGCGGATGACGCGGGGTGCGCTGCCGCCAGCGACCCTCTGGTGCAAGCCATTGTCGAAGCGGGGCAAGGCTATGCATGGCCGGGAAATATCCGGGAGCTGGAAAATCTGATCGAGCGGATTATGGTTTTTCGTGACTCTGTGCCGGGCAGCAGTGACTTCCTGGCCGAGTTGCGCAGTATTGCGCCTGAGCTGTTTTCGGGGGCGGGCCATCGGACGCCGCATGCGGTGTTGTCGAATCATGCTGATGCACTGGCGCCGGCAAGGCGGCATCCCGCACGGGACGGCATGGTCTCGCTGCCTGGCGGGCGCTTGCATGAAGATGCGGCGGCTGCGCGGGGCAGCGGGCAGACGCCTGCCGTGACCGTTTTGACGTCGCAGGATGTGCTTGAGGCCTTGCAGGCCTGCGGCGGCAATCGTGAGGCTGCGGCCGCCATGCTGGGCATCAGCAGGACCACGCTCTGGCGCAGGCTGAAGCGGATTGGCGCGGTGCGGGGTGCGGAGCAAGGATGAGGCGCCGGGGACGAAAAAAAGCCCTGGAGCGTGCATGAACCGCGCTCCAGGGCTTCTTCGTGCGAGGGGTGCTTATTTCAGCAGTTCGGCTACGCCATCGCGCTCTTCAAGCAGCTCGTTCAGGGTGAAGTCCATGCGTTCACGCGAGAACGCATCGATTTCCAGGCCTTCGACGCGCTTGTACTCGCCGTTTTCGGTGGTGACGGGCACGCCGTAGATGATGCCTTCAGGGATGCCGTAGGAACCGTCGGACGGGATGCCCATGGTGACCCACTTGCCGTTGGAACCCAGGATCCAGTCGCGGACGTGATCGATGGCGGCATTGGCTGCCGAGGCGGCGGAGGACAGGCCGCGCGCCTGGATGATGGCGGCGCCGCGTTTGCCCACGGTGGGAATGAAGGTGTCGCGATTCCAGGCGTCATCGTTGATCAGGCCGGCAAGGCTTTCACCGCCAACGGTGGCAAAGCGGATGTCGGGGTACATGGTGGGCGAGTGGTTGCCCCACACGATGAGCTTTTCGATGTCGGCGACAGGCTTGCCGGACTTGGCGGCCAGTTGCGACAGGGCGCGGTTGTGATCCAGGCGCAGCATGGCGGTGAAGTTCTTGGCCGGCAGGTCGGGTGCGGACTTCATGGCGATGTAGGCATTGGTATTGGCGGGGTTGCCAACGACCAGCACCTTGACGTCGCGGCTGGCCACGTCATTGAGCGCCTTGCCTTGTTCGGTGAAGATCTGGGCGTTGACGTGCAGCAGATCCTTGCGTTCCATGCCGGGGCCGCGGGGGCGGGCGCCGACCAGCAGGGCAACGTCGGCATCCTTGAAGGCTTCACGGGGATCGCTGTGCGCGGTCATGCCGGCGAGAAGCGGGAATGCGCAGTCGTCAAGCTCCATCATCACGCCCTTGAGGGCGGCCTGGGCTTTTTCGTTGGGGATTTCAAGCAGCTGGAGGATGACTGGCTGGTCTTTGCCGAGCATTTCGCCCGAGGCAATGCGGAACAGCAGTGCGTAGCCGATCTGGCCGGCAGCGCCGGTGACGGCAACACGCATGGCGGGTTTGGACATGAACAATCTCCCGATAGGGTATGAAGAATAAACGACGGGTGCCAGTGTAATTCTTTTGGGGGCAGCTAACAGAGCAGAGTAGCGAATTATTGCACAGGCGTCAAACGTCTTATATCTTATATAAGACAGAAGAGTGTTAGACAGAAACGCCGCTGCGTGCGAAAATGCCAAAGTTTACTCAGCACAGATATTCCAGATAGCCTCATGTCCGATTCTCCCCTACCAGATCGGGGTTCCATGCCCGATCGTTCTGCCAGCAGCGCGGCCTTCAGCCCGCTGTATCAGCAGATCAAGGGCCTGCTGCTGCAAAGCCTGGATCGGGGCGAATGGAAGCCCGGCGAGGCCATACCCAGCGAACTCGACCTTGCCGCGCGTTTCCAGGTCAGCCAGGGCACGGTGCGCAAAGCCATTGACGAGCTTGCCGCGGAAAATCTCCTGCTCAGACGCCAGGGCAAGGGCACTTTTGTTGCCACGCACCATGAAGCCCGCGTCCGCTTCCGCTTCCTGCGCCTGACGCCTGACGATGGCCGGCAGCGCATGTCCGGCAGCCGCATCCTCGACTGTCGGCGCGTCAAGGCACCCGCCGACATTGCCGCCCTGCTCGATCTGCGCAACAGCGAGGCGGTTGTCAATGTGCGCCGCGTGTTGTCATTCGACGATACGCCGACCATACTTGACGATATCTGGCTGCCCGGCGCGGTGTTCAAGGGGCTGACGGCGGAATCGCTGGCCCGCTACCGCAGCCCGCTCTACGCGCTGTTTGAAACCGAGTTTGGTGTGAGCATGGTGCGGGCCGAAGAAAAAATCAAGGCCGTGTCCGCCACCGGCGAGCAGGCCGACCTGCTGCAGGTTGAGCCAGGCACTTCACTGCTGCGCGTCGAGCGCGTTTCCTACACCTATGGCGACCGCCCCATGGAAGTGCGACGAGGCCTGTATTTGACGGAACAGTACCATTATCGAAACAGCTTGAATTGATTCAACCCGATCCGGGCCGCCGTGTTGCCGCAAGGCAGCCCGGCTCCCCCGGAGTGCAACAGGCGGCAAGCCAAGGTGCCGATTTGATACCAGCCCATCAAATCGGCGAAAATGCCGGTTGTTCATTGCAATAAATTAACTTTGTTAAAACTCGAGGCCATCATGTCCGACTCCGCCACAAAGCCGCGTCCGCAGTACC
>Ga0182749_1001433_pt1 | contig 18883 bp, 20 predicted proteins | sample eDN3rd37CKraftMG_FD_128875 | JGI IMG/M metagenome (GOLD analysis project Ga0182749, IMG submission 128875) | Enriched Miracle-Growth compost microbial communities from Emeryville, California, USA - eDNA 3rd pass 37_C Kraft MG (version 2) (version 2) ...
CCGGTCCGGCCGGGGGCGTCGTCGCGAGGCGTCTCGATTGACGGGAGCGGATGCGGTGCCCGCGGGTTCGGCCAAGAACGCAGGCCGGGCGCTCGGGCGGCGACGGGGCTCCACTCGCAGGCAATAAGACCTGCCGCCAGGAGCTGGCTGACAGGCGTGGCTGGTCCACGTTCTTGAAAGCGTGGCCCGTACGCCGTGCAACGACACCGCTGTGGCGCGCCGAGAGGCGCCCGCATGTTTCGAGAGGAGCATGCGGCTTACGGAAAGAGTGTCGCGTCTCATCGGCGCGCCACGCCCTCGGCATCTTGCCGGGGCGACTCCCCGAACCCCTGTGGGCCGGGGAAGCACTCCCCGAACCCCTGTGGGCCGGGGAAGCACTCCCCGAACCCCTGTGGTTCGAGGGCCGAAGGGAGAGGCCGGCTCACCCGGGGCCGTTCAAACAACACGGGCGATTTCTCATGCGTGGCGCGAAGCGGGCAGGCCCGCCGTGCGCGGGCTGTCTGACAACTGAATCGGTGAAGCGAGTGCGGACGCGACCAGCGCTCGTCACCCATCTCCTCCTGGGAGGGTGACGAAGAGGCAGGCTTCGTCTTGCGCGCCCTTGCGCATCACAAACCGCGCATGCGCCAGCTCCGCCAGGTCGCGCGCGTGAGCCCGACGGCGGTGGCGATCCAGGCGGCGAGCGCCACCCACACCATGCCGAGCGAGATGAAATGCAGCGGCGGATAGTCGCTGGCGAGCGACAGCCTGAGACTCGCCAGCGCGTACATGCCGAGCGGGAAGACGAGGCTCCACAGCATCGGCGTGTAGGTGAGCGGCACGCGGCAGACGCCGTGCTTCCACACGCCGAACAGGACGAGCAGCGGGATCCACCACGTGCCCCAGGCCCAGACGATCAATGTCATGCCGTCGATGAACGGCCGCATCGCGTCGAGGAAGCGGAGGCCGCTGTCGGTCATCAGCAGCATCGAGCCGGCATTGGTGCTGATCGCCGCGGCGCCCATCACCACCCACAACAGTGGCGTGATGTCGTCCGGCTCGAATTCGAAGAAGAAGATGCGGTGCGCGAACAGCACGATGAAGATGCCGTAGAGCGCGAGGCCGATGCCCCACAGCATGTGGATGCCGACGAAGATGGCGGTGCCGAGCGCGCCGAGCGGCTGCGCCACGGCCGCGCCGAGGATCACCAGCGATTCGGTGCCGACGATGGCGATCAGCCAGCCGCCGTGCACGACATTGGCGCCGCGCGCGGTGTTGAGGAAGGTCAGCACGCCGAAGCTCAGATAGATGAGGCAGAACCAGGTGACGAGCGCGAACACCCACAGGCCGAGCGCCGGCGCGCCGTAGCCGCGCAGGTTCAGGGCGATGCCGAACACGTCGGTGGCGGCGACGATGGTGAAGAACGAGAACACTAGCCGCGGATTGACGAGATCGGCCCACAGCGCCCGCCCGTGGCGCAGCGCGCGGAGGAGCGTGGCGAGCAGCAGCCAGGGATAAGCGAGGCAGTTGAACGCGAACAGCGCGTCGGAAATCCCGCGGCGGCCCTCGAAGAACAGCGCGTTGGAGATGATGCCGGTCGCCATCACCAGCGCGAAGGAGCCGGGATAGAGCGTGCGGATCTGGCCGTCGAGCCAGGCGAGGGGGGCCGTCCCGGCATGCGCGGGCCGCGCCACGGTTTCGGCCCCGGTGTGCGCGGCGCGTGTCTCGGTCTTGGCGGACATCTCATCCATCGGCAGACAAGCCGTTTTATCCAGCATAACCTACCACCGGGCCGGACGCGACGGCACGTGCGGACGGCAGTAACGAACAGGAACGTGATTGGAGGATATCGGCGAATGACGACGAGGGGCGGTTCAGGGGCGGCGCTGACGGCGGCGCTGGTCGCGGTCGGGCTCTTGCTGGCGCCGGCGGCGCGCGCGGCGATCGAGCTCGAGCCGGGCCTGTGGCAGGACAGCGAGACCGGCACCGAGAACAGCGAGCCGGCGAAGCCGGAAGTGACGACCGACTGCATGACGGCGGAGGATGCCCGCGATCCGGTCAAGTCGCTGGCGAAGATGCAGGCGGAAGGCGCCGGCCAGTGCAAGACCTTCGACGTCAAGCAGAACGGTAACGTCGTCTCGCTGACCATGACCTGCGGCGACGACAAGCAGGGCGGGCTCGAGCTGTCCGGCACCTTCACCTTCATCGACCGCAAGCATTATACTTCGTCGGTCAAGTCGACGGTTTCGTTCGGCGGCCAGAAGATGACGGCCGACAAGAAGATCGAGTCGAAGTGGATCGCGGCGAGCTGCGAGAAGAAGTAGGGACATGGCATATCGATCCGCGCTCATCGTCGGCGCCGGCGCGGGACTGTCCGCCTCGCTCGCCCGCGCCTTCGCCAAAGAGGGGATCGCGGTCGCGCTCGCCGCGCGCGCGCCCGACAAGCTCAGGCGGCTGGCGCAGGATATCGGCGCGCGCACCTTCGAGTGCGACGCGTCGCAAGGCTACGACGTCGAGGCGCTGTTTTCCGGCCTCGACGCCGCCGGGCTGACGCCGGACGTCGTCGTCTACAATGCCAGCGCCCGCTCGCGCGGGCCGCTGGTCGATCTCGATCCGGACGAGGTGGAGAAGGCGATCGCCGTCACCGCCTTCGGCGCCTTCCTGGTGGCGCAGGCGGCGGTGCGGCGCATGCTGCCGAACCGGCACGGCGCGGTGATCTTCACCGGCGCCTCGGCGAGCGTGAAGGGCTATGCGCAGTCGGCGCCCTTCGCCATGGGCAAGTTCGCGCTGCGCGGGCTGGCGCAGTCGATGGCGCGGGAACTCGCGCCGCAGGGCATCCACGTCGCGCATGTGGTCATCGACGGCGGCATCCGCTCGGCGCGGCGGCAGGAGCCGCCGGACAATCCGGATTCGCTGCTCGATCCCGACGCCATTGCGCAGAGCTACCTGCATCTCCTGGACCAGCCGCGCAGCGCCTGGAGCTGGGAGATCGAGGTGCGGCCCTGGGTGGAGAAGTTCTAGCGCTCATGCCGATCATCACGTCCCGGGACGATCTCACGGAGCTTGCCCCCTCCGGCACCTTGCGCGGCGGCGTGGTCGTCGCGCCGGCGGCCTCCGCCTTCTTCGCCGTCAGGGATGCGAGCGGTGCGCCGCACGGCGTCACCGTCGATCTGCTGCGTTTCTTCGCCACGCAAACGAAGCTGCCGCTCGACCTGCAGCTCTACGACAACTCCGGCGAGGTCACCGACGCCGTGGCGGCGGGAGCCTGCGACGTCGGCTTCATGCCGCAGGACGCGGCGCGCGCCGCCCGCGTCGCCTTCGGCCCGGCCTATACGACGATCGAGAGCACCTATCTCGTGCCGGCCGGCTCGAGGCTGCAGTCGATCGCCGAAGTCGATCGCGCCGGCATGCGCATCGTCGCCATCGCCAACACCACCACCATGCGCAGCGCGCGGCGCACGGCGCCGAACGCCGCGGTGCGCGAGGTGCCGAGCGTCGAGGAGATGGTGGCGCTGGCGCGGGCGGGGGAGGGCGATGCCTTCGCGCTGTCGAAGGATTCCTTCGCCACTCTGCTGCCGAAGCTGCCCGGCGCGCGGGTGCTGTCGGGCAATTTCCAGCAGACCGGCATCGGCGTCGCCGTGCCGCCGGGCCGGCCGCGCGCGCTGGCCGCGGTCACGGCCTTGCTGGCGGAAGCCAAGCGCGCCGGCGCGGTGCGCCAGGCGCTCGATGCGGCAGGGTTCAAGGACGCGGCGGTCGCCTCCTAGAGCGTCACCACGACATTGCCGAGCGAGCCCTTCTCGACCGCCTCGTGCGCGGCGACGATGTCGCCGAGCGGATAGGTCGGCGCGGCCACGCGGTTCTTCAGCCAGCCCGCCTTGAGGCCGTCGCCGATCGCGTCGATCGCAGCGGCGCGCTCGGCCGCGTCGAGCTCGTAGACCAGGAAGAACTGGATGCGGATGCCGTTCACGAGACAGAAGGACGCCGGGATCGTCGCCTCCGGCATCGTGCCGTAGACGATGACGCTGCCCTTCGGCCGCAGCACCGCCGGGATCAGCCTGGCATTGGCGGTCAGATCCATCTCGATCACCGCGTCGACGCCCTCGGGCGCGACCGCCTTCACCGCCGCGCCGACGTCCTCGCGCTTATAGTCGATCGTGTGGTCGGCGCCGGCCTCGCGCGCGGCCGCCGCCTTCTCCGGCGAGGAGATGGTGGCCAGCACCGTCGCGCCGCGGCGCTTGGCGAACTGGATCGCGTACTGGCTGACGGCGCCGGCGCCGCCGGAGACGAGCACCCGGCTGTGCGGCCTGAGCGCGGCGAGCGCGACGGCGTGGTAGGCCGTCATCGCCGGAATGCCGAGGCAGGCGCCCTCGGCGAAGCTCACCCTCTCGGGCAGCGGCACCGCCTGCGCCGCCGGCACGGCGATGAACTCCGCGGCGGTGCCGAAGGGGCGCTTCCATTGCCCGTTCCATAGCCAGACGCGCTCGCCGACGCGGCTCTGCGGAACGCCGTCGCCAACGGCATCGATGACGCCGGCGCCGTCGCTCTGCGGAATGACGCGGGGAAACGCGATCTTGCGCGCCGTCCCCTGTCGCGATTTGACATCGGACGGGTTAACGCCGGAGCTCGCGAGCTTCACGCGCACCTCGCCGGGCCCCGGCTGCGGCGTCTCCACGTCGGCCACGCGCAGCACCTCGCGCGCCGACCCGTTCGCCTCGTAATACGCCGCCTTCATGGAGTATCTCCTTGCCGGAACCATGCGCCTTCCCCGCGCGTTTTTGAGCTTACACCGCCAATTGCCGGGACGACGAGGCGACGCCCGCCTGTTTCGTCTAACCGAAACGCCCCGGGCAGCGAGGCGCAACACGTCAGCGAGGGTCGAACATGAGCTTCCGCGTCTACAGTGGGCCGAAAGGCTCGGAGGATATTTCGCCGATCGCGAAGTCGCAGGCGCTGTTCAAGCAGTTCGAGTCGCTCGATCAGGCGCTCGCCTGGGCGCGCCACATCGGGCAGGGCGACCGTGTCGCGCTGCTGATCGAAGGTGACGACGGCACGCGCATGGATCGGCGCGAGATCGGAGCCGCGCTCGGCGCCGGCCGGCGCGAGCAGATCGGCAGCTCATCGGCCGTTTAGGCTTGGGGATGCTGCGGGCCGGTCTATCCGGCGATCCGCGTCCATTCGGTCCGGGCGCGTGCGGCCAGCCCGTTCCACTTGCTGGCCACGACGTCCCAGTTGACCAGCGGGCGCTGGGTGGCGGCGGTGGCCGTCGGCGGGGCGTGCGCGGAGTCGTAGACATAGGCGGCGCCGACGGTGATCAGCGCGCCGAGGATGATGCCGATGAGAAGCCGCATGGAGGAGCCCTCCCTTGATCCGCGGACCAGAACGCCGGGTGCGACGGTCGGGTTCCGGCTGTTGCGCGGCTGCCGAGGCGGATGTGTGGCGGGCGCCCGAGCCGCTGCCCGGCGGTTCGGACATAGGTGTTAAGCACCTGATATTGCTATATAAATTAAGTAAAAAAGTTTGCCCCCCAACGAGAATTGCTGCTATATTGCCGGTCCATGAGTAGAGCATCAGCGAAGTCCGCGGCCCGGTCCGCCAAGACCGCCGCGGGAGCCCGAAAAAAGCCCACGAAATCGGCGCGGAAGTCGGTCAAAAAGGCCTCCGCCAGCGCGATTCGACGCAAATCGGCGCGTCCTCAGCGTGCCGCCGGCGTCGCCCGCAAACCGGCCGCCAAAACGGTCGTGAAGACCGTCGTTGCCGCCGCGGCGACGATGGTGCGGACGCCGGCGATGAAGGCGATCATCGCCGAGGCGACGATGATCCGCACGATCAGCCCGCCGATGCAGCCTGCCGCGCCCGATCTGCCGGTCTATCCGCACAAATACCGCGTCGGCGAACTCGTCTATTACACGTCGCCGAGCTTCGGCCGTGCCGCCGCCACGGGCAGCTACACCGTCATGAAGCTCCTGCCGTCCGATGGCGACGACCATCAGTATCGGATCAAGAGCTCCGGCGAGGCCTTCGAGCGGGTCGCCAAGGAAAGCCAGCTCGACCGCGTCTGACGTCGCGATCCCGCCTATGCTGTTGGCGCGCCTGCGGCTAGAGAGTCGCAGGCGAGGGGAGGGAGAGCATGCCGACCTACATCACGCAAGGCCGCTACACGCGCGAAGCGATCAAGGGAATGATCGTGAGGCCGGAGGACCGCGCCGACGCGGCCGCGCGCCTTCTCGCCAAGGTCGGCGGCCGCCTGATCTCCTATTACGTCACGTTCGGCGAATACGATTTCATGCTCGTGGCCGAGGCGCCGAACGATGTGCAGATGGCGGCGGCGCTGTTCGCGGCCGGCTCCGGCGGCGGCGTCACCGATTTGCGCACCACCGTGGCGCTGACCTCGATCGAGGCGAAAGGCGCGTTTGCCGCGGCAAGCGACATTGCTCCGGGTTTCAAGTCGGCCGGCGGCGCCTGAGGGGCGGGCGAGGGACCGGGAATAAACCGGCTTTTATGGGCATTCTCTGGACTTCACCAGAACCGGACTTCACCAGAAAATGGTTGGGAGGAGACATTCCGATGCGCATTGTCCTGCGTCTCATTGCACTGTTGCTGCCCGTGTTGATGGCCTGGCCGGCTTCCGCGGCCGATCCTTATCCGAACCGGACCGTGAAGCTGATCGTGCCGTTCGGCGCCGGCGGTCCGGCCGACGTCTATGCCCGGGTGCTGGCGAAATATCTGAGTGACGAGACGGGACAGTCCTTCGTCGTCGAGGACCGGCCCGGCGCCGGTTCCATCATCGGCACCGATGCGGTCGCGAAATCGACACCGGACGGGTACACGCTGCTGGTCATGTCGAACACCCACACGGTCAACGAGTCGCTGCTGCCGAAAAAGCCGTTCGTGCTGATGCGCGATTTCGTGCCGGTGGCCAGCATCAATTATTCCGACCTGCTGATGGTCGTGCATCCCTCGGTGCCGGCGAAGACCGTGCAGGAATTCATTGATCTCGCCAAAAAGGAGCCCGGCAAGCTGAATTACGCCTCGTCGGGTCCCGGCACGCCGTATCACATGGCCGGCGAGCTGTTCAAAGCGATGACCCAGACCGACATCGTGCACGTCCCGCACAAGGCCTCCGGCGATGCGCGCAACAGCGTCATCTCCGGTACGGTGCAGATGATGTTCGACGCGGTCACCACCATGTCGGCGCTGGCCAAGGGCGGGCAGGTGCGGGCGCTCGCCACCACCGGCGACAAGCGCAATCCGCTGACGCCGGACCTGCCGACGGTCGCCGAAACCGTGCCGGGCTACGAGGCGGTGATCTGGCTCGGCGTCATGGCGCCGAAGGGCACGCCGAACGACGTCGTTGCCTATCTGAACAAGCACATCAATACGGTGATCGAGAAGCCGGAGGTTAAGGCGGCGTGGCTGAAGCAGGGCGCCATCCCGATGGAGAAGACGCCGGCGGAATTCGACGCCTTCCTGCGCAAGGACATCGACAAGTGGGCGAACGTGGTGAAGACCGCCAACATCAAGGTGCAGTAGGCATGACGCGGCGGCTGTTCGGTTCGGCGGCGGCCATCGTCGTCGCGGCGGCGGCCGGCGTCATCGTCGTCGCGGTGCTGCAGCATTTCGCGACGAGCGAGCAGGCGGCGGAGCGCAGGGCGCTCATCGAGCGCAGCGCGGCGCTGACGCGCGCCGCGCTCGCACCGGGCTCGGCGCTCGCCTGCCTCGACGGCGCGATCGGCGAGACCGCGGGGGACGCCTGCGAGAAGGCGGTGTTCGCTTCGCCCGGCGCAGTCGCCGCCGCCGTCGCCTACGAGGGCGAGCGCCTGTCGATCCTCGCCGCCGCCTTCGACCTGTCGAAGCAGGGCGACGCGCAGGTGATGGCCGCGCTCGCCGGCGCGCGCCGCGCCGTCGAGCTCGACCGCTACGGCCTCGCCGCGCACGTCCTCGCCGTGCGCGAGGGCTGCACCGTGGCGCAGTGTCCGGCGTTGGCCATGTTCACCGATACGACGGCCCTCAACGCCAATCTGAAGGCGCAGGCCTTCGAAACCTACGTCGCCCGCTACGCGCCAGACTGGGGCAAGCCGACCGAGCCGGCTTTGCCGCCGGTCGCCGCCGCGCCGCCGTCGGCCGAGGCGACGCCAGCTGTCGCCGTCGCCGCGCCGCCGCCTTCGGAGCCGCATGACACGCAGGGCACGGCGCGCCCGGTCGACAAGCGCTGGAAATTCCCCTCGGCCGATTCCATTCCGGCGGTCAGCATCATGAACACCGAGCCAAAGCTGTCCAAGAGCGCCGAGCTGCCGGAGCCGAAGGTCGACCCGGATCTGGCGAAAGCGTTGGGCGGCAACGCCGCACCCGCCAAGCGCGACGAGCCGGCGCGCCTGCCGCCGGCGCGTCCACAGGCCGAGGCAGCGCCCGCCGCCGGGCCGCGCTAGGATCGACGCGACCCTCACCGGACCCACCAATGTTCACCTCCGTCCTCATCGCCAATCGCGGCGAAATCGCCTGCCGCGTCATCCGCACCGCGCGCCGCCTCGGCCTGCGCACCATCGCCGTCCATTCGGAGGCCGACGCCCACGCTTTGCACGTGCGCATGGCCGACGAAGCCCATGCCATCGGCCCGGCGCCGGCGGCGCAGAGCTATCTGGTGGCGGACAAGATCATCGCCGCGGCGCGGGCCGCCGGCGCCGACTGCATCCACCCGGGTTACGGCTTCCTGTCGGAGAACGCCGCCTTCGCCGAGGTCTGCCGCGCCGCCGGCATCGTCTTCGTCGGGCCGCCGCCGGAGGCGATCCGTGCGATGGGGCTCAAGGATCGCGCCAAGGCGCTGATGGAGAAGGCCGGCGTGCCGGTCGTGCCCGGTTATCACGGCGACAAGCAGGACCCGGCCTTCCTCAAGCGCAAGGCCTACGAGATCGGCTATCCGGTGCTGATCAAGGCGGTCGCCGGCGGCGGCGGCAAGGGCATGCGCAAGGTCGAGCGCCACGCCGACTTCGACGCCGCGCTCGAGGCGGCGCAGCGCGAGGCGAAGTCGGCCTTCGGCGACGCGCAGGTGCTGATCGAGAAATACGTCAATGCGCCGCGCCACATCGAGATGCAGGTCTTCGCCGACGGCCACGGCAACGCCATCCATCTGAACGAGCGCGACTGCTCGCTGCAGCGCCGGCACCAGAAGGTGATCGAGGAGGCGCCTGCGCCCGGCATGAGCGCGGACTTGCGCGGCAGGATGGGTGCGGCCGCGGTCGCCGCCGCCAAGGCGGTCGGCTACCAGGGCGCCGGCACGGTCGAGTTCATCGCTGACGGCGCCGGCGGCCTCAAGGAAAACGGCTTCTGGTTCATGGAGATGAACACCCGTCTTCAAGTGGAACATCCGGTGACGGAAGCCATCACCGGGCTCGATCTGGTCGAGTGGCAATTCCGCGTCGCCGCCGGCGAGACGCTGCCCTTGAAGCAGGACCAGGTGGGCCTTGCCGGTCATGCGGTCGAGGCGCGGCTCTACGCCGAAGACCCCGAGCGCAGCTTCCTGCCGTCGACCGGCCGGCTGGTGGCGCTGAGCTTCCCGCAAGGCGAGGGGCTGCGCATCGACAGCGGCGTCGAGGCCGGTGACGCGGTCACGCCGTTCTACGATCCGATGATCGCCAAGGTCATCGCCCACGCACCGACCCGCGACGGCGCGCTCGATATCCTCGCGGATGCGCTCGAGCGCACGGTGGTCGCAGGTCCGCGCAGCAATGCCGGCTTCCTCGCGGCGCTGGCGCGCGCCGATGGTTTCCGTGGCGGCGATTTCGACACCGGCTTCATCGACCGCAACCTTGCTGCACTCGGCGCCACCCCGCAGGGGCTCGACCGCGCCGCGGCGGCGGCCGGTGCGCGCAGCCTCATCGAGCGCGAGCGCGCGCGGCTGGCGAGCGACGGCGCCTCGCCCTGGGACGTCACTGACGCCTTCCAGCTCTCGGGCCGACGCCGGCTGGGGCTGCCGGTCATTGCCGATGGCGAGGCGGTCGTGGCGCAGGTGGATTACGGACCGCGGGGCGCGGCGGTCTCGGTCGAGGGGGCGGCATCGGCCGACGATGCGATCACGGTGGCGCAACAGGACGCCGTCTACGTGCTGCGCCGCGGGCGCCAGACCAGGGTGACGCTACGCGACCTCGCGCTCGATCAGGCGGGCGATGCAGCCGGCGGCGGTCTGGTGCGCGCGCCGATGCACGGCAAGGTGCTCGCCCTGCTGGTGGAGAAGGGCGCGCAGGTGTCGCGCGGCCAGCGCGTCGCCATCATCGAGGCGATGAAAATGGAGCACACGCTGGCCGCGCCGATCGACGGTACGGTCGCCGAGATTGCGGTCGAACGCGACGCGCAGGTCGCGGAAGGCGCGAAAATCCTGGTGGTCGAGCCGTCGCAGCCGTAAGGCGCGGCGGCCTACATCTTCTTCGCGGCGTGCTTCCTGGCGGGCTTGGCCGGCTCGTCCTCCTTGGTCGCCGCGAAATAGACCGGCAGCGACCAGCTCGGCAGGATGAGCGGCAAACCCTTCGGGATCAGGCTCAGGTTCCTCTTGTTGACCTCCATCGCCTGATCGAAGGTCATCTGCTGCGGGTCCGTCTGGACCTGCGGCGCCGGCTTCGCCGGCTTCTTCGTTTTCGCGACGGCGGCGGTGGGCGCTACCGCGACGACGGCGAGCGCGACGAGCAGAGCAAGCTTCCTCATGGTCCCCCCTTCGACTGGCGGGCCGCAACCGCGGGCGTGGCCGTTGCGACTCCCTGCCGCGCACACGGTAGCAGGGGATGCGCCGCGCGTCAGCCCGTGCATTGTGGGAAGAGCGCGCAGTCGAGACTTTCGCCAGCGCCCCGTGGGGGCTATGGCTGGAGGCGCCGTCCGCCTGCCTTGGAACTCCTGCGAATGCCGCTTCATCTCATCAAGCTCTGCGTCGGCTGCGACTCGGTTGCCGACCTCGAGGACTGGATCAAGTTGAAGTTGAAGGAGAAGAAGCGGCGCGGCCAGAAGCTCGAGCATGTCCACACCACGCGCATGCTGCCCAAGCGCGCCGAGGAGCTCGTCGACGGCGGCTCGCTTTACTGGGTGATCAAGGGCCAGATCACCTGCCGCGAGAAGATCCTCGATATCCGCACGACGACCGGCAAGGACGGCATCCGCCGCTGCCAGGTCGTGCTCGACGGTAAGGTCAGGCTGGTCGAGCCGCGGCCGCGCGCGGCCTTTCAGGGCTGGCGCTATCTCGAGGACAAGGAGGCGCCGCGCGATCTCTCGCGCGCCGCGCCGGGAGCCTCGAAGATGCCGGAGGCGATGCGGCGGGAGCTGAGGGAGCTCGGGCTGCTCTGATTCCTGTCGTCCCCCGCGAAAGCGGGGACCCATATGCCGTGCCGTCTCGACATGCCGCGGCGGACTGGATCGCCCGCTTTCGCGGGCGATGACATCGTCTGACTACACCGCCAGATTGTCGATCAGTCGCGTGGTGCCGAGCTTGGCCGCAACCAGCAGCCTGATCGGTCCGTCTTTGGTCGAGGCGACCGGCGCCAGCGTCAGCGCGTGCCGCGCCGCGAGATAATCGACCGCAAAGCCGGCGCGCGTGAGCTCGGTGACGCCTTCTTCGAGCACCATCTCGATCGGCTCGCGGCGGCCGATGCGGCCGGCGCAGGCGTTAAGAACGCGGGCCAGCGTCGGCGCCACGGCGCGCTCGGCCTCCGAGAGGTAGGCGTTGCGCGAGGAGAGGGCGAGGCCGTCGCGTTCGCGCACGGTCGGGATGCCGACGACCTTGAGCGGCAAATCGAGGTCCTTGGCCATCTGCGTGACGACGCGGAGCTGCTGGTAGTCCTTCTGCCCGAAGATGGCGACGTCGGGGGTCACCTGCAGGAACAGCTTGGCGACCACGGTGGCGACGCCGCCGAAGAAGTGGTGGCGAAACTTGTCCTCGAGCCCGGCCGTGGCGGCGCCGGCCGGCTCGATCCGGGTCGAGAAGCCCTCCGGGTACATGACCTCCGCGGTGGGCGCCCAGACGAGGTCGACGCCCGCCTCGGTCAGCGCCTTGATGTCGGTGTCGAAGGTGCGCGGATAGCTGCCGAAGTCCTCATGCGGGGCGAACTGCGTCGGATTGACGAAGATCGATACCACTATCCGGTCGGCGCGGCGGTGCGCTTCCTTGACCAGCGCCAGATGGCCGCGGTGCAGCGCCCCCATGGTCGGCACCAGCGCCACGGTCTCGCGCTTTTTGCGGAAGGCGGCGACGGCGGTGCGCAGCGAGCGCAGGTCGCGGGCGATGGTCGGGCGGTGCGGCATGATGACGGTCTTGACGGATTCCGGGTCGGGGCGGGGCGCTGTCTAGCAAGTCACGATGAAGGCGGCCAACGATTAATGGTTAAGCGGCGCACAACTTGACTAAATGTTCGTAATAATTTGAAACTCATGCGATCAAAGGTCGCCGCATGCTGGTCCAGCCGATCCGTCCACCGCAGCAATCCGCTCATGTCGTCGTCCTCGGCAACGAGAAGGGCGGCTCGGGCAAGTCGACGACTGCATTGCATATCGCGGTGGCGCTGCTCAAGGCCGGCCAGCGCGTCGCCACCATCGACCTCGACTCGCGGCAGAAGAGCTTCACCCACTACATCGAGAACCGCCGCGACTGGGCGGCGCGCGCCGGCCTCAAGCTCGAACTGCCGACCCACTACTGCATCGAGCGCGCGCAAGGGCCTTCGGTCGAGGCCAACGAGGCCGAGGAGTTCGCCGCATTCTCGCGCGCGATCGGCTTGATCGAGCACAGCCACGACGTCGTCGTCATCGACACGCCCGGCCACGACAGCTACCTGATGCGGCTCGCGCATTCGCTCGCCGACACCCTGGTCACCCCGCTTAACGACAGCTTCGTCGACTTCGACGTGCTGGCGACGCTCGATCCGACCAATTTCACCGTCACCGGCGAGAGCCACTACGCGCGCATGGTGCGCGAGGCGCGCCGGCAGCGCCGCCTCGTCGACGGCAAGCTCACCGACTGGATCGTCGTGCGCAACCGCCTCTCGCAGCTCGGCTCGCGCAACAAGAAGCTGGTCGGCGAGGGGATCAACGAGCTCTCCCGCCGCATGGGCTTCCGCTGCATCGACGGCTTCGCCGAGCGGGTCGTCTACCGCGAGTTCTTCCCGCGCGGCCTGACCGCGCTCGACGACCTCGACGAGCTGACGCTCGGCACGCGGCCCAATATGTCGCACGTCACCGCCCGCGAGGAGGTGATCGCGCTGCTCAACGCGCTGCATTTGCCGCTGTCGGAGAACGGCCGCCGCCGCGCCGCCGCGCGCGCGGAGTGGTACTCGGTCATGGACCAGCCGCTGCAGGTCCACGACGTGCTGGCGTAAGCCGACCCTTCGTTCCAGTCTGTCCGTCGCGCCGAGGCCCATGCGCCCGCGCAGGCGCGCGCCTCCGCGTGACGGGAGAGGCGGTGCCACCGTTGCCCCTCATTCGGGTATAGACTGGTCCCATGTCCAAGGACCGCACCCAGACCCCCGCGCCTGCGGCCAATCGTGCCGAGATCGACGCCTTCCTCGACAAGGTGAAGTCGCTCGGCCCCGCGACGGCCCCGCATGCCGCGCGCGGGCGGCTGATCTTCGCCCTCGATGCCACCATGAGTCGTCAGCCGACCTGGGACACCGCCTGCACGCTGCAGGCTGGCATGTTCCGCGAGGCAGCGGCGATCGGCGGCCTCGACATCCAGCTCGTCTATTTCCGCAGCCTCAACGAATGCCGCGCCTCCGGCTGGGTTGCCGACAGCGGCAAGCTCGCGGCGCTGATGTCGCGCATCGACTGCCGCGGCGGTCAGACCCAGATCGGCCGGGTGCTCTCGCACGCGCGCGCCGAGCACGGCCGAAAGCGCGTGCAGGCGCTGGTCTTCGTCGGGGACGCGATGGAAGAGCCGATCGATGCGCTCTGCGCCAGCGCTGGCGAGCTCGGCCTGCTCGGTGTGCCGGTGTTCATGTTCCAGGAGGGCCACGATCCGGTGGCGGAAAACGCCTTCCGCGAGATCGCGCGTCTGTCGCACGGCGCCTGGTGCCGCTTCGACGCCGGCGCAGCGCAGGAACTGGGCGAATTGCTGCGCGCGGTCGCCGCCTATGCCGCCGGCGGGCGCAAGGCGCTTGCCGCGCTGTCGTCGCGCGCCTCGCCCGCCGCGCAGGCGCTGCTGGCGCAGCTCCGCTAAGTCATGCCCATCCTTATTCTCGGCATCCTGGCGCTGGTGGTCGGTCTGTGGGCGCTCAATGTGATCTCCCGGGTCGATCCGAAGATCGCCGCGCGCGTGACGAAGGCGGCCGGCGGCCTCATCTCGGTCGCCATGGCCGTCTTCCTGGGCATGCGCGGTGAGATCAACGTCGCCATTCCGCTTGGCGTCTTCGGCCTCGGCCTGCTCGGCTGGCTGCCGTTCGGGCCGGCCGGCTTTTCCCAGCGCACGAAAAAGAGCTCGGGCCAGACCTCGCGCGTGCGCTCGGGCATGCTCGAGATGGAGCTCGATCACGACAGCGGCAGGATGCGCGGCCGCTTCACCGGCGGCCCGCAGCAGGGCCGCGACCTCGACTCGATGGACGTGGCATCGCTGGCCGCGTTGCTGCCGGGCCTCGACGAGGAGAGCCGGGCGCTACTGCTGGCGTATCTTGACCGCCGCGATCCCGGCTGGAGTGAACACGCGCAGCACGATGCGACAGCGGGGCGCGGCTTCGCGCCCACCGGCAAAATGGCGGACAACGAGGCCTATCAGATCCTTGGCCTGCAGCCGGGCGCCACCGCCGACGAGATCTCGCGGGCGCATCGGTCGCTCATGAAGAAACTGCATCCCGACCAAGGGGGGTCGACGTATCTCGCGACCCGGGTCAACGAAGCCAAAGACACTCTTCTGCGCCGCCATCGCTGAAGCTACTCCGCACGCAACTCGACACTCGGCTCCCGTTCGACCGCGACCCTGTTCTCGTTCTTATGGAAGGTGTTGATAGGGCATTGTGGTGAATACTTCGTCACCCGGTCGGCCCTGCCGCAAACGACAATGGCCGGGACGGGGCCCGGCCATTCGCAGCGCGGCGCAAACCGCGTCAGTTCTTGAGCATCATGCAGGGGATGTCGCTGTGCTTGAGGTGCTTGCAGGCGGCCTCGGCCTGGTCCTTGCCCAGCCCGGCAAAACGGGCGCGGTAGAGCGACTTCCTGCCCTTGTTCACTTTCTCGGTGAACGGGTCGGCCCTGCCGAGCAGGTGCTTGGCCTTGCCCTGCGCGGCATCGAGCCGGTGCTTGGCATCCTTCTCGTCGTCGAAGGCGCCAACCTGGATCATCCAGCCGCTGTGCCGTGCGGCTGAATCGGCCGGCTCGCTGGACGACGTGTCGGGCACCGGCACAGTGCCGCCGGCGGAGGCGACCTTGGCGGGCAGGGTGCCGAGGATGCCGGGACGGCTGCCCGTCGGCGGCAGCGGCGGCAGGTCGCTCCTGACGGTCGCGACCTGGGTGATGCGCGTGGGCTGGCTGGCGGCCGGCGCGGGCGCCAGATGCGACGTCTCCGGCGCCGGCGGCGTCAGCGAGGCGGTTCGGAAGTTGCCCGGCTGGACGACGAAGGTCTTCACCGCGTTGGGCTTGATCGGCGCGGTCGAACCGACCGACGGCGGGTCGACGGCGATGGCCTGCTCGTTGCCGACCGGAGCCGCCTCGGCGGTCCTGACCGGGGCGGGCATCGGCAGCGGAATGGCAGCCATAACGGGCTCCGCCTTCGGCTCGACCTTGGCGACCGGGATATCGGCCGGCGTGCGCCGGTTCGAAGCCTTGTCGAAATTCTGGGCGATCAGCGTTTCGACCTTGGCGTCGCGTGCGCGCGCGGTGCGGCCGCCGAACACGACCGCGACGACGTAGCGGCTGCCGCGATGCACGGAGGTGACGATGTTGAAGCCGGAAGCGCGGATGTAGCCGGTCTTGATGCCGTCGACGCCGTCGACGCTCCCGAGCAGGCGATTGTGGCCACGCACGGTGCGGCCGCGGAAGTCGAAGGCCCGCGTCGAGAAGTAATGATAATATTGCGGGAAGCGGTCGCGCAGCGCGCGGCCGACGATCGCCTGGTCGCGCGCGGTGGTGACCTGCGCATCGTCCGGCAGGCCCGAGGCGTTGCGGTAGACCGTGTTGTTCATGCCGAGCGCGCGCGCTTTCGCCGTCATCATGCGCGCGAAGCTCGGCTCGTCGCCGCCGAGCGCCTCGCCGATGACGACGGCGACGTCGTTCGCCGATTTCGTGACCACCGCCTTGATGGCGTTCTCGACCCGGATGCTGTCGCCGGGCTTGAGGCCGAGCTTCGACGGCGCCTGCGCCGCCGCGTGCGCCGAGACCGGCAGTTCCGAGGCCAGCGTCAGCTTGCCGGCCTGCAGACGCTCGAACAGCATATAGAGCGTCATCATCTTGGTGAGGGAGGCGGGGTGACGCGTCGCGTCCGGATTGGTCGCCTGCAGGACCGCGCCGGTGTTGGCGTCGACCACGATGGTCGAGACCGGCGGGCTGTAGGTCTGTTGCTGGCTGGGGCGATGGCCGCGGCGATGACGGGTCCGAGCGTCGGCGTCGGCAGTAATCGTGGTCGCGAGAACAAGCCCGGCCAGGCCCAGGGCGCCCCAGCGGAGGCTGCGATGGACACTCGCTCCGCACCCCAGCATTCGCGCTCCCCTCAAACCCCGTTTGGTGGCGGCCCCATAGGGCGCGCCATCATGGCTACATTATAGCGATCGGCCGGATAGCCGCCCGCGCGGCTTGGATTTACGGTAGGTAAGCAAGGTTACCAAAGCCTTAAATGTAACCATCGGATTTCATGGAACTTTTTGCGGTGCGGCATTACCCTTGACAGAATTGTGCAGCGCAATATATTGGTTTTATTCCCGGGCAAGAACCCTGGGCTTGGCAATTCAGCAGTCATGGCGCCGCGACAGGCGGGCCGGGAAAGGTAGACCATGGTGAAGAATTTCGAGGACCTCCAGCAGGTCGGCAAAGAGAATATGGACGTCGCGCTCAAGTCGTTCGGCGCGCTGACCAAGGGCACCCAGGCGATCGCCGTGGAAGTGGCCGACTACTCGAAGAAGAGCTTCGAGGATGGCACCGCTGCGCTCGAGAAGATGTTCGGCGTCAAGTCGCTGGACAAGGTGTTCGAGGTGCAGACCGATTACGCCAAGACCGCCTATGAGGGCTTCGTCGCCAAGGCGTCGAAGATCGGCGAGCTCTACGCCGATCTCGCCAAGGAGACCTACAAGCCGTTCGAGGCGATCCTGGCCAAGGCCAAGTAACGGGTTCGTAGCGTCGTGCGTTCTTAGCGTTCTGCGTCGGTAGCGTCCGTCGCGTCGCGGAGAGTTGCGTTCAGTGTGTGTGGAATGACAAAGCCCGGCTCGTCGAGCCGGGCTTTTGTTTTGCGGGCGGCGGTGGCCGCTATTTCGCGACGCGCAGCTGCGTCAGGTTGGTGCCGATCTGCTGGAACGTCGCCGAAATCTGGTTCGACGAGGTCAGCAGGAAGAATTTGCTCGAGTCGGTGGCGCAGTTCTGCAGCATGGTCGAGGTGGGGTCGCCGTCGGTGTTGACCTGGATCGTGTAGATCGTGATCTTCGCGGCCTTGATGTTGGCGCAGGTGCCGTTTCCGTTCTTGTCGAGCATGCGATAGTCGACCGCGGTCGAGGTGCTCGAGCCGTTGCCATACCACCGGTTCTGCGTGTTCAGGCCGTCGGTCAGCAGGATGATGATCTGCTGATAATCGTAATTCGGATCCATCGGCGGCACCGTGAAGGGGCCGCCGCCGGCAAGCGACAGCCAGCCCATCATCAGGCCGATCGGCTGGTTCGTGCCGCCGTTCGGCGACATGTTGTTGACCAGCGTGTTCATGCCCGACCAATCGTAGCTCAGGCCCATCATGGCCTGCGGGCAGGAGTCGTACTGGTCGGCCGGGAACAACGTGGTCGGATCGGACGCGACCGGAGCAGCGACGTCCTGGTCGTGGCCGGCATTGGTTCCGGGCGGCGTGCTCGAACCGCGGTCGGTCACACAGCCGCTCCATTTCGTCTTGTCGACGAACCAGGTGTGTGCGTAGCCGGTGGTCGTGATGGTCTGCGTGCACACCTTGCTGGAGCCGCTACCGGCGCACGAACAATTGCTGTAACCGCTGCAACTGGCCTTCGAGCCGGTGCCGACGATTTGCGTCGTCGTGAAGGTCTTCGCGACGCTGTCATAACAGCCGATGCTGTTGCTCGGGCAGATGTAGCCCTTGTTGGTGCCGCTCGACGGGATCGTCGAGGTCGTCGATGAGCCGCCAGGCTGCGTCACGCAGGTATAGCCGTCCTTTTTCGAGCTGTAGGGGCAGGACGAGCCCGGACCGATGCTCGAATCCGGCGTCGAGTCGCTCGCGCCGACGGCGAGGTTGGTCCAGTCCTTGCTGAAATCGAGCCAGGCGGCGTTACGGTTCGCCGTCCCGACATTGACGTCCTTCACGAAGGGAACGATCGAGACGTAGACGTCGCCGTTGACGCTCGCCGCCGACTGGAGCTGGTTGAGCAGGCTCTTGGTCGCCGACTTCAGCGCCGTCATCTTGCCGGAGCTCGACATCGAACCGGTGTTGTCGAGCACGAGCGCGACACGCAGCCGCGTCGAGCCCCACGCCGAGGTCGACGAATCCGTCACCGTCACCTTGTCGACGCCCAAGACCCCCATGAACGTGGTCGGCACCTCGACCGAGCCGTTCACCTGCACCTGCGAGCCGCCGGTGGTGGTGTAGGTTGCCGTGATGGTGACGCTGCCGGGGGCGATGTTCGCTCCGGTGAAAATGGCGTTGAAATACTTGACCGCGTTAGCCTGCAACTGGTCGGCGCTCACCGTCGCAGCGTCCTTCGACAGCATCAGCGCGACGGAGTCGAGGGCCGTCTGCAGCGACGCCTTCACC
>Ga0182749_1001434_pt1 | contig 18881 bp, 17 predicted proteins | sample eDN3rd37CKraftMG_FD_128875 | JGI IMG/M metagenome (GOLD analysis project Ga0182749, IMG submission 128875) | Enriched Miracle-Growth compost microbial communities from Emeryville, California, USA - eDNA 3rd pass 37_C Kraft MG (version 2) (version 2) ...
CCTCGGGGTCTATGACATATCCCGGCCACGCCAGACGGAGCGCGGGCGTAGCTCAGGGGTAGAGCACAACCTTGCCAAGGTTGGGGTCGAGGGTTCGAATCCCTTCGCCCGCTCCAGTCGGTCTCTCAGAACACATTCTCCATAGTGGCGTCGCCTCGCAGAAGCGCGGCCTTGCGCCACGTTTTCCGCGCGCACCTTGAGACTTCAAGGGCGGCACCGAAGCCCTATGCGGTTCTCTCTCCGGGCTTTTCTCTCCGGACCTTGGGACTGGCCCGATCCAGTCTACAAGCCTCAACCCGTTGTTCTGCCTCATCTTTGCCGCGTCGCAGGACTTGGATATTCAGCAACTGCTTCGCCCAGGCGAACGCCTCGGACGTCTGAATCCGGCGCGTCGCAGGCCCAAGCCCCTCGAATCTCCCGATCCTGTGTTACCCTTCCGGTATGCATGGCCAGGAGCGCGGGCGCCGCGACGCAGCCCCAGAGGCACGGGCGCGACAGATCATTGATGCCGGCTTCGCGGCCGCTGGCTGGATCGTCCAGGACCGGGCCGAGGTGAACCTGCACGCCGGGCCCGGGATTGCTGTGCGCGAAACCCCGACCGCCACCGGCCCCGCCGACTACCTGCTCTTCCTCGATGGCCGCGCCTGCGGCGTGCTGGAGGCGAAGCCCGAAGGCACGACCCTGTCGGGCGTCGTGCGCCAGGGCGACGACTACACGCGCGCCGCGCCGGCCCGGTATCCCGCCTGGGCCGACCCCCTGCCCTTCGTCTACGTCTCGACCGGCGCCGAGACCCTGTTCCAGGACGCCCGCGACCCGCTCGCCCGCCCCCGCCGCGTCTTCGCCCTCCACCGCCCCGAGACGCTGCGCACCATGCTCGCTGCCGGCAGCAGCCTCCGGGCCCGCCTCGCCACCCTGCCGCCGCTCGACTTGACGCGCCTGCGCCCCTGCCAGGCCGAGGCCATCGCCGGCGTCGAAGCCTCTCTCGCTCAGGGCAAGCCCCGTGCCCTGGTCTCCATGGCGACCGGCGCCGGCAAGACCTACACGGCCTGCGCGCTCACCCACCGCCTGCTCTCGCCGCCCGTCCGCATGGGCCGGGTGCTGTTCCTGGTGGACCGCGCCAATCTCGGCACCCAGGCCAAGCGCGAGTTCGACGCCTTCGCCCCCGGCGGCGCCGGCCTGCTGTTCCGCGAGGAGTTCACGGTCCAGCACCTTCAGGGCAGCACCATCGACCCCTCGGCCAGCGTCGTCATCTCCACCGTGCAGCGCCTCTATTCGGTCCTGCGCGGCCAGCCCTTCGACGACGCCGACGACGAGCGCGGCGGCTTCGAGCGCGCCGCCGACGATGCCGAGCGCCCCGTCACCTACAACCCCGCCATCCCGCCCGAGACCTTCGACCTCATCATCGTCGACGAGTGCCACCGCTCCATCTACGGCAACTGGCGCCAGGTGCTGGAATACTTCGACGCCTTCCTGGTCGGCCTCACCGCCACCCCCGGCCGCCACACCCTCGGCTTCTTCCAGCAGAACCTGGTCAGCCAGTATCCCTTCGAGCGCTCCGTCGCCGACGGCGTGAACGTGGATTTCGAGGTCTGGCGCGTCCGCACCGAGGTCGGCGAACGCGGCGGCACCATCCCCGCAGGCTTCACCGTCCCCCACCGCGACAAGGAGACGCGCCGCCGCCGCCTCGCCGCGCTGGACGAGGACCTGCCCTACACCCCCGGCCAGCTGAACCGCGCCGTGGAGGTGCCGAACCAGATCCGCACCGTGCTGCAGGCCTATCGCGACGCCCTGCCGACCCAGCTCTTCCCTGGCCGGCAGGAGGTGCCGAAGACCCTCATCTTCTGCCAGTCCGACAGCCACGCCGAGACGGTGACCGAGATCGCCCGCGAGGTCTTCGGCGGCGACGCCCGTTTCGCCCAGAAGATCACCTACCGCGCCACCGGCCGCAGCGGGCAGGAGCTGATCCAGGACTTCCGGACCGACCACCTGTTCCGCATTGCCACCACGGTGGACATGGTCGCTACCGGCACGGACATCAAACCGCTGGAGGTCGTGATCTTCCTGCGCGACGTCCGCAGCGCCCAGTATTTCGAGCAGATGCGCGGCCGCGGCGCCCGCACCATCCTGCCCACCGACCTGCAGCGCGCCACGCCCTCCGCCGAGCGGAAGGACCGGTTCATCATCGTGGACGCGGTCGGCGTGACGGAGAGCGTGAAGACGCCGACCGAGCCGCTGGAGCGCGACCGCACCCTCAGCCTGGAAGCTCTGCTGGAGCGCGTCGCCTTCGGCCACACCGACGAGGACACCTGCGCCACCCTCGCCGGCCGCCTGGCCCGCCTGGAACGCCGCCTGCCCGACCCGGCGCGCGCCGAGCTGACCCAGGCCGCCGCCGGGGCGACGCTGACCGACCTGGCCCGCGCCTTGGTGGACGCTGCCGATCCCGTCCGCATCGAGGCCCGCGCGCGGCAGGCCGGCGCGGCGACGCCCGACGACGAAGCCGCTTGGGACGCCGCCGCTGAGGCCCTCCGCGCCGAGGCCTGCCGGCCGCTCGCCGCCAACCCCGCGCTGCGCCGCGCCATCCTGGAAGCCCAGCGCCAGACCGAAATCATCGTGGACGAGCTGACGGCCGACGCCGTGCTCTCCGCCGATTTCGACCTGAACCGCGCGACCGAGATCACCGAGCGCTTCGGCCGCTTCCTGGAGGAGGAAGCCGACCAGCTCGCCGCGCTCGCCATCCTCTACGCCCGGCCGCATGCACAGCGCCGCCTGACCTACGCGATGCTGCAGGAGCTGCGCGCGGCCATGGCGCGGCCGCCCTGGCTGCTGGACGACAAGGCGGTGTGGGCGTGCTACCGGCGCCTGCATGCGGGGCAGACCCGTGCGCCGGCCGGCCTGCTGACCGACCTGGTGGGGCTGGTGCGCTACGCCATCGGCGCGCGAGCGGTGCTAGCCCCCTTCGCGCCGGACGTGAACCGCAATTTCGAGCTGTGGCTCGGCCGCGAGAAGAAGGCCGGGCGCGACTACACCGAGGCGCAGATGGAGTGGCTGCGGCTGATGAAGGACTGGGTGGCGAGCAACGTGGAACTGCGGCTCGACGATCTGCGCGAGGCGTCGGATTTCTCGTCGCGTGGCGGCACCGCGCGAGCACGCGCGCTGTTCGGCGCGGAGCGCCTGCCGGCGCTGGTGGATGACCTGACCGACGCGCTGGTGGCCTGAGGATGCTTTCCCGAGCCGCGGATGATGAATTGCCGCATGGGTGGGCGCGCTCTTCGATTGGGCGCCTCTGCACGCTTCGCAATGGACGCGCCTTCAAGCCCGAGGATTGGGAGCTTCAGGGCCTCCCTATTGTTCGGATTCAGAACCTCAATAACCGGCGCGCAGCGTTCAACCGCTTCTCGGGGGCCGTGGCCGAGCACCATCGCATCTGCAACGGCGATCTTCTCTTCGCGTGGTCAGGGACACCAGGCACATCGTTCGGCGCGCACGTATGGCGCGGCGGTGATGCCGTCCTGAACCAACATATCTTCCGCGTGGATTTCGACGCGTCCGCCATCGACCGCGACTACTTCTGCCACGTCTTGAACTTCAGTCTGGAAGCCTTCATCGCCCAGTCGCACGGCGGGGCCGGGCTGGCGCACATCACGAAGGGCCGTCTCGAGGAAACGACTATCCCGCTTGCTCCAAGGCGGGAGCAGGCTCGGATCGCGTCCGCCATCTCGGAAGCATTGGAAGACATCGAGGCCGCCGAAGCCGCGCTGGCGCGGGCGCGCGAGGGCCTGACGCAGTTCCGCGCCAGCCTCCTCCACGCTGCCTGCACCGGCGCCCTCAGCAGTGACGGCGGTGAAGGATGGCAAACGAAGCCGCTGGCTGAACTCATCTCGGAGGGGCCGAAGAACGGCTACTCGCCGAAGGCGGGCGACAACGACAACGGCACCCTGTCGCTGAAGCTGACGGCAACAACATCGGGCCGCCTCAATCTCGCCCCCCATGCAGTGAAGCGGTTGTCGGAGACGGTCCCGCGAGGCTCGCCGCTCTATCTTCGCTCGGGCGACCTGCTCTTCCAGCGCGGCAACACGCCCGAGTATGTAGGGATCGCTGCCATCTACGATGGCCCGCCTGAAACCTACGTCTATCCGGATTTGATGATCCGCGTCCGCACTCCTGACCCGGCGCTTACGGGCTGGATCTGGCGTGTCGCCAATGCGCCCGCAGGCCGGCGTCACATGCGGAACGCCGCTTCGGGAACTGCGGGAAGCATGCCGAAGATAACGGGCGACGCGGTGCGGTCCCTGCCGATCCCGCTCCCCCCGCACGAAGAGATGCGGCGTCTCCTGGGCAGGATCGAGGAGGAGCTGAACGCCGCCGATGAGGCCGAAGCTTTGCTCAATGCGCAGCAGGCCGCGGCAGTCACGCTCCGCCAATCGATCCTGCACGCCGCCTTCACGGGCCGCCTCGTCGCGCAAAACCCGGCCGACGAGCCCGCGGCCGCCCTGCTCGCGCGCCTCCGCGACGCGCCAGCCGCTGCACGCCGCCCCCGCGCGCGCCGCACCGCCACGCAGCCCGACCTGATCGAGACACCGGCATGAGCGAAACCGAGAACGTCCTGACCGCGAAGGTCTGGAACCTCGCTCATGTGATGAACAACGCCGGCGTCGGCTCCGGCGACTATGTGGAGCAGGTCACCTACCTGCTCTTCCTCAAGTTCGACGCGGAGCGGGAGGAGGACGGCCTGCCCTCCCTGCTGCCGGAGGACTGCCGCTGGGCGCGCCTCGTCGCGCTCTCCGGCCGCGAACTCGCGCAGCACTATGCCCGCACGCTGGAGACGCTCGCGGGCCAGCCCGGTCTCGTCGGCACCATCTATACGCGCGCCCGCAACACCATCGAGGAACCGGCGCACCTGCACCGCCTGGTGCGGATGATCGGCGCGGAGAGCTGGTCGGGCTTCGGCGTGGACGTGAAGGGCGCGATCTACGAAAGCCTGCTGGAGCGCACCGCCTCCGACACCAAGTCCGGCGCCGGCCAGTATTTTACCCCGCGGCCCGTCATCCAGGCCTGCGTCGAAGTGGTGGACCCCAGGCCCGGCCAGACGATCTGCGACCCCGCCTGCGGCACTGCCGGCTTCCTCCTCGCCGCCTTCGAGCACATGCGCCAGAAGCCCGAGGCGCGCGACCGCGAGACGGGGCGCAAGATGCGGGAGGAAGGCTTCACCGGCTACGACATCGTCGCCGGCGTCGCGCGGCTCGCCGCGATGAACCTCTACCTGCATGGCCTCGGCCGCGCCGACGTCACGCCGATCCACCGCGCCGACGCGCTGCTGGCCGATCCGGGCCGACGCTGGGATGTGATCCTGACCAACCCGCCCTTCGGCCGCCGCCAGTCCGTCCAGGTCTTCACCGGCGACGGCGAGGCGGAGACGGAGCGCGAGGACTATCAGCGCCCCGACTTCAACGTCACCACCGGCAACAAGCAGCTCAACTTCGTCCAGCACATCATGACCGTGCTGGCGCCGGGCGGCGTCGCCGCCGTGGTGCTGCCCGACAACGTGCTGTTCGAGGGCGGCGCCGGCGAGAAGATCCGCCGCCGCCTGCTCGATGAGTTCGAGTGCCACACCCTGCTGCGCCTGCCGACCGGCATCTTCTACCGCCAGGGCGTGAAGGCGAACGTCCTGTTCTTCGAAGCCCGCCCGCGCCGCAAGGAACCCTGGACCGAGGCGCTGTGGGTCTACGACCTCCGCACCAACAAGCGCTTCACCCTAAAGGAACGCCCGCTGCGCGACGCCGACATGGCGGAGTTCGTCAGCATGGCAAAGCTCTCGGACCGCACGAAGCGCCAGGAGACCGAGCGCTTCAAGCGCTTCAGCTACGCAGAGCTGGCCGCGCGCGAAAAGCTGGATCTCAACCTGTCCTGGCTGCGGGAGGAGGGCGCGACCGACCCCGCCAGTCTACCGCCACCAGCCGAGATCGCCGCTAGCATTGCCGAGGACCTGGAGGCAGCGCTGGCGCGGTTCCGGGCGGTTGCGACGCGGCTTGGTTGACCTTCAGTTGGAAAATGGCGTCATGCCGAGGAGGCACGCTCATACTGGACGCTGAGGACTTCTTCCCCCCGCATCACCAGTACCCGCTGCACATACAAAGCTACGTCTGGGACTCCGTGCTCGACGACTAACTCGACAGCCCGCTCGCCACGCTTTCTCTTCTGCCGCCACTCTGCGTACGGGTACTCGGAGATTGGCAAGAACGTCGAGCGCCCCCTAGGCGCCGGGTAAGGCTTTGTGGCCCCACTGTTGATCGGTGAGAGAGTGATGGACTCTCGATGTGCCGTCACGAGCGCCGATGCATCAATCTCCAGAACGTCGTGTTCGAGATTGCGATATGGCTTCGCTCCCACCAAGCGGAGAAGGCGCCCCCTCGTCAGCCAGAAGAACACCTTCCGATTAAGGAGCCTGTACCACTCCTCCGGCGTCAAGCCGTCCTGAAGGCAGCGGGTGAGGCCAAGGTCGTCCATTGGCTTCTGATCCCGGACGACCGCTCGGCCAAGGCTTGCCTCCTGGATCTCGACATTCGAAGGGCGGCGCCGCGCCTCAATCGCTTCACGCTCGGCGCCCGAGATGCCGTAGAGATCGAGCAGCCCCGAGGTGCTCAAGAGGCCGTGCCGCTGGATAGACGGCCAGCTTCCGCGTTCCGCCATGTGATAGAGGACCGGGCAGTCTTGAAGCAGTTCAGAGAGTTCCGCCTCGGTCACCACGCCCGCCTATCGATCACGTTTCGCCAATCGAATCCGGTCGACATCATCGACACCGGCACCCCAGCCACTCGCTCCACCTCCTCGATGAAGCGCAGTGTCGGTTGGGTCAGCTGCTCGAAGCGGAATGCATCCTTTTTCTTGTGGTCGATGTAGTCCACGAAGGTCAGAGCGAGATCGGTCGGCCCGTTCAACAGCGCAGATCGTCGTAATTGCTCCCAGTCGAATTCCGCAATTCGTCTTTGGCGCTTTGTCGTGGTCGTGGTCTCTGTCCGCTTGAGATTTTCGAGCGGGATGCCGGAACGTGTAGCGAGGTCCTCGTAGGTCAGTTCCTTCCACATCGGTCCGGATGGGCCGCCGACGCGGATGGGATAGGTACGGCACACCATCACGACGCGGCGCACCCGCCTTGGCGCAATACCCGCATCAGCCAAACAGCCAGCAACCGTGGTGTCCCGCGAAGTGACGTGTGGGTAGGGGCCATGGTGAAGACTGAGCGAGGTTCCCTGCGTACCCTCAAGAAGGACGCGATGCTCCCGAAGGTAGGCTTCGGCGAGGATCTCTTGTGCGTCGCAGATGTACGGCCGCAGTTCAGGCACGTCGCCAGCTAGGCGGGCACCTCCACTGCGCTGCATAATCTTTCGTGCGCTCGCGGCGCCCACACCCTGCCCGGTGGAAGAGATGCTCTCCGTCAGCCTGGTCTCTTCGGCAATGTCGCTATCCTCGATGATCATGGCGTTGCGGTCGATGAAAAGCCGCTCTGCCTCAACGCCGTGCTCCTGAATCTCACGGAGCAGCTTATCGATCTTCAGGACCGCGCCGGCTCCGAGAAGGAGGCGTGCATGGGACGCGCGTCTCGTCCCGGATGGGAGGTGGTAGTAGGTCTCCACAGGGTCGCCGAAAACCTTGTGTCCCGCGTTCGGACCGCCGACACGGACCAGTAGATCATACTCTGGGGCGATGTGGCCGACGATGTTGCCTTTGCCTTCGCTGCCGTATTGCCCGCCGACCAATACGTCGACCAGGGGCACGATGGAGCGCGGGTAGAGTCCGAGTAGCGCAGTGGCGCGAACGAGCACGGCATCGGCCGACGATCGGTCGGTCTCAACGACGATGTCAGCAAGCGGCGCGAGCTCTTGAATCCGTCGCTCGGTAGGATGCTTGCGAGCATCACCATATGACGCGAACTCAACCGTCTCGGTTGGACGTTCTCCGTATCGCCGCGCAAGTTCCACGTCGCTGGCGGTGACGTGCACATGGTGCACCTCGGGGCCGAAGGCATCGCGTACAGCTTCGATCTGACCGCGAATGCGAACAGCATCGATGACGAACAAGTCTGGTTGGACGCCGTCGACTACGGTGCCCTCGATCACCCGCGCGAGCGCTGTCTTCACCCATGCGCCGCCATCTGCCTTATCGAGCGCCTGACCCGCCTTCTGCAGAGCGGACCTTGTGTTTGGTGTTTCTGGCCGTGCAGCAGAGATCAGGTCGCGTGTCCGGATGATCTTCGCGCCGTGGCGCGCCTCGAGCCGCTGGGCGAGTTCACTCTTGCCGGCGCACATCGGACCGGAAAGGAGGACTATGCGGGAGCGGCGGAGGCGAGCCATGGATCAGGCGAAGAGATCCGCCTCCGCTCCTGCGCGGCGCGGCGGGGGATCGTAGACGATGGTCCTCACACCACGCGCGACGAGAGCATCATTCACCATCTGCTCGACGACTTGCCAGTCGCCGCCGGCGCCCCCTGTCCCAAGCCGGGGCATGTGAACGGACGCTTCAGTCGCAAGAGCTTCATCTCCGACTGTGTCGAGGCACCGACCGAGCGCTGCGTAGCGAATTCGAGGCTTGTCTGAAGACCCGTAGCCATGTTGCGCGACCAAGCTTGCCAAAGTCACTCCGCCCGATGCCGGGGAGAAGTGAACTAGCCCAAGGCGCTGATCACGCGGCGAGCTGCTGAGCCACTCGGCGAAGGCGGCTTCGGCTCCAGGAAAACGGGTTGCCGCAATACGCGCGATCCCCCCACCCCACCGACGCGCAGCGTCATTGACCATCATGCAGACGATCCGTCGCCCTCCACCTTTTGGCTGAAGCACGTCGCCATGAACATGCTGAAGCAGAGGCCGTGCATCGTGTGGCGTCGAGTGACGCGGCCGAACGATGCAGGCGACACGCGGCAGCGAGCTGCCGGGATAGCCGGGTATTCCTACGCACTGCAGAACGACATCGCCGAGCGGCTCCCAGACTTCCGAGCCATGCGCTGTGTGGCCAATCGCCGTGCAGTCAGCCATCAGCGTTTCCGCCGGCGGCACGAGGCCGCTGGACGCAAGCTCCCATCCTCGGGAGGGGATCGCGTAGTCGACGCGATAGCGCCGGCCGCCGCCGTCGCGCGGCGAGGCGAATACAACGAGCAGAGGTTCGGACACCACCTTCGCCACGCGGATCAGGAACGCTTCCGCCGAGACGTCGAACTTACGTCGCTCGGCCATAAGCGTCTCGATCGGCGGCGCTTGCTCGCGCAGAGCCATGCTGCCCACCGGCATGATGAACTCGGCCGCAGCGATGTTGCAGAGCATCTCGAGCTGCCAGTCGTCCGGGCCGCGATCTCCGCCCCGATTCCGAACCGCCTCCGTCACGTCCGGAAAGAGAGCGTGCGCGACCTCATGTGCGATAGAGAAGCGGACCCGTTCACGCGGCTGCGTCGGGTTAAACTGGATCCGGACACCCCCATTATCGGGCACGGCGCGCGCATCGCGAACCTGAGCATTCGCTTCAACCGGGATACGAAGCTGATCTGCGAGGAACAGCGGATTGAACGGTGGGCCGCTCCAGCCAGCATCCAGGGCCTTGAGCACGCACGTGCGGGCGGTCTGCTCAACCTTCGCGACCGGATCTTCGTTGCCGGCGAACCGAAGAACAGACAAGTTCGTCCAATTGATCGCTTGGGTCATGCAGCGTGTCCTCGCTTGCCCAGCTCCGTCTGACTGCAGATCAGCGAAATCATGCCGAACGGTCTCACCCTGTTGTTTGTGCAGGGGCGAGCGAATCGACACATCATTCCCCGATGCTGTATGTTGTACCTGAGGAGTGCGGTCCCGCAATATCTTGCGTAGGGTCATGGCAAGGTGCCTGTCCGGCTGGGCTGCAGCCGAAGAGCTGCCTCCTGTTGTGGCCAGGGCAATGCCGCCGCCCGGCCGAGCTGGTGCAGGCTTGCGTGAGGGAGTGGGCGCCTCAGAAGGGCTTCGATGATCGCGGGGTTGAGTAGGGCCAGGAGGAGGAGGCGACCCATATAGCCACGGTCGATTTCCTCCTTCGCCGCCATTTCCGTGATGGAGCTGTACCGTCCGTCGTCCAGCAGCTTTTGGTATCGGAAGGCGCGAGCGAGCGCCTTCGTAATCGTCGGGTCAGCCCGCACCTGCACTGGGGCTCCGCAATCTGACTCGGGCGTTACGACCGTCTTCCGCCCTGGCCGCCTTCGGATCTTCAGCGGGACCCGAACCGTGATGCTGGTGGCGGCACTCATGCGGCCTTCCGCGCCTCAGGCGCCATGGCGCCGAGGTCCCTGACCAGCCCTGCCAGCCCCGCGATCCGCATGCGGATCTCTGCGCCCTCCGGGGCGATGACGACCCTCTCCACCAGAGCGCGCACAATCCGCGCCTGCTCGGCTGGGAACAACTCGTCCCACAGCGGATCCAGCCGATGCAGCACGGACCGCACCTCGCCCTCGGTGATGGCCGGCGCCTCCTTCCGCACCGCGAGCCAGGTGCCGACCACGATCTCGGGCTCGCGCAGCAGGCCCCGGACCTGGGCGATCACGGCCCCCTCAATCTCCGCCGCCGATACGCGTCGCACGACGTCGTCACCCGGCGCGTCGCCCTTCAGCACGCGCTGGGCCACGTAGTATCGGTAAAGCCGGCCGTTCTTAATGCAGTGCGTCGGTGACAGCGCCCGTCCGTCCACCCCGAAGATCAGTCCCTTCAGCAGCGCTGGCGCGTGCTGGCGGTTCTGCGCGGCACGGGCGCGCGGGCTGACCCGCAGGATGGCATGCGCGCGGTCCCATAGGTCCCTCGGCACGATCGCCTCGTGCTCGCCCTTGTAGACTTGGCCTTTGTGCTGAACCTCGCCGGCATAGGTCCGGTTGTTCAGCAGCTTGTAGACGTCGCCCTTATCGAGCGGTCGCCCAGCCTTGCTGGTGGCACCCTCCGCCCGGAGGCGCGCCACCGTCTCGACTCCCGACCCGGTCTCAGCGAAGATCTCGAACACGCGGCGGACGCGCGGCGCCTCGTCCTCGTTCACCACCAGCTTGCGAGCCACGACGTCGTAGCCGAGCGGCACCTTGCCGCCCATCCACATTCCGCGCGCCTTTGACGCGGCGACCTTGTCACGGATCCGTTCGCCGATCACCTCACGCTCGAACTGGGCGAAGCTCAGCAGGATATTCAACGTCAGCCGGCCCATGCTGGTTGTCGTGTTGAAGCTCTGCGTCACCGATACGAAGGTCACCCGGTGAGCTTCGAACGTCTCGACTAGCTTGGCGAAGTCCATCAGCGAGCGCGACAGGCGATCGATCTTGTAGACGACGATGATGTCGATCAGGCCCGCCTCGATGTCGCCTAGCAGCCGCTTCAGCGCCGGCCGCTCCAGCGTGCCGCCGGAGAAGCCACCGTCGTCGTAGCGGTCGCGGACCAGCACCCAGCCCTCGGCGCGCTGGCTAGCCACATAGGCCTCGCAGGCCTCACGCTGCGCGTCCAGCGTGTTGAACTCCTTGTCCAAACCTTCGTCGGTGGATTTCCGCGTGTAGACCGCACAGCGGAGCTTCTTCGTGGTGGCCGGCATCGCCGCGCCGGCGGCAGCGCGAGTCCTCATGCCGAGGCTCCCGGCTGACGCAGCCCAAAGAATACCCAGCCGTTCCAGCGGGTGCCGGTGATGTGGCGCGCAATTGCGGAGAGCGACCGATAAGGCCGGCCCTCGAATTCGAAGTCGTCGGCGCGCACTGTGACGACGTGCTGCACGCCGTCGTACTCGCGAACAAGCCGCGTGCCTGGCAGCGGTCGGCTGTCGGCGCGGATCCGGCGCAGCACCACATTACCGCCGTCGAGCTGCTCACCCAGCGCCTCGAGCCGCGCCCGCGTCTCCGGCTTCACCCCCCCATAGGCCAGTTCCTGGATGCGGTAGGCCAACCGACTGACCAGGTATGGCCGGTTGAAGGGCGGCGGCTCCTTGCCGAACAGGGCCCGCCACTGGTCCTTCAACTCGGCGGCCGTGGCGGTCTGCAGCGCGGCCAGCCGCGACAGCACTTGCGTGGCCGGGATCTTCGGGATGGTGGGCGCCGGCTGGTCTGCCTCCTGCGCCCGGCGGTGGGTCATGGATGCTCGGGTCATGCAACTCCCTCTCTCCTGGGGGTCGCATGACGGCGCTGCCGGGCGGTGGAGTGTAGGCGAACGTCTCCCAACCCCCGGGCCTCTTCAGCATCGCGCGCGAGATCCTCGGCAGCGCGGCTGCGGAGCCGCAGCAGGCCGCGGGCGAGGAGGTCGCAGACCTCGCGGAGGTGGGGTGGGAGGTGGGGGTTTGGCGGGATGGGCGCTGCCATACCACGCCCTTACTCACCGTCTCGCCGAACCGTATCGCCGCTGCAAAATAGGATTCGACTCCGGGCGGGGCGCTTGTCTAGAACAAACGCGGAACGCGTTCCCATCCCCCCCAACCTTCGCCTGTCGAGCGAGACCCCGCCCATGGCCTCCGACTTGAGGAAGTTCGTCAATCCCAAGTTCCTGCGCACCGTGAGCCTGGAGCTCTTCCGCGAGTTGTTCGAGCGCGAGGCACCTGGCGCCGACCCGTCCGATTCGACCATCTTTGACCTGCCGGAGCCGGAGGCGCGAGCCGCGCTGACGAAGCTGTTCGAGGGGCCCGAGGACGCGCTGCCGAGCGGGCTGGTGGCGGATCTCCACCACATCGCGGAGCTCGGCACCGAGGCTGGCATGGTGCTGCTGCAGGAACGCGCCGCGCGCCTGAAGGTCACCATCGCCGCCCCCGCCGACGACGGCACGGATGACGCGATCCCGCTCGACCCGAAGCACTTCGCGCTGCTCGCGTACCTCCGGTACCCGAAGGTGTTCGACGCTGCGTCGGACCTCGCGGCGCTTCAGGCGCGGTCGTCCTTCGCGGAGTACGTCGGCCGCGATGAGAGCGTCGAGCCCGTCCTGGCCGGTCTGGCCAAGGACGCCTTCGAGGCCGCGGCCGGCGAGATGTTCAAGCGCGATCATCGCGGTGCCCATTGCCGCGTCGGCTGGTACGAGGATGGCGATACGCTGCGCGCTGTGGTTACCCATGGGGCACCTGTCTCGGTCCTGCCGGTGGTGGGGCGCGGGGGCGAGGAGGTGATCCGTTTCCGGCGGCTCGAGTACGCGGTCCTCTCCTACCAGGTGAGCACCGGCCGGCTCGGCATCGCCGGGCTGCGCAAGGCGTTGCGCGCGGATCTGGCGGAGTTCTTCGCGCGCCACATCCTGCAGCGGCCCGGCTTCTTCGCCGGCGAGGATTGCCAGGACCTTTACACCCTGGAGCGCATCGAGCGGACGGGCCTCGGCTTCGGTGTCGATCACGCCTTCGACCCCGGGATCCAGCGCGTCGAGATCATCGAGGTGCAGTTGGACAGGCTCGACAGCGAGACGCGCGACGGCCACCCCATCGTCCTGGCGACGCACGTCACGCGCTCCTTCAGTGGCTCTGCCCTCATGCGCGTCCAGCAGCACACCGACCGTGTGGCGTTCGGCCCCGGCCGGTACCGTATCGGGCATGTCGTACTGCGCATCCACTTTGCCGGCAGGAAGCGCGCGACGAGTGTGACGGTGAAGATCAAGCCGCCGTCGCTCGCGGTGTTCAAGCGGCACCGCTTCGAGGCCCGCATCATGGAGCTTCTCCGCCGAAACGGCTTCTGCCTTGAACGACAGCCTGGCGAAGCTGCTGCTGCGGCGTAGCGCCGCGGGGCCGGAGCCGATCCTCTCTGGGCGCGACGCGGCACCGTTCCTGGGGCCGGCATTCGCGCGACTGCTCGCGAAGGGGATCCTGACGGAACTCCCGCCGACCTCGAGCTGGCCGCCCTGCGCGGGCTGCACCTGTGGGTTTGGCGAGCGACCGATCGTGGAGATCGACGGCCGGCTTGTTGCAGAGTGCCCCGACGACGCGAACGCCGGCACCGTGCTTGACGCCGCCGACCTTCGCAGCTTCGCCATCGCTGTCGATCGCCTCGTTGCCATGCTGGCCGCCGGAACCGGCTGGTCCGATCCACCCGAACGGCTCGGCGCTGGCGTCTGGCGGCTGGGGGACCTGGCAGACGGCCGAGCGGTGGTCCTGATCCTGGATCCGCTCGCCTCCCAGCCGCACGTGCTTCTCCCTGTCCTGCGTGCAGCCCCGGCGCCGCCGAGTACCACGCTGCTTGTGCCCCCCGGCGTCGACGCTGCTGCGCGGCGCCCCTTCCTCGACATGCGCTATCACCTGGTCGGGCTGCTCGACGCGCTGCATCCGACCGAGCTGAGCCTTCAGCGCGATCGGCTGGCGCCGTCGGCGCTGGGCACCGCAGGCACCGACCCGGACGTTATGCTGCTGACCGTCAACGTCCTTGGCGTGACGGCCAGCTTCGCCGGCGCGCAGCTGCGGCTCCGGCCGCGTGACTTCGACGTACTGGCGGTGCTGGCCCGTGAGGCGGCCGACGGCCAGGCGCTCGCGCGGCAGGACGACCTGCTCAGGGCCCTGTCCGGTGGAGAAGATCGGGCAGAGCCAATCGCCGTCGAACAGCTGGAGAAGTCGATCAGCCGCATCCGTGAGGCCCTGTGCAGCGCGGCGGAGCTCCCGCGCCAGCAGGGCCGGGACTTGATCGTCAACGTGACGCGGCGCGGCTACCGCCTGGCATCGCCCCCCATCCGGGTGGCGCTCGCCTAGCCAGCGCGCGGCGGAGAGGATTCCGGGAGGATCGGGGGAGGAAGGCGAGAGGATTCCTCCGGCTGCTCGCCCGAGGCTGTGGCCATCGACCTCGATGGAGCCCAGCCCGTATGTCCCGCCCGATCACCGCCGCCGATCTCCACACCATCCAGACCATCGCTGCCGAGGAAGCCCGGAGGCTCGGGCGCAGCCTCGGCTTGCCTCCCCAGGACCGCGATGACCTCCGCCACGACCTGCTGGCGGACCTTCTGTCGCGACTGCCCGCCTACGATCCGACCAAAGGCACGCTCGGCGCCTTCGCCCGCGTCTGCATGCGTCACGCCGCCCTCCGCATCGGTGAGCAGCACCGGCAGCGTCGACGCCGCGCGCACACCGTCTCGCTCGACGACCGGCTGCCGGGCAGCGAAGATCTGACCTTCGCCGACGTCCTCACCGAAGCGGACAGCTACGGGAGCTGGTGCGGCCAGCCCTCCGACGCCTTCGCCGCGCTGGAGCGCCGCCTCGACCTCGAGAGCGCCGTCGGCGCCATCGACCCCGAGGATCACCCCCTCTGCGCCGCGCTGAGCCGCCACACGCCGCACGAGTTCGGCGAGCAGGGGACGATGCCGCGCATGCGGATCTACCGGCGCATCCGCGAGATGCGGCTGCGTCTGCTCGCGGCCGGCATCGCCTCGGCGGCCTGATACGGATTTCGCGGCGCCTGAGTAATGCTGGTCATGGCCACCTGCTCTCCGATCCCCATCCCACCGCCGGCGCCGCTCACTGAGGCGGCGTTCTGCGCATGGCTCGGCACCGCCGCCAGCGGCGATGCCATCATCTACCACCGCGGCGCGCTCGCGCGGGAGACCTGCCCGAGCCTGAACCTGCTGTCGGCGGACGAGCGCGTCCGTGTCGCGCGGCTGTCGAGCCGTGCGCTGAAGCTCGCCGAGGCGGGCCATGTCCATCTCGTGCAGCGCCGCCGCGGCTTCGAGGACTACGACTACGTTGCCATCGCGCGACGCCGGCCGCGGCGGATCTCGCCGCTGCTCCTCCCGCGCATCCTGGCGGAGGCGGCCTGATGCTCACCCCCGCACTGAACCGCCCCACCCTCGACAGCCTGCGCCACCTGCCGGTGGGCGAGATCATCGCGCTGCCGGCCGAGCACCTCGCCCTGCTACAGGCCGAAGCGCGCGAGGCGGTCGAGGCCGCCAAGCGCATGCAGGACTGGATCGAGGCCGCCATCGCGCTCCGCTACGAGCAGCGCGCCGTGGGCGCCCGCGCCGCCGCGGGTAAGGACACCGGCACCGTGCGCTTCGACGATGGCGAGGTCGAGGTCACCGCCGAGCTTCCGAAGCGCGTGGAGTGGGACCAGCGCCGGCTCGCCGACCTCGCCGCGCAGATCCGCGCCGGCGGCGAGGATCCCGGCGAGTACCTCGAGGTCAGCTTCAAGGTGCCGGAGCGCGCCTACGTCGCCTGGCCCGAGCGGATCCGCCAGGCCTTCGAGCCGGCGCGCACGGTCCGTACCGGCCGGCAGACCTTCCGGCTCACCCTCAAGGCGGGAGGCGCCTGATGCCGCTGCGCATCGTCACCGCCGACGAGCGGCTCTCCGCCGCGGCGAACAAGACCACCATGGCGTTGTTTGGCCCGAGCGGCGTCGGCAAGACCACGCTGGTCAAGACGCTGCCGTACGAGACCACGCTCTGCGTGGACCTCGAGGCCGGCATGAAGTCCGTCCAGGACTGGCCCGGCGACAGCGTCCCGATCCGCTGCTTCGAGGACGCGATCGACCTCGCCTGCCTGATCGGCGGCGTGAACCCGGCCGCCGACCCGAACGGCTACTTCTCCACAGCGCACCACCAGCATCTGGTTGCCGCGCACCCCGACCTCGTCCGGCTGCTCGCCGGCAAGAGCCTCGTCTTCCTCGACAGCATCACCGACCTGACCCGCCAGGCAATGGCGTGGGCGAAGACGCGGCCGGAAGCCTTCTCCGACCGCACCGGGAAACCCGACACGCGCGGCGCCTACGGCCTGATGGCGCGCGAGGTGATCGGGCTGCTGAAGCACCTGCAGCACGCCCCGGGCAAGAGCCTGATCATGGTCGGCATCTTGGAGCGCGTGACCGACGACCTCGGTCGCGTCTCTTGGCAGCCGCAGATGGAAGGCGGCAAGGCCGGCCGCGAACTCCCCGGCATCGTCGACCAGGTGGTCTCGATGGCGCTGTTCTCGCGCGATGCGCAGGGCGCGCCCTTGCACGACCCGGAGCGCGGCACGGAGCGCCGCCTCGTCTGCCGCACGGCGAACAGCTTCGGCCTGCCGGCCAAGGACCGCTCAGGCCGGCTGGATGAGACCGAGCCGCCGGACCTCGCCGCCCTTCTCCGCAAGATCAACCTCGCGCCCAGGAGCTGACGCATGACTTTCGACATGAACGACGCCGAGCTGCCGCGCGGCACGGACCTCATCCCGGACGGCAGTTTCGTGAAGCTGCGCATGGAGATCCGAAAGGGCGGGATCGACGGCGCCAGTCCGTTCGACCGGGAGCTGCTGAAGGCGGCGAAGACCCCGGGCAGCGATGTGCGCATGCTCGACTGCGAGTTCACCGTGGTGGCGGGCCCGCACAGCAAGCGGAAGATCTGGCAGAGCTTCACCGTCGCCGGCGGCAAGGTGGACGAGCAGGGCGTCTCCATCGGCTGGAAGATCTCGAAGGGGATGTTCCGGGCGATGATCGACAGCGCGCTCGGCCTCGACCCGCACGACATGAGCGAGGCGGCGAAGGCCAAGCGGATCCTGCGGGGCCTCGCCGACCTCAACGGCATCACCTTCGCCGCGAAGCTCCGCGTCGAGCCGGCCAACGACCCCCGCTACGGCGACAACAACCGGATCGACCGGGTGGTGCTGCCGGGCGAGCCGGAGTACGCGCGCATCATGGCGGGCGAGGCGCTGCCGCCGCAGCCCAGCCAGCGCACGGCGCGCGCGCCGGTGGCCGGCAACACGCCGTCGGCCTGGGGTGGCACCGCGGCGCCGGCGTCCGCCGCGCCTGCGGCCCGGGTCTGGGAGCGCCCCGCCGCCTCGCCGCCCGCGCAGCCCCCCGCTCCGGCCACCCAGGCCCCGCTGGCCGGCGGCCCGACCTGGCTGAACGGCTGATGGCGGGATGGCACGACGCCGCTGGAACCAGCCCCGGCAGCGCGCAGCGCCCGCCGCAGCGCCCGCGTCCCTGCCGCGCTGCACGCCCGAGGATCAGGTCCGGCGCCTGGTCTGCGGGCTGTGCGGCCGCGAGGCGAAGGGCTTCGGCTACGTGCACGGGCTGCGCTTCGGCGAGTTCCCGCACCACCGCTTCTGCAGCATGGCCTGCTGCGAGGCGGGCGGCGCGCTGGCGCGGAGGTCCAACGGCGTGATCGACAAGACGCCGATGGAAGCGCGCGCAATAAAGGACGCGCGCCGGCCCCTTGCCGAGGTGCTGCAGGAGCTCGGGCTGCTCGGTCCCTTCCACGACCGCAGCGCGGCGGAGATCGACCGCATCATCGAGGCCTGCGTCGACGGCTTCCAGGCCTCCATGCAGCGCCAGGCCGCCGAGCGCGATCCGCTCGACGACCCCATTCCCTTCTGAGGTGACGGTGCTGCTCGACCTGAACCACGGCTCCGGCGCGGTCTACGGGCGCATCGACCACGGCCGCGAAGGCGCCGTCGCCGTCACGGCGCGCGTGAACGCCGCGATCGACGTTGCCCTGCTCGCACGCCATCGACGGCAGGCACCGCGTGACTATCTCGGCGGCAGCCGCGTCGGCGAGCCCTGCGCCCGCAAGCTCGTCTACGAGATCACGCACGCGCCGAAGGACCGAGACTTCGACGCCGACATCCTCCGGATCTTCGACGCCGGCCACCAGTTCGAAGCGCTGTCCATCCGCTGGCTCCGGCTCGCCGGCTTCGACCTGCGCGACCGTGGCCCGGATGGAGGCCAGATCGGCTTCGTCGCGGCAGGCGGGCGACTGCGCGGCCACGCGGATGGCGTGATCGTCGCCGGCCCCGAGGTCGGCATCGGCTGGCCTGCGCTGTGGGAGCACAAGGCGCTCGGCCAGAAGTCGTGGACCGACCTGGTGAAGCGCGGGCTGCGCCTGTCGAAGCCGATCTACTTCGCGCAGGTGCAGCTCTACATGGCCTACCTCGATCTCGAGGTAGCGCTGCTGACGGCGCTGAACCGTGACACGCTGGCGCTGCACCACGAGGCGGTGCCCTTC
>Ga0182749_1001436_pt1 | contig 18833 bp, 18 predicted proteins | sample eDN3rd37CKraftMG_FD_128875 | JGI IMG/M metagenome (GOLD analysis project Ga0182749, IMG submission 128875) | Enriched Miracle-Growth compost microbial communities from Emeryville, California, USA - eDNA 3rd pass 37_C Kraft MG (version 2) (version 2) ...
CAGGTGCAGCCCGCCGTGGAAGCGCGCGTGCTCGATCTTGATGCAGCGGTCCATCACGACGTTCAGACCGCGGGACTCCCCGTAGCGCGCCGCCTCCTCGTTCCAGATGCCCAGCTGCACCCAGACGGTCGGCGCGCCGACGGCGACGACCTCGTCCACCACGCTGGGGATGTCGCTCGCCTTGCGGAACACGTCCACGATGTCCGGCACCTCCGGCAGGGACGCCAGATCGGGGTAGGCCTTCTGACCGAGGATCTCGTCGGCGTTGGGGTTGACGAAGTAGACGCGGTAGTCCGTGGAGCGCAGGAGGTAGGTGCCCACGAAGTAGCTCGACCGGGCCGGGTTGGCCGAGGCGCCGACGACGGCGACCGATCGGGCGCTGCGCAGCAGCCCCAGCCGCTCCTTCGCGCTCGGCCCGTCCCAGCTGCGGTTCGAGCGCAGCAGCCGCGCCAGCGGCGAGTCCGCCGGGACCTCGCAGCTGAGCCCGTTGACGAGGCGGGCGGTGACGAGCTCTGCGGCATCCGCTCCCGCCGCCGTGCCGGTGGTCTCCGTGGCCGGGGCCGTGGTCTCGATGCTCATTGCGCTCCCTTCCGACGCGCCCTGTCGCCTACGCGGTGGCGATGGTCAGGGCCTGGTCGAGGTCGTAGATGATGTCCTCAGGGTCTTCCAACCCGACGCTGAGGCGGATGATTCCGGGCAGCACCCCGGCCTCCACGAGCTGCTGCTCGCTGAGCTGCGCGTGCGTGGTCGACGCGGGATGGATGATGAGCGTCTTCGCGTCGCCGATGTTCGCGAGGTGGCTGGCCAGGTTGACGTTCTCGATGAGCTTGCGGCCGACCTCGCGGCCGCCGGCCACCTCGAAGCTGAACACGGAGCCGGGCCCGAGGGGGAAGTACTTCGCGGCGCGATCGTGATGCGGGTGGTCCGGCAGGCCGGCCCAGTGCACGGCGGAGACGCGCGGATCGGCGGCGAGCCACTGCGCCACCGCGCGGGCGTTCTCCACGTGGGCGGTCATCCGGAAGGGGAGGGTCTCGACGCCCTGGGCGAGCAGGAAGGCCGAGTGCGCCGCGAGGACCGGGCCCATGTCGCGCAGCTGCTCGGCGCGCAGGCGGGTGAGGAAGGCGTACTCCCCGAAGTTGCCCGTCCAGCTCAGGTCCCCGTAGCTGGGCACCGGTGCGGTGAGCAGCGGGAACTTGGGACTGTGCCAGTCGAAGCGCCCGCTCTCCACGACGACGCCGCCGAGGGTGGTGCCGTGCCCGCCGAGGAACTTCGTGGCGGAATGGGTGACGATGTCCGCACCCCACTCGATGGGGCGGTTGAGGAAGGGGGTCGCGATGGTCGCGTCGACGATCAGCGGCAGCCCGGCGTCGTGCGCGACCTCGGCGAGCCCCTCGATGTCGGCGATCTCGCCCGAGGGGTTCGCGATGGACTCCACGAAGACCGCCTTGCTCGACTCCGTGATCGCGGCGGCGTAGTCGGCCGGGTCGCTGGAGGCCACGAAGGTGGTCTGCACACCGAAGCGCCGCAGTGCGACGTCGAGCTGGGTGATCGAGCCGCCGTAGAGGTTGGCCGAGGCGACGATGTGGTCGCCCGCCCCTGCGAGCGCGGCGAAGGTGATGTACTGCGCGGACAGCCCGCTGGCGGTTGCGACGGCGCCGAGGCCGCCCTCCAGGCTCGCGATGCGCTCCTCGAAGCTGGCCACCGTCGGGTTCGACAGGCGGGAGTAGATGTTGCCGTACTTGCGCAGGGCGAAGCGCTCGGCCGCGTCCGCCGTGTCGTCGAAGACGAAGGCGGTGGACTGGTAGATCGGCAGCGCCCGCGAGCCGTGCACCGCGTCGGGGATGTTCCCGGCGTGGATCGCGCGCGTGCGGAAGCCATATTCACGGTCGGCCATGCCCTCCACGCTAGTCGAGGCGGCCGACATGCCGCCTTCTGCTCGTCACAGGCCGCAACGCGCGCCCAGGCGGGTAGCGTCGGAGTGTGAGGACCGCTCCGGCGCTCGATGCGGTGGTCGTCGGCTCGGGCCCCAACGGGCTCGCCGCCGCGGTGACCCTCGCGCGCGCGGGCCTGTCCGTCGAGGTGCTGGAGGCGGAGGCCGCGATCGGCGGCGGCGCGCGCACGGACGAGCTCGAGCTCGTGGAAGGCGTCGCCCTCGAACACGACGTCTGCTCCGCCGTGCACCCCCTCGCGGCGGCCTCCGAGTTCTTCCGCGGCTTCGACCTGGCCGCGCACGGCGTCGAGCTGCGCTACCCGGAGGCTTCCTTCGCGCAGCCGCTGGACGGCGGGCGCGCCGCGGTCGCCTACCGCGATCTCGAACGCACCGTGGAGGGCCTCGGCGCGGACGGGCCGGCGTGGCGCGGGCTGGTCGGCCGACTGTCCGCCCAGGCGCAGACCGTGCTCGCGCTCGCGCTCGGCGATCACCGATCGGTGCCAGCCGAGGCGCGCAGGCACCCGCTCACCGCCGCCTTCCTCGGCCTGGCCATCGCGGAGCAGGGCGGCTCGCTGTGGAACGCGCGCTTCCGGACGGACGCCGCCCCCGCCCTGCTGACCGGCGTCGCCTCCCACGCGATCACCGGGCTGCCCTCCTTCGCGGGAGCCGGCACGGCGCTGATGCTCTCCGCCCTCGCGCACGCGCCCTGGGGGTGGCCGCTGCCCGTCGGCGGCTCGCGGGCGATCAGCGCGGCGCTGGCGGCCGAGCTCCTCGCCCTCGGCGGCGTCGTCCGCACGGGCGTGCGGGTGCGATCCGAGGCGGATCTTCCGCCAGCGCGCGCGACCGTCTTCGACACCTCCGCCTTCGCCCTGCTGTCCATCTACTCGGGCCGGCTGGAGGCCGCGGACGCCGGCAGCAGAGCCCGTCGCTGGGCGCGGGGCGTGCGCAGGCTAGGCCTGGGCAACGCCGCCGCGAAGGTCGACTTCGTGCTGTCCGGGCCGGTTCCCTGGGCCGCGCCGGAGGTGCGTCTCGCGGGCACGGTGCATCTGGGCGGCGATCGCGCGCAGATGGTGCAGGCCGAGGCGGAGGTCGCCGCGGGACGGCATGCCGAGCGCCCCGTCGTCCTCGTCAGCGACCCCGTCGTGGTCGACCCGGGCCGGCAGCGATCAGGGCTGCGCCCGCTGTGGAGCTACACCCACGTCCCCCGCGGGTCCACCGTCGACCCCACCGCTGCCGTCACCGCGCAGATCGAGCGCTTCGCCCCGGGCTTCCGTGAGCTCGTCGTCGCGGCACGGGCGATCCCCGCCGCGCAGATGCCCGAGCACAACGCCAACTACCTCGCCGGGGACATCGGTGCGGGACGGGTCACGATGGCTCGCATGCTCGCGCGCCCCACCCCGGCCTGGGACCCCTATGCCGGTCCCTTCCCCGGGACGTGGCTGTGCTCCGCCTCGGCGGTTCCCGGGCCCGGCGTGCACGGGATGGGCGGTCTGCACGCCGCCCGGCGGGTGCTGCGGGCCCTCGGCGCGCCGGAGCGGCCGGGGCCGGAGCGCTAGACCCAGCTCGGGAACCACATGTGCAGCTGCCAGAACGGGAACGGGACGGTCAGTCCCGTCCAGATCGGGTAGAAGAAGGCGCTGAGCAGAACCGCGGCCGCGAGGAAGATCGCCACCACACGGATGCCGACGAGGCGGCGGGCCGGAGGATCGTGCCTGCTGCCGAGGATGCGTCCCAGCACGATCGCGAGCGCGATCGCCATGAACGGCGCGTAGGAGACGGTGTAGAACTCGAAGACGGCGGAACGGCCCCAGGCCGCCGCGATCCACGGCAGGTAGCCGCCGCCGAGGATCGCCAGCACCAGTCCGGAGGCGCCGTCGCGCCGGCGCAGCAGCAGCCAGACCAGGACGAAGCCGGCCACGAGCGCCCCCCACCAGATCAGCGGGTTCGAGATGCTCGTGATCGCCTGCGCGCAGTTGACCGAGGAGTCGCAGCCGGGGGTGCCGGCGTTCAGCCCTTGGTAGTACATGCTCGTGGGGCGCAGCAGGATCGGCCAGCCCAGCGGGCTGGTCGCATAGGGGTGCGGCTGGTCGAGGGTGGAATGCCACTGGTACATCTGCTGGTGGTAGTGCCAGAGGCTCTGCAGGGAGCGCGGCACCCACGACCAGAAGCCGGTCGCGGCGTTGCCGCCCGTGTCGGCCCAGTCCCGGTCCCAGCCGTCGGAGCTGAGGAACCAGCCGGTCCAGGTGGCGAGGTAGCTCACCACCGCGAGCGGGACGAGCATGACGAAGGACGCGAGGCCCTGGGTGAGGATCCCGGCGCTGAACCACGCCCGCAGGCCGTGCCGCCGCCGCGCGATCATGTCCGCGACCACGAGGTAGACGCCCATGCCCGCGAGGAAGTACAGGCCGTTCCACTTCACCCCGCAGGCCAGGCCGAAGACGATCCCCGCCGCGTACAGCCATGGCCTGCGCCAGAACACGGGGCCCCAGTCGCCGCGCCGCTCCGGGGGGATGCCGGCCTGCTCGCTCTCCCACTGCGCCCAGAGCCGCGCGAGCTGAGCCCGGTCGAGCACGATGAGTCCGAAGCCGGCCACGACGAAGAACGCGAGCACGCCGTCCAGCAGCGCGACGCGGCTCATCACGATGTCGATCCCGTCGATGCCGACGAGCAGCCCGGCGATGACCGCCAGCAGCGTCGAGCCCAGCAGCTTGCGCGTGATCAGCGCGATGAGCAGGACGATGAGGCTGCCGAGGACGGCCGTGGCGATGCGCCAGCCCACGGGGTCCGAGGCGCCGAACAGCCACATCCCCAGGCCGATGATCCACTTGCCCAAGGGCGGGTGGACCGCGTACGAGCCGGCGTCCTGCAGCTGGGCGAGCACTTCGGGGTCCATCGTCAGGGGCAGGCCGCTGGGCCAGCTCGTGGGTGCGCCGTTGACCCACTGGCTGTACGCGTCGCGCACGTAGTAGATCTCGTCGAACACGAGGGTGGACGGGTGGCCCAGGTTCCAGACCCGCAGCACCAGGGCCAGCAGTGCGACGCCGATCGGGCCGCCCCAGTACCAGAGTCGGAAAGCCGCAGGGCTCGCCAGCACGCGCCCCCACCAGGCGTCGATCCTCAGCAACGGACGGGGCGCCTCGGGAGCCGGCGCGTCCTCGACCCGAGGGGCGTGCTCGACGCGAGGGGCGTGCTCGCGCGATCGGGCGGGGTCGGCGCCGGGCGCGGACTCGTCGCCCGCTGCGGGCTCGGTCGCGAGCACCGCGTCGAAGGAGCGGGGTCCGGCGGCGTCCGCGGCCTGCGCCGCAGGGCCCGCGTCGCCCGCGCGCGGGGTCTCGGGGCTGGACACCCTGTCATGCTAGGGGACGTGATCATCCTGGCCGCCACGCCGATCGGGAACCTCGGAGACGCCTCTGCGCGGCTGGTGCGCGCGCTGGGCTCCGTGCCGGTGGTGGCGGCGGAGGACACCCGCACCGCTCAGCGGCTGCTGAGCGCCCTGGAGGTGCCGGCCAGGCCCCGACTGCTCAGCATGCACGAGCACAATGAGCGCGAGCGCGCGGCCGAGCTGGTGGCGCTCGCCCGCGATCAGGACGTCCTCGTGCTCACCGACGCGGGCATGCCCGCGGTCTCCGATCCCGGCTACCGGCTCGTCGCCGCTGCGGCGGAGGCGGGGGTGCCGGTGACCGTGCTGCCCGGTCCTTCCGCGGTGCTCGCAGCGCTGGCGGTGTCGGGCCTGCCGACGGATCGCTTCGCCTTCGAAGGATTCCCGCCTCGCAAGCCCTCCGAGCGGAGAGCGGCCTTCGCCGCCCTGGCGAGCGAGCCGCGCACGCTGGTGCTCTTCGAGGCCCCGCATCGTCTGCCTGAGACGCTGGCCGATCTGGCAGAGGCCTTCGGCCCCGATCGTGCGGCCTGCGTCTGCCGCGAGCTGACGAAGCTCCACGAGGAGGTCCGGCGCGGCTCGCTTGCCGAGCTCGCGGCGTGGGCGGCGGAGGGCGTGCGCGGGGAGATCTGCGTCGTCGTCGCCGGCGCGCCGGCCCGGCCGGCGGACCCCGAGGCGGCGCTCGAGGAGGTTCTCGCGCTCGTGTCCTCCGGGCTCAGGCTCAAGGAGGCGACCGCCGCGGTCGCGGCAGCGACCGGGCTATCGTCCCGGGAGCTCTACGGGAGGGCGCTGCAGAGCAGGGCAGGGCGGCGGAGTTCCAGGGGCTCCGCGAGCTCCGGGGGCTCCGGGGCGGGATGACTGCGGTCAGCCCGCAGGCCCTCCTGGACGAATGGCGCCTGACGCCGGAGGGAGGTCCGTTCCCCGGCACGCGCGCCCTGGTCCTCCCCGTGCGGACGGAGGACGGGCAGCCGGCCGTGCTCAAGCTCGTCCCGCCCGGACGGGGGGCGTCCGCGGAGCACCTCGCCCTGCAGCACTGGCACGGCGAGGGTGCGGTGCGCCTGCTGCGCGCCGATCCTCGCCGGGCCGCGCTGCTGCTGGAGAGGCTGCACCCGGAGGACCTCCGCCGGCTGGGAGATCTCGAGGCCTGCGCGATCGTGGGCGGGCTGTACCGGCGGCTGCACCGCCGGGCCGGCCCGCAGTATCGCCCGCTCTCCTCCTGCGTGCAGGGCTGGGCGGCCGAACTCGCCGCCCTGCCGCGGGACGCGGCGGTGCCGCGTCGACTCGTCGAGCAGGCGGGCGCGCTGTGCCGCGACTTCGCCTCGGATGCGGGCACCGACGGCAGGCTCATCCACACCGAGCTGCACTACGCGAAGGTGCTCGCCGCCGACCGGGAGCCGTGGCTGGCGATCGCCCCGGAGCCCCTGTCCGGGGACCCTCACTTCGAGCCGGCTCCGCTGCTGTGGCACCGTTGGGAGGAGCTGGGCCGCGAGCTGCGCGCGGGTCTGCGACGCCGCCTCGAGACGGTCGTGGCGGCGGCGGGCCTGGAGCTCGAGCGCGCTCGCGACTGGGCTGTGGTCCGTGCCGTCCGGTACGGGGTGCAGGGCGGGGGCGATCCCGAGCGCGTGACCCGTGCCGTGACGCTCGTGAAGGCCTTGCAGCCATAGCCCGCGCCGCGCCCGCCCGCCTCACTCCTGCAAAGGTTCACTCCTGCACGGCTCTCCTCTGCGCAGCGTCACTCCTGCACAGGATCCGGGCGACGAGGGGCATCCACTAACACGCCAGCCGCCGCGCCGCGCGTCCCGGCCTGCGCCTACCGTCGCCGCATGACCCATTCCACCGATCGAGCTCCCCTCGCGCTCCCGCGTGCTCTGCCCGCTGGTGCCTGCTACTCCCATGAGTCGGCTGCTCGGCTCCATGGTCTGCCGCTGGCTCCCGGCGCCCTGTCCGAGCTCGTGCATCTCACCACGCCCGAGGGCGCGACGGAAGGGGTTCCGCCGCCGTTCCGCTCCGCGCCTGGCGGCGATGTCCTCCGTTACCGTGGCGGCCCGATTGCGGACCGCACGCTGATCGCCGGCCTGCCCGTCACCGGGGTCGCCCGCACGCTCGCTGACCTGGCCGTGGCCCGCAGCCTGTCCGTCTCCATTCCGACCATCGACGCGGCGCTGCACCGCGGTCTGTGCGATCGGCACGAGATCGTCGCGCAGCTCGCACTGCATCATCGCCCTCATGCCGCGCGCGGCTACACCGCGATCGCTCGCTCGGACGGGCGGTCCGGCTCGGTGGCGGCGTCGCGGGCGCGGATCCTCGTCCACGACCTGGGCCTGGCTCTGCCGGAGCCCGGCTTCCGGGTGCGCGATGCCCGGGGAGCGATGACCTTCGAACTGGCCTGGCCCGTGTGCCGGCTCGTGCTCGAGCTGTGCGGGGCCGCGCCGTCCGCTGCCGGGGGCGGTCCCGAAGATGCTCTCGGGGAGGATCGTGAAGAGGGTCGCGCGGAGGTTCGCGAGGAGCGGTTGAGCGCGATCGGATTCCGGCTCCTGCGGCTCGGCCTGGAGGAACTCGAGCGGCCGCAGCAGCTGCGGCGGAAGCTGCGAGCCGCCGGCGTCCCGTACCGGGCGGGCGATCCGCGCGAGCCCCGCCCCGCCGACCGTCGGGGCCCTGTCACACACAAAGGGCGTAGTGCCCGCTCGCCGTAGGATTGAGGGCATGCCCAGCGGCGAATCCTTCTACATCACGACGCCGATCTTCTACGTCAACGACGTCCCGCACATCGGGCACGCCTACACGGAGGTCGCCGCGGATGTGCTCGCCCGCTGGCACCGTCAGGCAGGCGACGACACCTGGCTGCTCACCGGGACGGACGAGCACGGGCAGAAGATCCTGCGCACCGCCACCGCCAACGGGCTGAGCCCCAAGGAGTGGGCCGACAAGCTGGTCGCCGAGGCCTGGCAGCCGCTGCTCAGCACCCTCGACATCGCCAACGACGACTTCATCCGCACCACCGAGCCGCGGCACGAGCAGAACGTCCAGCGCTTCCTGCAGCGTCTCTACGACGAGGGCCACATCTACGCGGGCGAGTATGAGGCCTGGTACTGCGTGGGCTGCGAGGAGTTCAAGCCCGAGTCGGAGATCGTCGAGGGGGTGGGAGAGTTCGCGGGCCAGAAGGTCTGCGCGATCCACTCCAAGCCCCTGGAGCTCCTGCACGAGAAGAACTACTTCTTCCGCATGAGCGCCTTCCAGGATCGGCTGCTCCGGCTCTACGAGGAGCAGCCGGACTTCGTGCAGCCGGCGAGCGCCCGCAACGAGGTCGTCGCCTTCGTGCAGCAGGGGCTGCAGGACCTGTCGATCTCCCGTTCCAGCTTCGACTGGGGCATCCCGATCCCCTGGGACGAGACGCACATCACCTACGTGTGGTTCGACGCGCTGCTGAACTACATCACCGCCGTCGGATTCGGCGAGCCGGACGCCCCGGCGCAGGAGCGCTTCAGCAGGCGGTGGCCCGCAGTGCACCTGGTGGGCAAGGACATCCTCCGCTTCCACGCTGTCATCTGGCCGGCGATGCTCATGGCAGCGGGGCTGCCGGTGCCGCGCAGGGTGTTCGGGCACGGCTGGCTGCTCGTGGGCGGCGAGAAGATGTCGAAGTCGAAGCTCACGGGCATCGCACCGAACGAGATCACGGACACCTTCGGCACCGACGCCTTCCGCTACTACTTCATGCGCGCGATCAGCTTCGGGCAGGACGGCTCCTTCAGCTGGGAGGACCTCAGCGCCCGCTACAACGCGGAGCTCGCCAACGGCTTCGGCAATCTCGCGAGCCGAGTGCTCGCCATGGTCGCCCGCTACTTCGACGGCGTCGTGCCCGCGCCCGGGGAGCCGACCCAGCCGGAGCTGGCCATCCAGGAGATCGTGGCAGGCGCGGTGGCGGAGGCCGACGACGCGATGGAGCGCTTCGCGATCCATGAGGCGATCGCCGGCATCTGGACCATCGTCGACGCGCTCAACGGGTACATCACGGACGAGGAGCCGTGGGTGCTCGCGAAGGACCCGGCCAAGCGGCAGCGGCTGGCGACCGTCCTGTACACCGCGATGGAGGGCCTGCGCGCGCTCGCCGTCCTCCTCGCTCCGGTGATCCCCGAAGCCACGCGCCGGCTCTGGGCGGCTCTGGGCGCCTTGGAGGCGCTGGGTCCCCTCGCCGAGCAGCCGATCCGGGAGGCCGGTAGCTGGGGCAGGCTTCCTGCCGGCGCGCAGATCGGCGAGCTGGAGGCCCTGTTCCCGCGGGTGGAGGCGGACGAGGCGGCGTGAGCCCGCAGAGTCCCCAGATCCCGGGTGCCGCCCCGGAGCCGGGAGCCCCGCAGGCCCCGTCGCAGCCGCAGCGCCCGCGGGGGGCGGCTGAGCAGTACCCTCCGCTGCCCGAGCCGCTGCCCGTGGCCGTCTACGACAACCACACCCATCTGGAGCTCGGCGACGAGCATGCCAGCCTCGACCCGTCCGCGAGCCTGGACGCCGCCCAGTCGGTGGGGGTGAAGGGCATCGTGCAAGTGGGCACGGACCTGCCCACGAGCGTCTGGTCGGCCCGGCTGGCCGCGTCCGACAGCCGCGTGCTCGCCGCCGTCGCCCTGCACCCCAATGAGGCTCCCCGGCTGGAGGCCCGCGGCGAGCTGGATGACGCGCTCGAGCAGATCGCCGCCCTCGCGGCACAGCCGCGGGTGCGGGCGATCGGCGAGACCGGCCTGGACTTCTTCCGCACCGGCGAGGACGGCCGCGAGGCCCAGCATCGCTCCTTCGAGGCGCACATCGCCATCGCGAAGCAGCACGATCTCGCGCTGCAGATCCACGACCGGGACGCGCACGAGCAGCTCGTGCGCACCCTGCGGCGCGTCGGCGCACCCGAGCGCACCGTCCTGCACTGCTTCTCCGGCGACGAGGAGCTCGCTCGCATCTGCGCCGACGAGGGCTGGTTCCTCTCCATCGCGGGGACCGTGACCTTCAAGAACGCTCCCAATGTCCGGCGGGCGCTGGCCGTCGCCCCGCGCGAGCTGCTCCTGGTCGAGACCGACGCCCCCTACCTCACCCCGGCGCCGTACCGGGGCCGCCCGAACGCTCCGTACCTCATCCCGCACACCCTGCGCGCGATGGCGGCGGAGCTCGGCGCCGATCCCGCAGAGCTCGGCGCGCAGATCGCCGCGAACACCGAGCGCGCCTACGGGCGCTGGGACGCCTGATGGAAGGAGCCCTGCTCGGGGCGGCGGAGATCCGCCGTCTGGCCGAAGGGCTTGAGCTGCGGCCGACGAAGAAGCTCGGGCAGAACTTCGTGCACGACGCCAACACCGTCCGGCGCATCGTGGAGATCGCGGGCGTGCAGCGCGGCGAGAGCGTGCTGGAGGTGGGGCCCGGTCTCGGCTCACTCACCCTGGGGATCCTGGAGGCCGGCGCCGGCGTCGTCGCGGTCGAGATCGACCGGCGGCTGGCAGCGCTGCTGCCGGAGACCGTCCAGCGCCATCAGCCGGGCGCGAAGCTCACCGTCGTGGCAGCGGACGCGCTCGCGGTGCGCGAACTGCCCGGCCAGCCCACGCGCCTGGTCGCGAACCTGCCGTACAACGTCTCGGTGCCGGTGCTGCTGCACCTGCTGGAGACCTTCCCGGCGCTGCGCTCCGCCGTCGTCATGGTGCAGGCTGAGGTCGGCGAGCGCGTCGCCGCGGCGCCGGGCAGCAGGGTCTACGGTGCGCCCAGCGTGAAGGCCGCCTGGTACGGCTCGTGGCGGCTGGCCGGGACCGTCTCGCGCCAGGTCTTCTGGCCCGTGCCCAACGTGGACTCGGTCCTCGTCGGCTTCGAGCGGGGGCTGCCGCCCGGCGACGAGGACGAGCGCCTGCGCGTGTTCGAGCTCGTGGAGGCCGCCTTCGGGCAGCGCCGCAAGATGCTCAGGCAGTCGCTGCAGGCGCAGCTGGGGGCAGCGGGAACGGCCGAGGCCTCGGCGATCCTCGAATCGGCGGGGATCGAGCCGACGAGCCGGGGCGAGCAGCTGTCCCTGGGGGACTTCCTCGCGATCGCGCGAGCGGCGGGCCCGGGCCCGGTCCCCGGCGCGGCACGGTAGCTTGGAGGCATGGCGGCCACGGCGGAGGGGAACACCGTGCACGTGCGGGCGCCGGGCAAGATCAATCTGCTGCTGCGCGTCGGGGCCCCGCAGTCCGACGGATACCACGAGATCGCGACCGCCTACCAGGCCGTCGGACTGTACGAGGAGCTCTGGGCCAGCCACGCCCGGGACATCACCGTCGCCGTCCGGGGCACGCGTGCAGCGGGCGCACCGCTGGGCGAGGACAACCTCGCCGTCCGCGCCGCGCGCCTGCTGGCCGCCGCGGCGGACTACCGCGGCGGCGCGGACCTTGTCATCGAGAAGAACGTGCCCGTCGCCGGCGGCATGGGCGGCGGATCGGCTGACGCCGCTGCCGCGCTCGTGGCCTGCGACGCGCTGTGGGGCACCGGGCTCGGCCGCGACGATCTCGCATCGCTCGCCGCCCGGCTGGGCGCCGACGTCCCCTTCGCCCTGCTCGGCGGCTCCGCGATCGGCACCGGCCGCGGCGACGAGCTCAGCCCCGCCCTGGCCAAGGGGGGTTTCCACTGGGTGCTCGTCTTCGCCGAGGAGGGGCTGTCCACCGCCGCCGTCTACGCCGAGCTCGACCGGCTGCGCGAGGTTACCCCCGATGTCGCCGCGCACTCCGCGCCGACCGTCGATCCGCTCGTGCTGCAGGCGCTGCGCGCGGGAGACCCGGAGCTGCTGTCCGAGGCGATGCGCAACGACCTTCAGGCGGCGGCGCTGAGCCTGCAGCCGCAGCTTCGCGGCGTGCTGGAGGCCGGGGTGGAGGCGGGAGCGCTGGCCGGCATCGTGTCCGGCTCCGGCCCGACGGTCGCGTTCCTCGCCGAGGACGCCGAGGCGGCCGCGCTGCTGCGCTCCGCGCTGGCCGCACGCGGCTTCGACGCGCAGCGGGTCAACGCGCCCGCGGCGGGTGCGCGCATCGTGCACGAGCCGGGGGACGGACACCCGGCCGGCGGCCGGCTCGGCGAGCTCTGAGCCCCGCGCGAGCCGGCGGGCGCGCAGGTCTCGGCCCGCTCCGCCCTGCGGAAGGCCGTCGTCGGCCTCAGACCGCCGCCGCCTGCGCCTTGCGCTGCGCTATCTGCTCGAGCACCTGGCTGAACAGCGCGGTCTCCTGGGCCCCTGACACCCCATAGGCGTCCTCGAACACGAAGAAGGGGACCCCGTTGATGCCGTACGCGGCGGCCTGGGCCACATCCGCCTTGACCTGCGCGAGATGCTCTTCGGACTCCAGCGCGCGGATCACGTCCTCGCGGTCGAAGCCGAGCCCTTCGGCGATCGCGGCGAGCTCGTCCACCCGCCCGAGGTGCCGCCCGTCGATGAAGTAGGCCTTCAGCAGCGCCTCCTTCATCTCCAGCTGCCGGCCGTGCGCCTTCGCGTAGTGCAGCAGCTCATGCGCCTTGACGGTGTTCGTCTGGTGCATGTGTGCGTAGTCGTAGCGGAGGCCGACGCTCGCGGCGATCCCGGTGACGTGCGCGATCATGCCCTCGGCCTGCTCCCGCGACACCCCCTTTCGCTCGGAGAGGTAGTCCACCGGGGTTCCCTCGTAGTCCAGCGGGGTGTCGGGGGCGAGCTCGAAGGAGTGGTAGGTGATGTCCACCCTCCCGGGGAAGGCTGCCACGGCGGCCTCGAAGCGCCGTTTGCCGATGTAGCACCAGGGGCACTGCACGTCGGACCAGATGTCGACCTTGATCGCTTCGCTCACTCTGGGCGCAACCGGCGGGCGCAGACGGCTATTCCCGGCCGATAATGGATGCCATGGACGAGAGCACGACGACTGTCGCGTCCGCCGAGCAGGCGGCGCTCACCGGCGCGGCGCAGCCGCAGCCCGAGACGGCGAGCGCGCAGCCGCTGGCGCCGATCGACTTCCTGCCTACCGCGAGCAATCCGATCACCCTCCTCGGCACCGGCTCCGAGGACGCCGGTGCGTGCTGCGGGGGCGCCTGCGGCTGCTGAGCGTCGCCAACGGCTGACCTCCGCGAGCTGCGGCAGCCGAGCCTGCGGCTTGCTGCTCGCCCGGGGCCGCTATCGCCGGAACCCTTCCGACCAGCGTGCATGTGCGACGACGCCGAGGCACAGCAGGCCCGCGGCGACGGCCCAGGCCGGAGCCGATTCGTCGGGCTCCATCGCGAAGCCCCACAGCTCGATGCCAGGCACGGCAGCGGGGCTGACCATGGGCAGCAGCAGCGGGAGGACGGGGACGACCCCCGCCACCCTGCGGTCCACCGCCGCTGCAGCGAGCAGGCCCGCCCCCCAGAGACCCAGCAGCGCCTTCAGAGGCGCGAGGGCGCCAATGGTCCCGGTGTCGCCCATGATCGCGGCCGACGAGAGCGCAGCCGCGACCACAGGCGCGGCCGACGCGGCCCAGGCGATCAGCTGGCAGACCGGCATCCGTCGGGCCGCGAGCCGGTCCATCCGCGCGAAGCCGCTGGAGGCCGTGTAGAGCAGCAGCGCGACGACGAGGAACTGGGCGGGCACCGCCAACGGCACCGCGCGGAGGTAGCCCTCATGTGCCACGACGTAGGCCCGGCCCGCCCACAGCGGCAGCGTGAGCTCGATCGCGACGGCGAGCGCCGCGATCGCGAGCAGGCGGCGGCTCTTGATGAAGCCGGCGATCACGGGCGCCCGAAGTCCTCGGGCTCCCAGTCGCAGCCGAGGATCTGATCGAGGTGCGCAGTGACCCACGCTCGGGCGTCATGCTCCGGGAGCTCGTGCAGCCAGCGCAGGGCTTCCAGCGTCCGCTGTGGGTCGGGGGTGTGGAATCCGGAGGGGAGGTCCCGCGAGCCCCGGAGCCAGGACTGGACGACGGCGGCGCCGTCGAGGCTGAAGAGGGCGCCCTGCGCCGGCCCGTCGCGGAAGCAGCCGATGACGTCCTGGAGCCCCTCCGCGATCGACCCGTCCGCGACGTCCGTCGCGCCCGGGTTCAGATAGAGGCGCTCGAACGGCCGGGCGTCGGCATGGTCGGCGTCGATGCGCTGCTCGATCCGCCGGAAGGCGAGAGGGGTGTCGGCGAACAGGGCGGAGACGCGTCCCCACGCCTCGGCGAGCTGAGCCGCGACAGGACGGTAGTGCTCCAGCATGCGCAGCTCGACACGGTTCCGGCTGTCCACGACGGTGATGAGGGTGAGGGACGCCTCGGGGAGCGCGGTGGTGCTGCGGCCGCGCTGGCCTATGGCCAGGCCGGCGCCGGCGACGACGAGGGCTCCCGCGAGCAGGGCCGCCACGGCGGACGGGTACCGGTACGGCCGGTGCCGGAGCGCGCCCAGCGCGGCGAACAGCGCGGCCAGGCCGACGGTCTCGACGATCACCCCGGTGAAGTACACGGGATTGCTCGTCCAGCCGTCGGGTGCTGCGAATCGGCTGAGGACATCGGCCCAGCGCAGGGCGTCCGGCCCCGTGCCGGCAAAGGTCAGGAGGTAGAGGGCGAGGCCGAAGGCCGTGCTCGCGGGCACGGCGATCCAGCTGGTGAGCAGCTCGGCGGTGCACACGCCGAGAACCGCGAAGGCGAGCGGCAGCAGGAGCGACTGCAGCAGCGGGAGCACCTCCGGGCTGCCGAAGAGTCCCACCGTCGCGCCGCGGATCGCCGTCGCCGCGACGACGACGACCCAGCTGCCGGCGAGCCAGATGAGCGCGCCGAGCAGCTGGGGCAAGCGGATGAGCGGAGCGGGGCGGGCCGCCGTGCCGTCGGTCGCCTGCATGCGCCGGCGGCGCGCCCGCAGCGCCTCCCAGGCGCAGAGCCCGGCGATGAACGGCGCGAGGGCGCTCGCCGCGCGGAGCATGCTCGTCGAGATGTTGGCCCAGGTGGCCAGCTGCGGGTGGGCGGCCTGGAACGCGACGGCCGCAGCGAGCAGCGTGAGAAGCGGGACGCTGTAGCGCAGGCTCGTGCGTCGGAGCTCGAGGCCGAGGACTCTTCTCATGCCGAGTCGTCCCGCGCACGGGCACGGGCGACGAGGGCCGTGTAGGCGCGTTCCAGCTCGCTGTCGCCCTCGGCGTCGTCCGTGGCGTGCGCACGCATCTGCTCGACGCTGCCGGAGAACGCCAGGCGCCCGCCTTCGAGGATGTGGACCCGGTCCGCGACCGCGTGCACGTCTTCGATGAGGTGGGAGCTGATGAGGACGCACCGTTCGGCGGCGACCTCGCGCAGCGTGGCCCGGAAGCGGATGCGCTGCTCGGGGTCGAGCCCGGCCGTCGGCTCGTCGAGCACCAGCAGCCGCGGGTCGTGCGCGATCGCCATGGCGATGCCCGCCCGCCGCAGCATCCCACCGGAGAGCCTCCCGAGCTTCGAGGTCGCGCGGTCCGACAGGCCCACTGCCGCGATCGCCTCCGCCGCGGCTCGTGGCACGGCGGCGCTCGGCACGCGCTTCAGCCACGCCGCGTACTCGACGAACTCCGTGACGGTGAAGCTGGGGACGTAGCCGAGGGCCTGCGGGAGATACCCGAGCTGCCGCATCAGCTCGCGACGAGGACCTTCTGCGAGAGGAAGCTCGGCGTCGAGCACACGCATCCGACCGGACTGGATCGCCTGCAGCGTGACGACCGCGTTCATCACGGTGGACTTGCCTGCGCCGTTGCGCCCGACGAGGGCGTTGATGCCCTGGGTGAGCGTGAAGCTGAGCTCTGAGACGGCGGGCGTGCTCGATCGCCCGTACCGCACGACGATCGAGTCCGCCTCCACAGGCGCCGCCGCGTGCGGGGCTGCCGTCGTCATCGTCGCCGCGGACGTGGAGGCGATCCGGCGGAGTCCGTCAGCATGTCGCCGCAAACCCGCGCTTGCCGCTGTTGATCTCCGTGCCGCCGAAGCCCGCCTCGGTGAAGTACTCGTGCCATACACCGTCGTCGCACCCCTGTGCTGCGGCCCAGTAGGACTTCTTCGCGCCAGAGTCGCTGCCCGTCGCTACGAGCGGGTGCCACCACCACTCTTCTCGGTGTAGCTCGACGAACAGCGTCCGGGTGCCGGTGGTCGGACAGATCGCCGATCCCGTTCCACGGATCTTGTCGCCGGACTTGTAGGGAAGGTCGGAGGTGACGGTACAGCCGTTGATCATCCCCGATGCCGCCTGGGCGGCCGTGACGCCGGCTCCGACGAGCCCTGCGGATAGGAACAGCGCCGCGCCGGCGCTTGCGATCTTCGCCTTCGTGAGCATGGCATGTCTCTCGATCAGTGCGAACGCGGGCGTCCTCCTGTACACCCGTGTACAGGGCCGGGGGCTCTGTGCTGAGAAGCTATCGAGCAGGTCGATGCGCGTGAAGGGGTGTCGTCCGACCCTGCGCGAATCGGCTTCTGGGTTCGCTTTCCGGCTACCGGTCCCCGACCAGGCGCAGGCGCGAGACGATCTGCGCGGCCTGCTCCTCCGGGGGCGCGGCGATGTCCACGGTGATCGCGCGTTCGTCCGGGCCGGGCGCCTCGAGCGCGGCGAGCTGGGAGCCGAGCAGCGCGGGCGGCATGAAGTGCTCCTGGCGCAGCAGCATGCGCTGGGCGATGAGCTCGGGGTCGCCGGTGAGGTGGACGAAGGTCACCGGCGGCCTCTGCAGCAGCTGCCGGTAGCTGCGCTTGAGGGCAGAGCAGGTGACGATGCCCGGCTCCTCCGCGGCGATCCGCGCGTCGATCCAGGCGGCCACGCGGCGCAGCCAAGGCCAGCGGTCCTCATCCGTGAGAGGGATGCCCGCGGCCATCTTCGCGATGTTCTCCGGCGGGTGCAGATCGTCGCCCTCTTGCAGGGGCCAGCCCAGCTGCCCGGCCAGCAGGGCCGCGATCGTCGACTTCCCGGTGCCGGCGACGCCCATGAGCACGAGCACCGGCGATCCGATCCGCGTGGACATGGGCGACCCCCTCCCGCCGATGCTAGACGAGCAGGCTCAGCGCGAGGACGCCGGCGAGCCCGGTGACGGAGATGACGCATTCCAGCAGCGTCCAGGACTTCAGCGTCTGCGGGAGGCTCAGCCCGAAGTACTCCTTGATGAGCCAGAAGCCGGCGTCGTTGACATGCGAGAGGAAGACCGATCCCGAGCCGATCGCGAGCACCAGCAGCGCCGTCGTGGCCGGGTCGAGCCCGCTCGTGAGCGGCTGGAGGATGCCGGCCGCCGTGATCGTGGCCACGGTGGCCGAGCCGGTCGCCACCCGGATGACGACCGCGATGAGCCAGGCGAGCAGAAGCACCGAGACGGACGAGTCCTTCACCGCGTCTGCGATGACGCCGCCGATGCCCGTGTCGATGAGCACCTGCTTGAAGCCTCCGCCGGCCCCGACGATGAGCAGGATCCCGGCGACCGGCTCGAGGGCGGATCCGACCACCCGGCCGAGTCGGGCCCCCGAGAAGCCCGCCGCCCGCCCGAGCACGGCGAAGCCCACGAGGACGGCGATCCCGAGCGCGATGACGGGCGTGCCCAGGAAGTCGAGGACGCCCTTCAGCGCGCTCGCGGACGGGTCGAGGGCGCCGCCCTGGGGGGCGACGAGGAGGATGTCCGCGAGGGCCTTGGCGAGCATGAGCGCGACGGGCAGCAGGATGCTCGCGAGCGTCGGGGCGAACGCGGGGCGGCGGTCGCGTTCCTGCGCCGTCTCGCCCCCGGCGAAGAGCTCGGGCGCGGGCACCTCCACCCAGCGAGCGACGAGCCCGGCCAGCAGCGGCCCGGCCACGATCACCGCGGGGATCGCGACGAGAACGCCGAAGGCGAGGGTGAGCCCGAGGTTCGCGCCGAGCGCGGAGATCGCGGCGAGCGGGCCGGGATGCGGAGGCACGAGCCCGTGCATCGCCGACAGACCCGCGAGAGTCGGCAGCGCGATCCGCATGAGCGGGACGCCGGAGCGCCGGGCGACGAGGATGATGACGGGGACGAGCAGCACCAGCCCGACCTCGAAGAACATCGGCAGGCCGATGATCGCACCGATCAGGCCCATGACCCATGGGAGGCTGCGCGGGCCCGCGCGCCGGACGAGGGTGTCGACGATCCGGTCCGCCCCGCCGGAGTCCGCGAGGAGCTTTCCGTAGATGGCGCCGAGCGCCACGAGGATGCCGACGCCGCCCATCGTCGAGCCGAAGCCTGCGGTGAAGCTCCCCACGCTCGCGCCCACCGCGAGCCCCGCCACCGGCCCCGTGACGAGAGCGCCGATCATCAGCGCCAGGAACGGGTGCAGCTTGAGCCAGGTGATCAGGACGACGATCAGCGCGATGCCCAGCAGCGCCGCGAGGACGAGCTGGGCGGCAGGCTGCCCGGTCGCGGGCTCGGCCGTGAGCAGCATCCGGACGCCGCGCGCGGCGGGAACGTCGAGGTGCGCGAGGGCCATGGCCTTCCTTGGTCCGGCGGATGCCACCGAGAGGGGCGGTCCAGTAGCGCACGAGGTCGCAGGCCCAGGCAAGACGGCGGACGCGCGCCTGGGGATAAGTCGCGCGCCCGCTCGTTCAGGCCATGCGCCTGTTGGCGTGGAGCGTCTGGCGCTCGCC
>Ga0182749_1001441_pt1 | contig 18801 bp, 11 predicted proteins | sample eDN3rd37CKraftMG_FD_128875 | JGI IMG/M metagenome (GOLD analysis project Ga0182749, IMG submission 128875) | Enriched Miracle-Growth compost microbial communities from Emeryville, California, USA - eDNA 3rd pass 37_C Kraft MG (version 2) (version 2) ...
CTTGCCCGCGAGGTCGATGCCGTGCCGCCGGACCAGCTCGATGATCCCGGCGGGGGTGCACGGCAGCGGCGAGGTGACCGGCTCGGACACCCGCAGCACCAGACGCCCCAGGTTGGTGGGGTGCAGGCCGTCGGCGTCCTTGTCCGGGTCGATCAGCTCGAGCACGCGGTTCGTGTCGATGCCCTTCGGCAGCGGGAGCTGGACGATGTACCCCGTGCAGGCGGGGTCCTCGTTCAGCCGGCGCACCGCCGCCTCGATCTCCTCCTGCGTCGCCGTGGCGGGCAGGTCCTCGCGGATCGAGGCGATGCCGATCTCGGCGCAGTCACGGTGCTTGCCCGCGACGTACCACTGGCTGCCGGGGTCCTCGCCGACCAGCAGCGTGCCCAGTCCCGGGGTCACGCCCCGCTCGCGCAGCACGGCGACGCGCTCGGCGAGCTCCTGCTTGATCGCGGCCGCCGTGGCCTTGCCGTCCAGCACCTGTGCGGTCATCGGGGGGCCTCTCAGTACTGCTGCAGCTCGGGGTACAGCGGGAAGTCGTCGGCAAGCCGCGCCACACGGGCGGCGAGCGCGTCGACGTCGGCCGCCTGGCCGTCCCGCAGCGCGGCCGCGATGATGTCCGCGACCTCGGTGAACTCCGCGTCACCGAAGCCGCGCGAGGCGAGCGCCGGCGTGCCGATGCGCAGCCCCGACGTGACCCGCGGCGGGCGCGGGTCGAAGGGCACCGCGTTGCGGTTCACCGTGATGCCCACGCGGTGCAGCAGGTCCTCGGCCTGCTGGCCGTCGAGGTCGGAGTGACGCAGGTCGACCAGCACCAGGTGCACGTCCGTGCCACCGGTGAGCACGGAGACTCCCGCGCCCGCGACGTCGGCCGCGCTCAGGCGCTCGGCGATGATGCTCGCGCCGCGCAGCACGCGCTCCTGGCGCTCCTTGAACGTCTCGGAGGCGGCGACCTTGAAGGCCACGGCCTTGGCTGCGACCACGTGCATGAGCGGACCGCCCTGCTGGCCCGGGAACACGGCCGAGTCGATCTTCTTGGCGTACTCCTCGCGCGACAGGATGAAGCCGGAGCGGGGGCCGCCCAGCGTCTTGTGCGCCGTCGAGGAGACGACGTCGGCGTGCGGCACCGGGCTCGGGTGCAGGCCGGCGGCCACGAGGCCGGCGAAGTGCGCCATGTCCACCCAGAGCTTGGCACCGACCTCGTCGGCGATCGCCCGGAAGGCGGCGAAGTCGAGGTGTCGCGGGTAGGCGGACCAGCCGCCGATGATCACGTCGGGGCGCTCGCGCAGCGCGATCTCGCGGACCTTGTCCATGTCGACGCGGTGCGTCTCGGGGTCCACCCCGTAGGCGGCGACCTGGTACAGCTTGCCGGAGAAGTTGATCTTCATGCCGTGGGTGAGGTGGCCGCCGTGGGCCAGCTCCAGGCCGAGGATCTTGTCGCCCGCGTTGATCAGCGCGTGCAGGACGGCGGCGTTGGCCGTCGCGCCCGAGTGCGGCTGGACGTTCGCGTGCTCGGCGCCGAAGAGGTCCTTGGCGCGGGAGATGGCGAGGTTCTCGGCGATGTCGACCTGCTCGCAGCCACCGTAGTAGCGGCGGCCCGGGTAGCCCTCGGCGTACTTGTTGGTGAGAACGGAGCCCTGCGCCTGCAGCACGGCGCGCGGGACGAAGTTCTCCGACGCGATCATCTCGAGCGTGCCGCGCTGACGGCCCAGCTCGCCGTCGAGCACCGCCGCGATCTCGGGGTCAAGCTCGGAGATGGACTGGTTCATGATGTCGTTCTGGGCGCTCATGGGTCTCCTTGGTGATGGACATGCCGTCGCAGGGACATGTGCTCGCGGCCCAGGCGAACGACCGTCGATCCACTTCAAGGCGTCGCTCCCCGGTGGTGATCCACCTCATGCGCCAGTCGCGACAGGACGATTTTATCGTATGGCCCGCAGCCGCGGGATCAGCCGGCGGGGTCGGGGTCGGCGGAGTCGCCGAGGATCTTGCGGAGGTAGGCGAAGGTGAGCTTCCCCGCGACCTCGTCGTGCTGGTGCTCGTACCCCTGCTTGGCATACATCGCGAGGTTCTGCTTGGAGTCCTTCCCCGTGAAGACCCAGATCTCGCTGGTCTCCTCGGGCAGGTGCGGCAGGACGGCGAACATCAGCTTCGTGCCGATGCCCTCGCCCTGGCGGTCCGGGGCGACGGCCAGACGACCGAGCGTGGCCTTGCCGTCCTCCAGCTCCACGCGCACGGAGCCGATGAGCCGGTGGCCGTCCCATGCGCCGAGGGTGACGACGTCCTCGCGCGCCAGGTCCTCCCGCAGCTCCGGGAGCGTCTGGGTCAGCGGAGGGATGTTGGGGTCCCCGTAGGTCTGCGCCTCGGTGACGAAGGCTGCACGGCGCAGCGTCAGCAGCTCTCCCGCCTCAGGGTCGGTGACGGGGCGCAGGGTGATGTCCGGCTCGGCGTCGCTCATGGCCCCATCGTCTCAGATCAGACACCCGCGCCACCACCTCCGCCCCTAGACTGGACCCCGTGACCACGGAAATCTCCCCGGACGCCCCCGCCCGCGCATGGGTGCTCACGCTCTCGTGCCCCGACCGCCCCGGCATCGTCCACGCCGTCACCGGAGTGCTCGCCGCGCTCGGCGGGAACATCACCGAGTCGCAGCAGTTCGGCGACCCTGACACCGAGCTGTTCTTCATGCGCGTCGAGGTCACCACGTCGTCCACGCACGAGGAGATCGGCCGAGCGCTCGCCCCGGTGGCGGAGGAGTACCGCATGACCTGGCGGCTCGACGCCGCCGGCCGCGCCGTGCGGACCCTCATCATGGTCTCGAAGGCCGCGCACTGCCTCAACGACCTGCTGTTCCGGCAGCGCTCCGAGGGCCTGCCGATCGAGATCGCGGCCGTCGTGGGGAACCACCCCGACCTCGAGCAGCTGGCGGCCTTCTACGGCGTGCCGTTCCACCTGGTCCCCGTGACGCCCGGCACCAAGCCCCAGGCGGAGGCCGAGCTGCTCGCGCTAATCCGCGAGCTCGACATCGAGCTGGTGGTGCTCGCACGCTACATGCAGGTGCTCTCCGACGAGCTGTGCCGCGAGCTGCACGGCCAGGTCATCAACATCCACCACTCGTTCCTGCCGAGCTTCAAGGGTGCCAAGCCCTACCACCAGGCGCACCAGCGCGGGGTGAAGCTCATCGGCGCGACGTCGCACTACGTGACGGGCGACCTCGACGAGGGTCCGATCATCGAGCAGGACGTCGAGCGCGTCGACCACACCCGCTCGGCGGGCGAGCTCGTCGCGCTCGGCCAGGACGTCGAGCGCCGCGTGCTCGCCCGCGCGGTCCGCTGGCACGCCGAGCACCGCGTGCTCCTCAACGGGCACCGCACCGTCGTCTTCCGCTGACGAAGCGGAAGGCCCGGACCCACGCTCCCGCTCCCGCTCCCGCTCCCGCTCCCGAACGACGGTGGCGGGCAGCGCGGCCGCGCACGTCGCACGTCGCACGCACGACGAGGGCCCCGACCGGCGAACCGGTCGGGGCCCTCGAACGAGGTGCGAGGCGGGTGTCAGCCCTTGACGGAACCCGACATCAGACCACCCACGAAGTACTTCCCCAGGAGGATGTACACCACGAGCGTGGGGATCGAGGCGATGACCGCACCAGCCATGTTGGACGGGTACGACGGGTTCTGGCTGCTCGCCAGGTTGTTGAGCGCCACCGTGACCACGGTCGAGTCCTTGCTTGTGTTGTAGAACAACGCGAACAAGAAGTCGTTCCAGGCCGAGGTGAACTGCCAGATCAGCACGACGACGAAGCTCGGGATCGAGATCGGGAGCACGACCGACCAGTAGGTCCGCATCATGCCCGCGCCGTCGATGCGCGAGGCCTCGATGAGCTCGTGCGGCACCGACTCGTAGTAGTTACGGAAGATCAGCGTCGTGATCGGGATGCCGTACACCGAGTGGAGCAGGATCAGCTTGATGATGCCGCTCTTCAGGTCGAGCGAGTTCAGCAGCTGCGTCAGCGGGACGATGACGGCCTGGTACGGGATGAACATGCCGAAGAGGATCAGCGTGAACACCAGGTTCGCGCCCCGGAAGCGCCAGCGGGACAGGACGAAGCCGTTCAGGGAACCGAGCACCGAGGAGATGATCACCGCGGGGATGACCACCAGGAACGTGTTGAGCAGCGGGCGGCTCAACATGTCCCACGCGTGCTTCCAGCCGTCCAGGCTCCAGTGCTGCGGAAGGTTCCAGGCTCTCGTCAGCTGCAGCGACTCGCCGTCCGTCTTGAAGCTCGTGACGAGCAGCACGTAGACGGGGACCAGGATGACGATCAGGAAGAGGAACAGCAGCACGTACTGTCCGGTGCGACCGAGCCCGAAGCGCTTCTTGCCGGTCTTGACCGGTGCAGGGGTGCTGGAGCCGTGGTCGATGGGGTCCAGGAGGTCAGTAGCGGGAACGGCGCTCATCGCTTGTCCTCCCGAGCGTTGTGGATCAGATACGGAATGATGAGCACGGCGACGATGACCAGCAGGATCGAGCCGACGGCGGCCGCCTCGCTGTACTTGCCGCTCGTCTGTGCGAGGTAGAGGTCGACCGCAGGGACACGAGCCGCGTAGGAGCGGTTGGCGACACCGAAGATCAGGTCGAACGCCTTGAGCGACATGTGACCGATGATGATGACCGCGGAGAGCGCGACAGGGCTCAGCTGCGGGAAGATCACGTGGCGGTACAGCTTCCACTCGCTCGCGCCGTCGATGCGCGCGGCCTCACGCAGCTCCTCGGGGATCCCGCGGAAGCCGGCGAGGAACAGTGCCATCACGTACCCGGAGAGCTGCCAGATGGCAGGGATCGCCAGCGCGGTGATACCCCAGTCGGTGTTGTTCCACCAGTCGTTCTGCAGGAAGTCGAGGTGGACGATCTGGAACAACCGGTTGAGGCCGAAGGCCTTCTCGTCCTGGTTCAGGTTGAGCAGCCAGCGCCACACGACGCTGGAGGCGATGAACGAGACTGCCATCGGGAAGAGGTAGACGGAACGGAACACGCCCTCGAACTTGACCTTGCGGTCCAGGAGCCACGCCCACAGGAAGCCGAAGAAGAGCGTCCCGACAAGGAACACGACCGTGTAGATGAGCAGGTTCCTCAGCGAGTGCTGGAAGTCCGAGTCGCTCAGCAGGTCCTTGTACTGGTCGAGCCCCACGTTCTTCGACGGAAGCTTGCCGGTGAGCTGACCGAGATTGGCGACGTTCTGCGTCGATCGCACGAAGTTGCTGATGAGCAGACCGTAGACGAAGATCCCCAGAAGGATCAGGGAGGGGGAGATGAGGAGGACAGGCGGCCCCCACCGCCGAATGTTTCGGAACACGAAAGACTTCTTCCTGAAGGCAGCTGGATGGTTGCGAGACTCGGTTCCCTTGTCCTGGAACCGAGACAGGGCGCGGCCCCGGACCCCTTCAGAAGGTATGGTCCGGGGCCACGCCTGCGTCAGATCAGCCGTTCAGAGACTTCGTCGCCGTCACGAGCGAAGCCTGCAGGTCGTCGACGCTGGAGCTGCCAGCCGAGAACTTCGAGATCGCGTCGGTGATGTCGCTCAGGACCGAAGCCGGAGCGGCCGCACCGTGCGCCAGCGAGGAGACGATCGTGTCGCTCGCGAACGACTTGATCGCGGTCTGCTGGTACTCGGAGAAGTCGGAGGTGTCGACGTCCGTGCGAGCCGGGATCGAGCCCTTGGCCTTGTTGAAGGCCTTCTGGCCGTCAACCGAACCGATGGTCTCGAGCCACGCCTTGGCGCCGTCCGGGTGCGGGGCACCGACGGGCAGCGTGAAGGAGTCGGCCAGGAAGTCGAACACACCGTTCGTGCCCGGGGTCGGGAACGCGATGTAGTCGGTGCCGAGCGTCTTGCTGTCGGCCTCGAACTGCGCCTCGGCCCAGTCACCCATCACGTTGAAGGCGGCGTCGCCGTCCTCGACGGACTTCGTCGGCTCGGCCCAGTCCAGACCGTCACGGTCCTTGTTGGTCATGTCGAGCAGAGTCTTGTAGTCGTTGATCGCCGACTTGACGTCCGCACCGGCCCAGTCGGTCGTGCCGTCCCAGAGGCCGTTGTAGCCATCCGAGCCGAGGTCCGCGAGGAGCACGTTCTCGAGCAGCTGGACCTGGGTCCACGAGCCACCCACCGAGAGCGGGGTCTTGCCGGCGTCCTTGACCTTGCCAAGGGCCGTGATCCAGTCGGCGAGGGTCATCTTCTCGTAGTCGGCCGGGTCCGTGGGCAGACCCGCAGCCTTGAGAACCTCGACGTTGGCCCAGGTCACGTTCGCACGGTGGATGTTCGACGGGATCGAGTAGATCTTGCCGTCGACCGTGAGACGGTCGACGAGGTCGGCCGGGAACGCGTCGCGCAGACCGAACTCGTCGTACAGGTTCGAGACGTCCTGGACCTGGCCGGCGTTGATGTAGTCGCTCAGCTCAGCACCGGCGTGGGCCTGGAAGCTGTCCGGCGGGTCGTTCGACGCGAGGCGGCTGGCGAGCACCGGCTTGGCGTTCGAGCCACCACCGCCGGAGACGGCGGCGTTGACGAACTTGACGTTCGGGTGGTCCTTGTCGAAGACGGCGACGAGAGCGTCGAGACCCGCCTTCTCCGAGCCGTCGGCCCACCAGGTGAAGACCTCAGCCTCGGTGGCCGCTGCCGACGACTCGCCGCCGCTGCTGCCCGAGGGGGTCGACGAGGGCTCGTCGCTGCCGGAGCAGGCGCCGAGGGAGAACACGAGCGCCGCGACACCCGCGACGGCCGCCGTGACCTTGTTGACTGTGCGCATATCTGTTGTACCGCCTCCATTGCCGTTCGGGGGCCGATGCCGCTTCGTCGCGGCCCCGGGATCAAGCTGATGTTTCGGCCTGCCCCATAGTCAAGGGACTGCGGTCGCGTAAGTCAAGATCGATCCCGCCCTCGCGCGAAAGGGTGACCAAACCGTAATCAACGGGCGCGGCACCGCAACAGCCCCAGGCCGGCGCACAGCACACTCTCACGACCGAGGGCCGTGGTGACCCGGACGGGGTCACCACGGCCCTCGGCGGGGCTCGCGGGCGCGAGGTCAGGTCCGGGTCACCGGAGCTTGACCTTCGTGCCCTTCTTCGCCTTCGCGACGGACTTGGAGCCCGTGTACTTCGCGGTCACCTTGTAGGTGCCCGAGGCGAGCGCGGGCAGGGTCACGGTGGCCTTGCCCTTCTTCACCTTCACCTTGATCGTCCTGGCCTTCTTGCCCTTGGCGTAGGACACCTTGACCTTGCCCGTCACCTTGACTGGCGCCTTGACCTTGATCTTGACCTTGGCGCGCTTTGTGCCCCTGACGGTCACCGTGGTGGTCTTGATCTTCACCTTGGCCTTCGCCTTCTTGACCTTGGACGTCTTGGAGGAGACCGTGGCGTCCTTGTAGCCGGTCCGGTGCAGCGTGACCACCACACCGACCTTCTTGCCGACGTCCTTCTTGGTCGGCGAGTAGGTCGCCTTGGTGGCCCCGGAGATCGCCTTGCCGCCGCGCTGCCACTGGTAGGTCAGCGACGTGGCCGCGGGCTGCGCCCCCGAGGCCTGCGCGCGCAGCTTCTTGCCGGCGCGCGCCTTCCCCTTGACCGTGACGGTCCCCGTCGCGGTGAAGGTCTTGGCGACGGTCCCGTCGGCGGCGAACGCGACCTGGTAGGTCTTGGTCGTCCCGTCCGGGGCCGTGACGGTGATCGTCGTCGTGCCGGGCACCGCGTGCGCGGCGGTGACGGCGTACGTCGCCTCCGGGTCCGTGGTGGTCGCGGTCACGACCGGCACCGAGGAACCGGCAGGAACCTTGACCGTGTAGGACGTCGTGCCCGGCGCGAAGCCGGCGAGCGCCACCCCGTCGACCGCGATGCCCGAGAGCGTCGCGTCCGACGAGAGGGTCTCGGGCACGTCACCCGAGGCCGGCAGCGTCACGTTCGCCGCGGCCGCGAGCAGGCGCACCGCGGTGCCCGGCTCGCCGGCGAAGAGGGCCGTCTCCGCGTCGCTCGTCTGCTGCGCGTTCGTCGCGGACGCGCTGCCCGCGACGACCGCCGCCTGTGCCACGTCGCGAGCGACGGAGACGATGACGTCCGCGTCCTCGACGGCGTCGAGCCCGCGCAGCTGCGCCGCAGCCTTCTGGAGCAGCGGGAGGGCGGTCGCCGCGTTCGAGACCGAGCCGTCCGCGGCCCAGATCGAGGCGTTGATCACCCGGCGCAGCGTGGTGCGAGCGGCACCCGCGCCGAGATCGGCGTCGAGCGCCTGCAGGCGTGCCTTGGCCGAGTCGGTGCGCAGACCCCAGCCGTAGGCGAACTCCGGGGTGTAGCCCGTGGTGTCGCCCACGTTGATCGGCAGCGTGTTCGCGGCGCTCGGCCACGTCACGGAGAGACGACCCGTGAACGGCTTCTTGCCGTAGAGGACGTCGGCGACCCCGTCGCCCTCCGTGCCCGGCAGCCAGGAGGCGACCAGCCCGTCGATCTCCGACAGCTTGTCGGTCACGAGCTGCGGGCGGCCCGAGACGACGAGCACGACGCACTTGTCGACGTTGCTGGAGGTGCAGACGTTGTCGATCGTGGTGCGGTCGGCCGTGCTGAGCGACATCGAGACGTCAGGCGACGAGGTGTTGCCGACGTCGCCCACGCCCTCGGCGTAGGGCTTCTCACCCACGACGACGACACCGACGTCGTAGTGGCTCGTGGGTGCAGCGGTGCCGCTGCCCAGCGTGACGTTCGAGGAGCCGCCCGCGCTCTCGATCGCCTTGCCGATCGTCGTCCCGGTCGTGATGTCGCCGGCGCTGCCCTGCCAGGAGATCGACCAGCCACCGAGCTGACGCCCGAGGTCGTTCGAGCTCGACCCGGTCACGTACACCTTGTTGTCGGTGCTGAGCGGGAGGACGCCTCCGGCGTTCTTGAGCAGCACCTGCGACTCGGCCGCGGCCCGACGCGCCACGGCGCGGTTGGCGGCCGAGCCGACGTCGTCGACGTGGGTCCGGTCCGCGAAGGGCTGCTCGAACAGCCCGAGCGCGAACTTCTGCTCGAGGATGCGGGTCACCGCGTCGTCGACCCGGGCCTGCGTCACCTCGCTGCTCCCCACCGCGTCCTTGATGGCGGTGATGAACTGCCGGTAGTTGTACGGGGCCATCGCCATGTCGAGACCGGAGTTGACGGAACGGACGGCCTTCTCGGCGTACGTCCCGCCGGGCAGCTTGTCGATGCCCTCCCAGTCGCTGATGAGGAAGCCCTTGAAGCCGAGATCGTTCTTCAGCAGGCGGGTGTTGAGGTCGGTGTTCTCGTGCATGCGCACCACCGGCCCCCCGTTGATCGAGACGCCCGAGTAGGACGGCATGACCGAGCCCACGCCTGCCTCGAGAGCCGGCTTGTACGGGTCGACGAAGAGCTTCTCGAGCTCCTCCTCGCTCGTCACGTTGGTCACGCCCTGGTCGATCGGGTAGCCGCTCGAGCCCGAGCCGTACGTCGTACCACCGTCGCCGACCCAGTGCTTCGCCGTCGCGAGCACCTTGCCCGCGCCGCTCATGTCGCTCGGGTCGTCGCCCTGCAGGCCGGTGATGGCCTCAGGGGCGAGCAGCGAGACGAGCGCCGGGTCCTCGCCGAAGGACTCGTAGGACCGGCCCCAGCGCTCGTCGCGCGAGACGCACAGGCACGGGGAGAAGGTCCACGGGATGCCGGTGGCACGCACCTCCTGAGCGGTGACCTCGCCCACGGCCTTGACGAGCTCGGGGTCGTGCGCGGAGCCGAGGCCGACGTTGTGCGGGAAGAGCGTCGCGCCGACCACGTTGTTGTGGCCGTGCACCGCGTCCACGCCGTAGATGATCGGGATCTGCAGCCGGGTGGACAGCGCCTGGGCCTGGAAGCCGTCGACCATGTCTGCCCAGCCGGACGGCGTGTTGTCCGCCGGGACCGAGCCGCCGCCGGAGAGCACGGAGCCCAGACCGAGGTCCGCGATGTCCGTCGGCGCCGAGAGGCCCAGCCGCTCGGCCTGGGCCATCTGCCCGATCTTCTCGTCGAGCGTCATGCGCCCGAGCAGGTCGGCGGCGCGCTCCGCGTTCGACTTGCTGGCGTCGAGGTACGGCAGCCCGTGGGCGTTGATGACGACCTTCGGGCTCGAGGCGACCTTGCCCACGTCCGTCGTGAGGTCGATCGGGATCGACTTGGCGACGCTGGCGCCGCTCGCGGCGGCGGTCGAGACCGTGAAGGTCTGGGGCGCGCCCGACGCCGTGCCCGCGGGGAAGGTGAGCGTGCCGCTGGTGGCCGTGTAGTCGGTCCCCTCGACCGCCGTCCCGGCGCCCGTGGCGTACGTGACGGTGACGTCGGAGGGCAGGGGCTGGCCCTCGTCGGTGTTCACGGCGACCGAGACGGTGGCCTGGTCCCCCGCGTCGGTGAGCACGACCGGCGTCGTCGCCGAGACCTCGATGCCCGAGGCGTCGCGCGGCGGGCCGTAGACGACCACCTGGTCGATCGCGATGGGACGCTCGGTGGTGAGCACGGGAAGGTTGAAGTCGTAGCCCCACACCTTCTTGAGGGTCAGCTTGCTGTCGATCGGACCGCCGGTCGGCTGGAAGTCACCACGCAGGTGGAAGTCCGAGAAGGGGATCGAGACGAGCTTCCAGCGGCTCGTCGAGGAGCCCCAGTTGTCCTTGAAGGTCGCGTCCCACAGCTCGGACTGGTCGGCGTTCGCACCGTCCTCGCGGATCTCGATGATGATGTCGTCGCCAGCGGTGGGCGAGGCAGGGTTGTTCTCCTGCGAGGCGTACCACCAGAAGCGGATTCCGCTGTAGCCGGACCAGTCCATCGGGTCGGCGTGGTTCACGTTGAATCCGCCCCAGCCGGTGTTGGTCTGGTAGGTGCCGCCGATGACGTTGTTGCCCGCGGGCATGTTGCCGTTGACGTCGTCCTCGTACTGGCTGAGGGTCGGCGCGGTGCCACCGCCGCCGGTCCACGCGAAGATGCCGACCGGGTGCTGGTCGTCGGTCCACGGGAGGGTGCCCTCGAAGTCGTCGACGAGCCCCACGTTGTCGATGTAGCCCCAGTCGTCGAAGAGCCACTCGTCGCTGCCGGTCATCTGGCTCGTGGTCACGGAGATGCCCGAGACCTTGAGCGGGTTGAAGCGCTTGTCGGCGTCCGCGCCGTTCTCCGAGCGCAGCTCGGTGTAGGGCACGGAGACGAGCCGCCAGTCGGTGCTGTCGTCGGTGAAGTGCGCGGTGAAGGTGACCTCGGCATCGGTGTCAGGGTCCATCGACTTCACGTCCCACTTGACGTCCTTGCCGGTGTTCGTGCCCTTGAACCAGAACGCCACGGCGTTGCCGTTCTTCCAGTTCTCGAGCTCCGGGAAGACGTAGTACATGCCGCCCCAGGAGTCGACCGCCCCGGGGTGCGTGAGGCTGAGCACGTGGTTGGCGCCCGGGGTCGTGCCGTCGCGGTCCACCTGCTTGACCGCGATCGTCGGCGCGCTGGCGCGGTTGTGGACCTCGTCGGCGAAGGTCATGAAGCCGTCGGCACCGTTCTCCCAGTCCATCGACGGGACCAGCCCGCCGACGCTCGGCAGCGCGGAGACCGTCGTGACGGTCACGGTGTGGGTGGTGTGGGGACCGAGCACGAGCCCGCTCTGCGGCGCGCTCAGCGCGACGGTGTAGGTCTCGTCGCCCGTCGGACCGTGGTGGGCGAGCGAGTCGACGGTGATGTCGACGCTCGTGACGCCGGCGGGGATCGTCAGGTCCTCGTCGATCGGCGTGTAGTCGCCGTCCGCCGCGGTCGCGGTCCCGTCCACGGTCTTCACGTGGACGGTGCGGGGTGCGGCGAGCGGCTGGTTGAGGACGAGCGGCACGGTGGCGGACTCCCCCGCGCTCAGCGCCGTCGTGGTCCTGCCGAAGCTCACGGCGGTCGCAGCCGCGTCCTTGCCCCAGATCTCGACGGAGAACAGCGAGTAGCCGTAGTAGTGGGGGACGTTCGGGTCCCAGTTGTTGGCGATCTGCTCGGTCATCGTCAGCTTGACGTACCGGGCGTGCACGTCGGCGAGGTCGACGGTGCGCGTCTCCTCCGCGGTCCCGTCGGTGATCGTCTGCGCGGTCGTCCATGCGGAGCCGTCGGACGAGACCGCGACCGTGTACGACTTCGCGCCGGACGTCTCCCAGACGAGCCTCGCGGAGTCGAGCGTCGCCGAGGTCCCGAGGTCCACCTGGTAGGTCACCGGCCCGCCGGTGCCCGTGGCGCTGGTGTCGTCGTCGGTGCCGCTCGCCCAGCGGGTCGTCGCGTCACCATCGATCGCGAGCTCGGCGGGGAAGGCGCCGTCCTGGTTGCTCTGGAAACGGCTCGCGGTGACCGTCGCGGTGCGCGCGAGGTCCGAGAGCCCGGGGTCGCCGGGGGCAGCGGTGGCGGGCGCGGTGAGCCCGACGGCGAGAAGCGCGGCGCTCGCGGCGCTCGCCGCGAGCACTGCGAGCCTGCGCCACCTGCGTGAGGCGCGCGGGAACCGCGGTGGATAGTCCAGGTCGGTCGTCGGCATCGTGAACTCCATTGTCTGTGCCAGGAGAAATTGCTGGGCCATGAGTGAAAGCGAACAAGGCAGCCTGTCCTGCCCCCGCCCGCGGCCCCGCCCGCCCCCCACGGGGACGAGCGTGACGACGGGCGTCGAGCGCGGTCGGCGCCTACGGTGGCCCTCCTCGACGAGGACCTCCAGCAGGCGACGACGGCTGCTTGTCGTAGCAGGATATAGATGTGGCCACGGCCCAGCAATGCCCTCGGACTGCTTGAAAACGCGCGGGTCCGGACGGAAACGCGGCTTCACTTACGAAACGTCGGCCGCGAGCCGGGGGCCGAGTCCGCCCGCACCCGCGGGATTCCATGGGATCGCTCCCATGGCCAGGTCGGCGGCGCGCCCACGCGGTCCGGCCCGAACGAGGTCATTCGAGCCGACATGAGCGTCAAAATTCACCCGCTCGGCCGCCGCTCACCCCCTCTTTCAGACGATGACTCCCTCGTGGGTGAGGAGCCACACCTTGCGCTCGAGCCCTCCGGCGTACCCCGTGAGCGCCCCGTCCGACCCCACCACGCGGTGGCAGGGCACGACGAGGGAGAGCGGGTTCCGGCCCACCGCCGCGCCGACCGCCCTGGCGGAGCCGGTGGGAGCGCCGCCCCACGCCCCGAGGTCCGCCGCGATGGCCCCGTAGGTGGTGGTCGCGCCGAAGGGGATCTCGCGCAGACGGGCCCAGACGACGTGCTGGAACGTCGTGCCACGAGGCCGCAGCTCGAGGTCGAAGGACTCGCGCGCACCGCCGAAGTACTCCCCGAGCTGCCGGACGGCCTCCGCGAGCACGGGCTCCTCCGGCCCTGCCGGGACCCCGAGAGCCTGCTCGGCAGGGCGGTGCCGTTGACCGTCCAGGTACAGCGCCACGAGCGCGCTGTCGTCCGCCACCAGCGTCAGGGGGCCCAACGGGCTGTCGATCGTCCTGCGGACCGTGCGGTGGCTGGTCGGTGCAGTCATGAGCGAAGGCCTTTCTCGGGAGCCGCGAGCGCGGCGTGGGCGGGCATGAGGTTCGCCGTGTGGTCCCCGGTCGCCCAGAGATGCTGCACCGCGTAGGCGCGCCAGGGCTGCCACGGACGAGCCCGGCGTGCGAGGGCGGCCGGTGACGAGGGCAGACCCAGCGCCGTGGCGGCGAGGCGGACCCCCAGGTCCGTGGGGACGAAGGCGTCCGGGTCGCCCAGGGCGCGCATCGCGACGGTCTCGACCGTCCACGGTCCGACGCCGGGGACCCCGGCCAGGACCGCGCGCGCCCGTGCCCAGTCCGACCCGGGGCCGAGGTCCAGCTCGCCGCGCTCCACGAGGCCCGCCACCGCGAGGACCGCGGCCCGGCGCGCCGCGGGCATCGCCAGCTCGTCCGCCGTCGCGTCGGCGATGCGCCCGGGCGAGGGGAAGACCCGGCTCAGCCCGCCCTCGGGGTCGTCGACGGGCGTGCCGAGCACCGCGGCGAGCCGACCTGCGTGGGTGCGCGCCGCCGCGGTGGAGACCTGCTGGCCGAGCACCGCACGCACCGCGAACGCCTCCGGGTCCAGCGTCCGCGGCACACGGCGCCCGGGGGCCGCTGCCACCAGCGGGGCGAGCACGCGGTCCTCCGAGAGCGCCGCATCGACCGCCTCGGGATCCGCGTCGAGGTCGAGAGCCCGCCGGCACCGGCCGATCGCCGCTGCCAGGTCCCGGAGGTCGCTCAGCAGCAGGCGCGCCGCGACATGCCCCGGGGCGGGCCGCAGAGACACGATCGCCGCGCCGTGGGGCAGCGCGACCGCCGCGCGGTATGCACCGTCGCGCCACTCCTCCACCCCCGGGACGGCGGTGGCCGTCAGGTGCCCGAAGAGGTTGTCAGGGGTGAGCGGCGCGCGACGGGGCAGCCGGACGACGACGGCCGTGAAGGCCGGCGCGAGGGTCGTGCCCCGAGGGCTGCTCCCCTCCGTGCCGCCCCGGCCGCGTCCGTCCTCCCGCCGCGCCGCGACGGCCCGGGTACGGCGCCGCAGCTCGCTCGGGGTGAGGTCGTAGACCTCTCGCACCGTGTCGTTGAAGGAGCGCACCGACGAGAAGCCCGCGGCGAAGGCGACGTCGGTGAGCGACAGGTCGGTGCCCTCGACGAGCAGCCGCGCGGTCTGGGCGCGCTGCGCGCGTGCGAGCTGCAGCGGGCCTGCACCGAGCTCCGCCGCCAGATGCCGTTCCACCTGCCGGTCGCTGTACCCGAGGCGTCGGGCGAGACCCGGCACGCCCTCACGGTCCACCACGCCGTCGCCGATGAGCCGCACGGCCCGCGCCACGACGTCGGAACGGACGTCCCACTCGGGCGACCCCGGGGTGGCGTCCGGGCGGCAGCGCTTGCACGCCCGGTAGCCCGCCCGCTGCGCCGCCGCCGCGCTCGGGTAGAACGTCATGTTGGCGGCCCTGGGCGTGCGGGCGGGACAGCTCGGACGACAGTAGATCCGCGTCGTGCGGACGGCCGTGAAGAACTGGCCGTCGAAGCGCGCGTCACGACTCCGCACGGCCCGCACGCAGCGGTCGAGGTCCAGGTCCACCCTCCCAGTATCGGTCGGGAGCCCGCTTCGCACTCGCAGGAATCCGACATCGCAGCGGACGACGGGACCGCGTTCCCACGCCGGCCCGGCAGGACGACCTCCGTCAGAGCAGTCCGAGCCCGCGGACCGCCTCCCGCTCCTCGGCGAGCTCCGCCACCGAGGCGGCGATGCGCGCCCGGGAGAAGTCGTGGTGCGCCAGCCCCTCGACGACCCGCCAGGCCGGACCGCCGTCGGACGTCACAGGGAACGACACGACCAAGCCCTCCGGCACACCGTACTCGCCGCGCGAGACGACGCCTGCGCTCGTCCAGTCGCCCTCCACCGTGCCCCGCGTCCAGTCACGGACGTGGTCGACGGCGGCGGACGCGGCGGACGCGACCGACGATCCCCCACGCACCTCGATGACCGCGGCCCCGCGGTTCGCGACGGCCGGCACGAGCTCCTCCGAGAGCCAGCCGGTCCCGTCCTCGGGGACGCCGAGGACCTCGGGGGCGGGACGACCCCGCACCTCGGCGTGGAACACGTCGGGGTACTGCGAGGCGGAGTGGTTGCCCCAGATGCTCATCCGCCGGACCTCGGCGACCGGCACCCCGGCGCGCCTCGCCACCTGGGACAGAGCGCGGTTGTGATCGAGCCGGGTCATGGCGGTGAACCGCTCGGCCGGGACGTCCGGTGCGTGCGTCGCAGCGATGAGAGCGTTCGTGTTGGCCGGGTTCCCGACGACGAGCACGCGGACATCGTCGGCGGCGCCAGCGTTGAGCGCGGCACCCTGCGGGCCGAAGATCGCACCGTTGGCCTCGAGCAGGTCGCGGCGCTCCATGCCGGGGCCGCGCGGACGCGAGCCCACGAGCAGCGCTACGTTCACGCCGTCGAAGGCCGTGGTCGCGTCGTCGCCGACGTCGACGCCCGCCAGCAGCGGGAACGCGCCGTCGTCGAGCTCCATCGCCACGCCCTCCGCGGCGCGCAGGGCCGCCGGGATCTCCAGCAGCCGCAGCCGCACGGGCACGTCGGCGCCGAGCATGTCGCCCGCGGCGATCCGGAAGAGCAAGGCGTAGCCGATCTGACCGGCGGCGCCGGTGACGGTCACGGTGACGGGAGCGGTCATGGCTCCAGCCTGCCATGACCCCGGGGGGAAGACGGGACCCCGGGGGAAGACGGCACGAGCGCCCCGAGACCGGCCCGGGGAGGGCCCAGGTCTCGAGACGCTCGCGCCTCGCTCCTCGACCGGCGCTCAGGCCGGGGTGCAGCGGGTCAGGCCAGGCGTGCCTTGAGGTCCTCGTCGAGGGTGGCGAGGAACTCCTCGGTCGTCTGCCACTCCTGCTCCGGGCCGACGAGCAGCGCGAGGTCCTTGGTCATCTTCCCCGACTCGACGGCCTTGATCACGACGTCCTCGAGGGTCTCGGCGAAGCCGATCACCTCGGGGGTCGAGTCGAGCTTGCCGCGGTGCTTGAGGCCACCGGTCCAGGCGAAGATCGATGCGATCGGGTTGGTGGAGGTCGGCTTGCCCTGCTGGTGCTGGCGGTAGTGCCGCGTGACGGTGCCGTGCGCGGCCTCGGCCTCGACGGTCTGCCCGTCCGGCGTCATGAGCACCGACGTCATGAGGCCGAGCGAGCCGAAGCCCTGGGCGACCGTGTCGGACTGGACGTCGCCGTCATAGTTCTTGCAGGCCCAGACGTAGCCGCCCTCCCACTTCATGGCCGAGGCGACCATGTCGTCGATGAGACGGTGCTCGTAGGTCAGGCCCTTCTCGTCGAACTGAGCCTTGAACTCGGTCTCGAAGACCTCGGCGAACAGGTCCTTGAAGCGGCCGTCGTAGGCCTTGAGGATCGTGTTCTTGGTCGACAGGTAGACCGGGTAGCCACGCTGCAGGCCGTAGGCGAAGGACGCCCGGGCGAAGTCGCGGATCGACTGGTCGAGGTTGTACTGAACCTGCGCGACGCCGCCGGCCGGGTACTGGAACACCTCGTGCTGGATCGGCTCCGAGCCGTCCTTGGGGGTGAAGGTCACGGTGAGCGTGCCCTCGCCCGGGACCACGAAGTCGGTCGCGCGGTACTGGTCGCCGAAGGCGTGGCGGCCGATGATGATCGGCTTGGTCCAGCCGGGCACCAGGCGCGGCACGTTGGAGATGATGATCGGCTCGCGGAAGACGACGCCGCCGAGGATGTTGCGGATCGTGCCGTTCGGTGACCGCCACATCTTCTTCAGGCCGAACTCCTCGACGCGGGCCTCGTCGGGCGTGATCGTGGCGCACTTGACACCGACGTTGTACTGCTTGATCGCGTTCGCGGCGTCGATCGTGACCTGGTCGTCGGTCGCGTCGCGGTTCTCGATGCCGAGGTCGTAGTACTTGAGGTCGACGTCGAGGTAGGGGTGGATCAGGCGGTCCTTGATGAACTGCCAGATGATCCGCGTCATCTCGTCGCCGTCGAGCTCGACGACCGGTGCGGCGACCTTGATCTTGCCCATGCTCGGGTGCTCCTGTCGGTGGGGTGGGGTGAGGCTCCTGCCAGGATACTCGATCTCTCGACGTCAAGATATCTGGCGGGAGGGGCCCGCTTCGAGCATCCTTGCAGGGAACGCACAGCAAGAAAGAGCCAGAATGACACGCCAGTCGCGCGCAGGAGTGCGATCATTCGAGCAGAGCCTGACAAGGCCCGCACCACGGCGCGCCGCGCGCGTCCCGCCCATGCACGCACGACCCGTCGTGCGTCGACCAGACAGGAATGCCATGACACAGGAGCTCGACCAGACTCCCGTCCCAGCCCCCGAGCCTGCCGCCGACAGCGTCGTCGCGGAGGTCAGCAAGGCCGTCGCCCCACCCCTGAGCCCGAGCCTCGCGGCCCGCCTCGGCGCCGAGGCGCTCGGCACGTTCATGCTCGTGTTCTTCGGCGTCGGTGCGGCGCTGCTCGGGAGCTCGCTCGGCCTCGGCCAGCTCGGCGTCGCCCTCGCCTTCGGCATCGCCGTGATCGCCGGTGTCGCGGCCGTGGGCCACGTCTCGGGCGGGTACTTCAACCCGGCGGTGACGCTCGGGCTGGCTCTCGCCGGCCGCCACTCCTGGCGTGATGTGCTGCCGTACTGGGTGGTCCAGGCGGCCAGCGGCATCGTCGCGACCCTCGTGCTCTTCGTGGCGATGCCGAAGACCCTCGTCACCAACGGTGCCGGCTCGAGCACGCGCGAGGAGTTCTTCAAGGCCGCGTCCAACGGCTTCGGCGCCCACGGCCCCGCGTACAACGCCGCCGAGCAGGCGGCGGTCAACGACCTCGTCGTCAACCAGGGTGCGACCAAGGAGCAGATCGCCTCGCTCACGCAGTCCGGCCAGCTGGACCTGCACGGCAGCATCAACTTCACCTGGGGTGCGGCCCTGCTCGTCGAGATCATCGCCACCGCCGTGTTCGTCGGCGTCATCCTCGCCGTGACGGACAAGCGCTCCCCGATCAAGTTCCAGCCGGTGGTCATCGGTCTCACGCTCGCGGGCTCCATCATCGTCGCGATGCCGTTCACGAACTCGTCGATCAACCCGGCGCGCTCCCTCGCCTCGGCCGTGTGGGCCGGCGGCTGGACCTGGGGCCAGCTGTGGGTGTTCATCGTCGGCCCGCTCGCCGGTGGCGCGATCGCCGCGCTGTTCTACCGGGGCTTCGCCGCCGAGCGCGTGCTGGTCCCCGCCGCCGCGCCCGAGGAGGCTCCCGTCGGAGCGTTCTTCACCGACGCGTCCGCCCAGCCGTTCACCACCTCGACCGA
>Ga0182749_1001445_pt1 | contig 18782 bp, 17 predicted proteins | sample eDN3rd37CKraftMG_FD_128875 | JGI IMG/M metagenome (GOLD analysis project Ga0182749, IMG submission 128875) | Enriched Miracle-Growth compost microbial communities from Emeryville, California, USA - eDNA 3rd pass 37_C Kraft MG (version 2) (version 2) ...
ACGAGGCCGGTGGCATGGTCGAGGAAGATGCCGCGGCCGATGCGGGCGGCCGGATTGATGTCGCACTGGAAGACCACCGAGGCGCGGCTCTGCAGATAGAGCGCGAAATCCTTGCGGCCCTTGGCCAGCAGCCAATGCGCGAGGCGATGCGTCTGGATGGCGTGGAAGCCCTTGAAGTAGAGCACCGGCTCGCAGAAGCGCGTCGCCGCCGGATCACGGTCGACGGTGGCGACGATGTCGGCGCGGAACATCTCGCCGAGCGCCGGCTGGTCCTCGAGCGCGTCACGATAGGCCTGCCGGATCAGCTCGGCCGAGAGATCGGCATGGTCGAGCCGCTGCGCGACACGATGTGTCACGGCGTTCTCGAGCGTGTCGTGATGGAGGATGTTCTCGTAGATGAAGGCGGCGAGCTCGGGCTCGCGATGGACGATGTCTTCGGCCTCGCCGCGGATGCGCGACCATACGGGATCGACCTTGTCGAGGCCCTTGGCCGGGCGCGTCTGGTACTGTGCCATAGAATATTTTTCTCCGACGCCTCTCAGATCCCCTACGTAATCCCTCCTAGCACAGATTGGGAGAGGTCAAGACAGGAAGAAACGTGTCGTTTCGGTGACAGGGCTGATCTGTCAGACGCGCAAGGCGAGGAAGTCGAGAACGCCCTGCTTGTAGACCTTGTCGCCGACGCTGAGCATGTGGTCGCGGCCGGGAATGTCGAGCACCTGCGCGCCGGGGATGAGCGCGGCGAGCTCCTGCGCGGAGCCGGCGACGTCGTCCTTGGTGCCGACCGCCACCAGCACCGGCGCCCGAATGCCGGCAACCTGGTCGCGGCTCAATGTCTGCCGCGAGCCGCGGATGCAGGCGGCGAGCGCGCGGCGGTCGGACTTCGTCTGGTCGGCGAAGGTGCGGAACATGCGGCCCTGCTGATCCGGCACGTCGAGCAGTGTCGGCGCCTCGAGCGCCTCGGCGATCGAAGTCGGCAGGCCGACGCCATCGACGAGACGAATGCCGAGGCCGCCGAGGATCGCCGAGCGCACGACGTCGGCATGTTCGAGGGCGAGGAAGGCGGTGATGCGCGCGCCCATCGAATAGCCCATGACGTCGGCGCGGGCGATGCCGAGATGCTGAAGCAGCGCGCGCACGTCGCCGGCCATCAGGCTCGTGCTGTAGAGCGCCGGATCGTAGAGCTTCGTCGACTGGCCGTGGCCGCGATTGTCGAGCGCGACGACACGGTGCCCCGCGCGCGTCAGCGCCGTCACCCACCCGGGTCCGACCCAGTTCACCTCCTTGTTGGAGGCGAAACCGTGCACGAGAACGATGGGGTCGCCCTCGCCTTCGTCGAGATAGGCGATCTCGATGTCATCGTGTGTAAATGTCGGCATTGCTGAACTCGAGCGGGGCTGGAGCGGGCGCTTCTAGCGCACTTCGGCCGCGGATCAAACCGGACGCGAGCGCGCAGCGAGCGGCATGGCGCGTTGCGTCCGCGCCTTGCGCCGCCGCAGATAGCTCTCGGTGAGGCGCTCGGCGCCTCGCTTCATCGACGCAACGAAGCCGAGCACGGTGAACAGCGCGCCGAACAGCCAGACCGCCAGATCGAAGGCGGCGCCGGTCAGGACGATGGCGGCGCGGCCGCCGACCTTCAGGATCGCGCGCGTCTTGCCGCCCTGTTTCTCGGCGAGCCTGGCGACGCGCGACATCTCGCGCGGGCTCCGGGCGATCTTCAGGCCGTCGAGCGCGGCCTGCGTGCCGGCCTTGGCCTCGACCTTGCCGACGTCGCGGGCGAGATCGACGAGGCGCCCGGCGCGCTCGACCTTGACCGCGTCGCGCGCGGCGCGCACCGCGAGCGCCGGCTCGGCGAGCGACATGCCGGAGACGGCCTTCTTCAGCGCGCTCCAGTCGACGACGCCGCGCAGCATGCGGCCGATCGAACCGGCGAGCTCGCCGCCCAGGCGGCCGGTCTTGCGCGCCGCCTTCGCCAGAGTGAGCCCGATACGCGCCGGCGCCGCCGCGCCCGCGGTCGCATAAGTGCCGGCGGTGATGGCGAGCCCGACGCAGGCGAGCCCGAGCACGAGCTCGTCGGCCTGTTCGCCCATCGCGAGCCGTCCGCCCTCGCGCACCGCGTCGCGGATGTCGCCGAACACGAACAGGTCGCCGAGCGCGGTGCCGGCGAAGCTCGTCGCATCGGTCGGCTCGCCGCTGACGAAGCCCAGGGCGACGCTCTTCATCGCGCTCGAGGCGCTCGCCGCATCCGCGACGGCATCGGCGACCTTCTGGCGCCGCGCGTCGTCGACCGCGACACGGCGCGCATCGGCGAGTTCGACGAAGCTGCTGGCGAGATCGGCATCGTGCCCGGCCAGGGCCTCGTCGATGCCGCGCGCGGCGACTTCGGCATTGAACCTCTCGTCGAGCATGCGATCGGCGACCGCAACCGGATCGTCGCGGCTGGCGAGCGCATGGCCTGCGTCCCAGCCCTGCGGCCCGAGCCAGAGGGCGAGCGCGGCGAACAGGGCGGCGGCAAGCGCGATCGGGCCGTAGACAAGCGCCCGGGGCCGCCGGCGCGGGGCCGGCGTCCGTCTCAACTCCGGTGGCGCGAATCCATCCGCGTCGCGCATGTCCTCGGTTCCACCTGGGGGCGCCCGAAGGGAATCGCCCTGCCTTGCCGCAAGCCTAATGTCTCCCGCCTGATGTGGAAAAATCCCGGCGATTCCGTGATGTTCCGGACGCCGGCCCGGCATGGTTGACGGCCGCTTGCGGGGCCTAGGCATGCCCCGCTCCCGCCGCTATGGTGCCGCGCAAATCATCCGTTTCGCGTCGCTTTCACGAGGATTCCTTCATGGCGGAGCACGTCGTCCCCCATTTCCACAACGACCCGGGCGTGCCGGTCATCGAGATCGGCGCCAAGGAGTTCATGTGCGTGGGCGCGACGCCGCCGTTCGACCATCCGCATATCTTCTGCGACATGGGCGACGAGAGCGAGTTCGTTTGCTCCTACTGCTCGACGCTCTACCGCTTCGATCCGACGCTCGACCCGCACGCCGCGCGTCCGGCGGAATGCGCCCTGCCCGCCACCGCCACAGCCTGATCCCTCATCCGGAGTTCTAGCCCTTGGCGGCCGCGCGTCACGTCATCGTCGCCGGCGCGGGGATCGCCGGGCTGACCGCCGCGCTGGCCATGGCCAGGGCCGGCCTGCGCGTGACCGTGCTCGAACAGGCCGACAAGCTGCTCGAGACCGGCGCCGGGCTGCAATTGTCCCCCAATGCGACGCGCGTTTTGACCGCGCTCGGCCTGCGCGAGCGCCTCCTGCCGCACGTCGTCGCGCCGCACGCGATCCGCGTCATGTCTGCCGGCTCCGGCCGCGAGATCGTGCGCATTCCGCTTGCCGATGGCGAGGCGTCTTACGGTGCGCCCTTCTGGGTGCTCCACCGCGCCGACCTGCAGGCGGCCCTCCTCGCCGCCGTGCAAAGCTCGGTCGACATCACACTCAAGCTCGGCACCAAGGTCGAGGACTTCGCCACGCACGTCAAAGGCGTCTCGGTGCTCGGCCGCCAGGAGACGCAGGTCGTCGACGAGCGCGGCATCGCGCTGATCGGCGCCGACGGCATCTGGTCGAGCGTCGCAGCGCGGCTGAAGCGGCAGCGCCCGGCCCGCTTCAACCGCCGCACCGCCTGGCGCGCGCTCGTGCCGGCCGACAGCGTGCCGGCCGAGTTTCGCGCGCCCTTCGTGCACCTGTGGCTCGGCCTCGACGCCCATCTCGTGCACTACCCGGTCAAAGGCGGCGCGCTCGTCAACATCGTCGGGATCGTCCAGGACGACTGGAACGAGACCGGCTGGTCGGCGCCCGGCGAGCCGGCCGAGATCCTGCGCCGCTTCGCGCGCTGGACCTGGCACGACCGCGCCCGCGACCTCATAGCCATGCCGAAGCGCTGGCTGAAATGGGCGCTCTACGAGCGCGCCGCGCCGTTCCGCGGCGGCGAAGGGCCCGTCACGCTGATCGGGGATGCCGCCCATCCGATGCTCCCCTTCCTGGCGCAGGGCGCCGGCATGGCGATCGAGGACGCCGCCGTGCTCGCCTGGTGCCTGAGGCAATATCTCGACGATCCGGCGGATGCGCTGCGCGCCTACGAGGCCGCGCGGCGCAAGCGCACCGCTCGGGCGCAGGAGGTCTCGCACAAGCAGGGCAGGCTTTATGGGCGGAGCGGGCCGGAAGGGCTCGTCCGCAATATCGGCATGCGGGTTCTGGGGGGCGACCGGTTACGGGCGCACTACGACTGGATTTATACTTGGCGTCCGCCCGAGGAGACTGGGAGTATCGTGTGATGTTGTTTCCATCGACCGTTGCCGGCAGCCTGCCGAAGCCCGCCTGGCTCGCCGAGCCGAACAAGCTTTGGCCGAAATGGCAACTTGCCGGCGAGGACCTGGCGCAGGCCAAGCTCGACGCGACTCTGCTCGCGGTGAAACTGCAGGAGGACGCCGGCATCGACGTCGTCTGCGACGGCGAGATGTCGCGCCAGCATTTCGTGCACGGCTTCCTCGAAGCCGTCGACGGCATCGACTTCGCCAACAAGGTCGAGATGGGCATCCGCGCCGACCGCTACAAGGCGATGGTGCCGGTGGTGCGCGGCGCGCTGTCGCTCAAGGGCCGCGTGCACGCCGCGGAGGCGCGGCACGCGCGCGCGCACACGACCCGGCCGCTGAAGATCACCCTGCCCGGCCCGATGACCATCGCCGATACGATCGCCGACCGGCACTACGGCGACAAAGTGAAGATGGCTTTCGCCTTCGCCGACCTCCTCAACAAGGAGGCGCGCGCGCTTCAGGCCGACGGAGCCGACGTCATCCAGTTCGACGAGCCGGCCTTCAACGTGTTCATGGACGAGGTGTCGACCTGGGGCGTCGAGGCGCTGCATCGCGCCATCGACGGCCTCACCTGCACCACGGCGGTGCACATCTGTTACGGCTACGGCATCAAGGCGAACATCGACTGGAAGAACGCGCTCGGCGAGGAGTGGCGGCAATACGAGACGATCTTTCCGGCGCTGGCGAAGAGCCGCATTGGCCAGGTCTCGGTCGAGGTCATCCATTCGCACGTGCCGTTGCGGCTGCTCGGCCTGCTCGAGGGCAAGGACGTGCTCGCCGGCGTCATCGACATCGCCAACGACACGGTCGAGACGCCGGAGGAGATCGCCGCCGTCATCAAGGACATGATGCGGTTCGTGCCGAAGGAGAGAATCGTCGCCTGCACCAATTGCGGCATGGCGCCGATGCGGCGCGACATCGCCGAGGCGAAGCTGGTGGCGCTCGGCGCCGGCGCAAAGCTCGCACGCGAGCGGTTCGGCTGAGCAAACGCGCCCCCCTCGGCGTCATGCCAGGGCTTGACCCGGGCATCCGTGAGGCCGGAGGCGGCTGAGGCCGCTCAGTTCCGCTGCGGTTTGTGGTGATGGGTCATGGACTGCCGGGTCAAGCCCGGCAACGACCCGGCCTGTGTTGATCCCCATCAACACCGGTGCGGCCGCCGCCCGGTAGCCTGCGCTCCATTCATTCGCATGGAGCATTGCCATGACCGCCAATGTCGGAACGTTCGACCGCGTTGCCCGCGTGATCGTCGGCCTCGCGCTCATCGCCTTCGCGCTCGGCTATATCGCGCCGGGCACGTCGTGGAGTTGGGTCGGCTGGATCGGCGTCGTGCCGATCCTGACCGCGATCTTCGGCACCTGTCCGGCCTATACGATGCTGGGGTGCTCGACGAGGTGACGCTTGAGCGCGTGTTACCGCCCCGCCCGCCCCATCACGTCCATCAACTCGGCGATCTTGCGGCGCTGGTCGGACTTGTCGCCGGAGGCGATCGCATGCTCGACGCAATGGGCAACATGCTCGCGCAAAATCCCCTCCTCGACCCGGCGCAACGCGGCGCGCACCGCCGCGATCTGCGTGACGATGTCGATACAGTAACGGTCGTCCTCGACCATGCGCGCGAGACCGCGCACCTGGCCCTCGATGCGGTTCAGCCGTTTGAGGGTCGCGCCCTTGCTGTCCTTGCTCATGCAGTTTATATACCCCCCCAGGGTATTATCCGCAAGGCCAGATCATCATGAGCGACACGGCGCACGCACACCACGATCATGGCGATCACGGCCATCACGAGGCACCGGCCGAAGGCGGCGTCCTCGACCCGGTCTGCGGCATGACCGTCGATCCACACACCGCCAAGTATCGCGCCGACTACAAGGGCCGTCCCTATTACTTCTGTGCCGACAGTTGCCGCACGAAGTTCGTCGCCAATCCGGAAAAGTATCTCGGCGACCGTGCGCCCGAACCGGTGATCGAAGGCGCGATCTACACCTGCCCGATGCATCCGGAAATCCGGCAGCAAGGCCCCGGCTCCTGCCCGATCTGCGGCATGGCGCTCGAGCCGGAGATGCCGTCGGCCGAGACCGGCCCGAACCCCGAACTCGTCGACTTCACCCGCCGCTTCTGGATCGGCCTTGTGCTGACGCTGCCCGTCTTCGTGCTGGAGATGGGCGCACACGTCGTCGGCGCGCACGGCTGGGTCGAGCCGACGCTTTCAAATTATGTCCAGTTCGCCTTCGCCACGCCCGTGGTGCTGTGGGCCGGCTGGCCCTTCTTCGTGCGCGGCTGGCAGTCGATCGTGACGCGCAATCTCAACATGTTCACGCTGATCGCCGTCGGCACGGGCGTCGCCTACGTCTATAGCGTGGTGGCGACGTTTGCGCCCGGCGTGTTTCCGGAGGCCTTCCGCGGTCATGCCGGGGCGCCGGCGGTCTATTTCGAATCCGCCGCCGTCATCACCGTGCTGGTGCTGATGGGCCAGGTGCTCGAGCTGCGGGCGCGCGAAGCGATGTCCGGCGCCATCCGCGCTCTCCTGAACCTCGCGCCCACCACCGCCCGCCGCGTCAAGGACGACGGCAGCGACGAGGAGGTCACGCTCGACGCCGTCCACGTCGGCGATCGTCTGCGAGTGCGGCCGGGTGACAAGGTGCCGGTCGACGGCACGATCGTCGAGGGCCGTTCGGCGATCGACGAGTCGATGGTCACCGGCGAGTCGATGCCGGTCACCAAGGATAAGGACGCGCACGTCATCGGCGGTACGCTCAACACGTCCGGCGGCTTCGTCATGCGCGCCGACAAGGTCGGCCGCGACACGCTGCTCGCGCAGATCGTGCAGATGGTGGCCAATGCGCAGCGCTCGCGCGCGCCGATCCAGCGCCTCGCCGACGAGGTCGCGGCCTGGTTCGTGCCGTCGGTGATTGCCGCCGCAATCCTCGCCTTCGCCGCCTGGTCGTGGTTCGGACCGGAGCCGCGCTTTGCCTTTGCACTGGTCGCCGCAGTGAGCGTCCTGATCATCGCCTGCCCCTGCGCGCTCGGGCTCGCCACCCCGATGTCGATCATGGTCGGTGTCGGGCGCGGCGCGCAGACCGGCGTCCTGATCAAGAACGCCGAGGCGCTCGAGCGCATGGAAAAGGTCGACACGGTGGTCGTCGACAAGACCGGCACCTTGACCGAAGGCAAGCCGAAGGTCGTCGCGATCGTGCCGGCGGAAGGGTTCGAGGAGGCGCAGATCCTGCGCCTTGCGGCGAGCGTCGAACGCGGCAGCGAGCATCCACTCGCCACTGCCATCGTCGCCGCGGCGGGCGAGCGCGGGCTCGAGCTTGCGCCGGTGCGCGGTTTCGATGCGCCGGCCGGCAAGGGCGTCATCGGCATGGTGGAGCGCCAGCGTCTCGCGCTCGGCAATGCGCGCTTCCTCGCCGAGCTCAATATCGACGTCGCGCCGCTCGCCGCCGAGGCCGAGCGCATGCGCGCCGACGGCGCCACCGCCGTGTTCCTCGCCGTCAACGGCAAGCCGGCCGGCGTCGTCGCCGTTGCCGATCCGGTGAAGGCCTCGACGCCGGCGGCCGTCGCGGCGCTCAAGGCCGACGGCATCCACCTGGTGATGCTCACCGGCGACAACCGCACCACGGCGCTCGCCGTCGCGCGGCGCCTCGGCATCGACGACGTCGAGGCGGAGGTGCTGCCCGAACAGAAGAGCGCGGTGGTCGAGCGGCTCACCCGCGAGGGCCGCGTCGTCGCCATGGCCGGCGACGGCGTCAACGACGCGCCGGCGCTCGCCGCCGCCGCCGTCGGCATCGCCATGGGCACCGGATCCGACGTCGCCATCGAGAGCGCCGGCATCACGCTGCTCAGGGGCGACCTGACCGGCATCGTCAAGGCGCGCGCGCTGTCGGAGGCGGTCATGCGGAACATCCGGCAGAACCTGTTCTTCGCCTTCGTCTACAATTCCGCCGGAGTACCGATCGCCGCCGGCGTGCTCTATCCTGTGTTCGGACTGCTCCTGTCGCCGATGATCGCGGCCGCGGCCATGGCCCTGTCGTCGGTCAGCGTGGTCGGCAATGCGCTCCGGTTGCGGCGGGTGTCGCTGTAAGGATGGTGCCCATGCGTCTTGTCCCGCTCATAGTCGCGGCCGCCCTCGTCGCGTCCACCGCACAAGCAGCGGAGTGGACGGCGCAAACGGTGCCGACTCCGGCGCGGGTCGGCGCCATCGAGACGGTCGGCGATGTCGTCGCGGTCGAGGCCGGCGGGCTTTGGTATCGGCTCTCGCTCGGCGAGACCGGGCCGATGCTGACCTTCCTCGAGAATGTGCCGAAGGCCGAGCGGCCCGAAGGCGCGCTGCGCGACGGCCGTATCGCGAGCGGCGGCGGCGACATCGCCCGCGCCTGGCTGGCAGAGCCGACCGACCGCTACGACCACGGCGTTCTCGGCGACAAGATCGAGGCCGGCGCGGTGGTGATCGAGCGACGCGACGGCGCACGTCAGACCGTCAAGCTCGGACCGGACGCCGTGTTCGAGGACCTCGAGCCGCGCATCGTCGACCTCGACGGCGACGGGCATGACGAGGTGGTCGTCGTCAAATCGTCCCTGCGCCTCGGCGCCAGCCTCGCGGTGATCGCATGGCGCAAGGGCCGCTACGAGATCGCCGCCGAGACGCCGGCGCTCGGGGCGCCGCATCTCTGGCTCAATGTCGCCGGCATTGCCGATTTCACCGGCGTCGGCAAACGCGAGATCGCGCTGGTGCGGCAACCGCATTCCGTCGGCATGCTCGAACTGTGGGACTACGACGGCAAGCGCCTGCGCAAGACCGCCGAGCTGCCGGACGCCGCCAACCACATCACCGGCACGCGCACCATCGACATGAGCGCGGTTGCCGATGTCGACGGCGACGGCGTGGCCGACCTCGCCGTTCCCTCGTTCGACCGCACGCATCTGCGCTTCATCGGCTTCACGCCGCAGATCCGCGAGATCGCCCGGGTGGCGTTGCCGGCCAAGGCGTACACGAATCTGGCGGTGCTCCGCGGCCCGCACGGCCTGGCGATCGCGCTTGGCCTGGAGGACGGGTCGCTTGCCGTGGTGCGGCGGGCGCCGTGATCAGCGCCCGGGCGCCGGAACGACCAATTGGCCGGGCGCCGGAGGCGCAGCCGGCGCGCCGGTCGGGGCACCGGCGGTGCGCGGCACGGCATTGAGATCGCACTGCTTCTCGCGCGCGGTTCGCTCCATCTCGTGAAGTTGGCCGCGGATCTTGAGATATTCCGGGCGATAGCCGATCGCACTCATCATGCGCCCGCCGGCATCGACATTGGCGCGGGCCATGAGGGATTCCAATTCCTGGCGGCGCGTACGCAGACCCGAGGCGGCGACGGCCAGCTGCGGACACGAATAGAAATCGTAGCCGCCCGGGGCAACCAGCAATGCCGCAGCCTTGTCGTCGGACATGGCGCAGCCGCCAAGGGCCAGCGCGCCAAGGATGAGCGCAGGGACAGGCGCGACACCGATCCGCGCCGTCCGACCGCCATTGATCCGCGTCATCGCTCCATCCGTCCGTTCGAGCCCCGCCCAGGCCTGCCGGCGCCGTCGGGCAATGCGCTGATATTGCAGTCGATTCCGGTTTTGTCACGGCCGCAGCGAGACACCGCGCCGGCGGTTTCGCAGCCGTCGCCAGACCGGCGGCGGCTGCGGGATATAAGGGCTATTTCCGACGATTTTTCAATCCGTTAGTCAAAACTGTCAGGCGACGGACAAAGCAATTGATCGCGGTCAATGTCGCCTCGCCTCGGCCCCCGTTTACTCCTTCGACGTATTCGTCTGTCCGAATTCGAGAGAGGGGTCCAACGTGTCCGACTGGGACGCCGTACGCGCAGCACCGCTGTTCGCGACGATGAGCGAGGCGAACTTCCGCGCCGTGCGCGACAGCGCCGTCGTCAACCGATTGCCGAAGAACACACCGATCGGCAAGCCGGGCGAACGTGTCCTCCATCTGCTGGTCGAAGGCTCGGCCGAACTCTACGGCTGCCACGACGGCCACGCCGCCACGATCGACGTCAAGGAGCCCGTCACCGCGCTCAACCTTGCAGGCATCGTGCGCAACGCCGCCGCTCTCGAACAGGTGCGCACGGTCAGCGCCGCGCGCACTTTGGCCATTCCGGCCGAGATGGTGCGCGACGTGTTTCGCCGCGATCCGCCGTTCGCGCACGCGGTCGCCGCGGAGCTTGCCGAATCCTATCGCGACGTCATGCGGCTCCTGATGAACGAGAAGCTGCGCACCAGCGTCGAACGGCTGGCGGCATGGATCGTGCAGAGCTGCACGATCAACGGCAACAACCAGGCGAGCGTCGAGCTGAAATTCAACAAGCGCATTCTCGCCTCGCGGCTCGGCATGGCGCCGGAGAACCTCTCGCGCAACCTCGCGCTGCTCGAACGCTACGGCGTCCGCAGCGCCGGGCGCGGCATCCTGGTCGAGGACCTCCGGCGGCTGGAGGAGTTCGCCAAGCCGAGCGTTGTCATCGACGGCCCGAACGTGAACGGCCATCGCGATCTGGAAGCGGCCTGCTAGGCGCGCCCGCGCGCGGCGTTGTGCCGCGCGCCGAAATCCGGATACCTTCCTCCCCCGCCGGCCGCCGGAAATGGCGGCGTCCGAGCTGTCCCTGGGGAGACGCACGCGATGAAGCCGAACCGGATGAAAGCGAAGCTGGCATCCGGCGCGCCGGCGCTCGGCTGTTCGGTCATGTTCCCCTCCCCGCAGCTCGTCGAGATGCTCGGCTTCGCCGGGTTCGACTGGGTGCTGCTCGACTGCGAGCACGGCTCGCTGTCGCCGGCCGACGTCGAATTGATGTGCATCGCCGCCGACGCCGTCGGCATCACGCCGATCGGCCGGCCGCGCACCAATTCGGTGATCGATATCCAGGTTTTAATGGATCGCGGCGTGATGGGCGTGCAGGTGCCGCATGTCAACACCGCCGCGGACGCGGCCCGCGCCGTCGCCGCGGTGAAGTTCGGCGCCGCGCATGGCCGCGGCCTTGCCGCCGGCACGCGGCCCGACGACTGGGGCTTCTCCGGTTCCGCCGCCGACTACATCAGAAAGACCAACGCGGAGACGCTGGTGATCGTGCAGTTCGAACACGCCGAGGCGCTGCCGAACGTCGACGAGATCCTGAAGGTCGAAGGGGTCGACGTGTTCTTCGTCGGTCCCTCCGACCTGTCGCAGTCGCTGGGCTTTCCCGGCAATCAGACCGAGCCTGCGGTCGCCAAGGCGATCAACAAGACGATCGAGAAGATCGTGCGCGCCGGCAAGACGCCGGGCATGCCGGCATCGACGGAGAGTGTCGGCAAGGTGGTGACCCAGGGCGTCCGCTACATCTACACGCATGCGCCGCGCCTGATCGGCGCCGGCGCCAAGGCCTTCTTCGCCGCGGCGAAGGGGTGAGCGTCCCGCTTATTCCTTCACCGCGCCGGTCATGGCCGAGACGTAGTGCTCGACGAAGAAGGCGTAGAGGACGACGAGCGGCAGGGAGCCGATCAGCGCGCCGGCCATCAGCGAGCCCCAGCGATAGATATCGCCGTCGACCAGCGCCGTGACGATGGCGACCGGCACGGTTTTGTACTGCGTCGAGGAGATGAAGGTCAGCGCGTAGATGAACTCGTTCCAGCACAGGGTGAAGCAGAAGATGAAGGCCGAGATCAGTCCCGGCACGGCCAGCGGCAGCACGATGCGCATCAGGATCTGCCAGCGGCTGGCGCCGTCGATCAGCGCGCATTCCTCGAGCTCGAACGGGATGGTCTTGAAATAGCCCATCAGGAGCCAGGTCGAGAACGGGATCAGGATCGTCGGATAGGTCAGGATCAGCGCGAACGGCGTGTCGAACAGGCCGTACTGGAAGACGACGGTCGACAACGGAATGAACAGGATCGAAGGCGGCACGAGGTAGGCGAGAAAGATCAGGCCCCCGGTGACCGTCGCGCCCTTGAAGCGCAGGCGCACGATGGCATAGGCGGCGAGCACGCTGGCGATGATCGACAGCGCCGTCGCGCAGACGGCGACAAGCATCGTATTCCACAGCCAGGTCGGATAGGCGGTGTCGAACAGAAGCTTGACGACGTGCTTGAGCGTCGGCGACCAGGTCCAGAACGGGCTGTAGGTGTCCATGTCGAGCAACTGCTCGTCCGGCTTCACCGAGGTCAGCGCCATCCAGTAGAACGGGAACAACAGGACCAGCAGAATGAGCCCCAGCGGCACGTAAAGCGTCACGATCCGCCGCGGCACCGACTGCAGGTAGCTCATGCCCTCGCTGTGGTCGGCCGTCGAGTCGCCGAGGACACGCTCGGGCTGCGACACTTCGCGGACGAACGCGTCAGTCATTGTCTGCTCCCTGCTGCCACTTGCGCCGCTGCAGACCGAACCAGGACACCATGATGGCGCCGAGCAGGAACGGGATCATCGCGGTCGAGATCGCGGCGCCCTCGCCGAGATAGCCGCTCATGATCGCGCGCTGATATGAGAGTGTGGCCATGAGATGGGTCGCGTTGACGGGGCCGCCGCGCGTCATCACCCAGATGAGCTGGAAGTCGGTGAAGGTGAACAACACCGAAAACGTCATGACCACCGCGATGATCGGCGTCAGCAGCGGATAGGTGATAAAGCGGAAGCGCTGCCAGGGCGAAGCCCCGTCGATCACCGCCGCCTCGTACAAGGACGGCGACACCGTCTGCAGCCCGGCGAGCAGCGTGATGGCGACGAAGGGCACGCCGCGCCAGATATTGGCGAAGATCACCGACCAGCGCGCATTCCAGGGATCGCCGAGGAAGTTGATGTTCTGGTCGATCAGACCCATGTGCTTGAGGGTCCAGGAGATGATCGAGAACTGCGGGTCGAACAGCCACCAGAAGGCGATCGCCGACAACACCGTCGGCACGATGAAGGGGATCAGCACGACAGCGCGAATGATCGCCTTGAACGGCAGATTCTCGTTCAGCAGCAGCGCCAGATAGAGGCCGACGGCGAATTTGATGATGCTGGCGACGCCCGTGTACAGGATGGTGTTGAAGACCGAGAGCCAGAACGTGGGGTCGTCCCAGAGGAATTCGTAATTTTCGAGGCCGACGAAGACGCCGTCACGGCCGAGCCGCGCGTCGGTGACGGACAGCCAGACGCCGAGCCCGAGCGGATAGGCGAGGAACAGGATCAGGAACGCCGCCGCCGGCACCATGAACCAGAAGCCGAGCCAGTTGCGGTCGGTCATCAACCGCTCCCAGGTGCTGGGCTCGGCGATGATCTTGGCCTTGATGGCGGCGTCGGTCATGGGCTTCAGTTTTCCCGAAACGAACTTACTGCCACTCTCCGCCTCATTCCGAAGTGCGGCCGAAGGACCGCGTCTTGCAGGATCAGGCGGCCTCCGATCCCGGGATGGCTCGGGATCGGTGCTTTGGCGACCAAGTCGCATACCGAGCCGCGGCTTTCGGAACGCGCTCCGACAAGAGCGCTCCTCGCCCTGCGGCCCGGAGAGCCTGCGGCCGGATACCCTCCCCCTTGCGGGGGAGGGATCGACAGGCAGCTATCAACGATAGATGCGCTTCAACTGCCGCTCGGCGCCCGCCATGGCGCCTTTGACGTCCTCGCGACCGGTGCAGTAGTTGGCGAACATGTCGAGCACGACGAAGTCGGCGATCGCGGTCGCCGCTTTTTCGCCGACCGAACCCAGGCCGCCTGCGGTCAGCGACCGCTTGGCCACGTCGCGGAACGGCGTCGCCTTCGGGTCGGCGGTCCACACCGGGTTGCTGTCGTAGGCGTTGAGGCAGTGCGTGAGATAGCCCTTCGCCGACTGGAGCCACGGATTGAACTGATCCGCCTCGAGCATGAAGGCGATCAATGCCTTACAAGCCTGCGGATACTTCGTGTAGGTCATCGCCAGGACCGGGTACATCAGGTGCAATTCGGTCGGCTTGCCGATCGGACCCACCGGATAATAGGTGTGGTTCATGTCGGCGGCGATCTCCTTGGCGCTGTCCTGCGCGGCGACGTAGATCGAGATGCCGTTGTTGGTCCAATGGATTTCGTTGGCCAGGAACGCCTTGTTGTTCGAGGAGTCGTTCCAGGCCGCGACACCCGGGATCATGGTCGCGTAGAGCTGCTTGGCGTATTCCAGCGCCTTGGCGGTCTCCGGCGAGTTGATGATCACCTTGTCGTTCTTGTCGACGGTGTTGCCGCCGAACGTCCACAGCGCCCAGTGGATCCAGCCGTTGCCGTCACCCGAGGCGTGGCCGAGGGCGAAGCCGCCCGGCGTATTCTGCGCCTTCATCGCCTTGGCATATTCGAGGAAGGCATCGGTGGTTTTGGGGAACTCGGAGAAGCCGGCTTTCTTCGAGGCTTCGATGCGGTAGTTCATCAACGAGCCGGAATAGCAGATCGGCACGCAAATCCACTTGCTGCCGGTGCCCTTGCCGTACTTCACCGCGCTGTCGACCCAGCCGCCGTACTTCTTGCCGAGGTAGTCGGCGACGTCGGTCATGTCGACGCATTTCTGCGGGAACAGATGCGGCAGCGAGTAGAGGCCCCAGAACAGGTCCGGGCCGGTGCCGGTGTTGGCGGCGACGGATGCCTTCGGCTGCACGTCGTCATAGGACTCGCGCGAGATTTCGATCGGCACGCCGGTCGCTTTGCTGAAGGCGTCGCAGATCTTCACGAAGGCGTCGTCTTCGGCCTTCACGAAATACTTCCAGCGCAGCATCGAGAGCTTGGCGCCCTTCTCCGGCTTCCACGGCGCGCTCTGCGCCCAGGCTTTTGCCCATTCGAGGAAGGCCGGGCCGGTGAGCGCACCGGCGGCGGCCGCAGCTGTCGCACTGCCGAGCAGGGCCCGGCGGGTAAACGTGGTCATGGCATTCCTCCGTTCGGTTCTTTTTTCGATCAGCCAGTCAACCGTTGCCCCGACGTGGCATCGAACAGATGCACCAGTCGAGGATCGGGTTTGAGCCGGATCTTGTCGCCCGGCTTGAAAGGATGCCGCTCGCGGAACGCGGCAACGACGTCGGCGCCGCCGATGGCGGCGACGATCTGAATCTCCGAGCCGGTCGGCTCGACCACCTGAACGGTCGCCTCCGCGCCGTCGTCGGCCAGCAGGAAGTGCTCCGGCCGCACGCCGTAGATCGCCGGTCGGCCGTCGGAGCCCTTGGGCGCGGTGGCGAGCGGCAGATGCGCCCCGCCCGGCCCTTCGAAGCCGAGCGTGCCGTTGGCGCGGATCGAGCCGGTAAGGAAATTCATCGCGGGCGAGCCGATGAAGCCGGCGACGAATTGATTCTGCGGCCTGTCGTAGAGTTCGAGCGGCGCGCCGATCTGCTCGACGCGACCGCCGTTCATCACCACGATCTTGTCGGCCATGGTCATGGCCTCGATCTGGTCATGCGTGACGTAGACGGTCGTCGTCTTCAGCCGCTGGTGCAGTTCCTTGATCTCGGTGCGCATCTGCACGCGCAGCTTGGCATCGAGATTGGACAGCGGCTCGTCGAACAGGAACACCTGCGGGTCGCGCACGATGGCGCGGCCCATGGCGACACGCTGACGCTGGCCGCCGGACAATTGCCGCGGATAGCGCTCGAGCAGGTTGGACAGGCCGAGGATCTCGGCGGCGCGCTTGACGCGCGCTTCCGTCTCGTCTTTCGGGGCGCCGCGCAGCCGCATCGAAAACGCCATGTTGGCGGCGACTGTCATATGCGGATAGAGCGCATAGTTCTGGAACACCATCGCCACATCGCGCGCCTTCGGCGGCAGATTGTTGACGACACGGTCACCGATGCGGATCTCGCCGGAAGTGATATTCTCCAGGCCCGCGATCATGCGCAGAAGTGTGGATTTGCCGCAGCCGGACGGACCGACGAGCACGACGAATTCGCCGTCTTCGATGGTGACATTGACGCCGTGCAAGACCGGCGTCGTTCCGAACGACTTGCGCACGTCGTTGACGACGACGGACGCCATGGATCCTCCCTCGGATCGAACTCGCTGAGTTCGTTGTTCTTTTTATGCCGAGCCCAAGACCCGACCGCGGGCATTGTAGCGGCGAATTCTGACAATCAAAGAGGGTTTTGCGCGCATATCGCAATTGCCGGCCACGCAGCGTGCCCACTTTAGTATGATCGATGGGCAGAACCGATGTTCACTTCGCGCCGCACGGGCGACCGGGATACCGTCGCCGCGGATGACGCAGGAATTGATAAATGCGTGCACGCCGTCGTCGCAGGGCACTGCATGACGCGGTTCCGCGCTCGCGACCTGGCGATCCGCTGCGCGCATGACGCTTGCGCCTGCGACGTGGGCGCGAGCTGTGCGTAACCCCAATGTCGGCTCGCGCTTTTGCACAGGCGCGCGGGGTGATTTCTGGACAGGGCACCAGACCTATGGTCTTCTTTATGCTGCACAACTAGTGGTAGTAGTGCCATACTACGCCGCAGTTGTCATGGCAGGGACGTCGATTGCGATCGTCCCGAACATCCTTTTTTGGGGGCATGAATTTTGGGGCGTAAGTCGAACTATGCCGCGTCGCTTCTCGTCGGCGCGGGACTTCTTGTTTTCAATTCCGGCACACAGGCCGCAGACATGCCGAGGAAGGCGCCGCTCGCGCCGATCCCGTCGTGGTCGTGGAGCGGCTGGTATGTCGGCGGCCATGCCGGCGCCGCGCTCGGCTTCTCCAAGGTGTCGAACCCCTACGGTTCGTCGATCTTCGGCGACAGCGTGCGCACGCCCGGTTTCATGCCCGGCGCGCAGGTCGGCCACAACTGGCAGCAGCCCGGCACGAACTGGGTTTACGGGCTCGAAGCCGATGCGAGCTGGCTCGATGCCGACGGCACCAACACCTGCTTCGCTGCGACCGGCGAACTGACCTCGTCGAATTGCCGCGCGCGCCCCGACTTCACCGCGACCTTCACCGGCCGCATCGGCTACGCCACAGGCCCGGGCGGGCAGACGCTCGTCTACTCCAAAGGCGGCGCGGCGCTCCTGCATAACCGGCTCGACGCCACGACCAATTTCGGGTTCGGCCTGCTGCCGATCAACGCGACGTCGACGAGCGCGACGACCTGGGGCTGGACCGTCGGTGCCGGCGTCGAGCAGGCCGTCTCGCCGGCCTGGTCGGTGAAATTCGAATACGACTATCTGAATTTCGCCGACGCGACTCTCACGAGCCCGGCGACCTTCTCCACGACGGCGGCGGGGGTGACAACGGCTGTACCTGCCGGCTCGGCCAGCGTCGCCCAGGACATGCACCGGTTCAAGATCGGGCTGAACTACCGGCTCGGCGTCGACCCCGGAGCGCAATGGCCACGCGCGTCGCAGACGGCCTTCCGCGGCCCCGACGCGATCGGCGCGCAGGGCTGGGTCTTCGAGCCGGGCATTCGCTACTGGTACAGCTCGGGACGCTTCCAGAAGGACCTGCCGGGCGAGAGCACGACCTCGACCAGCCTGATCTCGCGCCTCACCTATGACGGCCTGACGGCGCATACGGGCGAGCTGTTCGCGCGGCTCGACAGCCCGTGGAACGTCTTCGTCAAGGGCTTCATCGGCCTCGGCCGCATCTCCGGCGGCCAGATGAACGACGAGGACTGGGGCCTGACGACGGCGGCGCCGTTCACCGGCTATTCGAACACGCTGTCGAACCTGTCCAACACCGACATCAATTACGGCACAATCGACCTCGGCTACGACGTGCTGCGCGGACCGGGCTACAAGGTCGGCCTGTTCGTCGGCTACAACCACGTCTACGAGCAGTACGCCGCGACCGACTGCACGCAGATCGCCTCGCCGTCATCCGGCATCTGTGCGCCGTCGATCGTCAACACCGCGGTCATCACCGAAACCGACAAATGGGATTCGCTGCGTCTCGGCGTCGCCACCGACACCTGGCTCGGCTCGCGGTGGCGTCTGGTCGGCGACATCGCCTACCTGCCCTACGTCAAGTTCAAGGGCGTCGATGACCACTGGCTGCGCAACCTCGTGATCGACGAGGACGGCCACGGCGCCGGCGTGCAGATCGAGGCGATGCTGTCCTATTACGTCACGCCGCAGTTCAGCATCGGCGCCGGCGGCCGCTACTGGGCGATGTGGACGACCAAGGGCTCGGATGCGTTCAACGGCTCCCCGACCGATCGCACCGACACCTATCGTTACGAGCGCTGGGGCCTGCTCGCGCAGGCGACCTATCGGTTCTCGAAGGAGTAAGGCCGCGCGACGCACCTCAAGGGCAGCCCAGCGGCCGATGGCATCGGCGCTGGGCGCCTCCGGCGCGGGCTGCATCGCGTCGCGGGCGGCCGACGATCTCAGCGGCCACGAGCCGGTGCAGACGCCGGCGCCATCGCCACGGCTAGCGAGGATGGCTCAGGGCGGCAGCGGCGCGGTTCGTGAAATCCACTCGCTCGGCGAGGACCCGGATCACGAAATCATCGAGCGCGTTCGCCAG